>Ga0209930_1001338_pt1 | contig 39671 bp, 50 predicted proteins | sample ThiBiot_500_biof_2_FD_183948 | JGI IMG/M metagenome (GOLD analysis project Ga0209930, IMG submission 183948) | Wastewater bioreactor microbial communities from Cape Town, South Africa - Thiocy_cont_500_biof (SPAdes) | ecosystem: Engineered > Bioreactor > Thiocyanate-remediating >...
GGGTCCGATCATCGAGCAGGATGTCGGGCGCGTCGATCATTCGATGTCGGCCGAGGAGATGATCGCCATCGGCCGCGACATCGAGAACACCGTGCTGGCGCGCGCCATCAAGTTCCATCTCGAACATCGGGTGCTTCTGAATGGATCGCGCACCGTCGTCTTCCGCTGACATGCCGCAGGCTGCCCGCATCATTGACGGCAAGGCCGTCGCCGCCGAGGTCACGGACGCCATTGCCGCAATGGTCTCCGCGCGCGGGGTGAAGCCCGGTCTCGCCGTGGTTCTCGTCGGCGATGATGCCGCGAGCCAGGTCTATGTCGGCGCCAAGGGCAGGAAGGCGGCCGAGCTCGGCTTCCATTCCGTGCAGCACACCCTTCCCGCCGAGACCAGCGAAGCCGATCTTCTGGCGCTCGTCGCGTCCCTCAACGCCGATCCGGCGATCCACGGCATTCTCGTGCAGCTGCCGCTGCCGGCCCATATCGATGCGACCAAGGTCCTTGAGACGATCGATCCGGCCAAGGATGTCGACGGCTTCCATCCGATCAATGTCGGCCGCCTCGCCATCGGCGAGCGCGAGCGGGCGCTGGTCTCCTGCACGCCGGCCGGTTCGCTGCTGCTGATCAAGCGGGCGCTGGACCGGCCGCTCGCCGGCCTCGACGCGCTGGTCATCGGCCGCTCCAACATCGTCGGCAAGCCGATGGCGCAATTGCTGCTTCAGGAAAGCTGCACCGTCACCATCGCCCATTCGCGCAGCCGCGATCTGCCGGCGCTCGCCCGCCGCGCCGACATCCTCGTCGCCGCGGTTGGTCGTCCGGAAATGGTTCGCGGCGATTGGGTGAAGGAGGGCGCCGTCGTCATCGATGTCGGGATGAACCGCATCCCGGCGCCGGAGCGCGGCGAGGGCAAGACCCGCCTCGTCGGCGATGTCGCCTATGCCGAGGCCGCCGCCCGCGCCGGCGCGATCACGCCGGTTCCCGGCGGCGTCGGGCCGATGACCATCGCCATGCTCATGGCCAATACGCTCACCGCCGCCTGCCGCGTCGCGGGCCTGCCCGATCCGGAATTCTAGGAGGAGGGGAGGGCAGGGGCCGCGTTGCGCGACCCCGCCCCGTGAGCGGTCATCAGATGCGGCGCAGCATCTGGCAGAGCGCGACCAGCCCGTCGTCATAGATGGCCGGCGCGGCCAGGATCGAGCCGCACTTCTTCTTCATCTCGGCCTGCTGCGCCGAGCCGAGGCCGGAATAATAGAGCAGAACCTGCTTGGGTACCGCCGGCTGGAAGATTCCCGGGCGGCCGTCATTGCCCTTGCCGCCACCCTTGCCGCCGGCTCCGCCATTCCCGAGCCCGCCGCCATTGCCGAGGCCGCCGCCGTTCGACGCCGAGCCGCCGCCCGATCCGCCGCCATTGCCGGACCCGCCGCCCGAGCCGCCACCGGACCCGCCGCCGAGACCGCCGATGCCGAGCGACGCATTGACATTGGTGTTGCCGCCCAAGGCGCCGGTATTGGCATTGGCGCCCGCATTGACCCCGCCGCCCCCGATGCTCGCCGTCACATTGGCATTCGTGCCGCCGAGCGCCGGCGTCGCGGCGTTCACATTGGCCTTGGCGCCGCCGCTGCCGACATTGGCATTGGCCTTTGCCGTGGTGGTGCCGCCGAGTGCTCCGGTGGCCGCGTTGGCATTGGCCTTGGCGACATTGCCGCCGCCACCGCCCACCGTCGCGTTGGCGTTGACATTGGTGTTGGCGATGGTGTTGACGCCTGCGCTGACGCCGAGGCCACCATTCTGGGCCTGGCCGATGCTGGCCTTGACCCCCGCCACGCCCACGTCGAGGGCGAAAGCGGAGGCGGTCGAGAGGCAAAGGATTGCCGCGATTGGCGCGATTCTTCTCATGATCTTCTCCCATTGTCAGGCTGAACTTGCTGAAAGCTCACCCCGGTCGCGGGAGCGGCCGGTGAAAATGCAACCGCCTGTGACGAAATCGGTTGCCGGCTAAGGGCAGGCGAGGGTGAATATTTTCTCGCCGCGATCGATCAAGTCTTACCCGGCCGTTGGCGCGGCCGAGGTCGTCGTCCGGTCCGCGTTCCGGGACGCGTCGCAGCCGCCGCTGGCATGGCGTTGCCGCGCGTTGATTCCGGCGCCGCTTCTGTTGAATTTTGTCGAAAACTGTCGGCCGACAACAAGCGGCTATGCCCGCCTGATCGCCGGTCCTAGCCGCCGCTGAACTGCGGCGCCCGGCGGCTGCGCAGCCGCTCGCGCTGCATGATGTAGAGCCCGCTCGCCACGACGATCGCCGCGCCGGTCACGACCAAGGGGTCGATCGAGGTGCCGAACAGCAGATAACCGTAGGACAGCGCCCAGATCATCATGGAATATTGCATGGGTGCGACCACGGACGCCGGCGCGAGTTTGAGCGAGCGGACGATCAGGAACTGGCCGACGCCGATCAGCATGCCCCCGGTCGCGAACAGCGTCAGGTCGTGCAGGGTCGGCATGCGGAAGGTCCAGATCATGCCGGGCAGGCTCACCGTGATGAGCCCCGTGACGACCGCGATCACCATCACCGCCGGATGCTCCTCGCGGGCGATCCGCCGCATCAGAAGCACCGTGAAAGCGCCGGTTATGGCCGAAACCATCGCCGCCGCATGGCCGAGATGCAGGCTGACGAAGCCCGGACGGACCATCACGATGATGCCGACCAGCCCGACCAGAACCGCCGCCCAGCGGTGAATTCCCACCTTCTCGCCGAGGATCGGCACCGAAAGGATCGTGACGAGGATCGGCGTGCAGAAGAAGATCGAATAGGTCTCGGCGAGCGGAAGCTGGGAAAAGCTGAAGAATCCGAAGATCGTACCGGTTCCGGCGAGCAGGCCGCGCAGCAGGATCAGCTTGGGATTTTTGACCCGCATCCCCGCGAAGCCGCCCTCATAGAGGATCATGCCGAAGATCGGGATCAGCGCGAAGCTCGCCTGCGTGACGATGAGTTGGAACACCGAGTAGTGCGCCGACAGCACCTTCACGATCGCATCGCTGGACGCGAACATGAAATTGCCGGTCAGCGCCGCCGCGAGCCCCAGCAGCGAGCGCTCGGCCTCGCCCTGGCGAAGGTCCATGACGGCGGTCATCGCGCAGCCCCCCGCTCATCGGACAGGCACGGACATGCGGCTTCGATCCGTCTGGCGACGGCGCGGACGCGCAAGGCGACGGGAGCAGGCACGACGACCTCGGAAGGGAACTTGCGGAGAGGGCGACGCGGCGGCTTGACCGGGGCGTCGTCCCTATCGATGACTGCTGCATTGCGGCAGCGTCAAGGCGGATGCAGGGGCCGAGTCGGCCGCGCAGGCGCGTTGCGCTGCACTGTGGCAAGAAAGCCGCGTCGGCGCAGCGCCCAAGGAGAATCATGTCGGAATTCGCCGTCGATCCCCGCATCCTCGCCGACAGCGTCGCGGTGGGCGACCTCGCACTCTGCCATGTCCGCCTGATGGACGATGCGCGATTTCCCTGGCTGCTGCTCCTCCCACGCCGGGCGGGCCTGACGGAACTCACCGACCTGCCGGCGCCTGATCTGGCCAGGGCCATGGAGGAGGTCCGTCTCGCGGCCGATGCGCTGAAGGCCGCGCTGCCCTTCGCCAAGCTCAACGTCGCCGCGATCGGCAATGTCGTCAGCCAGCTGCACATTCATGTCATCGGCCGCAGCCCGGGCGACGCCGCCTGGCCCGACCCCGTCTGGACCTATCGCCCACGTCAGCCGCGCACAGAGGGCGAGAGTGCACGCATCGCGGGATTGCTGCGCCGCAGCATCGGCAGTGCGGCGTAGCATTCTTCATTCATCCTTACCGCTTCGTGAACGAAAACAGGGGCATGGTAACTCGGCATTAACCATGCCCCGACGACTCTGCCAGCAGGAGGACGATCAGATTCCAATGGCTTGTGGGCCTTCGGAGGACGTCCGATCGGTGTTGCGGCGATGGGTCAGGCGATGCAGTGGACGGTGTCCGAAGGGCGGCGGCAGGTGGAGCGGGGCAACAGCCGCGCAGCCATCGCGGCTGTCTGCCTCGGCGCTCTCGCGCTCGTCGGCTGCGCGGCCAAGCCGCAGGAGATCATCACCAGTTCCCAGGCCAGCCGCGCCTCGGTGGAGCGCTCCTTCATCGACATGCCGGCCGGTGGCCCCGCGATCCTCGGCATCGTCGAACGCAACTATGCCAATGCGACGACGCAGGAGATCACGCTCGAGAACCACGCCCGCGTCGTCGGCGAGAACAAGTTCTGGGTGACGATGATCGGGCCGGTGGTCCAGACGACGGCGCCCCAGAACCGCATGGGCAACGATCCTCTGACGCTTCTGAATGTCAGCCGCGAATTCGGCTGGTATCTGCCGGGCGTCAAGATGAGCGTTTCGAACTACTACACGCAGAACCGCTACGGTCCCTTCGGCTATGCGACGGGCCGATCCGGCGGCGACACCTGCATCTATGCCTGGCAGCGCATCCAGGCCAACAATGTCAACGGTAACTGGTTCAGCCGGCAGGGTGCCATCCTCATCCGCTTGCGCTTCTGCGCGCCGGCGTCGCGGGAGACGGACCTGCTGACGCTGATGACCAGCTTCAACATCAACTCCTATTTCCTTTCTGGCCGGTGGAATCCCTATAACGGCATACCGCCGGTGCCGGAGGATCTGGGCCGGCCGGGCGTGTCGATCCTGCCTCCGCCGACTGTCTACACGACCGGTTCCGTCGAGCCGGCCACCAGGACGGTTCGCAGGGCGGCGACGGTCCAGCCGGTGGTCGCGACACCGCCGCCCGTCGAGGTGATACGGGAAGGGGCGGCCGTCGTTCCGCTCGATACGGGCGTGACCGCGGCAGACCTGACGGCGTCGGTGAAGACGGGAGCGGCGGCCACGCCACCGGCGGAGGCGACGCCCCTCGAAGGCTATCCCGTTGTGCCGCCGCCGTGACGATTGGCGACAATCCGAGCGATCGCGCTGACGGAATGTTCACCAAGAACTGAGAGAAGGTGAGAAAGCGAGGTTTACGAGCATTCGAATCCGGCTCGGATAGGGCGCCGGGATTCGGACTGCGCCGGGGACGTGGACCGCGAGCGGATCGAGCGAGGCTGAGGAAAGCGCATGGCGCGGATAGTTTATGCCCTTGTCTGGGCACTCGCGGCCGTCGTGATGACGATCCTGATCACGCTGCCGATCAATCTGCAGGCGCATCTTGTCGCAGGCGCCGTTGTCGTCGGCGCGATGATCCTCCTGAAGCTGTTCACGCGGCAGGGCGTCTGGCGTCAGATCGCCCTCGCGCTGGGCACGTCGATCGTGCTGCGCTACGCCTATTGGCGCACGACGAGCACGCTGCCGCCGCTCAACCAGCCGGAGGACTTCATCCCCGGCCTCCTCGTCTATCTCGCCGAAATGTACAGCATTTTCATGCTGTTCCTGTCGCTGTTCGTCGTCATGCGGCCGATGGCGCCGCGGACGCTGAAGGTCTCGTCGTCCGATCCAGACCTGCCGACCGTCGACGTCTTCGTGCCGACCTACAACGAGGAGCCGGCGCTCCTCGCGACCACGCTGGCTTCCGCCAAGGCGATGGACTATCCAGCCGACAAGCTGACCGTGTGGCTGCTCGACGACGGCGGCACCGTCCAGAAGCGCAATTCTGAGAATATTGAGGCGGCTCAGGAAGCCGAGGATCGCTATATCGAGTTGCAGAAACTCGCTGCCGATCTCGGCTGCCGTTACCTGACGCGCGAGAAGAACGAGCACGCCAAGGCCGGCAACATGAACAACGGCCTCAAGGTCTCGACCGGCGATCTCGTTGCCGTGTTCGACGCCGACCACGCGCCGGCGCGCGACTTCCTCACTTATACGGTCGGCTATTTCCAGCAGATCCCGAAGCTCTTTCTCGTCCAGACGCCGCACTTTTTCCTCAATCCTGATCCGATCGAGCGCAACCTCCGCACCTTCGAGACGATGCCCTCTGAGAACGAGATGTTCTACGGCATCATCCAGCGCGGCCTCGACAAATGGGACGCGTCGTTCTTCTGCGGCTCGGCCGCTGTGCTGAAGCGCGAGGCGCTCGACCAGACGGGCGGCTTTTCGGGCATCAGCATCACCGAGGACGCCGAGACGGCGCTTGAACTGCATGCGACTGGCTGGAGCAGCGTCTATGTCGACCGGCCGCTAATCGCCGGCCTGCAGCCCGCTACCTTCACGTCCTTCATCGGCCAGCGCAGCCGCTGGGCGCAGGGCATGATGCAGATCCTCCGCTTCCGCTTCCCGCCGGGGAAGCGCGGCCTCTCGATCCCGCAGCGCCTTTGCTACATGTCGTCGACGCTGTTCTGGCTGTTCCCGATCACGCGCTGGATCTTCCTGCTGGCGCCGCTCTGCTATCTGTTCCTCGACCTTGAGATCTTCACGGCATCGGGTGGCGAGTTCATCGCCTATACCTCGTCCTACATGCTCGTGAACCTCATGATGCAGAACTACCTCTATGGCCGCTTCCGATGGCCATGGATCTCGGAGCTCTATGAGTTCGTGCAGGGCGTCTATCTGCTGCCGGCGCTCATCTCGGTGATCCTCAATCCGAGCAAGCCGACCTTCAAGGTAACGGCCAAGAACGAGTCGCTCGACAGGGCGCGGCTCTCGGAACTGGCGCGGCCGTTCTACATCATCTTCTTCGTGCTGCTCGCCGGCGTGTTCATGACGATCTGGCGCATCTATGCCGAACCCTACAAGGCCGATGTCGCGCTCGTCGTTGGCGGCTGGAACCTTCTCAACATCCTCATCGCGGGCTGCGCGCTGGGCGTGATCTCGGAGCGTCAGGAGAACCGCCAGAGCCGCCGCATCGACGTGCGCCGGCGCTGCGAGGTGATCATCGGCGACCGCGTCGTTCAGGGCACCGTCGAGGATGCGTCGGTCGGTGGTGCGCGCCTCAATGTCAACGGGCTGACGCCTAAGGATGTCGAGCGCGGCATGACGGCTTCGTTGCGCTTCAAGACGAGCGTCGATATCCCGACTCGTGACCTCCCCATCACGGTGCGCACGATCGCGCCGGGTGCGAAGGGCGTCATTCTCGGCTGCCGCTACGAGCCGACGATCGCCGATCACTACCGGCTGATCTCGGACCTCATCTTCTCGAGCTCGGACCAGTGGTCGAAGTTCCAGTGGAACCGCCGCGTCAATATCGGAATCCTGCGCGGCACGATCTGGTTCGTGGGCCTCTCGGTCTACCAGACCGGCCGCGGGCTCGGCTATCTGATCCAGTCGCTGCGCCGCGAGCGCGGCGGCGCGGTCGCGGCGGAGAAGCGTGCAGCATGAGATTCGCCGCTTCCTCGTTGGCTCTTCTCGCGGCGCTGATGATGGCGCTGCCGGCGGTCGCACAGGCGCCGCAGCCCTTCAACATGGGCGCGGAACAGGGCGAACTGCCGGCGCGGCCCGATGTCTTCGCCCCATCGCAGCCGAGCGCGCCGATGCCGCAGGGCTATGTCGCGCCGCTGCAGATCCAGCCGTCCGGCGAGGTGGCCCAGCCGATGCCGCCGATGCCGGGTGCGGCGCCGTCATCGCGCTTCACGGTGCCGACCATGGTGCCGTCGATCCGCGGGCCGGCCTCGGCAGGGGGCGTCGACATCCCCTCGATCCCGATCACGCCGGTTGTGCCGCCCGCCGCGGCGAGCGCCATCCAGGTCGCGCCGGCTGCCCCTTCCGCATCGACGCCCGCAACATCGGCTGCTCCCGTTACAACCCCAGCGGCGACGCCGGCACCGGAGAGCGCCGACCTCGTTCGCTACATCGTTCCGCAGCGGACGCTCCGTCTCGCCGGCGAGAACGACCAGCGCTCGTGGTCGGTCTTCCTGACGGCCAACGAGGCGGCACAGCAGGCCGAACTTTCGGTTGCCTACAAAAACGCGATTGTCGTGATGCCGGAGGCGTCGCGCCTGCGTGTCGTCATCAACAATGCCGTCGTGCTCGAGACGCCGCTGTCCTCGTCCGACGATTTCAAGACCGTCTCGATGGCGCTGCCCGCCGGGCTTCTGCGCGCCGGCGGCAATGTGCTGCGCATGCAGGCCTTCCAGCGCCACCGGACCGACTGCTCCGTCCAGTCGACCTATGAGCTCTGGACCGACATCGATCCTTCCAAGACGCTGCTGACCTTCCAGGGCGGCGGATCAACGAGCCTGCTGCAGTCGCTCCAGGATCTGCCGGCCGTCGGCTATGGACCCGATGGCACCACCCGTATCCGCATCGTCGCCCCCGCCACCGCCCAGGGTGCGGCGATCGAGAATGTGCTGAAGCTCTCGCAGGCGATCGGTGTGCTCGGCGCCTATCCCAATCCGGACGTTCAGGTGCTCGACCGGGTACCGACCGACGACGCGCCAGGAACGCTGACCGTGCTGCTCGGGACAGGCGCCGACATCAATCCGCTGATCTCTTCCCCGATCACGGCGGCCGCGACACAGCCGGTCGTGAACTTTCTGCAGGAGCCGTCGATTGGCGCCAATGTGCTCGCGATCACCGGCGCCAACTGGGGCCAGGTCGGCGCGGCGGTCGAGGCGATCGCAGGCCAGGCGGACCGCCCGGCCAACACCCCGCGCAACACGTTGAATACCGCCGCCTGGCTCTCGCCGGACGTGCGGCTCTTCACCGGTCCAGAGTCGGTGTCGCTCGCCAGCCTCGGTGTCACGACACAGCAGTTCTCCGGCCGCCGCTTCCGGACCTATTTCTCCGTCGCCGTGCCTTCGGATTTCTACGCCGAGGCCTATGGCGAGGCCATCGTCCTGCTCGACGCCGCCTACACCTCCGAGGTGCTGCCCGCGAGCCATATCGACCTCTATGTCAACGGCCAGATCGCGGCGACGACGCGGATCGTGAACCGGACGGGCGGCATCTTCCGCCATCTGCCCGTACAGATCCCGTTCCGCCATTTCCGGCCCGGCGTGAACACGATCATGATCGAGGCGGTGCTGAACACGGCTGCCGACGCCGCCTGCGCCCCCGGTGGCTCGATCGCAGGTTCGGACCGCTTCGTGCTGTTCGACACCTCGGAATTCTCGATGCCGCAATTCGCCCGCATCGCGCGGCGGCCAAACCTCGCCGCGATGGCCGGCACCGGCGCGCCCTACAACACCGCTCCCTCCGCGTCGTCGATCGTCCTCGGGCGGAGCGATGCGGAGACCGTTTCTGCTGCGGCGACCTTCGTGAACCGCCTCGCCACGCAGGCCGGCCGCGTCGTTCCGCTGGCGCTGACGGCTCCGGCAAACGTCGGCGACCAGAATGCGATCTTCGTCGGCGTCGCATCGCAGTTCACAGACGGCATGCTGTCGAGGCTCGGGATCGCAGAATCGGTTCGGGTCAACTGGCGGCCGGAACTCAATGTCGCGCCGAGCGATGCCGGTGCCGGAGCGAGCGTGACGCTGCCCGGAACCAATCTGCCGGATACGACGGTCTCGCCGAACGGTCCACCGGAGAGCACCGATGCCGTGTTCGACCGCTGGCGCACGGCCCTCTCAGGTGGGGGCGGCTGGCGCGGGCAGGTCTCGTCCTTCGAGGACTGGATGAAGCGCAACTTCGATATCTCCTTCTCGGCGCTGCGCATCGGCCCGGCACAGGAGGTCGCCTTCGAGCCCAAGGCGCGGTCGACGCTTCTGATTGCCCAGGCCGTCAGCCCCGGCGGCGGCGGCACCTGGACGATGATGACGGCGCCCTCGTCGGCCGATCTTGTCGAAGGCGCGACGGCGATCGCCGCCATCGAGACCTGGTCGGATGTCCGCGGCCAGTTCAGCTGGTTCAGCCCGCAGACCGGGCGGCTGGAGACTCAGCCGGTCGCCAATTATCAGTTCGTCGTGACGCAGCCGCTTTCGATCCAGAATTTGCGCCTCATCGCCGCCAACTGGTTCTCGAGCAATATCGTGTTCTATGCGTTCTGCCTGATCGGTCTCTGCTTCGTGCTCGGCATCATCACCTCCGGCCTTCTCTTCCGCCTCGGGAGGCCGTCGTGAACGGCGCCGCCCTTATCCTCGCATCCTTCATGGCGTTCTTCGGCGTTTCGGCCGCGCAGGCCGAAACCGTGCCGCTGCGCATCCAGGGCACGATCAGTCCGGCCGTCTGGCAGGCCTATGCCGCGCGCTTCGTCGACGTGTCGGGCCGCGTCATCGACGATGCCAATGGTTCGATCAGCCACAGCGAAGGGCAGGGCTATGGGCTGCTCCTCGCGCTCGCCGGCGACGACCGCGCCAGCTTCGAGCGCATCTGGTCGTTCACCCAGACGCAGATGCTGTTGCGGAGCGACGGGTTGTCGGTGTGGATGTGGCGACCGAGCGACCCGCACGTGCCCGACATCAACAATGCGAGCGACGGCGACATCCTCATCGCCTATGCGCTCGCGATGGCCGGCCGCGCCTGGGAGATTCCGCGCTACACCGCAGCAGCCGCCGCGCTCGCCGAGGCAGTCGGCAAGACCTCGGTTATCGAGCATGACGGCAACCTGATCCTCCTGCCCGGCGTCAACGGCTTCACCGCGGCCGACCGGCCGGACGACGGGCCGGTCATCAATCTTTCCTACTGGGTCTTCGAGGCACTGCCCGTCCTGCAGCAGCTGGCGCCGCAAACCGATTGGCAGCGGCTCGCCAAATCCGGCCTCGACCTCACCGCCGCGTCGCGCTTCGGCCAATCCGAGCTGCCCAGCGAGTGGATCTCGCTGCATGACAGCGCGCCGAAGCCGGCCGCGGGCTTCGATCCGCTTTTCGGCTACAATGCGATTCGAATTCCGCTTTATCTCATCCGGGCCGGCATCACCGACAAGACATGGCTCGGACCCTTCGAGTCGGCTTGGCGGGGTGCCCAGATGCGCGGCCTGCCGCTCATCAATGTCGAGACCAACCAGACGGCCGCGACGCTGAGCGAGCCGGGCTATCGCATGCTCGCGGCGCTCGTCGCCTGCGTCGATGATGGCACGCCGATCCCCGCCGATCTGCGGCTCTTCACGCCGACGCATTACTATCCGGCGACGCTCTATCTGCTGTCGGTCTCCTATCTCGCGGAGAGGCAGTCGAAATGCCTGTGAGGGGGATCTTTCTCGTCATCGGCTCGGTCGCGATCGTCGGCATTCTCGGTGCCGTCTTCGTGCGCCAGGCGGCGACGCGGACGGACGATCTCTCGCAGGTGATGCGGTCGAACGGATCCAGTTCGTCGGCGGCGACCGCCGGCATGTTCCTGCAAACCGCCGACGCGGCCTCGGCCATTCCCGTCGCCGACGACGTCTTCGGCGCGAACCGTATGGCACAGTCGCAGCAGCTGCAGGCGTCGCCGCCGGTGGTGCTGCCGGGCGCTCAGACGCCGGCCGGGGGAGGGGGCGTCCAGCTTCCCGGCGCCAACACGATCGTCCGGCCGGGCGCGACCGCTCCGGCAGCGCCGGCCGCCACGGCACCGGCTCAGGCGCCCGCCGCGCAGCCTGCGCCGTCGGCACCCGCCGCAGCGCAGCCCGTCCAGCCGCAGCCGGCCCAGGGGACCGCGGCGGCTCCGCAGTCCGGCACTGGCGCAGCGCCTGCCTCGGGCATGCCCGCCGTCGACGAGACGGCGCTTCGCTATTTTGCGCGCCAGGGCGACACCCGCCGCCTCAACGCCGAGATCGCCCGGCTGCGCGCGCTTTATCCGAGCTGGTATCCGCCGGCCGACATGACCGCGCCGATCCCGGTGGTCGATACGCTGCTCGACAACATGTGGCAGCTCTACAGCCAGGGAAACTACGCCGCCGTCCGAGCCGCGATTGCCGATCGTGTCGCGTCTCAGCCGGGCTGGACGCCGCCGGCCGATCTCCTTGCCCGCCTCGATGTCGGTGAGCAGCGCGAGCGGCTGGTCAACGCCTCGAACGCCAAGCAATGGGAGACCGTGGTGCAGATCGCCGCGGCGACGCCCAGCCTGCTCACCTGCGCCGATGTCGATGTGCTGTGGCGGCTCGCGGAGGCCTTTGCCCGCAGCGACCGTGCGGGCCGCGCCCGCGACGTCGATGTCTATGTGCTGACGAACTGCCAGGATCCCAAGGAGCGCCTCGCCACCGTCCAGAAGGCCATGGCCTATCTCGGCGATGCCGAGCTTGCCGATCTCCTGGCGCTCGAGCGTGTCGGACCCGACGGCAAGGGCGAGTTCGCCCCGGTCAAGGGCGATATCGCGCGCCGCCGGATAGGCTCTGCGGCGAAGGACGCCAGCCGCACGGCGCCTGCCGAGGATCTCGCGCTGCTCGGCGAGATCGCCAGGGCGAGCAACAAGCCGGATGACGCTGTTCTTCTCGCCTCCTACCTCTTCACGCATAACGACGCCGAGAGCTCGGCGATGTGGTGGGCGCTCGCCAAGACGCGGGCCGACACGCCGCAGATCGCCCAGGGCCTCGCCTATGCGCTGAACGCGCTGGACCGGCCCGCCGAAGCCGAGGCCGCGGCCTATCGCTGGCGCGACGCGAGCCCGGAAAACAAGGAAGCCTATCTCGTCGTGGCGACGGCGCTGCTCGCGCTCGACCCGCCGGCGAAGATCGAGCCGGAGGTCATGGCCCGCATGGCCAAGGTCATCGGCGACGCGAAATATGCGCCCGGCGCCCAGGATCTCGGCTGGTATGCCTACAACACCGGCCAGACGGTGGCGGCGGCGCGCTGGTTCTCGGCGGCGCTCACCTGGAAGCCGGATCTCGAGCCCGCGGCTTTCGGTCTTGCGCTCGCCGCCCAGAAGCTCGGCGACCGCGCGGCGCTGGCGCAGATCATCAAGGTCTGGGGGCAACGCTCGCAGCGAATAGCCGATCTGATCGATCCTGCGCGGCAGCGCGCCGCGGCGCAGAAGGCCCTGCGCGGCTTCGATCTGCCGCCGAGCATCGCGGCGCCGGGATCGCAGCCGCTGCCGGCGCAGGGCACGGACCTTGCGCCTGCGACGGCGCGGGCGACATCGACGGCCTATGTCGTTCCCGATCCGAACGGAAACTATGTCGAGCCGGTGGCTGCCGCCGAGCCGGCCGCCCAGCCGGTTCGCCGGACGACGGCGTCGTCGGGTGGTGGCGGAGGCGGCGGGAGCGATTGCCGCCGTTATGTCCCGCCGGGCGACCTGCGCGGGCAGGCCGCTCTCAATCGCGGCTGGTGCCTGATGGGCTACAATCGCCCGATCGAGGCTGCGGACGCCTTCGACGCTGCCATGCGCACGACGACTGGCAAGTCGCGGCAGGACGCCGCCTATGGCAAATCGCTCGCGGCGCTGCGGGCCGGACTGACCGACACCGCCGCCGTTTCCGCCGCCTCGGCACCGCAGAGCCCGAAGCGGGCCGAGGAGCTCAATCGCGAAATCCTCACGCAGCGCGCGCTCGCGGCATATTCCGACAATCGCTGGCTGGAAGCGCTGATGTTCCTTGACCAGCGCTCGCAACTGGCGCCGGAGCAGAAGGACCTGCTCATGATCCGCGCCTGGTCCTATTTCCATCTTGGCCGGGTGCGCGAGGCGAAGCGCATCCTGACGGCCGTGGCCGGAACCGGCTCGCGCGAAGCGGCGAAGGCGTTGGTCTCGATGACCGACGCCAACAAGCCGATGTATGACGCGGACGATATCGATCGGCGTTGAGCGCGTTCGGTGGCGACGCCGGCGTCAGCGCGCCGGGCGCAGGCTCGCGAGAATGGACTTCAGCCCCGGCTCCTCGACGAGTTCGGCGGCCGCTTCGACCGGAAACCACATCACGTAGCGTTGTCCGGCTTCCTTCCAGGTTGGAAGCTGCTCCTTGACCCGCATCTCGTAGACCGCGACCTCGACGAGGTCGAGCTGCGCCGTGCGGCGCTTCCAGTAGAGGAAGCTGCCGATCGGCGCCTTGCCGACCTTGCCGACAAGGCCGCCCTCCTGGCGTGCCTCGATGGCGGCGGCCTGACGGTCGGTCTTGCTCTTCATCGGCCAGCCTTTGGGAATCGTCCAGCGCCGCGTCTCGCGCGTCGTGACGAGGCAGACCTCCAGTCCCGCCGCGCCGCGTCGAAGCGGCAGCGCGCCGACTTGGTGCATGGCACCAACGGCGTCCGTCGGCTCCGCCTGTGCGGGCTTGAGGGTCTGTTGCATGAAGGGTCCAGTGAACTGAAACCGGCGCCGGGGCCGAATCGACTCAGGTACCAGTCAGATGGTGACTGGTTCTCGTCGTAGGTACCGAAACTTTTACCAGATCGTTTCGTTCCGCAACCCTGAGAGGCGAGAATGTCACAGCCCTCGGCGAAAAGTGGTCGCCCGCTCCGCCCGATTGTGCGCTGCGATGCAACTGCTACGCTCCAGCTGGGTCTAGGCAGCCGTCTTGGGCACGGGGGTTGTCGATGGAACTTCGCCGGATCGAGCGGGCTTTCCCCCGCCGTATTCGTGAGTGGCTGGCGGCGATCGATCGGGTCAGGGCGATGTATCGGGCCCATAGCGGGCGCGAGCCCTCGATCTTCCGGCCGGGCCGCTTCAGCGAAAAGATGCAGTGGCGCAAGCTGTTCGATCTCAATCCGCTCTTCGCCGTCTTCTGCGACAAATATGAATCGCATCGCTATGTCGAAGAGCGCCTCGGGCCCGACATGCAGGCGAAGATCTATTTCATCGGCGACGATCCCGAGGCGGTGCCGTTCGATACGCTGCCGCGCCCCTTCGTTTTGAAGAGCACGCATGCCTGCGAGCACGTCGTCGTGGTCAAGCCGGGCGATGTGATCGACCAGGCCGCGCTGCGCGGCAAGATGCGGGAATGGCTTTCGGTCAATCACGGCTCGAAGATGATGGAGCCAGGCTATGAGAACATCCGCCGGAGGCTGATCGTCGAGGCGTTTCTCGGCGATCCCGATGGCACGCCCTTCCAGGAGCGCAAGATCTTCTGCTTCGACGGCAAGGCGCGCTTTGTCGAGTCTGTCGTGGTCACGGGACCGGAGCGCGAGCGGCGGACGCAGTTCCATACCGCCGACTGGACGCGCCTCTACTGGAAGACCTCGCGCGATCCTTATGCCGGTGTCCTGGATCGGCCGCCGAGGCTGGCAGACATGATCGCCACGGCGGAGGGACTCGCCACCGGTCTCGATTATCTGCGCGTCGATTTCTATGACGGTGGCGACCGCTTCTGGGTCGGCGAGGTCACGCCCTATTCCTGGTCGGGCCTCGTCAATTTCACTCCCGACGAGGCCGATACCGTCCTCGGCTGCGCCTGGCGGTTGAGGGCAAAGCACTACCGGGCGGCATTCGCGATCCTGTTCCGCCACCGCCGTATCCTGCCGCCCGCGCGCGCTGAAGCCTCCGCGAGAGCCGTTCCCACGCCCGTTACGACCGCGGTCGCGGCGAACTGACCACAATTGGGGAAAAGTGGTGCCGGTTGAGGGGATTGAACCCCCGACCTTCGGTTTACAAAACCGCTGCTCTACCGCTGAGCTAAACCGGCGCCTGTCGCATATTTCGCTGCCGGATCAAGCATTTGACGCCTTGGCGGCACACACGAAACCGATTGTCGTGTGCCGTTTTTCGTGACAGCGGCGTCAGGCCCGGGCCGGGCGAACGGACGCGGTCTCTTCGCCGATGGCCGCCTCGGCGTCAAGCGCCTTCCTGCCGCCGCGCTTGGCCGCTTCGGCCTCTTCCGGGGTCAGGAAGTCGAGATAGATCTCCGTCGTCTTGACGGAGGAATGGCGCAAATGCTGCGACAGCGTGTAGATGTCGCCGCCGCCCTGGAGGAATTCGACGGCGTAGAGATGGCGCATGTCATGGAAGCGGAAGCCCCGGAACGGGAGCCCGGCCTTCTGTGCCGCCTTCTGTGCCGCCCGCCGCGCCCGCGAATAGACGAAGGCCGCCTGGCCGATCGGCTTGCCGCCATGGTGAAAGATCGTCTCGCATTTGAGCGCCGCCGGCTGCCGCGACAGGATCTCGACCGCCTCGGCCGAGAGCTCGATCGTGCGCTGCTTGCGACCCTTGCCCATCAGCAACAGGCTCTTGCGGACGGGGTCGAAGTCCTTCCGCCGCGCGGTCGCCAGCTCGGCCTGGCGCATGCCCGTTGCCCGCGCCGCCCTCAGCATGTCGGCATGCGCCGGCGCAAGCCGCGACAGCACGAAGGCGATATCGGCCTCGTCGGGCAACGTGATCGGATCGCGATGTTCCTTCAGGCGGCGCATCTTGTCGCGCGCCGGGTTGCCCTCGCGCCAGCCTTCATCCTCCGCGAAGTCCAGCAATGACGAGATCGCCTGCAGGTCGCGGCGGATGGTGGCGTTGCTCACGCCGCCGGCGCGGCGCGCCGTCACGAAGGCGTTGACGTGATCCTTGCCGAGATCAGCGATCGGTCGGCCGGCGAAATGCGGCGTCGCGATCGACAGCGAATCGGCATAGCGCTTCACCGTGCGCGGCGAGCCGACCTGTCCGGCGATGTACCGCGCCCACGCCGTGCCGGCGTCTTCCCAGCTGACGACATGCTCGCCGAACTTGGCGCGGCCGATGGCCTTGTCCCTCAGGGCGGCGACTCGCCGCGCCGCAATGCCTGGAGAGCCTGTCTGAAGGCTTTCGCGGACTTCTCGGCCTGCAACGGTAAAGCGGCACCAGAGCGTGTCGCCCCGCCAGTAAGTGTGCTTCGGTGCCCGCGGCTTGTCGGGCCTTGGTTTGTCGGGCCTTGGTTTGTCGGGCCTTGGTTTGTCGGCCATGAGGAACGCTCCCTGATCCATTGACGCAGCGCGAGCTCGTCGAACGTCCAGAGGCGGCCGATCATCGCCGCGCCCGGCAGTTCGCCCCGCGCAGCCAGAGATTGCACCGTGCGCACCTTCACGCCAAGGATGGCGGCGGCCTCGTCGGCGCGGATGCGCTCGGGCGCGCGAGCCGGGGGTTTTACGCGGGGCATCAGTCGGCCACCCTCGACGATGCGCCATCATCCGGATTAGCGATCTCGAGCAGCACGGCGGCATGACAGCAGTCCGGCTGGCCGGGCTCTGGCGGGGGGCACCAGCAGGCAAGGTTCTTGCCGCGCAGCTCGGCACGCGCGGCGGTCACGAGCTGCTCATTATGGGGCGCGTGCCCCTGAAAAAGGCGCCACGCATGGCGGCGATCCTCGACCTTCCTGCCGGGGAAAAACGGGTTATCGCTCCCGGGGATGAAGATGTTCCCCCACTTCGTGGAGCGATCGACCTTCACCGTGTTCTCGGGCATGCGCCAGCCCTTGGTGCGGCGCAGCTGGATGCGGACGGGGCGGTTAGGCATCGATCCCTCCCGCAGCCTCGATTGCGGCCGACTTGCAGGCGTCGAACGCTTGTGTCACGCGAACATAGACCGCCGGGTTAGGCTCAATGCCATCAGCCGCCCGCCGATCGGCTTTGGCCGCCTCGTGCCATGCAGCGTTGTATTCGACCCGCAGGGCGCGCGGGATCGAGCGAAAATGCGGATCGCAAATCCACTCTTCCCCCTGCTCATTGCCCCGCCTGGTGCGATTGCAGAAAGGCACGATGCAGCGGAGGCGGTCAGGCATCGGGCTTCTCCGAAAGGATCAGCCGCAGCTGGTCGGCCTTCGCGATCGTGTCGCGCGAGATCAGGCCGCCATTGCCGCCGCGCCCGCCGGCGCCGCTGTCGTCATAGGTGAGCGCGTTCAGGAGGTCGCGAGAGGCGGTCTCAAGACGCTCGGCGCGGGAGGCTGTCATGGCGTGGCCTTTTCCGACAGCGCAGCCTGCCCCTCGAGCGTTAGCTTCCAGCCATAGCCGTAAAGGCCGATGGCATAGGACGATTGCTTGATCAGAGAGAGGCTCGCCAGTTCCATCAGACGCCGCCGCACGGCGGTGCTGGACGGAATTGGCGCCGAGCGGTCGTGCAGAACCTCGCGGATCAGCGCGTGCCGGATATAGTTGGAATGGGTCCATCCGCCGTTGGCAGACGGACTCTTGGCGACGACCTCAAGGAGGTGCAGTTGCTCGGCAGTGATCATGAGAGCGCCTCGTCGGCTTGCTCGAAAATCTGCCGCAGCGAGCGCCGCGCCACCTCTTGCTTGCCATCCTTCCCGATGGCCGACACGGCGACGATGGTGTCGTCGGGATCAAGGTCGATCTTCTCGACGACGATGCCAAACCATGCCCGCATGGCTGCCAGCGCCTCGCGAACTTTGCCGGCATCGGCCGCAACCGCGCCACCATCATCCGGTGCCGCGTAGCCCGGATACTCGGCCGGATCGTAGGGCTCGCCGGTCGGCAACGGCTCGTCGGCGCCGATCGGCTCGCCGGTGTCGAGGTTCACGAAGCTGTCGCGATCGTCGCCGTAGCAGGCGCGGTGGCCGAGGCCTTCGGTGATGTCCTGGAGGACCATCTCGCCAGCGCGGAACCGCTTCGCGCAGATGAAGCACTTATGGAGCGGCTTGATGCCGAGCTGCTCGGCGACCTCTCTCACCCAGAACACGACATCGAAGGGCAAACGGCCCTCGATGTCGGGCTCAACGCCGCTCATGCGCGCCAGCTTCGCGGCGGCGATGGGATTCGGCGCCAGCAGCGCGTTGAGCATGTCGCGCCGGCCGCGCTCGTAGCCGCCCGCGACCTTGGCCTCGGCCGCCCGCCAAGCCTTGCGCTCGGCCTCCAGCGCGGCGGCGAGGTCGAAATGGCCGGCGCAGCGCAGGTCGTGCATCTCGATCGCGTGGCGATCGTCTGGGAGAGGGTCAACCATGGCCGCTTCGCTCACTCTCCGGCGCCCGCGTGGGGCTGTTCCATTCGGCGATGCCGCCGGGCAAGCCGGCCTCCATGACCTTGCGCATCAGGGCCATGAAGTCGTTCTTGATCTCGTTGCTCGCTTTCGCCGAGGCGATGGGGATCGCCCCGATAAGAAAGGCGCCCTTCATCGTGTCCATTGGCGCCACGTAGGCGTTCCACCAATGGCCCTCGACCCGAAGGGCGAGACGAAGCGCTGGGGTGTTCTCAGACATGCTCCGCCCTCGCTCCGAAGTTCAGGCGGGCGTCGACCTCGCCGGGGGTGTAGCCGAGGCCGCGCAGGGCGGCGGCCATGGCGGCGTCGTCGACGATCAGGCGCGGCCTTTTGTCGATCAGCCGGCGCATGTCGCTCAGCATCACGTCGGCGACCACGCCGAGACGGCGGGCCGTGTCGAGGGGATGCTCCTTGTGGTGTTCCTGCATGATGAGGATCTCCGATCCGATGATTGGCGCAGGATGGGGCGCGCGCGGACGCGCGCCCCGGCATCTTCAGCCGTCGCCGTAGCCGCCGCCGTCGCCGTCGCCGTCGCCGTAGCCGTAGCCGTCGCCGTAGCCGTCGCCGTAGCCGTCGCCGTAGCCGTCGCCGTAGCCGTCGCCGTAGCCGTAGCCGTAGCCGTCGCCGTCGCCGTCGCCGTAGCCGTCGCCGTAGCCGTCGCCGTCGCCGTAGCCGTCGCCGTCGCCGTAGCCGTCGCCGTCGCCGTAGCCGCTGAGCGTGAGGACCCGGTTGCTGGAAGATGTCGTGGCGGGGATGGGTACCCGCTCGGCCGAAGCCGCCTCCGACTGCCCGCCTAGGCCGCCCATTTCGACGGCTCGCAGTCGATCAGGTAGATGAGCGACTTGAGCGGCGCGGTGATGAGCGGCGTCGGGTCGAGCCGCGTGTTCGGCTGCGGGCCTTCGCTCGCCAGCTGGCCGAGGCCGCGCTCGGTGCCCCAGCGGCGGACGTTCTTCGCGTCCTCGATCACGAGGTCGTCGCCCTGCCGGCTCACCTTGCCGACATAGACGAAGCCCCGATCGAGCACGGCAATCTGCAGTTTGCTCATGGATTGACCTTTCGGTTTCGGACAGGATCGTCCGGTGATCGCCGCCACGGGGAGGGCGTGGCGGCGACTGCGAGACGGTCCGGGAGGTCAGGCCGCCTCGTGGACGAGGCGGAGCGCCGCCTGGCGGGCTTCCATGCCGTGGGTGTCGATCTCGGCCTGCCTGAAGCCGGCCATCTTCAAGTCGAGATCCGTGCAGTCGCCTTTCAGCGAGCGCTTCTCGATCATGATGCGGGCCATCAGCGCGACCATCGGCCCGGGCTTGCCGGTCATCCGCGCCTTGTCGACGGGCGTCAGCTGCCTCAAGGGCGGCAGGGCCTTGAAGCCGGCGAAGGGATCGATCTCGTGATTGCTGCGGCGCATGCGGGGCCTCCGTCGAGCGGGTGAAGAGAGCTCGACGCGGCCGAGGGCTGCGCTGGGGGAAGCTGTCCGGGATTGGACCCCACCGACCGCGTCGAGTGGGATCATAAAAGTCCAAATCGGAATGTTATGTCAATGCCAATTTGGCATGAATGCGAAAGTCAGTTGGCCGAGAACTTTCCGATGTAGCGGCCAAGGACGTAGACTTCCGCGAGCGGCAGAACCCGCGCGGCGTGTCGGGGGTTGTCCGAGCCGACACTGACGAGGACCTCGTCGTCGCTTGGCTTGGAGACGACCTCAAGCCGCTTGAACATGACGCCGCCGAACTGATCGGCGAGCGCATAGATGCCAGGCGGCGACGGCACGCGGTGGCGTAGATCGATGAAGCCGACCTCGCCCGCCATGAGCGTAGGTTCCATCGAGTCGCCCTGCATTGGGAATGCCGCAGCGTGCTCCGGCTTCACGCCCAGCCGGGCCAGCATCCATGCGGGTAGCACCCAATAGTCGCGGATAACTTCAGCGGCGAATCGGGCGCCTCGTGGCGACGTCGCCTCAGAGATCATCGTGATGCCGCCGGCGCCTAGTCCGGCGGTCACGCTTACCTCGGCGATGCCGTTCTTTGGGATTCCTTGACGCCCTGTTTCATTGCCGATCGTCGGCAATTGATCAAAGTCAGGGTCGGGCGGGAACTCCTCCCCTGCAGGAACACGGACATAGTCCTCCGGAATGGTCTCGTCGGGCCCTTCGCCGAACAATAGCTCCTGCGGCTTCACTCCAAGAGGCCCGGATAGCCTCTGAGCCCAACCTTTGCTGAGAGCTCGCTTGCCGCTTTCGAGCTTGGCGATCTGCGCCTGCGACGTCCCGACCGCCTCGCCCAGTTGGGCCTGCGTCAGTCCGCGCCTCTCTCGAAGGTCCTTCATCCTGCTCATGCCAAAACGGTATTGCAACCGGTGTGGCATAGCTAAGTTCAGGTTGGCATTTTTCGCTTGCGCAAGTAATGCCAATTCGGCATGTTCGGCCATCATGAAACTGTCCGACTATCTCGAGGCCCAGAAGATCACGCACTCGGCGTTCGCTGAGCGGATTGGCGTGTCACAGGGCGCGGTGACCCGGTACGCGAACGGAGCGCGGCTCCCGCGCCCGGCCGTGATGTCGCGAATCCGTCAGGTCACGGATGGGCAGGTCAGCTATCGAGACTTTCTCGAGGCAACGGAGGCTGCGGAATGACCGACTTCGAAACCTTCAAGAGCCGCTATCCCGGCTTTGCAGCGCATCACGAGGCGTTCGCCGCGCGCCAGCAGCGTCGCGGTTCCTTCCAGATTTCCGAGGTGCGGCATGGCTAATTCCTTCTATGGCTGCTGCCCGGATTGCGGGCGTTCGTTCTCGCTGCTCGATCTTCGGATCATGGCCGTCGGCGACGGCTGGGATCGTCATGTCGTGCTTGATGCCAATAGGGCGACCGGGGTCGCGACCATCGCGGAGTTCGACGAGCTGACCTTCCTCGGCAACGCTTTCGACTTCGCCGCGCATCCGGACTTCTCGCTTTCCGCCGTCATGCGCCGCCGCGATGACGGCCGGTTCGAACTCCTGCCGCGCGAGGCCGCCGAATGAGCGATTTCGAGACTTTCAAGAGCCGGTACCCCGGCTTTGCCGCGCATCACGAGGCGTTCGCGACGCGCCAGTGGACGCTGCTCTCCGACGCCCAGCGCGCCGCGGCCATCGCCGGGATCGACGCCTTCTTCGAGGGCCTCAAGGTCAAGGGGCGGCGATTCGCACCGTCGCCCGGCAGTTATCTCCTCAACTGCCATCTTCCACGAGTACCGCGTGGGGTTGCAGTCTCGCAGCACAATCCCGATAGGCGCGAACCAGGTGCGCCATCGTCGGATCCTCTTCCGGCGCAATCTCCCCGGCCGACGCCTGCGCTTCATCAGAGCGGCGCAGAAGGAAGCGCGTGATGTCGTCGTCGCTCCAGCCCGCGATGTCGGCGAGGGTCTTTGCGAAAGCGAGGGCGAGCGCCGCCATGGCGTGGTCGGAGAGGCGCAGCCGCTCGAAGGCTTCCTCGCTGTCGTTGAGGGAGCGTTCACTCGTCTCGGCCAGCTCCTCGGAGAGGCGCAGCGCCGCCTCGTCGAGCCGGTCGATGTCGCCCTCATGCATGTCGACGTCGAGCCTGATGGCCTTGACCATCGCTTCCAGGGTCTCGACGCGCTTTCGCAGCGCGGCAGCTTCGTCCATGGCACTCTCCATCCCTTCGCGGCCGCCCATCGGCCGCGATGCGGGTCGCCACCGGCGGGACGGGTTTGCGACGCCCGTCCTAGAAGGCGAATTCGAGCTGGCCCGGCCAGCTTCGGAAATGGGCACAGACGTGCTCCATCCGACCGAAGCGACGCCGGACATAGGCCCGAACGCGCACAAGCCGTTTCGACGTTCTCACGGCGAAACCTCCTTGCGACTTCCAAGCGGCGTGGTGCCGCTGCCCCAGCCCTGCCAGATACAGGGCCGTTCCCCGCGGTGGGCGCAGCCGGACGGCTGCCGGACGTCTCAAGGGCCGGTGGCGACCCGCTTGCATGATCGCGCCGATTCGCGGGGCGGTCGAGGCATTGGCTCATACCCGCGCCTCGGCATGGCCTCGGCAAGGCCCTCACCCCAGCCCTCTCCCATGGGGAGAGGGGGAAGAGCGGCGCCCTCTCCCACAAGGGGAGAGGGAGGGGCGGGTTGCCACCGGCACGCGGGGTTGCCCCCCGCGTCAGAACGCGAATGCGAGCTGATCGGGATGCCTTCGCCAATGGGCGCGTACCTGCTCCCAGCGGCGGAAACGGAACCTCCGATAGGCCCGCACGCGCACTCTCGGTTTCGACACTTGCATGTCGAGACCTCCATATGCTTCCCAGGCGAGACGAGCTCGCCGCTCCAGCCCTGCCGGATACAGGGCCGTTGCCCGCGTCGAGCACAGCCTGTCGGCTGCCGGGAAGCATCTGGGCCGGTGGCGACCCGCTTGCATGATCGCGCCGATTCGCGCGGCGGTCGAGTGGACCGTTCACGCCCGGGCCTCGGCGAGGAAGCGTGCCAGCCGATCGGCGGCGCTGCGATAGACCGCCGCCGTCGCCTCGTCGGCGCCGGCATTCGCAGCGCCGCGCGAGATGCTCGCGACCGCCGCCAGCTCGACGGCGGCGAGCTTGTCATTCGTGGCGCCCATCGCGCGGGCCGCTTCGGCCATGCCGGCATAGGCCCGGGCGATTCCCGCCATGACCAGCGTCGCCCGCAAGCGCTCGGCAGCGCCGCCGTCGTCGGCGCCGAAGGCCTCGATCCCCTTCCGGCTTCGGCCGGTCAGAGAAGCGCGCCCACTCCCTGCGGGCGCGTGACTGCCGACCTCATCGGTCGTTTCCTCCCTGACCTTGCCGGGCGGCGTCACCTGACTGCGCCGCCCGGCCTTTTCGTGATCGTTCATCTGCGCGGTCCCCCGTGAGTGCATGGGCGAAGCGGCACCGAGCCCTTCGCTGCGACGCAAACTGACAGCCCATCCCCGTTCCCACGACGGGAAACGCAGCCGCGATTTCCCGGAACGGGAAAGCCTTGTCCGGAGAACCGATATGCCCCGCCCGATATCCGATGCCTGGTTCCATCGTGTGAAATCCGCGACGCGCGACCTTGTGCAGGCCTGCGGCGGCGTGGTCCGCTCCGGCGAACTGGCGCATGTCTCGAAAACCGAGGTCTCGCGCTGGCAGACGGCCACCGACGAGGCCATCATTCCGCTTCCGGCCGTGCTGGTGCTGGAGGCCGATTGCCGTCTGCCTCTCGTCACCACGGTCATGGCCGATCTCGGCGGGCGGCGGCTTTCGGAGCCGGGACCCGAAGCCGGCGCCGCCGCCGTGCTCGGACCTTACTCGTCGATGATGCGCTCGGCATCTGAGCTGCTGGCATCGACGGCCTCGGCGCTCGCCGACGGCAAGTTCACCGGCGCCGAACTCGAGATCATGGACCGCAATGCCGGGCAGCTCGAGCGTGACGCGGCGACGCTGCGCCTCGGCATCGCGGCGGCCAAGGGCGGACCGGCCCTCAAGGTCGTGGGTGACGCATGACCCGCCGCGACCCGCTCGACCTCTTCACCTCGCCGCCGGCGTTCGCCGTCTTCTGCGCCGTACTGCTGCTGCTCTGGGCCGGGGTGCTGATCGTCCCGGCCTATCTCGTCGGGCTCATGCATCAGCCCGAGATCATCACTCCGGAACAGGCGAGGGCGCGCTGATGGGTAGCCAGTCATGGTCCAGCTTTGAATGGACGGACGAGAGGATCGCGCGGCTACGGCTGCTCTGGGAGGGCGGGCACTCGCAGGGCGATATCGCCGCGACGCTCGGCTGCACCCGCAGCGCGGTCGGCGGCAAGGTGATGCGGCTCGGGCTCACCCGCTCGGCCGACGTCGCGGAACGCAATTCGCAGCGGGCGCGCGACGCCAGCGCCAAGCGGCTCGGCAGCGCGGCGACCAAGGCGCGGAAGCTGCAGGCGGCGCGCGACAGGGCCGCGAGAGAGGCCGAGGCGCCGGCCGGAAAGGCCGGCAGGGTGCGGCCCATGCGGCGGATCGCTGCTGCGCCGGTTGCGGTCGCCAGTCCGTCCGGGCCGGTGCCGATCGACGATCGCCGGCCCGGCCGCTGCTGCTGGCCGCTCTGGGGGCATGTTCCGGTCGCCAGCCTGCCGGCTGAAGAGCGGCTCGTCTGTCATGACCCCGTCGGCACGCGCGCCGGCCCGCATGGCCAGCGGATTCCGGACAGCTACTGCCCGGCGCATCGCGCGCTGGCAAGCGGCGCCGGCACGGCGAGCGAGCGGGAGGCGGCGTGATGGCTGATCACTCGCATATCGAATGGACCGACGCGACCTGGAACCCGATCACGGGCTGTTCGGTCGTCTCGCCCGGCTGCACGAACTGCTACGCCATGGGCCTCGCCGGCACGCGGCTGAAGCATCATCCCTCCCGCGCCGGGCTGACGCGCGAGACGAAGGCCGGGCCGGTCTGGACAGGCGAGGTTCGGCTCAATGAGCAATGGCTGACGCAGCCGCTCAGCTGGCGGAAGCCGCGCATGATCTTCGTCTGCGCGCATGGCGACCTCTTCCACGAGAGCGTGCCTGACGAATGGATCGACCGCGTCTTCGCCGTCATGGCGCTGGCGCCGCAGCACACGTTCCAGGTGCTGACCAAGCGGTCGGCGCGGATGCGGGCGTATCTTGCCGAGCGTGGCTCACGGCGGCGCGATCGGGCAGACGCTGTAAACGTCGCTGCCGCGAACATGATCATGGAAGGGCTGATAGCGCCCTGCAAAGCGGTCGCGTGGCCACTTCCTAATGTCTGGCTCGGCGTCTCGGCTGAGGATCAGCGGCACGCCGACGAGCGCGTGCCGGATCTGCTGGCGTCGCCGGCGGCCGTGCGCTTCGTCTCGGCCGAGCCGCTGCTCGGGCCGATCGATTTCCGGGCGATCGACATTGGCGGGGATGAGGAAGTGCTTCCGCTCGGCGGGACATGGCTCGGCAGGCCCGAATACGAAGACGAGTACGGCGGACAGCGCCTCGACTGGATCATCGTCGGCGGCGAGAGCGGCCGGCGGCCTATGCATCCAGACTGGGCGCGGTGGATCCGCGACCAATGCGACGGCGCTGGTGTCCCGTTTTTCTTCAAGCAGTGGGGGACTTGGGCTGTTTCGACGATCGAGGCGGGCGGGCGGCTCAATCCGCCACTTCCCGTCGCTGGCGCAAAACGCTGGCGGCGCTGGGACGGCATGTCCTTCCGCAGCTTCGGCAAAGATGAGCTCGTCGAGTCGTTCTTTGCGCCTGGAGTGATCGCCGCGCCAGTCGGCAAGAAGGCAGCCGGACGGCTCCTAGACGGGCGCGAGCACAACGCCTTGCCGGTGCGGCCATGAGCAAGCCGGACCTCGTTTATCTCGACGTCTTCCTGCACAGCCGCACGCCCAAGGGGCTGCATCTCTCGCGGACGGGCGACCTGCGCCATGCCGGCTGGGTCGCCGAGAGCCTCTGCACGCTCGCCATGCGCGGCGAGGTCCAGGCGCTCGCCACCATGCCTCGCTGGGCCGCGCTGCAGGCCGGCCTCATCCAGACACGCGCCGGCGAGGAACAGCCCGGCCTTTTCGAGGGGTGCTGACCATGGCGAAGAATGTCGCAGGTGAGGATCTGCGCCGGTTCATCGACCGGATCGAGGATCGGCGAGCGGCCAAGAAGGAAATCGCCGAAGAGGAAAAACTGATCTTCGCCGAACTCAAGGCGGCGGGCTTCTCGCCGGCGCGGGTGCGCGACGTGCTCAAGATCCGCGCCACCAAACCGGCGGACTATGCCGAGGCCGAGGCGATGCTCGACATGTATCGCTCGGCGCTCGGCATGCTCGCCGAGACGCCGCTGTTCCGCCATGTCGGACTGATGTCGGTGGACATCACGGCGCGCGAGAGTGTGATCGAGGCATTCAAGGCGCTGGTGCCGGCGAACGGCGACATCACCATCAATATGGGCGCAGGCCCGTCCGTCTTTGGCGTGACGAAACCGGGGCAGCGCGGGCAGAGGATGTGATCGAAAGGCCGGCACCGCTCCCGGCCGAGGGCGAGCCCGCCGCCCGGGCGAAGCGAGATGTGCCGGATGTCGATCTCGCTGGTGCCGAGGTGCTCGGAGCCGAGGCGGGCAAGGCCAACAAGCCCGTCATCACCAATCCGTTCCCGTTTGGCGATCCGCGCCGGGCCGGTTGGGATCTCGGCTGGCGCAAGGCGACCGGCTCGGACGGCATGGGACGTGACGACTGATGGCGCGCCTCACGGGTGGCAAGCTCGGCAAACTGCTGATGCCGGACGAGGCGGAGGAGCCGATCCTCGGCCGGCCGGTGCGTGCGGCGCTGCTCGAATGGCTGACCGAGATCTGGGCCGAGGATGAACTCACGGCCGTCGGCCTCGCTGCGCGGCGGCGCGCGATCTTCCATGGCGCGCCGGGTACCGGCAAGACGACGCTCGCCCATCATCTCGCCGCCCGGCTCGGCCTGCCGCTCGCGATCATCAGGCCAGACGACGTCGTGGGCCGGTTCATGGGTACCGGCATCACCAATGTCGCGAACATCTTCAACGCGATCGAGCAGCAGGAAGAGCCGCTCGTCGTCTTCTTCGACGAGTTCGAGACGATTGCGCAGAAGCGCATGACGACCGGCGTCAACGAGGCCGTAGAGCATGATCACAACGCGATGATCAATGCGCTGCTCGCGCGGCTCGACGCCTATTCCGGCTTCATCATCGCCGCGACCAATCATGCCAAGCTCATCGACCCGGCCATCTGGCGGCGCTTCGAGATCCAGATCGAGCTTGCCGTGCCTGGCCAAGGCGAGCGGGAACGGATCCTCGCCCGTTATCTGGCGCCGTTCGCGCTGCCAAAGCGTGAGCTGGCGGGCCTTGCCGAGGCACTTGAGACCGCTGCGCCGTCACTGATGCGCCAGTTGGCCGAGGGGCTCAAACGGCAGATCGTCGTCGGGCCAAAGGCGGATTGGCCGATGGACCGCGACAGCGTGTTCGCCCGGGTGATCGCGGCCAGCGAACCGCATCCCGACCTCGGCAAACCGCGGCTGTGGAGCCTTGGTGCCGAGGATAAGGCGGTGAAGGCAATCACCTGGCCGCTTCGGCGCGCCGCCGACCTTCCGGCCGAGATCGATTTGCCGCCGACGCCGGTTGATCCGTCCGGCGTCATTCCCTTCCGAAAAGCGCGTTTGACGGAGAGTGCAGGATGAGCGCCATCGGCGATGTCATCACCATGCTGGAAGGCGTGCGCGCCGAGATCGCCGGCGAGCGCGGGGCGGTCGATACCGAGATCGCGCGCATCCGCGAGGAAGCCGAGCAGCAGGTCGCGCGGCTCGTCGCCGATATCCGCGATCTCGAGACGCGCGACCGCATGCTCGTCTCGGCGATCGCGACGCTGCACGACGTCGCCGCGCGCGGGCGGAAGGCGAGCGGCGCGGGGGAGGGAGACCCCTCACCCCGGCCCTCTCCCGCAAGGGGAGAGGGGGAAGGGGCGCTGTCGCCGGATGAGCGGACGGTGCGGGCCATTGCGCTGGCGATCGCGAAGCCGGCGCCCGCGCCTGTCGAGGCCGAGCCCGTCGATCTGCCGCCGCCAGCGCCGCCGCGGCCGGTGCCGGCCTATGAGGGGGTTGGCGTCAAGGCGCCGGGTCACGGGGTGGCTATGGCGGGCGATGTCGTGCAGGTCCCGCTCGTCGACGATCGGCCTGGTGCACCGTATGTCTCGGAAGGCAAACGGCTGGCTGATCGGATCTATGCCGATCTCGATATCCTCATGGCGGACTTCCCCGAAGGCCCGACCGTCCGCCAGCTCTGCGAGCGCTATGAGGCGCCGTCGTCGCGGGTGCGCGACGCGATGCGCAAGCTGCAGGACGCGCGTCGCGCCAGCGTGCATAGCCGCCGCACCACGGGCTTCCAGCATCTCATGCGCTTCGGTGAGCGGCCATGAGCCCAACTCAATCCAACACGAGGAAAATCGCTATGTCGAAGCTCGATCTGTTGAGCCCTGTCGTATTGCCTGGCCAGTCGCTTGAGGCATTCGTCGCATGGTTCGCGCAGCAGCGCCGCGCCGCCGAGCGGCTTGGTCCCGGCGAGCTGATGTCGAGATCCGTTGCCATATCGCCGGCCGCGGCGCGATGGCTGCTCGATAATTGCAACGCCGGCAACCGCCCTGTCCGTCAGGCGAAGGTTAGCGAATTCGCGGCGAAGATCAGGGCGGGCCGCTGGAGGCTCACCTCGCAGGGGATTTCGATCTCGAAGTCGGGGCGCCTCAACAATGGCCAGCACCGATTGTTGGCCATCATCGACGCTGATGTCGGTGTCGATCTCTACGTGACGTTCAACGAGGACCCGACTGCTTTCGATGTGCTCGACACGGGCTCGCCGAGGGGATCGGGCGATGTGCTCCACATCATCGGCCACAAGAACGCGAACTATCTTGCGTCGTCGGCACGACTGCTCCTCAACATCGAGGGCACCCTGACGGCCAACGCGCGCATCCCCAATGACGACATCGCGACTTTCGTCGCACAGCGTCCGCTGCTTACCGATGCTGTCCTTGTCGGAAAGCGGGTCGCTACAAAATTCCAGTGCTCGGCGGCGGCCCCGATTGTTGCGGTCTATCTCATCACGATGGGTTCGTCGCGCGTGGGCAGGCTGACGGAATTCGTCGATCGGCTGATCGACGGGGCAGGGCTCAGCGCACGGAACCCGATCCTCGTCCTGCGGGACGAACTGCAGAAGAAGGGCATCGACGCGCACATCCGCGGCGGAAATATGCGTCAGGTCGCCACTGCAGCGGCGATGATCAACGCATGGAACACATGGGTTCACGGTCGTAAGGCGAGCGGCGCGAGCATCCGCTGGAATCTGGGCGACACCTTCCCGGACGTGGAGTAGCCCCATGCTCCCCGGCCCGTCCCTCGTCGAGCATATCCGCATCGCCGATATCTTCGTCGTCGGCGAGCGGCGCCCTGTCGATCCAGCCAAGGTTACGCTAATCGCGCGGTCGATCGGCGATATCGGGCTGCGCACGCCGATCACGATCCGGATCGTCGACCGGATTGTCGACCCGGTCGAGGGCGAGATCCACGGCGCCTATGCGCTGGTGGCGGGGCATCACCGGCTTCAGGCGGCGCGCCATCTCGGCTGGGAGCGAATCGACTGCATCGTCATGGGTGGCGATGCGGTGGATGCCGAGCTCTGGGAGATCGCGGAGAACCTGCACCGTGCCGACCTGACCGCGCTGGAACGCGATGAGCAGGTCGCGCGGTGGATCGAGTTGACGGAAAAGAAAGCGGTTCAATTTTCGCAAACTGCGAAAATTGAGAGCAAGCGAGACGATGGGAAAGGGCACCGAGCTGAAGGTGGGGTGAGCGCGGCAGCGCGCGATCTTGGCGTCGATAAGGACGACGCTTACCGAGCCGTGAAGGTGGCCGCGCTCTCGCCCGAAGCCAAAGCAGCCGCACGCGAGCGCGGCCTGGACGACAACCGATCAGCCTTGCTGGAGGCTGCCAGGGTGCCGGCGGCGGAACAGGCGAAAGCCATCCTCGAAATTGCCGACCGCAAGGCCCTTGCGATCGTCGGTAAAGCGATCCGGAAGGAGCAGCAGGACGGGAAAAAGCGGGCGCGCGAGGCGAAGGAACGTGGGCTCGCGGCGCGGCAGAGGCTGCTGCCCGACAAGCGCTATGGCGTCATCTATGCCGACCCGGAATGGCGCTTCGAGCCCTATTCCCGCGAGAGCGGCATGGACCGAGCGGCCGACAATCACTACCCGACCTCGGAGACCTCCGACATCGTGCTGCGCCCCGTCGGCGACATCGCCGACAAGGATTGCGTCCTCTTCCTTTGGGCCACAGCGCCGATGCTGCCCGCTGCGCTTCGCGTCATGGCCGGCTGGGGCTTCGCCTACAAGTCGCAGCTGATCTGGAACAAGGACCGGACGGGCACCGGCTACTGGTTTCGCAACAAGCATGAGCTGCTGCTCGTCGGCACGCGCGGCGATGTCCCGGCGCCGGCGATGGGCGACCAATGGCCGTCCGTCGTCGATGCGCCGGTCGATGTGCATTCCGCGAAGCCGGAAGTATTCGCCAAGATGATCGAAGAGTATTTCCCGAACCTCCCCAAGATCGAGCTCAACGCCCGCCGCGCGCGGCCGGGCTGGGACGTCTGGGGGCTGGAAGCGCCGGAGGGCAGCGATGCGTAGAGAGATCGAGCGCGTCGAGACCGTCAGCGGGCCACTCATCGTCGGGCGCCACTATCTCGTGCCTACTGTCGAGGGTACCTGGTATGGCGAGCGCCGAGCTTGGCCTGTCATCGGGCCGCTGCATGCCGACGTCGAATTCTTCAACTTCGAAAAGGACCACTATCACCTCGACCGCCGCTTCCTGACCGCGAAGCTCCTGCGGCGATACAGCTGGTTTCGGGGTGGTGTCGAGCGTAGTTCGGCAGAGGCCGCGCCGCTCCACGCGCACCGTGGCGAGCCGCCATTGCCGGCGCCCGTCTGGCGAAGCCTTCGCTGCAACCGGTCGGAAATCGGGTTCTCTTTCACTGATCAACCGGCCGTCCAGGCCCTTCAGGCAGCTTTTGCTGGCCAGTCGTGCAAGCGGGGCCGCGCGGGGCTGATCTGCCCGCACAGGCAGGCGCCGCTCGGCTCAGTGCCGGTCATCCATGGCGTCGTCACCTGCCCGCTGCACGGCTTGATGATCGATGCCACGAGCGGGCGCGTGATCGATACAAAGGCGGGGAGCGGTGCGTGAACTCCTACCTCTATGTCCCGGTCGATGACGAGGATCTGCGGGCGCTGGCGGCGACGGCGGCGGAAGAGGGCGTCGATATCGCGGAACAGGCGCGGCGCGTCCTGAAGGCAGCCGTGGTCGTCTGGCGCGTCGAGGATCGCGACGGCTTGCCCGCCGGGCCGATGGGGCCGGCCGTGCGGCCGAAGCGCTTCACGCCGCGCCGCGTGCGCCCGGCGCCGCCTCTCCCCGGTGACGGGCTGCCGCCAGCGCCGGTGTCGCTCGGCGACCCGGAGCCCGGCCGCTCGGCCCTCGACCACAAGCGACTGCAGGAAGCGACATGAGCGGGCCGCGATTCTCGATCATCCCGCGCGACGCGATCCTCGACGATCGGCTCGAGGGGCAGGATCTGCGCGTGCTCGCCCTGCTCGGCAGCCATACCGACAATGCCGGCTGGTGCTGCCGTTCGCAGGTGAAGATGGCGCGCGAACTGAAATGCGCGCGCTCGACCGTCCAGCGCGCGCTCGGCAGACTGATCGAGTGCGGCTATCTGGAACAGCGCGCCCTCGTGCGGCGCGACGGCGGCGACCGGGCACATGAATATCGCGTGCTGCTCGATGATGTTCGCCCGGCGCAATTCATCAATGAAGCTGATGAGTTGGCGAGTAGCGAGACGGGGGAAACCGGCGGCGATGAAGATGCCGATATCGGCGGAGCACCCCTGCCCGTGGACGGGCACCCCCCTGCCCATGGGCGGGCAGGGGTGCCCATGGACGGGCAGGGGGTGCCCGGCCATGGATCGGCACCCATAAGAACGACCCTTCTAAAACGATCTGAGAGAGAGACGCGGGCGCCCGTGGCGCGGAAGGCAAGCGAGGAAGAGATCGTCGCGGCCGCTTATGCCGACGATGCGTTCATGGCGGTGATCGGGCCATGGCCCACGGCCTCGTCGGACGGGCCGCTCTCGACCTATCCGGTGTGGTGCGCGCTCTCCGATGACGAGCGCGCCGAAGCGGCGCGATTCGCGCCGACAGCGATCGCCCAACACGTCGCCAATGGCCGCAAGGGCGCCTATGGACTGAGGGCCTATCTCGTCGAAAAGCGCTGGAAACTGTTGCCGGCAGCGATTTCGGCCGGGGTGGGGCGCGAACGTGCGGCGGCCGAGGCTCCGCCCGCCAGCGTGCCTGCCCGCAGCAAGCCATGGTTCGCCGTGTTCTGGCGGCGCTGGAAGGCGGGCGAGAAGGCCAAGCTGATGTTCGACCAGGGCATGCGCGGGCTGCCCTATGGCGTGCGGCCCGCCGACATGCCGGGCGAGGCCGAGCTCGCCGGCCTCGTCTCGATCCAGACGGCAGAGGACGGGCGGGCGACGGCGGAAATGGCCGCCTGGCGCGATGCGCTCGCTGCCGATGGCATCAGCTTCACGCCGATCGACCTCCGGATGCCCTTCGTCTTCGTGCCCAGCCGCTGGCCGCCGGGGCATGCGCGGGCGGGGGACGGCGCGGCGGCCGAGATGCTCAGCGAAGGGGCGACGTGGTGATGATCGACATGCAGGAGAGCGCGGCCATGGCCGAGGGACGGATCTGGAAGGTCGGCGAGATCGTCGGCACGGTCGATCGCACGGCGCCGGCGGCCGAGCCCGGCCGCTTCGGCTGGTACATCGTCTATACGGGCGGGGCCAGCGAGGCCCGCTGCCAGCTGCAGCTCGAGCGGCGCGGCTGGTCGGTCTATGTGCCGATGACCTGGCGCTGGAAGACGGCGACGCGCAAGCGCGGTCGACTCAGGGCTGAGCCCGGCGCGAAGAAAAAGCTGGTGCAGGTGCGCTCGAATGAGCCGATGTTTCCCGGCTATCTCTTCGTCGCCATCGGTTCGGTGCGGGCCGAGGCCTATGACCTCCTGTTTATCCCCGGTGTTGCAAGCGTCGTGCGCCGTGAACGCGACAGCTTCGTGCGCGTGCCGCAGGCTGTGATCGACGGTCTCAAGGCGCGCGAGGATATTGATCGGGTCGAGACGGTGAAGCCGCCCAAGTCCCTGCGATTCAATCCAGATCAGCCCGTCCGCATCACCGAGGGGCCGTTCTCCGGCTTCGATGCGACGGTGCGGCGCGAGAATGAATCAGGGGAGGTCGAACTCGATTTGTTCGTTTTCGGCCATGCAACACCTGCAACAATGCCCGTTGACTGGATCGAGGCCCTGTGAGACTGAATCGGTCAGGACGAAGCGAGTGGATCCTCCTGGCCCCGTAAGGGTGAAAGCGCCTAGAGCACTCGTCCCGGAAGACGGCCAAGGCCGCTCTTCGCTGGTGGCGACGCATGGTCCGGAATGCCCATCACATTCGATCTGACGGATTTCGAGCGCCTCACGGCCAAGCTCGGCGGCGCGGCTGATCAGCTGCCCTTCGCGCTCGCCAATGCAATGACGAGCGCGGCCTTTCGCACGAGGGCAGGGCTCACCGACGACGTCTGGCCGAAGGCGGTCAATGCGAGGAACAAGCGGTTCCTCGGCGTCGCGCTCAATATCGAGAAGGCGACGAAGCGCAACCTGCGCATCGGCATCATAGACGGGCTCGGGCGCGGGCATCTCGCCCTGCATGCCAAGGGCGGGACCAAGCAGGCGAAGAAGCGGCTGGCGATCCCCGCTACCGGCGCCGTGAAGCGCACGGCCAAGGGCGTCCGCAAGGATCAGACGCCGCGCGCGATCATCGCCAACACGCCGAAGCGCGCGCTGCGCGTGCTGCCAGCTGGCATCTTCGTCGGCAAGCAGGGCAGGCTGCATCTCGTCTATTCGTTCAAGCCCTCGGCACATATCAATTCGGACGTGCCGTTCTATGACAGCTTCGATCGCGCGATGCGGGCCGAGATGCGGCGCCAGTTCCCGCTGGCGCTGGCGAACGCGATGAAGACGCGCGGGCTCAAGGGATATGCGCGGTCAGTGGCGATGGGGCGGGCGCGATCTGGCGCGCTCTCGTCGCAATGGGCGGATCGCGGCGGCCTCGACGCCTTCTACAGCTGGTCGCGCGGCAACAATGGCTTCCGGTCGGACGGCTCGCGCTGAGGGGGTACCCCCCCCACGGCCTTGGGTCCTTCCACCCCCCGCCCCCTGAACGGGGTACGCGCGACCTCGGGGGGTAGGTAGGTGCCAGGGTCAAAAACCCTGAATCATGAATCGTGAATCATTCAACAGGAGGGCGCCTCTGGCGGAGGGCGAGGCGCGATAGGGCGTGAGCGGCGACGACAAGGCGTTCATGACGCAGGCGGAATATTCCCGGCATCGGGGCGTCGTGCGCTCGACGGTGACCGTGTGGAAGAACCGCGGCCGCCTGGTGATCGACGCCAAGGGGCGGATCGACGTCGCCGCCAGCGACCGCGCGCTCGACGAGCGGCCGAAGGTCTATCGTGGCGGCTCGACGGAAGCGCCGAGCCTCGCGCCGGCGGGCGATCTCTTCGGCGCAGCGGCACAGGCCGCGCTGGCGCCCGTAGAGGAAGTCGACCCGGACAGCTCGCGCTGGTCAACCGCGACAGCGACGCGGGTCAAGGAAACCTATCTCGCCCTTCAGCGGAAGGCCGAATACGAGAAGACGATCGGCCAGCTGGTGTCGATCGAGGACGTCGCCCGGCAGCTGGAAGCCGAGTATGCGGCGATCAAGGAACGGCTGTTGACCATCCCTGGCAAGATCGCAGCGAGCCTCGTCGGCCTCGGCACGGCGGCGATCGACGACGCGCTGCAGGCGGAGATCATCGAAGCGCTTGGCGACCTCCATGAGCCTGCTCGAGACAGAGATCGGACCATCGGCGCTGGCGGCGCGGCTGCGGCAGGCGCGTTCAGTCTTTCGGCCGCCGGCCAGGCTTAACCTCGTCGAATGGTCGGACGCATTCCGCTTCGTCTCGTCGAAGACGTCGGCCTCGCCCGGCCGCTGGAAGACGAAGGCGCAGCCCTGCGGCATCGGCCTTCACCTGGCGGTGACGGAACGCGACACGCACACCGTCACCGCCATGGCGGCGACGCAGGTGATCAAGACGGAGTGGCTGCTCAACGCCACCGCCTATTACGCGGTGCAGGATCCTTCGGCGGTGCTGTTTGTGCAGCCGACGCAGGGCGCGGCGATCAGCTTCTCGAAAGAGCGCTTCGATCCGACGGTCGATGTGACGCCGGCGCTCAAGGCGGCGCTGGCCCCGTTCCGGGACCGGAACACGCTCGATCACAAGGAATTCGCCGGCGGCGCGATCGATTTCGTCGGCGCCAATTCGCCGATGGATCTCGCTTCACGACCGAAGCGGGTGATCGTCAGCGACGAGGTCGACAAATATCCGGCCTCGGCCGGTGCCGAAGGCGACCCGCTCTATCTCGCCGAGGAACGCGCCTCGACCTTCCGGGCGCTCGGCCGCGCCAAGTTCCTGCGGGCCTGCTCGCCGACCAATGAGGACACGTCGCGCATCGGCCGCGAGTACCGCGCCAGTGACCAGCGGCGATGCTTCGTGCCGTGCCCCCATTGCAGCCACCGCTTCGAGCTCCTGTGGCGGCATGTCGTCTGGGACAAGGACAGCTTCGGCGACCCGCTCCCGGAAACGGCGGGCATCGCCTGCCCGGGATGCGGTGTCGTATGGAGCGAGGGCGACCGTCTCCGGGCGCTGGATGCCCTCACCGATCTGCCGGATCATGGCTGGCGACAGACGCGGATGTTCAACTGCTGCGGCGAGCGGCAGGAGCCGAAGGCGTGGACGCCGCAAGGCCGCTCGCTCTGCGGCATCTGCGGCAAGCCAGCGCCCTATGGCGGCCATGCCGGCTTCGTCATCTCGAAACTGATGTCGCGGCGGCATCGCCTGTCCGACGTCGTCACCGAATTCAACACCGCCCGGGGCGATCCCGAGGCGATGAAGAAGTTCACGAACACCGCCCTCGCCGAGCTGTGGAAGCCCTCGGGGCGTGAGAAGGTCGACGGCGAGCGCCTGATGGCGCGGGCCGAAACCTTCGGCCCCGAGGATCTGCCGAACTGGATCGAGGCCATCACGGTCGGCGTCGATACGCAAGGCAACCGCCTCGAGGTGCAGTTCATCGGCTGGGGGCCCGACGAGGAATGCGCGCCCTTCCTCTATGAAGTGATCCACCAGGATCCCGCGCAGCCGGCCGCATGGGCTGAGCTTGACGCGCTGCTGATGTCGACCTTCAAGCGGCGCGACGGCGTCACGCTCCGCGTCGCCGCGGCCGCGATCGATACCGGCGGCCATCATGCCGCGCAGGTCTATGCCTTCACGAGAGCCCGGCGCCGCCGGCGCATCTTCGCCATCAAGGGTCGCGCCGGTGCCTGGCCCATCTGGCCGAGCCAGGCGCGGCGCTCGAAGACAGGCGAACAGTTCTGGCCGGTCGGCGTCGACACTGCGAAGGACGCCATCTATGGGCGCCTCCGGATCGAGATCGAGGATGGCGAGGCGCGCCGTCCCGGCATGATCCACTTCCGGGCCGGCGAGGGGTTCGGCCTCGACTATTACGAGCAGCTGACCTCGGAACATCGCGAGGTGCGCCGGCAGCGCGGCCAGAGCTATGCCGTTTGGGTGCTGCCAGAGGGCAAGCGAAACGAGGCCCTCGACACCTTCGTCTATGCGTATGCGGCGCGAAAAACGCTGCCGCGGCGGATCGATGCCAGCCTCGAATTCGGGTTGCCGCAGCCCGAGGCCGATGCCCCGCCGCCCGCACCACCAAGGCGGGCGCCGCCACCGCTCGCGATGGAAACGACAACGCGACCCGAGTCCATGCTCAAGCCGACCCGCTCGCGCGGCGGATGGCTGCAACCAAGGAGATGACGATGGCCAAGGCCGACAAGACCGCGATCGCCGACGAGGATGCTGGCCGTCCGCTTCTCGAAGACGGCGAACTCGACGAGGCGCAACTCGAGGCGCGCGCCAGCGGCGTGCTGATCCTGCATTCGTCGGGTCGCTGGACCTGGCCGGGCTGCCCGACCGATCCGGGCTCCGCCTATCTGCGGCTTCCGCGCGAGTCGGTGCCGGACGCCGTCGTCAAGAAGGCGATCGCCAATGGCGATCTCGTCGTGACCGTGGTCGACGGCAATGGCAGCCCGACCGCCGTCAAGGCGCTGAAGGCGGGCGAGGAAGCGCCGCGCGTGCTGTCCGCCACCGTCGCCGGCACCGTCGACGCCGCAACCGAGTAAGCTCATGGCCGAGGTTGACGCCCGTCGCAGGCTCGAGGCGCTTGAGGAAGCAATTTTCTCAGGTGCCAAGACTGTCAGCTATGACGGGAAGAGCGTCGAATACATGCCGCTTTCCGAAATGATCTCACTTCGGAACACTCTGAGGCGAGAACTCGGCATCCCGGTGCCCGGCCGCCGCAGCGTGGCGACCTTCCGATCGGGGTTCTGATGGCCAAAGAAAACTGGCTGGATCGCGCCATCAGCTTCGCCTTTCCGTCGATCGGAGCGGCGCGCATGGACGCGAGGGCGCGGATTGCCCGGGCGGACCGCATCCGTAACCTGTTCGAAGGCGCCAGCCGCAGCCGCCGCACGGACGGCTGGCGGGCGGTCACGACGGACGCCAATGCCGAGACGTTCCTGGCGAATGGCCGCCTGCGCGACGTGGCGCGCGATCTCGTGCGCAACAATGCCTTCGCCGCGCGGGCGAAGGCGGTCATCCCCGCCAATGTCGTCGGCGCCGGCATCGTGCTGTCGGTCAAGGCGGCGCGGCAGCAGCGACAGGATCGCGTCAAGGGCCTGATCCGCGACCATTTCGAGACGACGGCAATCGACGCCGACGGGCGGCTGAACATCTATGGCCTGCAGGCGCTGGCGATGGCGACGATCGTCGAGGCCGGCGAGGTCCTGATCAGGCGCCGCGTGCGGCGGGCCGAAGACGGCTTGCAGCTGCCGCTGCAGCTTCAGGTGCTCGAGCCGGACTTCCTCGACACCAATGTCGACGGGCCGCTCGGCAACGGCAATTATGCCGTCCAAGGCATCGAGTTCGACCTGCGCGGCCAGCGGGTCGCCTATTACCTGTTCGACCAGCATCCGGGCGATATGCGCGGCTTCAGCGGCTATCGCGGCAACCGCGTCTCGGCCGACTTCGTGACGCATGTCTACCGGGTCGACCGGCCGGGGCAGGTGCGCGGCGTCACCTGGTTCGCGCCGGTGATCACACGGCTGCACGACCTCGCCGACCTTTCCGACGCCCAGCTCATGAAACAGAAGATCGCGGCGTGCTTTGCGGCCTTCATCAAGGACAATGGGCAGGGCGAGAGCTATGTCCAGCAGCCGGCCGGCCCGGACGGAGCACCGTCGACGAGCGCTTACCCGATCGAGGCTTTCGAGCCGGGCATGATCGAACGGCTCGGCGAGGGTGAAGACATCAGCTTCGCCTCGCCGCCGCAGTCGCAGGATTTTGCCCCCTATTCGATGCTGGTGCTGCGCGAGATCGCGACCGGCATGAACATTCCCTATGAGGCGATGACCGGCGACCTGACCGGCGTCAATTTTTCGTCGGGCCGAATGGGTTGGCTGGAATTCCAGCGGGCGATCGAGGGCTGGCGCTGGAACATGCTCATCCCCGGTATGATGGACCCGGTCATGCGCTGGGGGAACGAGGCCGTGCGGGCCGTCACCATGTCGTCGGAGCCCTACCGGATCGAGTGCACGCCGCCGCGTCGCGAGATGATCGACCCGGCCAACGATATCAAGGCGGCGCAGCAGGCGATCCGGTCGGGCCTTTCCTCGCGTAGCAGCGAAGTCCGCAAGCTCGGCTATGAGCCGGAAGAGATCGACGCCGAAATCAAGGCGGACAACGATCGGGCCGACAGGTTCGGCCTCGTGCTCGACAGCGACCCGCGCAAGACGAGCGCGGCTGGACTGACGCAGGCGCGGCCGGAAAACACCGTACTGCCGCCGACCAACCTTCAATAGGAGCTGCCCTATGGACGGCGCCAACTCCCTCGTCCTCAACGGCGAGCTGATGCTCTATGGCATCGTCGACCCGTGGAACGATCCCGGCACGACGCTGCGCGCGATCGATGTCATGGCCTCGCTCGCCGAACTCGGCGACCAGGAGACGATCGTCTGCCGCCTGAACTCGCCGGGTGGATCGGTGCAGGAAGGCCTCGCGATCTTCAACGCGCTGCGCGCCAGCGGCAAGACGATCGAGATGCATATCGACGCCATGGCGGCGTCGGTCGCCTCCGTCATTGCGATGGCCGGCGACACGATCATCATGGCCGACAATGCGTCGATCATGGTGCACGACCCGTTCGTGATGGCCTTCGGCGGCAGCTCGGAAGAGCTGCGCGCGCTCGCCGACGAGATCGACCGGATGAAGTCGGTCATCCTCGACATCTACTCGAAGCGCACC
>Ga0209930_1001346_pt1 | contig 39541 bp, 37 predicted proteins | sample ThiBiot_500_biof_2_FD_183948 | JGI IMG/M metagenome (GOLD analysis project Ga0209930, IMG submission 183948) | Wastewater bioreactor microbial communities from Cape Town, South Africa - Thiocy_cont_500_biof (SPAdes) | ecosystem: Engineered > Bioreactor > Thiocyanate-remediating >...
GAGGATCGCCACCGCCGCTTTCGAAACTAATTTCGTCATCAAGCATCTATCTTACCCTCGCTAACCGCGCGGGCGTTATCGCCGATACCGATCAGCTCCGGAATGTGGGGAGGTTTTGGCGCTTACGATAAAGCGTGTGACTGCCGCTGGAATAGGCCATAATCGGTATCCTCGGAGAAGTGAGACTTCACGCCCCACGGGCGGTCTCACTTCTCCGAGGATACCGATTATACGCCGAGTCGTAGGCTGAAGCCCTTCCCGGCTCAAGCCGGGGGTTTGAGACCAAAGACGGGACAATCAAATTTATGCTTTTCGTTTCGTAAGTTAACAACCGATTCGCGTCGATCCGTGTCAGGTAGACTAATGACCGCTCGTGACGAAATCAGCCGTTCGACCGTGGCCAAGTGGCCTCCATTCCGCTCATGTCGTTCCTCGCCGATTCCGATGTTCGATCGCCGGTTGGTCTTAGCGACGATATCCTCCAGCGACACAGCCGCGCGCGGTCGCGGCCCGCTGCGGTGATCGTCGGGCCATAAAGCTTCACAAGCTGACCGTCCCGCCATCAAGCAACTGCGAACCAACCCTTGGATTTTAGCGTATCAAACGCGATAGCAACCTGGCGCTCGGTGAACACTTTCTTGCGGTCATTCCACCCGCGTACTCCGGCAAGAGCCTTCTCTGCAGTATCAGCCCCTTCACGGGTAACCAGCCAATGAACTGTCGCAAGCAGTTCCAACCCATACGGCGTCTCAAAGCCGTCAACCAGATCAGCCACCTTGTTGAAATGGGCATGAGTTGCCTCTTCGTGCGCTAGAGACACCTCTGCCTCCAGAATGGCGCCAGGCACAATTGTGAGTTCCTTATCCGGCTGATCGCCGCCATCCTGATAACCCGCAACGAAATGTCCCTCGACCTTATTAAGGACATGGGAAAGGTTGGTGGCATAGGGACCATAATGATGCTTGATGTAGTTCAGCCGGAGCGGCTGGCCGGCTTCCTGCATAAAATACATCAGCTTCTGAACCTCGATCAGCGTCACGAACGGGTCCATCAGCCCTTGCAAATAGCGGTTCATGAGAACGACGAGCGCGGCCCGGCCCGGCGTCATGTTGGGTACGTCGCGCGACTTGATAACGTCAGGTGCGCCCTTGGGTTGATAGATCAACACATGAAGGTTTGGCAGATCGCGGAGCGCAGCCTCGATGCGCGGGCGAACATCGCCCCAGTCAAGGCCACCTAGGCCAGCCCCAAGCGGCGGAATAGCAATCGATTTGATACCTCGCTCACTGATTTCATGCGCCAACGCGACCAGCCCGCTCTCGATGTCCTCGATACGGCTCTTGCCCTTCCAATGCCTCTTGGTCGGGAAGTTGATAATGTAGCGCGGGTTTGTGAACGAGCCGGAGTCAAAAACAAACATCTTGCCAGGCTGCACCTCGCCATCCTCGCACGCGCGCGCATAGGCGTGGAAATTGGCCGGAAACGCCTTTTTGAATTGAAGCGCAATGCCACGTCCCATGATGCCGACGCAGTTCACCGTGTTGACGATTGCCTCCGCATCCGCCTTCAATAGGTCACCCGTTTTGAGTTCGATTTGTGCCATGTTTGTTCCCCCTTAATAGTACCACTCTGGTCGAATGTGAACCAGGGGACGATGGGCGGCGCCAGCGATGGCTTGCACCACCTGCTGGCCTATCGCCTGATTGAGCACACCGATCTGCTCGATCAGGTGCCATGGGAAATGCTGCTCAAGCAGGAACTCGGCTTGCTTTTGCTCCTTGGTGGGGCTTCCCGACCATTGCGTCGTTTGCACAGCGTTCCAATTGATTTCGCCGAGCTGCGCCAGGTTGCAGCGATCCTCAAAATAAAAGGAGCCTGCGTTCGACAACGTGAACGCCCATCGTCGCTGTTCCGCTTGTGCCCATGCGACCACAGCGTTCAGGTCGGCGACAAGATGCACGATCGGGTTCTGGCCGCCCTGATACGCAAGCTCTGAATTGCGACGAGAAATGAGATAGAGCATCACCGAGCGCGGACAGAAATAGAATGGCACACACTGGCCGACGTAGAGGCCAGGATGGCTGGCGAGCGTCAACTCGTTCATCCGCCGAGCCTTGATATTGTTCATGCCGATGACCGTCCCGTTGGCCGGGCGTTGGGCCATCACCGCGTCGGAATACAGAAATCCATCGGCCGCAATCGCTGCCAGCTTGTCGACATGGACGATGTGGTAGATTTTTGGGTTAGCAGGCTCAGGAATCATCAGGCGGCTTTGTCCTCGTCTTTCATTGCATCAGCATCCACCAGATCGTCACCATCGGTCAAATGATCTGCGCTACCGTCGGCGTGGATCGCATCTGCGAGGTCCCTCACCAAGCGACGTAAGCCGAGGCGGTCGCTAGAGATTTCAGCGGCTCCCGGCGTTGGCATTTGCCGCGTGCGCTTTCAATGGCTTGCACCTCAAATCCGACCGTCGTCCAGCAACCGGCCTTCAGGATGAATCGTCGCTGGCCGACCGACGCGCTACGTTCGCTCCTACCCGGAAGCCGTCAATCTCCGCTGGAGCGGTGAGTGAACACAAAGCCCCAACGGCACCCGACAGAGGCGGGCGATCCGCTCGTGACCGGCGGTCAGACCGCTCAAGCCATGGCGTGCACGGAATTGCGATGAAGGTCATAGTATCACGTGTACCCCGGCTAAATCGGCGTAATCTCAGCTATTTATCTCCACCCCAGGCATGTCCTGTGGTTCACGTGGCACACGATTCAATGATCTTGTGGCACGTGTATCACGCACCCAACCTATTGGGATCATTTGAAAATAACTTTGCAGCACCCGTGCGTCAGGTGCATTACACCACGGCCTCGCGCCGTGCGTCCCGCCTCACGCAGCGCGCCCGCGCTGCGCAGCCTCGTGCCGGGAGGCGCGGGCACCCTCGGGGTTTCACATAGCGCCGTTGGAATTGCCCCGGTCAGCCTCCATCGACAGCGGAAAGGGGAGCGACGTTGGCGGGCCGCCAGGCTCGACAAAAGGAGCGGCGCGGGGGAAACCGCTCGGGTTTCCCCCGCCTTCGCGCCAACGCAAAAAAAAGGGCCGGCAGCGGTCCCCCGCCCCGGCCCTCATAATCCTGCCGCCCGCCGCGATCAGGGCGCGAGATACCGCCGCCGACGCGTGACCGGCACATCCGGCTTCTGATCGTCCTGATAGAAAAGATGCGTCGGGACGCGATGCCCATGCTCGGGGTTGAGAATGTCATAGAGCCCGGACTGGATGCCGGAGCCTTCACAGATGATCGCCTCGACCGGCATCAATGCGGCGATATCGCGATTGCGCTTGAACGCCTTGCCATCGCCGCTGCCATAGAGCCCCCAGTTGATGCAGGTCACCCCGCGCTGGACGGCCCATGCGGCGGCGGCGGCATCCACGCCCTTGCGCTGGCCGGTGGTGAGCAGGATCATATGCGGGATACGCGCCTTGATCTGGTCGAGCCGGCCCCAGATGATCCGGTCATCATGCCATTTCGCCGGCCCCGAAACGACAACGATCGGCCCTTGCGGGTCATAACGATCGCGGCGGCGTTCGGCGCGGGCGCGGAGGAAATCGAGCGCAGAAATCTGGCTGGCGGTGGTGACGTGCGAGGCACGCGACCCGCGCGCGGGAGACCACGGCCGGCCGTTGTACGTGCGGTACATGGCAGCGGCATAATCGCGCATCGCCTCCATCGCCCTGCCCTGCTCCGCGACCGACTGGCATTCGAGCTGGAGCTGTTCGAGTTCGCCATTGAACACCTCGCCGGGTTCCAGCCGGCGCGCCATGTCGCGCAGCTGGTCGGCCAGCCGATCCTCACGCCCCGCCAGCCTGTTCGCGACGAAATGGAAGGAATTGACGAACCCCCATGCAATTTCAGCGGCGAGCGGTTCAAGCCGCGTGTCGGTGAGCAGGTCGAAAATGGCGGCAATGACACCTCCGCATTCGGCCTGCGCCGCCAACGGCTCGGGCATATCATGCTCACCGGGTTCATCGCCCGGCTCGATGATCGACAGCGGCAGGGGGTCGCCGAACGACGCCACGAAATCGGGAGTCGCGGTGAGTTCGGCAAATAGTTTCGGAAGGTCAACGAAGCTGCTAACCGCGCCTGAGGTCATTTGCTTGTTCATGTGAGTCCGCCTCTTTGATCGGGTTGATGGCTGAGGGTCCGGGGAAGCGTCTCCAGCGCTCCCCCGGGCCCGACTTTGGGGTGTTCCTAGAACGGCACCTCGTCATCGAGGCCGCGCGGTGCGCCGGTATATTCGCCACCCGGCCCGGCGGTGCTGCCGCCCGAGAAAGCCCCGCGCCGGCCACCACCATTGCCGCGCTGACCGAAGCCACCACCGCTGCCAAAGCCCTGCGGCTCGCGCTCACGTTCGCGCCGCCACTGGACGTCGAATCCATCATGCTCGTCGCCAAATAGAGCAATCGGCAAGGGGACGGCGAAAGACGGGTCATCGATCATGCCCGACAGGAAAACCTCGTCATTCGCGCGCATGCGACGTTCCCAAACAACGCCGATCTGGATTTCGTCGCCAGACTGACTGGTTTCGTACATTTCATAGACGGGTGCGCTGTCGCTCTGGCGATCGGTCACCTTGCGCATGATGAGATAAGGAAAACGCATCTCGCGGGTTGCGATCTTTCCGACAAGATCACCGACGCGTTCATCGAATTTGAAGCTTCCGATCTTCATGACTTGGTCCTTTCTCCTGTCCGTGGTCCGGTTCCTCTTTCCCCGGCCACATCCCTTTCTACCCCCTCCCCTGAATCCCATCTATCTAATTGATTTCTTGACAGATTTCGATCGCCTTTGGTGAGCCTGAGCCAATAAAATCGGACGCGGTCAGCGTCCCTGAAACAAGGAAACGTATCGCCGAAGGCGATCCCGCATTGATCCCCCGAGGACAAAGGCGCTGCGTCGTCTGTCATCACCTCCGGAGCCGCCGTCGCCGGGGCGCAAGGGCCGGTGGGGGTCCGCGGGTGCAAGGGACGTTGCGCTGCGGCTTAGCGGAGGTTGAAGAAAATGGCCCTGCTGGCACCCTTGGATCGAAGGATCACGCCAGCAGGGTCATTTTCTTCTACCGGAGCTTGGCCGGAGGCAGCCCTTGTGCCCGCGGACCACCACCGGCACGCCGCGAGCCTGCGAGGCGGCGCAGGAGGCGATGACAGACATGGGTCCGAGCGGGATGCCCCGGCGAGGCGCCCCGCCGAGCTCGGCCACCTACCCCGCCTCGCGGAAGGGATCGTTACCGCTTCAGCGGACAAGACCCCGAAGGGGGCTTGGTCGGAGCGAAGCGGAGATAGAGCCCGGTGGCCGCCGCCAGGCGGGCATCCGCCCGCCCAAGCCTGATCGGCGCACCACTCACCGGAGATCCGACCCGAACCACCCCGCGCACTACCGTCCACGAACGACATGGATCTTGGTCCAAAATGAGGGGAACAACGGCTGACACAGACCTGTTCGTGTGGGACGTTTCGACGCAGAGGAATTGCCGATGAAGATACGCGTCTTGTCGATCGACGGCGGCGGCATCAGGGGCATCGCGCCCGCGCATATGCTCGCCAGGCTGGAACAGAAGCTCCTGGACAGCGGTAAACTAAAGGTCGCGGACAGCTTCGAACTGTTCGTCGGCACCTCGACCGGCTGCATCGTGGCGGCAGGCCTCGCCGCTTCCGGTCAGGCAGCCCAGCCACTTGCCCCCAAAGACATCGAACAATTGTATCACACGCACGGGCAGGCGATGTTCACCAGCCAATGGGCGGGGATTGGCCCGTTTCCGCTTTTTTCGGGAAAATACAAAGAGTCAGCCAAAGGCGCGGTGCTTCGACAGATATTGGGCAATCTGACGCTGGGCGAGCTTGAGCGAAACTTCCTCGGCACTTTCTACAATGTCGCGGCGGGTCCGGGGCCGATTTTCCCGAATGGCGGCCCCCAATACAGAAATGTGGGCGACAATCGCTTCAGCCAAGTGCCGCTGTGGAATGTGGTGAACGCCTCATCGAGCGCTCCCTTCTATTTTGACCCCGCCGAGCTCACCGCCTTGCACCATGACATGCGTGGAGCCGATGGAGGCCTGTTCGCCAACAATCCGGCGATGTGCGGCTATGTCGAGGCAGTCAAAACCTGGGCAGGGGAAAACGGCGAAAAACCGGAATTCCTTGTTGCGTCGTTCGGCTGCGGTCAGTCGACGGTCAAATTTGAGAAACAGAAGCGCTGGGGCGTTCTGCAATGGGCAGCACCGACGCGGGGCGTACCTTTGCTGGAGGCGATGTTCGACGGTCAGAGCGAGACGGTCCACTATCAGATGAAAAAACTATTGGAGCCCGAGAATTACTTCCGCCTCGAATTCAGCCTCGACGGCTTCGGCAAGATCGCGATGGACGATGCCTCTGATGCGAATATCGCACGCATCCTCAAGGCCACGACCGATTACCTCGACCGCCAGGGCGGCGACGCCGAACTGGACCGCCTTGCCGCGGCGCTGTGACCCGAGCGGAACAGCCGTCCGGCCACCGCCACGTCAAGGTGCAACCCGCCCCATCCCCAAAAACCAAGAAAGGTCGCCACGATGGATGAAGATGCGATGTTTGCCATGGGCTCGGTTCTCGCCGCGCTCGGCGGTATCCTCGAGCGCAATGGAATCTGCACTACCAACGAGCTTGCCGAAACGATTGGCGGGATCGCGGTGATGACCGCCGACGCCGGGGAGCAGTATCAACGCCGTGCGGCCTATATCGGCAGCTGGGCGCATATGGTGCGCGCGGCGGCCCAGGGCGCCGGCCGCAAGAACCAGAATTAGCGCAGCGTCGTCGTCCCCGCACGGATTGGTGGAAAGGCGATCAAGCCATCGGCGGTCCGGAAAATACCCGCCCGAATAGAAACTGATCCTGGCGCAGGTCACAGAAGCAAGATGTTACCATATCGCTCCCTCCGCGGCCGAACGCCGAAGACACCGACCAGAATGATCAGAGCGATCGCCCCGAGGTCTGATAGCGAAATCCCGGGCCCGTCTCGCGGCAGGCGGCACCGCCTCTCGGATGAGACGAACGAAACCAACTCCGAAAAGGTCGATCGCGAACAAGGGCGAGCCGTTTTGTGGGGCATCGGCGTCGCAGCGCTCGGGATGATGACGCTCGGCCAGCCGCTCATTCGCTACGGCGACGCCGTCGAACTCGGCTGCCTTGGCCTCACCGCCGGCATGTTCGCCTTTCTCTTCGATGCTTCATATGGTTTCCGCGGGTGGCTGCGGATCGCCTTCATGTTCATGTCGCTGCTGATGCTCACCTTCGGCGCATTCCAGGCGATCCCGCTGGCCAAGGTCGCCGCCCGGCGCTCCGCCACAAACGACCGGCGATGCATGGCGATCCAGCTCGATATGTTGTCGGCGCATCCCCGTCGCGCAGATGGCCCTGCCCTGTTCCATGCGCTCGGCTGTGTGCCGACCGACGATCCTCCGCCGAAAACACGCGAACTATCTGCACGTCAGCTACAACCGCCGCGAGAAGATGCCGCGCCAGGCCAGCACAACCGCTCCGGCGCGGGGACTTTGGATGCCAACGATCAGGAACCAGGCAGCGCGAACCGGAAGGTTCGCTGATCTGAAAGTTTGGCCCCGGTCGATCGACCGGTACGAATAGCCAATCGTCCCCATTCCGAAGGCGATTGGCAACCGGCGCGTTGCGCGAGCGTTTATTTTACCACAGGATCAGGAAGATAGGAGGGATTGTCGTCTTGGTGGCCTATGCGTTCCGTTCCGTTCCCGAACAGGGGGAACCGTGCATCTCTGTGATCGAAGCACCAGACCTCGCCGCGGCCAAAACCATGGCGGTGGACGCGATCAAACAGAGCGAGCTTAGTGCGATCCGGCTCTGGGATGGCGAGCGGGTGTTCGAATTCAAGCGACCCGTCGCGCCAGTCGCCTGGGTCGCACCGCGAAACGAGCGATCGCACAACGCGGCCGTCCGCGGCGCGCAGATGATGGCGATGAAGGCCGAAGGCAAAAGCTTCCGCGAGATCGGCGCTGCCTATGGAATCAGCCCTGCGCGAGCGCGTGACGTTGTGACGTGGGCACAGAATCGTGATGCGCGGCCCAGGATGGCGCCCAACCGCGCTGCGCTCTCGACCAGGGCCCGAAATCTCGTGCAATCCCTGATCGACGAACCAGAGTCTGACGAGATGGAACGCGATCGCCTGCTGCCGAAACGGGTCGCATCGCTGACGCGCAAGCGCCTGTTCGCCGAGTGCAATGCGGGATCAAGGACCGTCGCCGAGCCTGGCTGTGGGAGCGCGGCCTCTCGCTCAGCTGGGAAATGTGAGGCATTATCTCAGGCCCAGATGACGGCCATCGCCACCGATCCATGAAATATTCGATACAGCGAGCCACATCAGGGCTTAAGGATTCTACCTCGCCGTTGGGTCGTAGAGCCGACGTTCGGTTGGATGATCCGTTTGCGCCGCGTAATCCGCGATTGCGAGAAGCGAATCGACGTCTCGCAGGCGATGATCCCGATCGCTATGGAACGATACTCCCTACGGCGGAACGCTCATCCCTGAAATTTCAAATGGACGCTTAGCCGTCGAGCGGCGGCGCCTGCTCGGTACCAGAGATCGCGGTGACGAGTTCAAGCATTCTGCCACCGAAATCCGGGTGATTTAAAATCTGGCGAATGGGCGTGATGATGGTCTGACTGGTCCAGATCGCACCAACCTTCACCAGCGGTCTGCCACCCACGACCATGCCGGCGATCGCGCGATCCTTGTCCACTACGATCGCTCCGCTGTCTCCCGCTTCCGAGACCATGTTAGTCGTTACCATCTGGTGCGCGTAGACGACCCGTTGGGCAATCGTCCAATCCGGCCCTTCGGCTGGAAGTGGGATATCTTCGTCATTGTCGGCGATGACGCCCTTACGACCGCCCCCCCCGATCCCGCCGATGATTTCGATGGTCTCGCTGGGTGCCGGCAAGGCGCCTGGTGGATTTAGTCCCCCGCCGTGTGCCGGTGCCGGTTGAACCCTTGTCGGATCGACCCAGATGAGCGCGACATCGGCGGTAATCATCTGCCGAAAGGTGGTCCAGGTCTGAAGGACGCCGATCAGATGCTTGTCAGCGCTAGCGGCAATCGGATCGCCTGGCTTTGCTTCCTTTCGCACCAGACCATGGGCCGCCCCCATGAGTAATAGCCGATTGGGCTGGTCAGTGAACCGCACGAGGCAAGCGCCGGTGCTGACGACATCCATGCCGACCAGGTCAATAGCATCGCCAATATGATAGGTCATGGCTCCGCGATCCGTGCAGGGGTCGGCGGGGGGCCGTCGTCGACGGATCCTGACAATGGCGCACCGGGCGGCTTGGTGACGGCATTATAGCCAAGATAACCGGCATGGCTGACGGCGAGCAGTGTCAGTGGGCGTGTAATTCTCCGCGGATGTGGGTTCTCCCGCACTTTTGGTGCAGGGGTCATGCCATAATGCGAGCGCGGAGTAGATCGATGCCGGCGCGTCCGTACATTGATCGCTTGATAAGTTTGAGCTTGTTGATTTTGCCTTCGACCGGTCCGGTGCTCCAGGGTAGTGCCAATGCGGCACGCACTGCATCGATATCGCGGCGGAGGCCGCGCGCAAACGAGGCGATGGCGCTGCCCAGCGCTTGCGCGAGCCACTGGTCAAGTTCGTTGGCCTTGCGTCCGACGAGCATGTCGTGGAAACGGCGCGCGAGGTCCGCCGCTTCGGCGATTGCAGGCGATGCGGCGCGCATGGCGCCGACAAATCGTGCGTCATCGGTACCGAGCGCGTCGCTGGGCACGGTGAGGAGCCTGACCGCCTGGCGCGATGACGGTGATTTCCAGCGCGGGCGTTCGCCCGAGCCCGCCACAAGCTGTGGTTGACCGTCACGCAATCTGGTCCTGATCCAGCGGCGGAAGCCGCGCACTTCGCCATGGTAACCACGGGCGCACACCTCACGATAGAGTTGGGTGGCATTGCGGCAGCCCTCGTGCCAGCGCGAACGCAGATATGCTTCGAAGGCATTTGCCGGATGACGGGATGCGCGCTCCCAGGTCCCGGGCCGTTTGTCGCGGAGCCATTGGTGAATGGTCTTGCGATCACGGCCGGTCTCGTGAGCGATTGCCGAGATGCTCCAGCCCTTGTCGCGTAAGGCAACGACCTCGTCGAACATTTTGCGCCGACGCGCCCGGCCCTGTCGTTGACGCTCAAGTGCCGTACGGGACTTCCCGATCGCCGCTGGCCGCTCCGGCGAAGGAGGCGAGGCAACATCGTTCGCCAGTGATCGCCCGACCTCCCGAACGAGCCTGTATCGCTTCTCGACCGCGGCGAGCACCGCATCCGAACAGTTGCGCAGCATATGCCAGCGATCCGCGACCTGCCGGGCTGAAGGCGCGCCTTCGCGCGCCCCTTTGGCATAGCTGCCCGCCCGATCGCGCGCGATAATTTGCGCGCCGGGGTTGGATTTCAGCCACGCCGCAAGCGTCGCACTTTCCCGATCCGGCAGCAGATCGACCACGTCGTTGGTTTCGAGGTCGACCAACACGGTGCCATATCGCTGGCCCTTGCGCCACGCCCAGTCGTCAACACCCAGGACGCGCGGAGCAACGGAGCCGACCTGTCGACCGGCGCGGATGACCCGGAGCATCGTATCGGCGCTGATCGGCATACTGAGCCGTTCGATGAGACGAGAACCCGCTTCACCGCCCAGCACAAGGCCAACCGAGCGCTGGATATCGCGAAGGCGTGCTGTACGTCGCGCATGGCTGCCGACGATTTCTTCCGCCCGCTCGGCGAAGATCCGCTGCGCGCACCTCCGGTTGATACACCGCAGCCGGCGCACATGGACGCTGAGCAGTACCGGCCGACCCTGCCACGGCAGATCGGCAATTCGTCGTCGATATCTGCTATGTATCCGTGACGAAACGCGCCGACAGCTCGGACAGCGCGGCGCAGGTTGCCGCGACCGGCAATTGATCACGATCGCCTCGGCCTCAACGATGACTTGCTCTACAATAAGCTGACGGGGAATAAGCGGCAGGATACGCTTCGGCACGGATCGACAAGGCTCCCTCGTTATGGAGCCTGCTTGAATCGACCAGATTCATGATTCGTTCCCCGCCACCTGCACCAAAAGTGCGGGAGAACCCGGATGTGGGCTTTGAAAATTCCCTGATTGTTGGGCCTGGTTGCCCAATGAGCCGGGGTTAACCCCGGCTCATTGGGCAACGCCAAAATCGGCGCGATGACCTCCTGCGGGAGGCGGCGCTGATGATCCGACTTGGAGAAGCCATGATGATACTGGAGTTGCACCGGCAGGGGCTGTCGGTGACGGCGATCGCCCGCCGGACGGGCCGTGATCCCAAGACCGTTCGCAAATACATCGAGCGCGGCGTCGAGGTGCCGGTTTACGGCCCCCGCAATGCCGGGCGGCCGAGCAAGATCGCGCCCTACATGGAGTTCCTGCGCGAGCGCGTGACGGCGTTCTCCGAGCTGACGGCCTCGCGCCTCACGCGCGAGATCAGGGAGATGGGCTATGCCGGCGCGTACACCGCGGTGAAGCGCTACCTGGCAGCAATCCGGCCCGACCATGATCCCAAGCCTTACGAGGTTCGCTTCGAGACCAAGGCCGGCGTGCAGGCCCAGGTCGACTTCGCCCGGTTCGTCGTCGAGTTCACCGACGAGCCGGGCGTGGTGCGCATCGTCTGGCTGTTCAGCCTGGTGCTGGGCTACTCGCGCCTCGTGTTCGCCCGCTATGTGCTGCATCAGGACCTGCAGACGCTGCTGCGCTGTCACATGCAGGCGTTCGAGGCGATCGATGGCGTGCCGATCGAGATCCTCTATGACCGGATGAAGACCGCGGTCACCGGCGAGGACGACCAGGGCCACATCGTCTACAACACCTCGCTGCTGGCGCTGGCGAAGCACTACCGGTTCCAGCCCCGGGCGTGCCGGCCCTATCGCGCCAAGACGAAGGGGAAAGTTGAGCGGCCGTTCCGCTACATCCGCGAGGACTTCTTCCTGGGCCGATCCTTCCGCAACATGGAGGACCTCAACGCCCAGCTCGTCGAGTGGCTCGACACGGTGGCCAATGTCCGGGTGCACGGCACGACGCAGCGCGTGGTGGCCGAGGCCTTCGCCGAGGAGCAGGAAGAACTGCAGCGGCTGCCCGAACACCGCTTCAACGCCGTGCTGAAGCTCGAGCGGCGGGTTACCCATGACGGCTTTGTGGCGGTCGGCGGCAACTTCTACAGCGTGCCTGACCGCACGCGCCGCATCGTCGAGGTCGAGCAGCTACCGGACGTAGTCCGGGTAATCGATCGCGGCGTTGTGGTTGCTGAGCACCCTGTGCTCGAAGGACGCCTCCAGTATCGCATCGACCGGCGTCATCGCACCGGAAGGCCTCAATCGCGGCCACAGGAACGGCGCACGACGATGATCGGCCGGCTCGGTGACCATGTGCCGCTGCGCTCGCTGGCGGTTTATGAAGCCATTGGCGCGAGCCTGGCGATGGAAGGGCGGCCATGAACGGCGCGGCACCATCCTCGCGCGTCGACTCGATCCGCCGCAGCCTGGTCAGCCTCAAGATGCCGCGGGCGCTTGAGATCCTCGACGTGACCTTGCGACGCATCGAGCAGGGCCAGATCGACGGCATCGAGGCGCTCGACGATCTGCTCGGCGAGGAGCTGTCTCTGCGCGAGAACCGCCGAATCAAGGCGGCCCTGCGCATGGCGCGGCTGCCCGTCGTCAAGACGCTCGCCGGCTACGACTTCTCGTTCCAGCCCTCGCTCGACCGCAACCGCATCCTGGCGCTCGCCGGCCTCGACTTCATCGAGCGCGCCGAGGTCGTCCATCTGCTGGGCCCGCCCGGCACCGGGAAAAGCCACATCGCGACCGCGCTGGCGGTCGAGGCCGTGCGCGCCGGCAAGGCGGTCTACTTCATCCCGCTGGCTGATCTGATCGCCCAGCTCGCCAAGGCCGAGCGCGAGGGCACGCTTCGCGAGAAGATCCGCTTCCTCACCAGAGCGTCGCTGCTCGTCGTCGACGAGATCGGTTACCTGCCGGTCACACCCGGCGGCGCGAACCTGTTCTTCCAGCTGGTCAACGCCCGCTACGAAAAGGGCGCCATGATCCTCACCTCTAACCGCGGCTTCGCCGAATGGGGCGAGGTCTTCGGCGATGCCGTCGTGGCGACGGCGCTGCTCGACAGGCTGCTGCACCACGCCGTCGTCATCCAGATCGAGGGCTCCAGCTACAGGATGCGCGAGCACGCCGCGCTGGTGCCCGAAAACGTCCGCGCCGGCGTCACGTTCAATCCACCGCCAAAGCGTCGCGGCCGCCCGCCAACGAAAGGAAAACCCGATCCCGAATACGGCTGATCACCGCATAGCTCAAACCGCCAGCATAGGGAATTTTAAGCGCCCACATCTGGGTTCTCCCGCACTTTTGGTGCAGGGGTCATGCCATAATGCGAGCGCGGAGTAGATCGATGCCGGCGCGTCCGTACATTGATCGCTTGATAAGTTTGAGCTTGTTGATTTTGCCTTCGACCGGTCCGGTGCTCCAGGGTAGTGCCAATGCGGCACGCACTGCATCGATATCGCGGCGGAGGCCGCGCGCAAACGAGGCGATGGCGCTGCCCAGCGCTTGCGCGAGCCACTGGTCAAGTTCGTTGGCCTTGCGTCCGACGAGCATGTCGTGGAAACGGCGCGCGAGGTCCGCCGCTTCGGCGATTGCAGGCGATGCGGCGCGCATGGCGCCGACAAATCGTGCGTCATCGGTACCGAGCGCGTCGCTGGGCACGGTGAGGAGCCTGACCGCCTGGCGCGATGACGGTGATTTCCAGCGCGGGCGTTCGCCCGAGCCCGCCACAAGCTGTGGTTGACCGTCACGCAATCTGGTCCTGATCCAGCGGCGGAAGCCGCGCACTTCGCCATGGTAACCACGGGCGCACACCTCACGATAGAGTTGGGTGGCATTGCGGCAGCCCTCGTGCCAGCGCGAACGCAGATATGCTTCGAAGGCATTTGCCGGATGACGGGATGCGCGCTCCCAGGTCCCGGGCCGTTTGTCGCGGAGCCATTGGTGAATGGTCTTGCGATCACGGCCGGTCTCGTGAGCGATTGCCGAGATGCTCCAGCCCTTGTCGCGTAAGGCAACGACCTCGTCGAACATTTTGCGCCGACGCGCCCGGCCCTGTCGTTGACGCTCAAGTGCCGTACGGGACTTCCCGATCGCCGCTGGCCGCTCCGGCGAAGGAGGCGAGGCAACATCGTTCGCCAGTGATCGCCCGACCTCCCGAACGAGCCTGTATCGCTTCTCGACCGCGGCGAGCACCGCATCCGAACAGTTGCGCAGCATATGCCAGCGATCCGCGACCTGCCGGGCTGAAGGCGCGCCTTCGCGCGCCCCTTTGGCATAGCTGCCCGCCCGATCGCGCGCGATAATTTGCGCGCCGGGGTTGGATTTCAGCCACGCCGCAAGCGTCGCACTTTCCCGATCCGGCAGCAGATCGACCACGTCGTTGGTTTCGAGGTCGACCAACACGGTGCCATATCGCTGGCCCTTGCGCCACGCCCAGTCGTCAACACCCAGGACGCGCGGAGCAACGGAGCCGACCTGTCGACCGGCGCGGATGACCCGGAGCATCGTATCGGCGCTGATCGGCATACTGAGCCGTTCGATGAGACGAGAACCCGCTTCACCGCCCAGCACAAGGCCAACCGAGCGCTGGATATCGCGAAGGCGTGCTGTACGTCGCGCATGGCTGCCGACGATTTCTTCCGCCCGCTCGGCGAAGATCCGCTGCGCGCACCTCCGGTTGATACACCGCAGCCGGCGCACATGGACGCTGAGCAGTACCGGCCGACCCTGCCACGGCAGATCGGCAATTCGTCGTCGATATCTGCTATGTATCCGTGACGAAACGCGCCGACAGCTCGGACAGCGCGGCGCAGGTTGCCGCGACCGGCAATTGATCACGATCGCCTCGGCCTCAACGATGACTTGCTCTACAATAAGCTGACGGGGAATAAGCGGCAGGATACGCTTCGGCACGGATCGACAAGGCTCCCTCGTTATGGAGCCTGCTTGAATCGACCAGATTCATGATTCGTTCCCCGCCACCTGCACCAAAAGTGCGGGAGAACCCACATCTGCGGAAAGTTCGGGGCCCTTTGACACCAAGTACGAGGATGATATGCTTTCGCGCGATTTTGCCCCTGCGCCGGCTACACTTGAGGACAGTCAAACGAGAAAAGATGAGGGGACGCGCGGTAGCGGAAGCTCGCCAGCCGCACCTCGTGCCATACCGGCGCCACAGCTCCAACAGCGTCATTGGTAGCCTCCCCTTTCAGAATCGCGCAAGCTTTCTTTCATCGAGCTCGGATCATTCAGTTGAATTTCAGATACTTGGCAAGATGCCGTTCTGCCTGTGGCTCATACAAAAAAATTCATGTTGTTTGCTCAGTTTCAATGACTGTCGGCCGAATTTTGCCGGAAGATTTTGCAAGACGGCCTAGAAATCGTCATTTTGCGTCGAACATATTTGCGCACGAAGGCCGCGTTTCGCACGCTCCGCGGATAGTTAGCAGATTTTTAACAGAATAGCGTTAGAGCGGTGTGCTATTTTCAACGGCAAGGGCTAACTGATGAGCGACGTCATGGTCGCTAGTGTGATGGCGATGCGTGCCGCCGTTCTTGACCGGAACGCGACACTTCGAAATGTCGTACTTGGAAGCCAAAGCGCCACTCCCGCAGCAAGCGGCGTCATCGGGACGCCCACTCCCAGTTTCGCCTCGACGCTGGAGACAGCGGTCCAGAAGGTCAATGCCAACCTCGAGCAGGAAGATTTGGCCACCGAAGCATACGAACGCGGCGAGACGACCGACATCGCGACTGTCGCGCTGATACAGGCGCGTGCTTCAGTCAATTTCGAGGCAACCCTTCAGTTCCGTAACAAGCTGCTTTCGGCTTACAAAGATATTATGAGCATGCAGGTATAGACCTGACCTGACAAAGCGAAGGAAATGTACAAGTAGTATCTCGAAGGAGGCCGTGGCATACAGTCACCCCACTAGCCCGTCGAACGTTGACCGACAACGGACTAGCTTCAAAGCCGGTCCGTCCAGCACTTAGAACCTGCGTATTGACCATCCGGCCAATCGTTTCCGGATCGGGCGGGCGCTTTCCTTGACAGATATGTTTTCCTCCACGCCGAACTGAGAGCGACGTTCCTTTGGCGGATACATCGAGGCCCATATACATTTCCATGGTTGTTCTCCTTTAGATTCCGGCGCCAAGTTGTGCACTGATTGACACGTCGGGCGCCCACACTCGCATCTTACGGGGGGAACTGCCGCCCCCCATGTTTCGCTGACCCGAGTCGACTCGCTTCCCGCAATTCCCTCATGCGGATGTCCCGCTTGACGGGCATCACATGGTGCCTGGCCGGCGTGGCATGGCGTTGTAGAAGGAGCACATCACCGACGTTCGCATTCTGGCGATCGGCCTTGCAAAGCGCGAATACCAAGTCCGCGCGACCGCGGTCTCAAATGTGCCAGACAGGATATCTCGCTTCGCGGTGTCAACTGTCGCGCGCCGACAGGCTGCGGATTCCGAGGCCAACCGCCTCAGTCCGGCGTTCTATCGCTACGCCTCTGATCAGGTCCGCTAACTCCTAACTCTGTGCCTTGCAACAGCGTCACCAGATAGAAAGGCCGTCGGTGTTCAGCTTGCACCGTAAAGCCTGGCGACCAGGCAAAGGCGTCGTGGATGCGGCGCGATCGGCGGGAGTCCCCGTCAAAACGGAAAAAGTAGTGATTGACCAGCATGCAAATGCCGCCGGGTGTCAAAAGCGTTGCGAGGTACATGGCGGTAGATTTCAACGTTTCATTGTCCGTCGGCGACAAATAGTAGAGGACATCGGCGACAACTATGAGATCGAAGCTACCAGCATATGATGGCGGCAGGGTGAGAAGATCACACGTCTCAAACCGGATATTCGGCTGGTCAGCGTGCAGTAAACGCGCTCGCCTCACGGCGGACGGAGCAACATCTATGCCTAACACCGTTTCTGCACAGCCAGCGAGTCGGCGCGACATCAGACCGAGGCCACAGCCGAGGTCAAGGGCGCGCCGGAAGCGTCCGGGCGGCAACAAAGAACCCAGCTCGTCGTATTTGCGGCTCTGGTAGCGGTAGCGTGACGAGGCTGCCGCCCAAGGATCCGGATTTGCAGCGTAGACGGCTTCCAAGGCTGCGGCTGCCCCAACACGGGGCTGCAAGCGCTTGATCCTCGCGTCGGTGCGTGCGCTGCGCAGGAACAAATCGACATCCCGTAGCTTCATGAAGACTGGCATAGTTTGAAATCTCGGCTGAACGACGGCTCGCAAGTTTGTGAAGGCACGCTGGTTACGGCTCGCGCCCGTTTTAGCGAGATTGAGTCGTGACCAACGCACGCTTTTCCTCGAGCAGCCCTAAGAAGTGAAAGCGGCGGCTTTAGTGCTTTGAACCCCCGCGATACCAGTCGGGGTGATCGAAGGTATGCCAATTGGGATGGCCCCGGTACCATGATTGAGGTCGGTTGTACTTCCTCCAGTCGGAGGGATAAGTATATTGCTGCCTCCGATTCCCGTCCCGATAATAACCCGTCCGATATGGAACTCTTGAGTTGTTTGGTCCGGGATAATAACGCTGCTGCGACTCCCGGCGCTGATCGCGCCCGTGCCCTGGATCGGCATTCGCAACGCTCCAAATGCCAAAAAATAGTCCCGGGACTGTCGCGAAATACACAATCATGCTGCGTTTTCTCATGATAGCCTCCTATATATCCTCAGACCGATCACTTTGCTTCCCATGTGCCCGGGTCACAAAACTTCCGGCGGCGCGAGCCCCGCGCAGCCAGGCGCGGCGTTCGTGGAGCCTACAAACCTAATACGTGGCTCGACCCAAAATCCCTCACGCATAACATTCGACGTCCGCTGAGCGAGTCCAGATTAACCCTGCTGCATTATGCCAGCCACAACCGCCTCAGGCCCCAATTGCGCGGATTCTGAGATGATCGCGCAGTTCGATGTGGGAGGCGCCTGATCGTTCGGCGATTTTCCGGTCGGATAGCGATTGTCAGGAAATACCCCCACGAAGATGATATGGCCATTATGTCGGCGTCAAAGCGTCGCATCCTTGTGATGAATGCCCGAAAAGCTATAACCTTTCTTGATTACGTCAAACGGAATCAGCATGTCTCGTGATATTTGGTGGCCGCTTCCCGCCCCGAGTCCTATTCGGCCGTGATCAAAGCAAACAAGCGGAGGGGGTGCCATGTTGAGGCTTAGTTCAAGCGCTGCGGTGGGAGTAATTGCGATCGCTCTATACGCGCAGCCCGCTCGATCACAGGTTGCGGATTCAGCTCCACCAGGTTCGACTTCAGCCACACCTGGCCAAGGCGAGATTGTCGTTACTGGCACTCGCCGCGCCGACTTGACCGCGGCCGATGCGCCCCTGCCGATCGACATCATTTCCGGCGACCGGCTCACCCAGCAGGGCAGCGCCGATCTTAACGATGTCCTCCGCGCCGAAATACCTTCGCTCAACATTCAGCGGTTCGTCAGCAACGATGGCGCGGTGTTCACGCGCCCCTTCTCGCTACGCGGACTTCCGCCCGACCAGACGCTGGTTCTGATCAACGGCAAGCGCTTCCACAGGGGCGCGACCGTCCAGTTCACCAACATACCCTACATCCGCGGTTCGCAAGGACCGGACCTTAGTGCCATTCCGTCGATCGCAATTGGCCAGCTCGAAGTGCTGCGCGATGGAGCCTCGGCGCTCTATGGCTCCGACGCAATCGCGGGCGTACTCAATTTCCGGCTGCGCACCAATCGAGAGGGCGGCACCCTGATCGCGCGCTATGGTCAATATTATAAGGGCGATGGACGCGACATCCTCCTGCAAGGCAATGTCGGCCTCCCGTTCACCGAACGCGGGTTCGTCAATATCAGCGCCGAATATTCGAACAGCAATCCGACCTCACGCGGCATCCAACGTCCTGACGCGCAGGCGCTGATCGATGCAGGCGTACCGGGTGTGCCCGTGCCCGCCCAACGTTGGGGCAATCCGGCTGCGGAAGCGGCGCGCCTTTTCGTGAACGCGGGCATCGATCTCACCGATACCATGAAGTTCTACGCGTTCGGCAACTATAGTTGGAGCAGCGGCACGACTGCCTTCTTCTATCGCAACCCGAATACGAGTTTCATCGCGACGAGTATTCCACTGACGAACACGCGCGGCGGACCGCGTTTCAGCTTCCGTCAACTTTATCCCGGCGGATTTACGCCCGATTTCGGCGCGACGATCACCGACTCGTCCCTGGTCGGCGGGCTGAAGGGAGAGGTCGGTTCCGGGCTCACCTATGACGTGAGCGCGTCTTACGGGCGCAACTCGGCCAATTACCGCATTACCAATACCGTGAACCCGTCCCTCGGCCTGAGTTCGCCCACAAGCTTCAAGCCGGGCAAGCTCGAGCAGCGCGAGCTCAACTTCAATCTCGATCTGACCTATCCCATTGCGCTCGGCCTCGCGGCCCCCCTGACGCTCGCCGGCGGCGCTGAGTATCGACGCGAAACCTACGAGATTACCGCAGGCGATATCCCGTCCTGGCAGGTTGGCCCATACGCATCCGTGATCGATCCCGACACGGGCGCGCGAACCGGACTGCCGGTCGGATCGAATGGCTTCCCCGGCTTCAGCCCGGCGCAAGCCGGTGTCTTCTCGCGCAGCAATTGGGCGGTATACTCATCGCTTGAAGGCAATCTGACGAAGTGGTTTCAAGCCGGTCTGGCCGGGCGGTACGAGGATTTCACCGATTTCGGCGGTCGCTTTACGTGGAAGGCGAGCGCGCGCGCCGATTTTTCGAGCATGTTCGCCGTCCGCGGTTCGGTCAACACCGGCTTCCGCGCGCCGACCCCCGGGCAGTCCAATGCGTCACAGGTCCAGACCAACATCGACTCGGTCACCGGGGCGCCACTCACCGCCGGTATCGTTGCGCCGGCCAATCCTGTGGCCCAGTTTTTTGGCGCCACGCCACTCAAGCCGGAGCGCTCATTCAACGTTGCGGGCGGTGTCGTGATCAAGCCCGCCCGGAACGTCACGCTGACAATCGACTATTTCAACATCAAAGTGAAGGACCGTATCGCGGTTTCGGGCAACTTCAACCTGACGCAGGCGCAGCGTGACCAGCTCGCCGCGCTCGGCATTCCTGGAGGAGGTTCGTTTCAGCAGGTCAGTTTCTTCACCAACTCGTTCGACAGTCGCACGCAAGGCGTTGATGCGGTGCTCACCGTCGGCATGAATATGCTCGGTGGCCGCGGGACGTTCGGCGTAAACGCCAACTACACCGACACGAAGGTGACCCGAGCATCACCGGTCGTTGCGGCCGATCGGCAACGCCTGCTTGATCTCGAAGGCTTTGTTCCGAAGTGGAAGGGCAATGCCTCTTTCGTCTACGAGGGCGATCGCATTGGCGTCACCGCGCGCGCGAACTATTATGGCAAATGGACTGACTATGGCTCGACGCCCGCGGCCGACCAGACCGGCGGCGCGGAGGTGCTCGTCGATCTCGAACTCTCGTACAAGCTCACATCGACGTTCCGGCTCGCTGTCGGAGCGGAGAATCTGTTCAACAATTACCCCGACCGGGAGATCCGTCAGTCGCAAATCGCGAACGGCATCCAATATCTCCGGTTTGCGCCGACCGGCTTCAACGGCGGCTTCTGGTATGTGCGCGGCACCGCGAAATTCTAGCCGAGATCCAAGCGACCCGTAGCTAGGAATGCCGCCCGATGCTCCTCAAGGACCGCGATAAACGCCTGAGCGACTTGAGACATCGGCCGCAGCTTTGGCGTGAAGAGCATATAGTCGAACAAAATTTCGGGCTTGAACGGCCGAACGACCAGGCCGCGGTCGACATAGTCGGCCGCGGTGATGGGATTGAGAATGGAGCAACCCAGCCCTTGCAGTACCAACGCACAAATCGTCATCGCATATTGGGTCTCGATGATCATGTCGCGATCGACGCCGGCATCCTCGAAAACCCGGTCGATACGGTGACGCGTCTGGTCTTCCAGCGCCAGCGAGATGAACCGCTCGCCATCAAGATCGGCGGGTTCGATATGTTGCTTTTCAGCGAGCCTGTGACCCGGCGGCAGGACGCACGCTCCCGGGCAGCGCAGGAACCTTTCCATCGCGATGCCCGGCAACTCCCGCGCTGGAGTCGCAAGACCGATGTCGAATTGCTGGTTGGCGATCCATTGCCTGACAGTCGACGAGCTGCGGGTTTGCAATTGGATCGAGACGCCGGCATGCCGACGCCGGAACGTCGTGATAACCGACGGCAGGAAACTGACCGCCAACGCCGGAAGCGCTGCGATCCGCAGCGTCCCGGTCGAGGCGTTGCGGATGTCGGCCGCCGCGCGCTTCAGAACCGCGATTCCGGCAAAGCTGCGCTCGACCTCGTGGAAGAAGACGTCGGCTTCCGGTGTTACCGTCAGCGCTACGCCTTTCGAACGGACGAACAGCGGAAACCCGAGGTGGTATTCAAGATCCGCCAAAAGCTTGCTGACGGCCGGCTGCGAGATGTGGAGCGCGGCTGCCGCCTGGGTGACCGAACCGGACAGCATGACAGCCCGGAACGCTTCAAGCTGGCGCAGATTCATTGGGCTTACTCCTCGGTCATCGCCTCCGCTTATAACCCCAGCCTCATACCTGGAGACAAGATATGACTTTGCCGCGGATCGGCCATGCCCTGCGGCACGCCCTGCGCAGCGTCTCGGGAGCCTCTCCGGCGGCGTCGGCTCTCTGCCTGCACGCCCAGTCTCGGGTCAGATTATGTTTGGCGTGTGAACTCGATTTCCAGCCGCTTCCAGCGTCGATTTACAAAGGCGAACAGTGATGACCGGTTCGCCATTGGACGCGCGAGCTCAAGACGAGCTGTCCTGTTCGTTTGCGGAGTCGACAACGCTCATCCATTCGACTTCGCGATCGGCGCAGCAGGCGGGCCTCCTTAACCCACCGGTGCACCGTGCCTCGACGATCGTCTACGACCGGGTCGAGGATTATATCGACCGGCACCGCAACCTGTATGATGGCGTCATTTACGGCCTGTACGGCACCGAGACGAGCCACGCGCTTGGGAGCGCGATCGCGCAGCTGGAGGGTGGCTTCCGGACCGTCCTCACCTCGTCTGGGACGGCTGCGATTTCGCTCAGCCTCTCCGCATTTCTGGGGGCAGGTGACCATCTACTCGTGGTCGATACCGTCTACCGCTCGACCCGTCGGTTTTGCGACGAGGTCCTGACCAAGCATGGCGTCGAGGTTTGCTATTTTCCGCCTGGTGTTGGTGATGATATCGCTTCATTCATCCGGCCGAACACCAGGATGGTGTTTCTCGAAACGCCCGGATCGCTAACATTCGAGCTCGTCGACGTCGGGGCGATCACCGCAGCCGCGCGCGCAGGCGGTATCATCACCGCCCTCGACAACACCTGGGCAACCCCGTTGCTCTTTCGCCCGATCGAACACGGCGTCGACATATCAATCGCGGCCGCCACCAAATATCTGTCCGGTCATTCCGATGTGATGCTCGGCGCCATGACGGCCGCAACGGAGGACGTCTACAAGCGACTGAAGGACACTGCCGCGCGGTGGGGCAGTTCGGCGAGCCCCGATGATTGTTATTTGGTGCACCGCGGTCTTCGTACGCTCGATGTCAGGCTGGAACGCCACCAGCGCACAGCTCTTGAACTGGCCGCCTGGTTCATGAATCAGCCTGAAGTCCGCAAGGTGTTGTATCCCGCGCTTCCCGCCGATCCGGGATATTCGATCTGGAAGCGCGACTTCGCGGGGGCTTCGGGTCTCTTCGGTGTGCTGCTCGACCCTATGTCCGAGACCGAGCGGACCGCTCTGTTCAACGGGCTGGAGTTATTCAAATTGGGTTCGAGCTGGGGCGGGTTCGAAAGTCTGATGGTGCCGGCGTGGCCGGCGCCGACGCGAAGCTGCTCCGCCCCAGACGACGGAGCTCTCATCCGCGTGCATGCCGGACTTGAACGTGGTGCGGATTTGATTTGCGACCTTGAAAAGGCCTTCGCCCGCCTTCGGTCGACCCGACCAAAAGTCTGAGCAGCGCAGCCCGCCTCGGCTTGACCAAAACAAGAAAGCATCCGACGTTATGAACAAGACACAAGAAATGCCGGTCTCAACTGCGCAACAGGGCTATGCGCTGAACACCCAGCTCGCCCGCTTTTCATGCATTCGCTGCGGGACGCAGCTACCGCTCGCCGACTATTTCGAGGGCTGCCCCGCCTGCCTCACCGAAGGTCAGCCCGCGGCCATACGGTCCGAGTTTCATCAGTTTCCAATGAAGCTTGGTGCATTGGATGTACAAGGTATGGCGCGCTACGCCGCGTGGATGCCCTATTCGTCGTGGGTCTCACTCGGAGAGGGCGGCACCCCCTGCACCCCCTTCAATCGCCTGGCGGACGCGTTGGGCGTTGCCGCCATTCATCTCAAAAACGAGGGGATGAATCCGAGCGGTTCGCATAAGGATCGGGTAAGCTGCCTCACCGTCACGCGAGCGCTCGACATCGGCGCGACCAAGATCGTCGCGGCGTCCAGCGGAAACGGCGGCGCCTCCCTGGCCCTCTATGCCGCCGCCGCTGACCTCAAATGCTGCATCGTCTCAACCCCTGCGCTCTCGCCGATCCACCGCCGCGCGATCACCCTGACGGGCGCAGAGCTCGTTATCGCAGACGACTCGCTCGAACGATGGCGGCTCGTCACCGAAATGGTCAAGCAACAAGGCTGGTTTTCCGCCACCAACTATCTCAACCCGCCCGTCGGCAGCAACCACTTCGGCGTCGATGGACTGAGAACCATCGCTTTTGAGTTGGTCGAGGATCTAGGCCCCGACAACATCGATGCGGTGCTCGTTCCGACGTCCCGGGGTGATCTCCTGTGGGGATTGTACGAGGGTTTTCGGCAACTAAAAGCTATGGAGCGCATCAAAGCGCTTCCGAGGCTGTTCGCGGTCGAGCCATTTCCCAGGATCGACCGGGTTCTGAATGGGGCGGCGCAGACCGGCACCTTCCCCGGCTCGACGGCGCTCTTCTCGATCGGCGGATCTACCGTAACTTATCAGGCCGCGGAGGCGATCCGCCAGACCGGCGGGAACGCCGTCGTCGTTGACGACACCGCCGTCGTCCGCGACCAGAGCCGCCTGGCACGCCACGGATGTTATGCGGAGCTGTCCTCTGCGGCAACGCTCACGGCGCTAGAGATCCTGCTGCAAAAAGGAGAGATCGCGCGTAATGACGCAGTCGTTCTGATAGCCACCTCCAACGGCTATAAGGATCTGCCGGACGCGGCGAGCGTGGCATGAGCCGGCCATCGGCGCCCGACTCGCTCCTGCGCCGCGAGATCGGCCGGGTCGGCGTGGCCACGATCGCGATGAACGGCGTGATCGGGTCAGGCATCTTCGCGCTACCTGCGGTGGCAATCGCGCAGGCTGGATATTTTAGCCCCTGGCTGTTTCTGCTCTGCGGCGTACTCATCTTGTCCGTAGCGCTCACCCTCGCGCGGACCGCGAGCTTCTTCGAGACGACCGGGGGCCCAATCGTCTATACATCGCATGCCTTTGGGCGCTTTATCGGGTTCCAGACCGGGCTGCTCATCTATATCAGCCGGGTCGCCGCGATCGCCGCAAGCGCCAATCTGATCGTCAGTTACGCGGCACCGATCTGGAGCCCTCTATCGTCCGGGCTGCCGCGAATGATCGCGATCGCGGGCTACATTACGCTTGCGACGATCTTGAACGCGATTGGTGTCCGCGCGGGAATGGCTGCGCTCTATTTGATCAGTATCCTCAAGCTCGCGCCGCTCCTGCTGCTGATTCTGGTCGGCTTTCCAGCCGTCGAATGGGGCTTAGTGACGAGCGCGAATGTTTTGCCGCCGGAAGCCATCGGACGGACGATGCTCGTCCTGTTATACGCTTTCATCGGATTCGAATTCAGCCTGATCAATGCCGGTGAAACCCGAGACGCGCGCTCCGCCATCCCGCGAACGCTCGTCACCACTGTTCTTGCCATCGCCGTCTGCTACGCCCTTATCCAGCTTGTCGCGGTTTCGGTGGGTCCAGACCTTGGCGGCAGCAACGCGCCTCTCATCGAACTTGCCCGCCGCCTTATGGGCCCTACCGGCGCGCTCGCGCTCGGCTTGGGAGTCGTGTTCTCGATCGGCGGCGGCAGTCTGACGTCCTTGCTCACCGCGCCCCGACTGACCTACGCACTGTCGCGTGACGGCACGCTGCCTGGCTGGTTTGGCACGGTGAACGTGCGGACGCGCGTGCCGGTGAATTCCATTCTGTTCTGCGGCGTTCTAAGCATTGCAATGGCGGTGGGACAGCAATTCGTGTGGCTCGCGACGCTCAGCACCTTTGTTCGCCTGCTGACCTATGCGCTATGCATCGTCTCGTTGCCAATCATCCAACGGACGCTTCCGGCGGAACCAGGACAGTTCAAACTACCAGGACGTCTTGCGATCCCTGCCGTCGCGTTGCTCCTCATCCTCTGGCTGCTGAGCCAATCTACGATGGAGAATTTTGCGATCGCCGGCTGCGTCGTCGTTGCGGGAAGCGTCGGTTATTGGTTGTGTACGCGAAAACGAGGTGTCGCGGCCACTTCCTTCGAGTCCACCGAGATTCCCAGACGAGGCGAGCGGACAATTGATAAGGGCCGCTGACAAAGGCCGCCGGTGACGCTTGCCCATCCGCATGAGCGGCGGGCGCGCTTCCAGGTTCGATGAGAAAATCGGGTGAAAGGTCGAACGCCGTGCCGCATCACATGCTCGGAACCAAGCATTTTGTCGATTTCGGCTGCGTCGCGGTTTTAGCGTCTCTGTAAAACCACTTGCAGGTTCTTGTACCCGTACTGTTCGACACGGCGAACGGCAACGCGAATTTCACGGCGGATCCTTCCCAGGCGCCTGTACCGAACCATTATTTGTTGGTGCCGTGGCATTATCGACAGGGTGGTCATGTGTCTCGATGCCAACATAGTGATTGAGCTGGTCATCGGAAATATCCGAATACGGTTCGGGCCTGTTGCAGCCCGCCAGACTTATGACGACAAGGGGGATCAAAATCGCCCCCACTCGTTTCGAGGTCATCTTCCTTCTCCTTCCTCGCCAACCAAGCCTCGATTCTCCAACCAAATGCTCGCTCATAGGGTCCTCTAAAGAAGCTACGTATCCCCGGGGGCCGGCCCTCAGCTTTTCGTATCGGAAGCCAGCATCGACGGACGACGATATGGTCACGGCGTAAACCTTTGCGCGATCTGTCTTCAGACGGCAATTGATGCAAGAATGGGCAACCTGCCCATGCAGAGACAGCTGGCCAAACGGGCGAAGGGCGTGACGCGCTGAGGGGCCATCCGTATCCGGTTCGCATAACCCGCAATCGGGGGCGGCACTGGCTAAAATTTGAGCGCGACCGTTTTTTTTGAGGGATAGAAGCGCTGGCCGCGTATCCACTAGCAGGGGACCACGACGAACGAGGTCGACCGTGACACGCTGCGACTCGGATTATTACGAACGGAGGGCTGAGCAGGAACTCGAGCTTGCCGAGCATGCAACCAAGCCGAAAGTCGTCGCCGCGCACGACCGATTGGCCGAACTCTACCTTGAGCGGCTATCGCCCCAATCCAAAGCTGCGCAGGATGACCATCAACGGGTTAGTCACGGTTCTGCTGCCGTAACCAACTTTCCCGTTCCCCAGACGCCCGAGAGCTCCGCGGAGCTGATCGGACGCAAAAGTCGCTGACAATCCCTTGTCCGAGCCTTCCGCCCACGGCACCCACGCTGAGGATCGCTTGAGCAGAGCACGCCAGCGTCGAGGACGCAAATCGGGAGGCTCGAGTGACATCGCGTAATCGCCTTGAAAAGAGCGCGCGACAGCGTGCGGACTTCACGCCTGCTTTGGGCCGCGCACCAAGCACATTATATGATCTTGCGATCCGACTCTTCACCCGCGAAAAATGTTGGCGGCGCATCGTGCTTCGCACCCTCGCCCCGCAACCAGGTGAACGAATTTTGGACGTCGGTTGCGGGACCGGCACGCTTGCGATTGCCATCAAAAGCATCGAGCCAATGGCCAAGATTACCGGGATCGATCCCGACCCTGAAACGCTGGTGCGGGCGATCGCCAAGGAACCGCGAAGCGCAGCCCCTATCTTTTGGACCAAAGGTTTCGCTCGGGACGCTGCAGCTGGTCGTCGCGGTGCCTTCGACGCGGTGACCTGTACGCTTGTCCTTCATCAAGTGCCGCTTGAGGAAAAGCGTGCTGGTCTTGGTGCAATGTTCGATGCGCTCGCGCCTGGCGGCCGCCTGATCTTGGCCGACTACGGCGAGCAGCGAAGTAGTTTTATGCGAATGCTGTTTCGACAAACGGTGCAGCGCCTCGACGGAACGACCGACACTCAGCCGAACGCCGACGGCGTTCTTCCGAGGCTCCTCCAGGAGGCTGGCTTCGAAGAAGTGACCGAGGCTGCTGTCGTACCGACACTTACCGGGCTGATCGCGGTCTTCAAAGCGCGAAAACCAATGACTTTAATCAGTCCGAGCATCGTCTGGCCTTAACTCGCTCTGCCGCGCGCCGTGGCGTCGATCATCGCCGCGGAATGTCAGCGCCGCCCGAACGCTGAGCCGCCGGCGTAACGGGACTTCCACCCGTTGCGCGACAAACCACGATCCGGCGCACAGCCCGACCAGCACCATGATACCGATCCATGGCGCGCTCGCTCGAAGCAGGCCAGGAGACACCCGCGCTGCCCCCAGTACGACGGCCGAAAAGACCGGGATCTGTAGCACGTAGATTGGATAAGACACGTCGCCGAGCAGCCTGTCGATGGCCCGACTGGGTCGCGGCGCATGCGCTGTCGCAGCAATAAGAATCAGCGGAAAAATCGCGAGCACGATCACTGCATCGGTCGCCCCGCGGATTGAAGCGGAAACTGGCCACGCAAGCGCCAGCGTCGCGACACCGACCGGGACGATAGCCGGGACACGGATCACCGGGAGTCGTCCCGCCACTCGAGCACGAAAAACGAGCACGCCCAAAAAGAAGGAAAAGAACACGCGAAGAACCGCAAGATGCGCGTCAGGCCAATAAGCACCACCGTTGAGGTCACCACGAGCGATGGCGATGGCGGCCAGCGCAGCCCCGCTTATGCCAATGCCGACCGCCAGCTTTTGCGATGAGAGCCGAGAAACCGTTGCAGCATAGATAATGTTGGCCAGGAGCTCGAACGACAGGGTCCACGCGACAAAATTGGCCGGAAAGAGAGGGTTGTCGGGAAATCCGATGGGGGGGCACCGGAAGCATGAAAACATTGAACGCGCTCGAAATCACGACCGCCGTTCCCAGCCCATCATGGCGATAAAAATAGGCGAGTTCGATGGTGCTGAGCAGCAGCGCGAACAGGTAGAACGGAAACAATCGAATGAGACGCGCCCGCAGAAAGGCGCCAGCCTTCATCCCACCGGCGAGCCTGGCGTCATAGGCATTGGCGAGAACAAATCCGCTCATCGCAAAAAAAAGATCGACGGCGAGATATGCGCCGGGCGCGGCGATCGGCGCGAATGCGTGAGGAAAGTGAAGCACGACGACACTCATCGCGGCAATACCGCGCAGAATATCGAGGACGTGGTAGGACCGGGATCGCTGGGCGGCACTTTCTTCGGCGCCGGTGCTCGTTTCAGCCATCTGACACCCCCGTTGATTGAATCTGCCGTCACGATCTGGCATCGAGCCGGGAGACCTAATCCTAACTACGCGGCTACGCCCGGGACCCCTCGCCAGGGCGAGCATTCATCGTGGTTGTTCGTCGCCGGCAGCCGTTTTTGTTCTGTTTCGACACGGCAATCCGGACCACTGTCGCGCCCCATAATCGCGCCCTTGTCGCGCCGACGCGCGAATTTCGACTTCGCGGCCGCCCCTTCACGCTGCAAGCCCGATCCGGCGATCGGCGATCAGCGACCCATTGCGGCGATGATCCCGAAGATTTCACCCGTGAACTTGATCAGAAGCTCGGCAATCGCGGCACCGAATGCGGAGAGGCAAAGGAGCAAAACGATCAGTTTCGGTACAAGACTGAGGCTTTGTTCGCTGATCGAAGTCGCTGCCTGAATGATGCTGACGACCAACGAAACGATCATCATCGGCGTGAGGAGAACCACCATGATCAGGCCAATCACAACGAGCATCCGACCAGCCTCGTCCAGGAGGAGAGACTGGCCCACTGCGTTCACATCCCCGATGCCGGCGGCGCGAGCGTGCCCAGCCACGCAACCAGCGCAAGGATGACGACGATGCAGGCAGTCTCAACGCCCAGGCTCAGCCGCAGCGAAACCAATGCGCCGCGATGATCGTCACGCGCGATCGACTGTTCGAACGCCGGCGTCAGTCGGTACCGGTTGAGAGAGGCGAGCGCCAGCATGCCCACGAAAAGCGCAAGCTTCGCGAGGAGCAGGCGGCCGTAAAGGCTCGCGCCGAGCCCCCTGACCTGGTCCGGCCCAACAAGAAGCCAGCTGTTGACCAGACCCGTGACGACGACGACTGCGACGACAACCGTTCCGATACCGCCAAATCCGTGGAGCGCCCGGTGAGTCAGCCTGAGATGAGCGACATCGACGCGCTCGACCGGGCGCGCGAGTAACAGCAGTAAGCCGAAAAGTGCGCCGACCCAGGCCCCGGCTGCAACCAGATGGAGGATATCGGCGACCAGATGAATCCAGCCGGCAGCCCCCTCGTCCATGGCGCCGTGACCGGTCCATGCCAGCGTCGCGAGCGAAACGGCCGCCGCCGTCATGATCAGGCTTAGCGACCATGCTCTGTCGGCAACGGCCAGTGCCAAACCACCGGCGATCGCCAGTGCAGCCATGCGTACCACCCACGCCGTGCCGATTGCGCCGCCACCCAGGAGCGCGCCCACGGCGGTTCTATCGACGGGCCAGAACGGCGTCCCGGCCATGACCGACACCATCAGCAGCAGCGCGAAAGCTGACAACAGGAGACCGAAGACGGCGAAGCCCGTCAGCCATGGCCGCAGCGCGATCGCATCCTCGCGCTCGTCCGCGCGCAGCCCGTAAAGACTGAACGCCGAAAGGCCGAACAACGCCGCAAGCACAAGGTACAACGCAAAGCGAACGACGATGGTCGGCCCGTCGAACATTGGCTTACTTCACCGCAAATGCGAGATGCCCACTGACCTTGTGCGTGTCCGCCGACACCACGTTCCAGTCGATGGTGTAGCGGCCGCGCGGGAGCGGCGAACTCGGCGTGATGACGAGCGTCTTGCCATCGGGCGCGACAGTCGAACTGCTGGCCATCTTCATCGCCGCCATGCCAGGCATTGCGGCCATGCTGACATCAGCTTTCGAGAAGGCCGGCATCAACTTCTCACTGAATTCGAGCGTAATATTCTTAGGCGACGCCACCACGGCATCGGCCGGCGGGTTCGCCAATACGAGCTTGGGGTGCGCGTAGGCGGTTCCGCCGAGGAGGGCCATGGCGAGGGTAGCAGCGGTAACAATGAAACGGCGCATTGAGCGATTCTCCATTTTGTGAGGCTCATCTGATGTTACGCGGCGCGCGAGCTCATCCCTCACATCCTTTTTCGACACGGCAAGAGAGGCATCGCGCCGTGAGGGATGAAGCCGCCGAAGGCGTATCATTGTTTATCCGCACCGGAAGATCGCTGCAGGCGTCTTACTAACCGCCTTCGAGGGTCGGGTGCCGTCTTGGTCACGGAGCAACCCTGAATGTCTGTACAATCAACCGACCGCCGCTGGGACGGCCATCCGCAAAAAATGCTCGATTGCGCCGTGATCGGAGGCGGTCCAGCTGGGCTGACCGCCGCAATCTATCTATCGCGCTTCCTACGCAGCTGTGTGGTGATCGACGCGGGAGCGGGACGCGCTGCGTCCATCCCACGATCGCATAATCTTCCCGGCTTCCCGGACGGCTTGTCAGGCATCGAGTTGCTCGCCCGCTTGGAAACGCAACTTCGCGAATACGGCAGCGCCGTCCGAAAAGCGGAGGTCGATGAAATCACTTCATCGGGGCCGGGGTTCCTTATCAGCTGCGCCGGCGATGTCCTTCGATCGCGATCGGTCATTCTTGCGACAGGCGTCGTCAATCATAAGCCAGATATTTCGGAAACCATGCACGCGCTCGGCGTCTCGCAGGGCTTGATCCGCTATTGTCCGATCTGCGACGGCTACGAAGCGCGTCTGACGCCGATTGCGGTCCTGGGCGCGGATCGCCACGGCGCGGCGGAAGCCTTGTTCCTGCGCCAATATGGCGCTGCGGTCACCTTGCTTGCGCAACGCTCGCTCGATCTGGCGACCAGCGACCTTGAACGTCTGGAGAAGGCAGGCATCGAAGTCGTTGCGGAGCCGATCGCCGGTTTGCGACTGGCTGACGGCACGATCGAAGCTTCGTGGCATGGATTACCGGGGCGATCGTTCGGCACACTCTATCCAGCTCTCGGGTCAACGGCTCGGACCCACTTGGCTGCGGCGCTTGGCGCCAATATGAGCGATCAAGGATGCCTTCTGACCGATGGACACCAACAAACGTCGATATCTGGGCTTTACGCGATTGGTGACGTCGTCGAAGGGTTGGACCAGATTTGCGTAGCCACCGGCCATGCTGCAATCGCGGCGACGGCGATCCACAACGATCTGCTCGAGCGCGACTATCAAACATCTGCGGACGCGCCCACAGAACGCGAACGTTAGCGGCGGCATTGGGAGCGAGATCGACGGCAGCCTCGCGCCACGAGGAGACTTCCGGAGCAGTGCGTTTTCCGAATGTCGTCTGTGGATGGCTCCCGCGTTGCAAGCGTAAAGTGATGTTTTGACTGTTTGTCGGTTGCAGTCGTCTGTCCGGCCTACTTGTGCAGTCGGTGTAGACTGCTGGCCCTGATGGTGTCCGCGAACAAGGTCCGATCGGCTTTGCAGGCTATGACGCCTATGACATTCCTTGGGTTGTCCTTGCTCCCGGTCCGACCGGTTTTGCCATCACATCCTTTGCTCTCACAACCTCTTGAAGCTGATCTCCTCAGCCAAGCTCTCGATCTATGCTGCGGCCAGCATCGGTGCATGCCCTCGTTCGAAGGTGCCGCCCCGAGCCATGACCGCCCATGCGATCCGCGCCATTTTGTTGGCGATGGCGACCGAAGCGACGCGAGCAGGTTTTCGGGCGAGCAGTGCAACGAAGCGCGGATCGACCGTGCCGGGCTTCTCCTTGGCGTATCGAACCAGTGCGGTTGCGCCGACCACCAGAAGCTGCCGCAGGTATCTGTCGCCCATCTTCGTGATGCGCCCCAGGCGTTCCTTGCCCCCACTCGAACTCTGTCGCGGGGTCAGCCCCAGCCAGGCGGCGAACTGGCGCCCTGACGAGAACTGGCTTGGATCAGTCACCGACGCGGCGAGCGCGGTCGCGCCGATCGGCCCGATACCAGGGATCGTCGCCAGGCGGCGGGCCCTGTCGTCGCTCCGCTGCAGAGCGGCTAGACGCAGGTCAAGCTTGCGCAACTGGGCGTGAAGCTGGAGCAGTTGCGCAGCCAGCATGGCGACGACGTTCACCGCCTCGGTTGGCAGATCGAGCCCGGACTCGCCGTCGATGATCTCCCGTGCCATCTGCAGCGCCTTCACGATCCCGATCGGGATAGCGATGCCCATCTCGGCGAGCACGCTGCGCATCATGTTGACCAACTGCGTGCGCTGCTTGATCAACAGACTGCGCACGCGATGAAGCGACAACGCCGCCTGCTGCTCGCGCGACTTGATGGGCACGAACCGCATGGTCTGGCGTGTTACCGCCTCGCAAATAGCCTCGGCGTCGGCCGCGTCATTCTTGCCGCGCTTCACGTAGGCCTTCACATACATCGCGGGCATTAGCCGCACTTCGTGGCCCAGCTTGGCCAACTCGCGCGCCCAATGATGCGACGTCCCGCAAGCCTCGGCCCCAACCAGGCACGGCGGCAGCTTCTCGAAGAAGGGAAGCATCTGCGATCGCCGCAGCGTCTTGCGGACCACGACCTCGCCGGTCGCGCTGATGCCGTGAACCTGAAAAACGTTCTTGGCCAAATCGAGGCCGATCGTGCTAATCTCCATGGCGGATGGCTCCTTTGCTCGGGTTTGCCTGACAGCAACCCATCTTGGCACTCAGATGCCGTGAGCGGGAGCCATCCACCTCATCCGCTTGTGAGGGGTAAAGGTTGCCGCCGCGTAATCTGTTATAAGAGCGTTGGAGTGACGGAAATGGATGATCTTGACGCGCTGCTTCGGCAGCTTGCGCGGGTACCGGCGCCTCCCGGGCTCGCATCGATGGAAGACAGGGTATTCGCCCGGCTTAACGCCAGGACTGCCGCGCGCGCTGGGCTGGGCCTCAGCATCGGTACTGTCGCTGCAGCGCTGATCATGGGGGTCGCGGGAAGCGTTCCCGCATCGGCCAGCTTTGCGTCACCATTGGCGCCCCTGGGTCCGAGCTCGCCGCTTGCGCCGTCAACACTGCTCATGGGTGCGCCGTGAACCCCTCTTGGCGGACCACGGTCACGGTCGTGACCGCTTTTGGCGCGGCGCTGGGCGGTGTTTTCATCGGCCGCGAACTCTTACCCGCGGCGCCGAAACCAGGCGCCGAGCTCCACGAGGTTTTGCACCACCGACTGGCGCTAGACGGCAATCAGCAAGCGCGTCTCGAGGCGCTCGAACGGCGCTATGCGGTACAGCGCCGCGCGCTGGAGCTTGAGTTGCGGGCCGACAATGCCCGGCTTGCAGCGGCGATCGAGGCCGAGCATGGGAACGGCCCGCGTGTCGCAGCGGCCGTCGATCAGAGCCATGCCGCCATGGGCGAGCTGCAGAAAGCAACACTTTCGCATATTTTCGCAATGCGCCAGTTGCTGAAGCCCAATCAGACGACGCAATTCGACCAGGCGGTGGTGAAGGCGCTTACCGAAGATGCGCGGTGAGCCTCGACTGGACGGCGCTGTCTGACGGTGAGCTCGCCGTGCTCAGCCACGCCGGCCGCCAGCTTGCCTTCGCCGAAATCGTTCGCCGCTACGAGGAAGTCGTATTTCGTCTGGCGCGGGGCTGCTTGGGCAATGCCGACGATGCGCTTGATCTCACCCAGGAGACATTCATCTCGGCCCACCAGGCCTTGTCGCGCTACGACGAGGCGCGCTCGATGCGGATCTGGCTTTCCGCAATCGCGCTCAACAAGTGTCGTGATCTGGCGCGCAAGCAGAAGGTTCGCCGCTTTCTTTCCTTTGCCAGCCCGTTGACGGAAGAAGCCGAGGCGATCGCGGATGACCAGGTCGCAGTCGATGATGCCACCGCTGATCGCCAGGAACTCGACTGCGTGACACGCCTGATCGCGACGCTGCCGACGACGTTGAAGGAACCTCTCGTGCTGCGAACGATCGAGGGTCTGAGCCAGGCTGAAACCGCCGATGTCCTTGGTATCACCCAAAAGGCCGTCGAGACGCGCATTTATCGTGCGCGCGCGCGGCTAATGCGGCTAATGGAGAAGCTAGGCCGACCAGTTCAATAGGTCGGCGTGCTCGAGGTGAAAGCAGCGGCTTCCAGGTATTGACGAATGGACGACCGTCGATTCCGGGGTATTGAGCCGGGATGCAGCTTATATATGAATCGCTTGCACGCAATATCTTAGTTTTGTTTGATGCGATATTGGCAATTCGTGGCAAATCGAAGATCCTATATGCAAGCAAGATTAGATATAGAAGCGGCCGTTCGTGGCGCCGAGCTGTTCACGCCAACCCGGCGATATTTCTGACAATTGAAATAGTGCCGGGCGCACAATGCAAAGATTACTTCCATTGCAGCGTCATGGACAGCCCGAAACGGTGCCCCGATCACAAAGACGATCTTCATTCGCATTGTCGATCTTTGAAGCCGTGCGAGCGACCTCGCGAGCCTTCCGCAAACCAACGCGATCGCGCTGCACGTCAATGCCAGATTGTCGGTTTTCGCAATGTCGTCCCAAGCGCTCAGCGTCATTGCGCCTCTCAGGAGACCTGATCACAGGACGCGAAGAAATGAAGTTAAAACTACGTTGCGATGACTGGCCCAAGGCCCCATGATCGCTTTCGCAAACCGCGAAATCGCGACCGCCCTCTCCGCCTGCATCCATATTGCGCAATGTACCGAGCTCGGCGTCTGACGTTCGCTGATCCTTTTCAGCCGGCGTGCGTTTCCGCACACGCATATCTGTACTGATCATTGGACGATAGACACATAAGGGTGGTTGCCGCCGAAGCGCGCCGCGAGGGCGAATTGACAGTCGCTGCTCGACTTTTCCGGCAACAATCTGTTCGACCAAGAAACTTTTGATGAGGGAAGCGCGCGCGGGCCGCGTATCCTTATGAGAACGCCAAACGCTCGTCAGGCCAGAGAGACCATGCAGCATCCATACAGTCGACGTCAGTTCATGCGCGGCAGCGCCGTTGTCGGCGGCAGCCTTGCGCTGTCGAGCTATTTCCCCGCCTGGGCCCAACCGGTGTCGGCGGGTATAACCGCCCCGCTTCCGACCGTCTCGGGCAACGACATCACATTACGCATCGCCCGGCAGACAATGATGGTCGACGGGCGGTCGTCACCAGCGATCGGCATCAACGGCACGGTCCCGGCACCGCTCATCCGACTGCGCGAAGGGCAAAACGTCAAGCTCAACGTCATCAATGACCTTGCGGAGGACAGCTCGATCCACTGGCATGGACTGCTGGTCCCTCCCCAGTTCGATGGGGTGCCCGGCGTCTCGTTTCCGGGAATCAGGGGTCGTTCAAGTTATCTGTACGAGTTCCCGGTTCGGCAGAATGGCACCTACTGGTACCATAGCCATTCCGGTCTGCAGGAGCAGCTTGGCCACTATGGCCCGATCGTGATCGATCCGGCCGGCGAGGATCCGGTTAAATATGATCGCGAGCATGTGATCGTACTTTCCGACCATAGCCAGATTTCGCCTGAGGGTATTTTCAGGCGCATGAAGGTCGATCCGGGCCACTTCAATTTCCAGCGGCAGACATTGGCGGGCCTGCTCGCCGGGCGCGACCAGACGCTCAAGGATCGCGTCGACTGGGGCAAGATGCGTATGGACCCGACAGACGTTTCGGATGCGACCGGACCCGCTTACACCTATCTGGTCAACGGCCATGGCCCGTTCGACAACTGGACGGCGCTGTTCACGCCCGGCCAGCGAGTGCGGCTACGCGTTGTCAACGCCTCGGCGATGACAACCTTCAACGTCCGCATTCCCGGACTCAGGCTGACGATCGTCCAGGCCGATGGCCAGAACGTCATGCCGGTCGAGGTCGAGGAATTCCAGATTGGCGTCGCCGAAACCTATGACGCGATCGTCACCCCGACCGAGGACAAGGCATTCACCCTTGTCGGGGAGGCCGTCGACCGCTCGGGCATGGCGCGGGCGACGCTCGCGCCGCGTGCGGGCATGGCTGCAGAAGTTCCGCCGCTCAGGAAGCGGCCGCTTGCGACCATGAAGGACATGGGCATGGGCGACATGTCGATGGGCGGCATGCAGGGCATGGATATGTCAGGTGGCGGCATGGCGGGCATGGATATGTCCGGTGGTGCGATGCGCGGGGTCGATTCGACTGCCGAGAAGAATCCGTCGGCGAAACTCGCGACCACCGCGATCGCCGCGGGCGCCGCCGCCATGACCGGAATGGATCATGGCGCGATGCCGATGGACCATTCGGGCATGACTGCTGACGGAGGCGCCATGGCCGGGATGGATCACGGCGCGATGCCGGCGCAGTCGGGCAGCATGCCCGGGATGGACCATGGCTCGATGGATATGGGCTCCATGGATATGGGCTCGATGAAGATGCGCGACTTCTCCAAGGCGCCGCAGGTCAAAAAGGGCCCTGGCGTTCAGACCATCTCGCCGATGCCGATGGACCGGACCGGCGAGCCCGGCCAGGGGCTGGAGGACGTCGGCCACAAGGTTCTGACCTACCGCGACCTGATCTCCCTCGAACGCAACCCCGACGTGCGTGCACCGTCGCGCAGCATCGACATCCACCTGACCGGCAACATGGAACGCTTCATGTGGTCGTTCGATGGCGAGAAAATGTCCGACCACCATGAGCCGATCCCGTTCATCGAGGGCGAACGGGTGCGCGTGAACCTCATCAACGATAGCATGATGGGTCATCCGATCCACATTCATGGTCACTTTTTCGAGCTCGTGACCGGACATGGCGATCACGCGCCGCGCAAGCATACCGTGATCGTGCAGCCGGGCGGGAAAGTGACGTGGGACCTCACCGCCGATGCGGTCGGCGACTGGGCATTCCATTGTCACCTGCTCTACCACATGCACGCCGGGATGATGCGCGTCGTCAGCGTTCGGCCGAAGGGAGCGGCGGCATGATCCGGCTCGTCACCGCGCTCGCGGCCACATCTGCGCTCGCCGTTACAGTTACCGCACCCGCGCAGGGCCAGTCGATGCAGGGTATGCCCGGCATGTCGATGCCTGCGAAGAAACCGGCGCCCAAGAAGCCGGCGGCGACAAAGAAGCCCGCAGCGAAAAAAGCGGTTCCGATGAAACGAACCTCCGTGCGCAAACCAGCAACGGCTGCTCGTCAGCCGGCCGCAAAGACCAATGATCAGTCGATGAGCGACATGCCCGGAATGACCGGCATGGATTACGGCGCGATGAAAATGCCCGCCGCACCGGCGCAGTCGGGCACGATGGAAGGGATGGACCATGGCGCCATGCCCGGCATGCAATCGCAACCGGGAGCATCAACGATGCCCGGAATGAACATGCCGGCCGCCCAGGCTGGCCATGACATGTCGGCGATGCCCGGCTTGGCTCAAACGGGGACGAACCTGCCCGCAGGGACTGCCGCTGCGCCGCGGCCACCGATGGACCATTATGCGGAGAAGCTCTTTCCCGCTCCCGAAATGGCGGCGGCCCGCCGCGACATGATGCGGGAACAGGGCGGCCAGACCAATTATCAGGTCATGTTCAATCTTGCCGAATATCAGGCGCGGAAGGGACGCGATGGTTACCGTTGGGACGGCGAGGCCTGGATCGGCGGCGACATCAATCGCCTGTGGCTGAAATCTGAAGGTGAAGGCGCGTTCCGTCAAGGGGTCGAGGCGGCGGAGGTCCAAGCGCTCTACAGCCGGGCGATCGGACCCTATTTCAACCTGCAGGGCGGCATCCGCCACGACTTCAAGCCGGGCCGGCCGACGACCTACGCGACCATCGGCTTCGAGGGTCTGGCGCCCTATTGGTTCGAGGTCGAGGGTGCGCTGTTCCTCTCGGACAAGGGTGATCTGCTCGGCCGGCTGGAAGGCTATTATGATCAGCGCATCACACAGCGCGTGGTTCTGCAGCCGCGGGTCGAGCTCAATCTGGCCGCGCAGGATGTGCCCGAGACGCGCACGGGCGCGGGCCTGTCGAGCGCCGAATTGGGACTTAGGCTGCGCTACGAGATCACGCGGCAGTTCGCGCCCTATATCGGCATCTCCTACGCGGCGAAAACCGGGCAGACCGCCCGCTACGCGCGCGCTGACGGTGAGGATCCTACCGTTACGAGCTTGGTCGCCGGCGTTCGGCTCTGGTTCTAATATTCGTAGAAAGGGAGGAAATGATGGACCGCGCAAGAATGAGGCACCATTTTCCGAGCGTGGCCTTCGTCGTGATCGCGGCGATCGCGCTGATCATCGCGGCTGCGGGTTTCATATATTTCGGCGTTTATAATATTGCAGCCGACGATCCGCATACGCGACCCGTCTATTCCATGCTTGAGAGCCTGCGCGATCGATCGATCGCGGTGCATTCGCAGAACATCGCGGCGCCCGCAAACCTCTCCGATCCGAAGCGCATATCGTCCGGTGCCGCGCTCTACACGGAAATGTGCTCGGGCTGCCATCTGGGGCCGGGCGTCGAACGCAGCGAGATGAGCCAGGGTCTCTATCCTCAAGCGCCCGAGCTTGCCAAAACCACCGATCTGTCGCCTGCGGAGCAATTCTGGATCATCAAGCATGGCGTCAAGCTGAGCGCGATGCCGGCATGGGGCAAGACCCATCCCGATCCGTTGATCTGGAACATGGTGGCGTTCGTTCGCAAGCTGCCGGGCATGACCCCCGAGCAATACAAGACCCTGATCGCGAGCGCACCGGCCGAGCACGATGAGATGATGAAGGACATGGGCGGGATGAAGGGGATGGCAATGCCCGCAGCGCCGAATGGACATGACTGAGATCCGCGCGACACGCTCAGGCACCACTCTATGAGGAGCCCGCGCGCGAGGCTGCATCTGCTTGCCAGCCGCGCGCACAAATGGTTGGCCATCGTCGTCGGCGCGCAGCTTCTGCTCTGGTTCGCGAGCGGCGCGCTGATGAGCTTTTTG
>Ga0209930_1001347_pt1 | contig 39498 bp, 45 predicted proteins | sample ThiBiot_500_biof_2_FD_183948 | JGI IMG/M metagenome (GOLD analysis project Ga0209930, IMG submission 183948) | Wastewater bioreactor microbial communities from Cape Town, South Africa - Thiocy_cont_500_biof (SPAdes) | ecosystem: Engineered > Bioreactor > Thiocyanate-remediating >...
CGCCAATCTCCAGACCGGAATTCACCATCGCGTCGTACTTCATGTTGCTCATCGACATGAGGCGGTCGATGCGCGTGACGCCGAGCCAATGGAGCACGTCCGGCATGAGCTGCTGGAAGCGCGCATCCTGCACGCCGGCGACGCATTCCGTGCGCTCGAAATAGGTCGACGCCTGATCGCCGCCCTCCTGCCGCTTGCGCGCATTGTAGACGAGGAATTTCGTCACCTCGCCGAGCGCGCGGCCTTCCTTGCGGTTGTAGACGATGATGCCGACGCCGCCCGCCTGCGCCTCCCTCACCGCCTCCTCGAGCCCGTGGGCAAGATAGGGGCGGCAGGTGCAGATGTCGGAGCCGAACACGTCGGAGCCGTTGCATTCGTCATGCACGCGGCAGGCGATGCGCTTCTTCGGGTTGCCGATGTCGGCCGGGTCGCCGACGATATAGGCGGTCATGCCGCCGATCGGCGGCAGAAAAACCTTCATGTCGGCGCGGGTCACCAGTTCCGGGAACATGCCGCCGGTCTGCTCGAACAGGGTGCGGCGCAGATTTTGCTCCGTCGTTCCAAACCGCTCCGCGACGCCCGGCAGCCACCAGACAGGATCGATGGCGATCTTGGTGACGGACACGTCGCCCTTCGCCTGCAGGATATGGCCGTCCGGCGCGAGACGGCGCGCCGCGATCGCCGCCAGAATCTCCGGCATGTTCAGCCGCGCCTTGGTGACGGCGATGGACGGCCGGATATCGACGCCCTCGGCGATCTCCTTGCGGAAGACGTCGCCGACCATGTGGCCGAACGGATCAAGCGAGACGATCTTCTTCGGATCGAACCAGGAGGGATGCGGACCGATCGCCGTGGTCGGATGGGTGTTGGTCAGGTCCGGCCGGATCAGCGGATTGAGCGCGCCCGCAGAGACCGCCAGCGCCCGATAAAGCGCGTAGGAGCCGCCGTGCGAGCCGATGACGTTGCGGTCTTCCGGGCGGCTCACCGAGCCGATCACCGGCCCCCGCTCCCTGGGGTCGCTCGCGCCCCAGCGAATGGGAAAGCGCGCCGTCGACGTCCCCGGCTCGGGGTGGGACGTGATGCGGATATGGCTTCTGAAATTGGGAGTGTTCATGCGCTTGCCGACGATCGTCGATCGGGAAGCGGTTTCTTGTAGAGCGAACGGAGGCCGCTGTCGAGATCGCTCCGGTCAGCGCGCAGGCGCACCGCGACCCGAGGCGGCCGATACGCTATAGACCCGGCATGCCCTCTTCTTCTCTTTCCCGACCCTCCCGCCGCTCCCTCGCCGGCGCGGCGCTGGCCATGCTTCCCGCCGGAACCGCGTTCGCCGCGACGGCCGTTCTGCGCGGCTCGGTCATCTATCGCGAGCGGATGGCCCTGCCGCCCGGCGCCATCGTCGAGGTGAAACTGGCGGACGTGTCGCTGGCGGACGCGCCGGCGCAGATCATCGCCGAGACCCGCTTCCGGGCCCGCTCGGGCCCGCCCATCCGCTACAGCCTGCGTTACGACCGCGCGCGGATCAGGCCGCGGCGGCGCTATGCGCTGCAGGCGCGCATCCTGATCGAAGACCAGCTTCTTTTCATCAACACCGACCATCACGCCGTCTTCGCCGGCGGGCGCGACGAAACCACCATTCTCGTGCGCCGCGCCGGCGGCGAGGCGCCGCCGCCGGCCGCTGCTTCTCCGGCGGGTCGCTGGCTTGCCGAGGACATCCGGGGCGGCGGAGTCATCGACCGGCTTCAGACCGTGCTGGAGATCGGGCCGGACGGGGCGGTGTCGGGCTCGGGCGGTTGCAACCGCATCATCGGACGGGCGGCGATCGACGGAAACTCCATCTCCTTCGGCCGCGTCGCCGCGACGCAGATGGCCTGCGCGCCGGCGGCGATGAATCAGGAGCGGAAATTTCTCGACGCCCTCGGGGACGTCCGGTCGTGGCGCGTCGATCCCATGCGCCGCAAGCTCATCCTTCTCGACGGCGGCCGAGCGCCGATTCTCATCCTGGCGCGGATGTAGCCCGGTCCAGCCTCACCACGCCGCGCCTGGGCCGACAGGCGGCAGTCCGAGATGGGCCGCGACCGTCGCCGCGATGTCGGCGTAGGAGTCGCGCCGGCCGAGCGCGCGCGGCGCAAGGTCCGGCCCTAAGGCGAGAAGCGGAACATGCTCGCGGGTGTGGTCCGTTCCCTTCCAGGTCGGATCATTGCCGTGATCGGCGGTGACGATCGCGAGATCGCCTTTTTTCAGAAGCGCGGCGAAGGCCGGCAGGCGCGCGTCGAACCGCTCGAGGCAATGCGCGTAGCCCGGAACGTCGCGGCGATGGCCGAACTCGGAGTCGAAATCGACAAAATTCGCGAACAGAAACCCGCCGTCCGGCAGGACAGGCGTTTCCTCCAGCAGTTTATCGAACAGGGCCATGTCGCCGGCGGCCTTGACCTCGCGGCCCGTGGCGCGATGGGCGAAGATGTCGCCGATCTTGCCGAGCGAAACGACCGCGCGCCGATGCTGCGCGCAGCGGTCAAGCAAGGTGTCGGACGGCGGCTGGACGGCGAAATCCTTGCGGTTCGCGGTGCGCGTGAAGCCCTGCGCCTCATCGCCGACGAAAGGACGCGCGATGACGCGCCCGACATTCAGCGGATCGGCGAGCCGGCGGCCGACGCGGCAGAGGTCATAGAGACGCTCGAGCCCGAAGATCGACGGGTCTTCGTGCGCCGCGATCTGGATGACGGAATCGGCCGAGGTGTAGACGATCGGCCTGCCGGTGCGGACATGCTCGGCGCCCAGCTCCTCCACGATGGCGACGCCGTTGGAATGCCGGTCGCCAAGAATCCCGGGAATCTTCCCCTCGCGAATCAGCGCATCGGTGAGCGCGGACGGGAACGCAGGCCGCGCATCGGGAAAAGTCTTCCATTCGATCGCAACCGGGCAGCCGGCGATCTCCCAATGGCCGGACGGCGTGTCCTTGCCGCGCGCCGTCTCGACGGCGTAGCCCCACTGGCCGCGCGGCGCGCCGGCTTCGCCGAGCGCAGGAACGGGTTTGCCGCGCGACAGCTCCATCGCCGCGCGCAAACCCAGCGAGGCAAGAAACGGCAGGGAGAGAGGGCCTTTGCGCAGCCCCTCGCGATCGCCGCCGCCCCGCGCGCAGGCTTCGGCGATATGGCCGAGCGTGTCGGCGCCTTCGTCGCCATAGAGGCGCGCATCCTCCGCGCCGCCGCAGCCGACGGAATCCATCACGATGATGAAAGCGCGAGGCATCAGCGCACCCTTATGTCGTCAGGACAAGGATAGTTCCGTATCGCGCTTCCATCGCCTCGCCATGCTCTCGGCGCCGACCAGGCCTTCGGCTGCATAAAGGGAGCGATCACCGGCCTACTGGCTCGCCGCGCCCGCGCCGATCACATCCAGATTGAACGCCGCGGCGATCAGGGCTCTGGTGTAATCGGTCTGCGGATTTTCAAAGATCGCTTTCGACGGGCCATGCTCGACGACGACGCCGTTGCGCATCACCACCACGTCATTCGCGAGCGCGCGCACCACCTTGAGGTCGTGGCTGATGAAGAGATACGCCAAATTGCGCTCCTTCTGCAGAGCGCGAAGCAGATCGACGATCTGCGCCTGCACCGACATGTCGAGCGCAGACGTCGGTTCGTCGAGCACGATGAAGCCCGGATTGAGAACCATGGCGCGGGCGATGGCGATGCGCTGGCGCTGGCCGCCGGAGAATTCGTGCGGATAGCGATCCATCGCGGCGGGATCGAGGCCGACATCGGCCAGCGCCCGCGCGACGACGGCGCGACGTTCGTCATAGGAAGACTGGCCGCCCTGCACGAGCAGGCCCTCCTCCACGATCTCGGCCACCGACAATCGCGGCGACAGCGAACCGTAGGGATCCTGAAAGACGATCTGCATGTTGCGCCGCAGCGGCCGCATCGCCTTCGCATCGAGTCCGGCGATGTCGCGACCGAGATAGACGATCGGCCCCTCGGAGCGGATCAGCCGCAGGATCGCCAGCCCGAGCGTTGTCTTGCCCGACCCCGATTCGCCGACGACGCCGAGCGTCTCGCCCTCGCGCACCGTGACCGACACGCCGTCGACCGCCTTGATATGGCCGACCGTGCGCCGCATGAAGCCGCGCTTGATCGGAAACCAGACGCGCAGATCGTCGGTCTTCACGATCGTCGCGGCGTCCGGCCGCGCCGGCGGCGGCTCGCCTTTCGGCTCGGCCGCCAACAGGCGTTTCGTATAGTCGTGTCGCGGCGCATCGAAAACCGTCGCGACCGGCCCTTCCTCGACGATCTTTCCCTTGAGCATCACGCAGACGCGGTCGGCGAGACGCCGGACAATGCCGAGATCATGGGTGATGAACAGCATCGCCATGCCGTTCCTCGCCTGAAGCTCCTTCAGCAGCTTGAGTATCTGCGCCTGCACCGTCACGTCGAGCGCCGTGGTCGGCTCGTCGGCGATCAGCAGGTCCGGCTCGTTGGCGAGCGCCATCGCGATCATGACGCGCTGACGCTGCCCGCCCGACAACTGGTGCGGATAGGAATCGAGGCGCTTCTCCGGCTCGCGGATGCCGACCTGGTTCAACAGCTCAAGCACGCGCGCCTTTCGCCGCTCGCCTTTCAGGCCCTTATGCAGTTCGAGAATCTCGCCGATCTGACGCTCGACCGTGTGAAGCGGATTGAGCGAGGTCATCGGCTCCTGAAAGATCATGGCGATGTCGTCGCCGCGCACCGCGAGCAGTTCGTCCTCCGACGCGCGCATCAGGTCCTGGCCGCGGAAGAGAACGGCGCCGGACGGGTGGGAGGCGGCCGGATATTGCAACAGCTTCAGAATCGACAGGGCGGAGACGGACTTTCCGGAGCCGGATTCGCCGACCAGCGCCAACGTCTCGCCCGCGCTGATGCTGAAGGAGACGCGGTCCACCGCAAGCGTGGTCTGGCCGCCCTGATGAAAGGCGACGGAGAGGTCTTTCACGTCAAGCAGCGGATCGGCCATCGGTCCCCGGAGTCTTAGAGGCTGATCCTGTCGAAAGAATCGGCCCATCTTTTCTATTTGACGGCGCAGCGCCCTCTCAAGGACGCGCCAACGCAGCCATCGCCTATTCCTCGCCGCCTTCTTCGAGGAATTGCCGGCCCGAGAGCACGATGCGCGGATCGATGTCGCCGATGCGCGATTCATCACGGCCCGGATAGGGGATGGTCCAGAGCACATGGCGAATGGCGTTCAACCGCGTGCGCCGCTTGTCGTTGGCGAGGATGATCGTCCAGCGCGCATTCTTCGTGTCCGTGGCGTGAAGCATGGCGTCGAAAGCGTTGGAGTAATCATCCCATTTGTCAGGCGCGGCGAAATCGATCGGAGACAGCTTCCAGCGCTTCAAAGGATCATGATAGCGCTGGTGCAGCCGCTTGAGCTGCATCTCGCGGCCGACGGAGAAGAACAGCTTGATCAGGCGGACGCCGTTCTTGACCAGCATCTTCTCGATGTCCGGCGCCTCAGCGAGAAACCGATCCGTCTCGGCTTCGGTGCAGAAGCCCATCACGCGCTCGACTCCGGCGCGATTGTACCAGGAGCGATCGAACAGCGTGATTTCACCGCGCGTCGGAAGCTCGGCGATATAGCGCTGAAAATACCACTGGCCCTTCTCGACGTCGGTCGGCTTCGCGAGCGCGACGACGCGGGCGACGCGGGGGTTGAGATGCTCGGTGAAGCGCTTGATCGCGCCGCCCTTGCCGGCGCCGTCGCGACCCTCGAACAGGATCACAAGCCGCTCGCCGGAATCCCTGATCCAGTTGTGCAGCTTGACCAGTTCGATCTGGAGGCCGAGCAGCTCCTTCTCGTAACGGTCGTCGTCCATCTTCTCTTCGTAGGGATAACCGCCCGAGCGAAACGACTGGGACGAAATCGCTTTCGGCAGCTTCGGGTCGGCAATGTTGAAGGGCAGCGTCCCCTCCGGCGGCTCGGGGCGCTCCGGCTTCGCTTCTTTCCTGTCGGCGTCGGCCATCGGCTTGCTCCATTCTCCCGGAGCCTTATCAAGCCTTCCGCCCCTGCGCCAATCGCGACCCGCTCCGGCGCCGTTGCAGAACGCCGGCGCGCCATGCGATATTTCCGCCATGAACTCCATGCTGCGGAGACCACAAGACACAGGCCCCGACCTGTCGCAACTCGACGCGCGATCGCGCGAGATCTTCCGGCGGATCGTCGACAGCTATCTTGCGACCGGCGAGCCGCTCGGCTCGCGCAACCTCGCCCGGATCATCCCCATGGCGCTGTCGCCCGCCTCCGTGCGCAACGTCATGGCCGATCTGGAGCAGGCCGGGCTGATCTATTCCCCCCATACGAGCGCCGGCCGCCTGCCGACGGAGACAGGGCTGCGCTTCTTCGTCGATTCGATGATGGAGCTCGGCGATCTTTCCGAGGACGAGCGCGCGCGGATCGAGCTTCAGGTGAGGCACGCGGCGTCGGGCCGGTCGCTGGACGGGGTCCTGGCGGAAGCCTCGACGCTGCTCTCCGGCCTTTCGCGCGGCGCCGGCGTGGTCGCCACCTCCAAGAGCAACAGCCGGCTCAAGCATGTGGAATTCGTCGCCCTCGACGGGCTGCGCGCGCTCGTCGTCATGGTGGCCGACGATGGGTCGATCGAAAACCGCGTCGTGCAGCTCCCCGCCGGGCTGCCCCAGTCGGCGCTCGCCGAGGCGAGCAATTTCCTCAATGCGCGCATCCGGGGCCGCACCCTCGCCGAGGCGCTGCATGAGATCATGGCTGCGCGGGCGCATATCGAGAGGGAGCTCGACGCCGCGACCGCCTCGCTCATCGAACGCGGATTCGCCGACTGGGGCGGATCGGCCGACGACAGGCACCTGATCGTGCGCGGCCAGGCCAATCTTCTCGAAGATGTGAAGGCGGCGGAGGACATCGAACGCATCCGGCTGCTGTTCGCGGACCTGGAAACGCAAAAGGGCGTGATCGACCTCCTGAACCGAGCCGAAAGCGGAGAAGGAGTCCGCATCTTCATCGGCTCCGAGAACAGGCTGTTCTCGCTTTCCGGCTCCTCGATGATCGCGGCGCCGTTCCGCGACGGCGCGCAGCGGATCGTCGGCGTTCTGGGCGTCATCGGGCCGACGCGCCTCAACTATTCACGCATCGTGCCGATGGTCGACTACACCGCCAAGGTGGTGTCGCGGCTGCTCTCCACGCCGGAATGATCAGCCGGCCGAGGCCGTGAATTGAAGCGCTTTTTCAGAGCGAACAATCCCCGGCGCAGCGCGTTTCCCGACCATGGGGGCCATATCCGGAAAAGGAGCCCATCATGGCGGCCAACAACGATCCACGGCAGCAGGGACACGAATCCCACAGCCGGCCGGACGACCAGCAGAGCCAGCATGGCGGCGGACAGCGGCAGCAGAACGCCGGCAATTTCGCGAACGACCCGCAACGGGCGTCGGAGGCCGGCAAGAAGGGCGCTGCGCAGACCGAACAGCAGCGCCATCAGGACGCATCGCACAACAAGCAACAGAAATAAGCCTGCCTTGTTTTGACAAGGGCCGGAGCTAAGCTCCGGCCCTTGTCATTTGCGCGGCGTCGACGGCTCCATGATCAGCGACAGCGAACTCGACGCCATTCTGCGGCTCGCCGCGGCGGCGGCGGTAGGCATGGCCATCGGCGTCAACCGGGACATGTGGGGCAAGCCCACGGGAATCAGGACGCTTGGGCTGGTGGCGCTGGGCGCGGCGCTGACTGCGCTGGCGACCGTCAGCCATCCCCTGATCGCGGGGCACCCGGACGCGCTCAGCCGCGTGATTCAGGGCGTCATCCAGGGCGTGCTGGCGGGAATCGGATTCATCGGCGCCGGGGTCGTGATGCGCGACCCCAAGGCGCTGGAGGTGCACGGGCTGACGACAGCCGCGACCGTGTGGGTGACGGCGGCGCTCGGCATCGCCTGCGCGCTCGCATCCTGGCATCTCGTTATCGCCGGCCTCGCCATCGCGCTCACCCTGCTGGTGATCGTCCGCCCGCTCGAAGCGATCATCGACAAAAAACGCTCGCAGACAACGCGGCAATGGCGCGAATAGAGCAGATGCGGAAAAGTGGAATCCGGTTTTCCGACACCATCATGCGGCGAGAATAACGTCGAGCATGCCGCTGTTTCGCGGAAACAGCGGCATGCTCCGGCGTCGCGTCGTCAGCCGAGATTCAACTCCTTGAAAAAATCGTTCCCCTTGTCATCGACGACGATGAAGGCAGGGAAATTCTCGACCTCGATGCGCCAGATCGCCTCCATGCCCAACTCGGGATATTCGAGCGTCTCGACCCGCCGAATGCAGTCCTGCGCCAGACGCGCCGCCGGGCCGCCGATGGAGCCGAGATAAAAACCGCCGTGGCGCTTGCAGGCGTCGCGCACCGCCGAAGAACGATTGCCCTTCGCGAGCATGACCATCGAGCCGCCAAACGACTGGAACTGATCGACATAGGAATCCATACGGCCCGCGGTCGTCGGGCCGAAGGAGCCGGACGCATATCCCTCCGGCGTCTTCGCCGGGCCGGCGTAATAAACCGGATGATTTTTCAGATAGTCGGGCATGCCGGCGCCGGATTCGAGCCGCTCGCGGATTTTCGCATGGGCGAGATCGCGCGCGACGATCATCGGGCCGTTGAGCGACAGGCGCGTCCTGATCGGATGCTGCGAAAGGGTCGCAAGAATATCAGCCATCGGCTGGTTGAGATCGATGTGAACCACGTCTCCGCCGAGATGGGCCTCGTCGATCTCCGGCATGTAGCGCGCCGGGTTCCGCTCCAGCTCCTCCAGAAAGACGCCGTCTTTCGTGATCTTTCCCATGGCCTGCCGATCCGCCGAGCAGGACACGCCGAGCCCGATCGGCAGCGACGCGCCATGACGCGGCAGACGAATGACGCGCACGTCGTGGCAGAAATATTTTCCGCCGAACTGCGCGCCGACGCCAAGCTGCTGCGTGAGCCGGTGAATCTCCTGCTCCATCTCAAGATCGCGAAAGGCGTGGCCCGATTCCGATCCTTGCGTGGGCAGATTGTCGAGATATTTCGTCGAGGCGAGCTTCGTCGTCTTCAAGGTCAGCTCGGCCGAGGTTCCGCCGATCACGATCGCGAGATGATAGGGCGGGCACGCCGCGGTGCCGAGCGTCAGAATCTTCTCCTTCAGGAAAGCGATCATGCGATCATGCGTGAGGATCGAGGGCGGCGCCTGATAGAGGAACGTCTTGTTGGCCGAGCCGCCGCCTTTCGCGACAAACAGAAATTTGTAGGCATCTTCGCCTTCCGCATAGATTTCGATCTGCGCCGGCAAATTGTTCTTGGTGTTCTTCTCCTCGAACATCGCGACCGGAGCGAGCTGCGAATAACGCAGATTCTTTTTCAGGTAGGCGTCGCGCACGCCCTCGCCGAGCGCGCTCTCGTCATCGCCATCGGTCCAGACGAGGCGGCCCTTCTTGCCCATCACGATCGCCGTGCCGGTGTCCTGGCACATGGGCAGAACGCCGCCGGCGGAGATATTGGCGTTCTTCAGGAGATCATACGCGACGAACCTGTCATTGGCGGTCGCCTCGGGATCGTCGAGGATCGAGGCGAGTTGCTTCAGGTGCGCGGGGCGCAGGAGATGATTGATGTCGATCATGGCCTGCTCGGCGAGCAGTCTCAGCGCCGCGCGCTCCACCACGAGGATGTCGCGGCCGGCGAATCGCTCGACCCTGACGCCGTCCGAGGTCAGCTTGCGATAGGCCGTGTTATCCTTGCCGAGCGGAAACAGTTCCTGGTGCGCATAGGGAGGAAGGACGGGCGCGTTCATGGACACAGGCTTTCAAAGGGCGCGGCGGAGGCCGCCGCGCCGCTTCTTAGACCGGTTCCAGAGCGCGCGGAAACCCCCTCCGGCCTCAGGCCGCGTGGGGCGTCGGCGCGCGCGTCAACAGGGCGTGCAGCGCCGCGGAATCGCGCGTGGCGCGCAATTGCGCCGTCACAGAAGGATCGCGCAGGATGCGGGCCGCGCGGGCCAGCGCCTTCAGATGATCGGCGCCGGCTTCTTCAGGAGCGAGAAGAAGAAAAATCAGATCGACCGGCTCGCCATCGACCGATTCATAATCGATCGACCGCTCCAGACGGGCGAACAGGCCGACGGGCCTGCGAACCGCGGGCAGCTTCCCATGGGGAATGGCTATGCCGTTGCCGATGCCCGTCGATCCGAGCCGCTCACGCTGGAGCAGCGCGTCAAAGACGTCCCTCTCGATGAGAGACCACAGGTCGGCGGCATAACCTGCGAGTTGCTGGATCGCCTGCTTTTTATTCGCCGCCCGAAGCGCAGGCACCACCGCCTCGGAAGAAAGTAGATCGTTCAGCATTTCAACCGCTCTGGCGCAGCCCGTTCACTCAAAGGCAAGCTGCGGGCCAACCTGCCTTTACGCAAATCGAACCGTTCCACTCACGCTGTCGGATTGATCCAACCGATATGGCCGTCCGGCCGACGATACACGACGTTGACGCGTTCGTCGCCCGCGTGCCGAAACACGAGAAAAGGGGCGTCTGTCAAGTCCAGCGCGAGCACCGCCTCGCCCACGGAAAGACGCCGGATCGCGTAGGAGGTTTCGGCGACCACGGTCGGCGCATAACCGTTGTCGATTTCGACCTCCTCGTCGGGAGCCTCGAAAATCGTGTCCACGGCCTGATCGGTCGCGACAGGGCCGTTGGGGGCTGATTCGCCGTTGCGCGCGCCGGGATGCTCCTCGCGAAGCCGCCGCTTGTATCGCCGCAGACGTTTCTCGATCCGTTCGGCGGCGACGTTAAAACTGTCATAAGCTTCATGCGCCTCGCCGGAAGCCTGCAGCAACGCCCCCGAATCAAGATGAAGAACGCAATCCGACCTGAAGCGGGAGCCTTCTTTCGCGAAGGTTACATTGCCCTTGTAGCCGCGGCCGAAATATTTACCAAGCGCCTGATCCAGCCGCTCGCCCACGCGGCCGCGCAACGCTTCGCCGACATCCATGTTCTTTCCGGAAACGCGGAGCATTCATCAAGCCTCCCGAGTTCCCCCGCGCGACGTGCGCGAGGCACGCTGCTCATTACACTGAACGTAGGAACACCGTTCCGGCCTGTCAACGCATCGACATCGCGAGCTTTTCGCGCTTGCGCTCGACCGAGGATGGAATTTTCAGGCTTTCGCGGTATTTCGCCACAGTCCGGCGCGCGATATCGACCCCCGAATCACGCAGTTTCGTAACAATCGCGTCATCCGACAGCACGTCCTTCGCCGACTCCGCGTCGATCATCACGCGGATGCGATGCCGCACCGATTCCGCGGAATGCGCGTCGCCGCCATTCGCCGCGGCGATCGAGGTGGTGAAGAAATATTTCATCTCGAACAGACCGCGATGCGTGGCCATGAACTTGTTCGAGGTGACGCGCGACACCGTCGATTCGTGCATGCCGATCGCGTCAGCGATGGCGCGCAGATTAAGCGGGCGCAATTCCGAAACGCCGTTCACGAAAAATGCGTCCTGTTGACGGACGATTTCGGTCGCCACCTTGAGAATCGTCTTTGCGCGCTGATCAAGGCTGCGGGCAAGCCAGTTGGCCGTCTGGAAACAATCCTGGACGAAGGTCTTCGCCTTTTCGTCCCGCACATCACGCGTGACGCGCGTGTAGTAGGCCTGGTTCACAAGAACTTTCGGCAAGGCGTCGCTGTTCAATTCGACGATCCAGCTTCCGTCGGCCGCCGGCCGCACGAAAACGTCGGGCACGACAGGCGCCGCGACATCGTTGGCGAAAAGACGTCCCGGCTTCGGATCGAGCGCGCGAATCTCGCGCACCATGTCGCGAAGATCTTCGTCGTCGACGCCGCAGATTTTCATCAACGCGCCGAAATCCCGCTTCGCGAGCAGATCGAGCCGGCCGACGAGCGCGCTCATCGCCGGATCGAAGCGATTTTTCTCGCGCAGCTGAATCGACAGGCATTCGGCCAGATCGCGCGCGCCGATTCCCGCCGGATCAAAACCCTGAATCAAGCGAAGAGCCGTCTCGGCGAGACCCGGATCGGCGCCGAGCCTTGCGGCGATCTCCTGCACGCTCTCCGAGAGATAGCCGTTCGCGTCGATCGCATCGATCAGCATGCGGCCGATGAAGCGCAGAGCGGGATCGGGCGTCGACTCGTTGAGCTGACGCTCCAGATGGTCGGCGAGCGTCGGCCGCGCCTCCGCGATGGTCTGTTCGAAACCGTCGCCATCGCCGTCGAAGCCGCCGCCCCCGCTCACGCCCGTCCACACGCTCGAGGATACGGTCAGACCATCGTCGTTCGCGTTTGTCGCGGCGGACGGCGCCTCGTCGGGAAAGGCGTTGCCGAGGTCGGTGTCGAGATTGCTCTCGAGCGCGCCGCGGCTGGTTTCGAGCAGCGGCGCGTCCCACTCCGCCGGCGCCTCCACACGCTCGCCGGGCGGCGCGTCGTCCGCGTTCAGGCCCGGCGGCTCCGCCGCGGCGCCCTCTTCCACCCGTTCGAGAAGCGGATTGCGTTCCAGCTCCGCGTCGACATAGGCGGCGAGTTCGATCGTCGAAAGCTGAAGCAGCTTGATCGCCTGCAGGAGCTGCGGCGTCATCACCAGAGCCTGGCTCTGGCGCAGGTGCAGACCTACCGAAAGCGCCATATCGACCGAAAAACGTCCCTCAAGCGCCAGAAGCGGCACGCATCTTGCTTCTAGCGCACCGCCTATAGGGCGGTCAAAGCGGGAAGGACAAATCGGTCACCGCGCCGTTAATCTCTTACAGGCGGAAACCTTCTCCGAGATAGACGCGGCGCACATCCTCATTGGCGATGATGGCGTCCGGCGATCCCTCCATGAGCACGCGGCCGGAGTGGATGATATAGGCGCGGTCGACCAGCCCCAGGGTCTCGCGGACATTGTGATCGGTGATGAGCACGCCGATGCCGCGGTTGGTGAGCTGGCGAACCAGCGCCTGGATGTCGCCGACGGCGATCGGATCGATGCCGGCGAAAGGCTCGTCGAGCAGCATGAAGGAGGGCCGGCCGGCCAGCGCGCGGGCGATCTCGCAGCGCCGCCTCTCGCCGCCGGAGAGGGCGATGGAGGGCGATTTGCGCAGGCGCTTGATGTCGAACTCGTCCAGCAGCGCGTCCAGCTCCGCCTCGCGGCGATCGCGGTCCGGCTCGACCACCTCGAGCACGGCGCGGACATTGTCCTCGACGTTGAGGCCGCGGAAGATCGACGCCTCCTGCGGAAGATAGCCGATGCCAAGCCGCGCCCGGCGATACATGGGCAGGCTGGTCACATCATGCCCGTCGAGGGTGATGCGGCCGCGATCGGCGGCGACAAGGCCGGTCACCATATAGAAGATCGTGGTCTTGCCGGCGCCGTTCGGACCAAGCAGCCCCACGGCCTCGCCGTTATGGACATGCAGGCTGGCGTCCTGCACGACGCGCCGCTTGCCGTAGGTCTTTTCAAGTCCAGAGGCCGTCAGCAATCCCTCCTCGCCGGCGACGTCGGCGACCTCGGTGATATGGTCGATCTGCGGCAGGCGGTTCGACCGCGCATGATCGATCTCGGGAGACGACCGGCCCAGCAGCCGACTCAGCAGACCGCGCCTGACGGCCGGCGCCGGAGCGGCAGGCCGCGGCGGCGCTGCGGCCAGCGCAGCGTCAAGCTCCCGGAAAATTTCCGGCGGGGGATCGTCGGACACGGATGGCATGTCGGCTGGCTGCGGCTAGCGGGTTTTCGGAGCGGCCGGCTGGTTGCCGGTCTCGAAGACGCCCTGCACCCTGCCGCCGCGCGGACCGCCGGTGCAGTCCGCCTTGCCGGAATTGGTGTTGTACACGAAGCTCTGGCAGCGGGAGATGTTGGGGCCGTCGGCGAGATTGACGTTGCCGGTCAGGGTCACGAAGCCGGCGAGGCGGTCATAGATCGCGTTGTCGCCGGTCGCGACCTGGGTCTTGCCCTCGGATTTGGCGACGACGGAGACCGGGCCCTTGCATTCGAGCTTCTTCAGCGCCTCGGCCTGATCGCCGCCGCCGCCGGACGGGCTGGCGGCCGTCGCGCTTGCGGCCGGAGGGCTCGCGCCCGGCGTCCCGGTCTTGCTCTGATCGAAGAAGACGACGAGTTGCGTGCATTTCATCGTCGTCTCGCCCTGCACGGCGATGACATTGCCGGAATAGATGGCGCGGCCTTCCTTCTGGAACACCTCGAGCTTGTCAGCCTCGACATTGATCGGCTTGTTGCTGTTGGCGGACCCGAAATCGCCAATGCCCCCGCTCTGCCGGCGCCCGGCCGCGGGCGCCGCGGCCTGCGCGACGACGACGGCTCCATCCTTGGCCGCCGCAGAGCGCGGCGCCGCTTCCGCGCCGGAGGCGGCCAGAAGGAGACCCAGCGCCAAAACGGCGGAGCGTTGCGTCGTCATTTTCTGTTCCCCTCGGGGCCGGAAGGCTGCGCTGCGCCGGCCGCCGGATCGCGCGGAGTCAAAACACTTCGCACCCGGCCTGAAAAGATCATTTGCTTGCCGCCTTCGACAATTTCAAGCGAGTCGGCGTCGATCGACCCGTCGCGCATCGTGACCGACACCGGCTCGTCGGATCGCACATGGCCGGCCTTGAAAGCAATGCTCGCCGACCGCAGCCGCACGTCGTAGCCGGTGTCGGTCTGCACGCGAACGGACTGGCGAAGGTCGAGCGTCTCCTTCTGGCTGTCGAGCAAACCCTCGGGCGACTGCATGCGCGCCTGTCCATCCTCGCCGAGCGCGATCTGCGCGTCGATGTCGGTCAGTTCGATGATGTTGGGGGTTTTGATATCCTGCGCCGCCGCCTTGGCGTTGACCTGAAAGGGCCTGCCGTCGCTCCTGTACCCTTGCAGGCGCGGCGCCTCCATCACGATCTTGGAGCCGTTCAGGCCCACAGCCGCGATGTCGAGGCCGGGCGGCAGCTTGCGGAAGGGATCGAAAATCATCACCAGCAGAATCGCGAGCGTGGCGAGCCCCGACCCAACCGGAATGAGCCACTTGAAGAAGCGAACCCAGCGGGAATGGCGCAACGCCGCGCGATAGGCGGCCGCGCGCCGGGCGCGCCTTTCGCCGCCAGGCTCCATCACGGCTGTCGCGCCGATCGCCGTCGCCAAGAACACCTCGCCCGTGAAGCCGTTTTCCGTCTCGCCCGGCGAGGCCTGACGGTCCGCGGTGGCGAAGTTATGTCCCGGACCGGCGGCCACCGCAGCCGGCCCTCGAAACGACGGTGAATCGTCGCTTACTCGTGCGAGAAAATATCGTTTTCCGCCCAGCCGGCCAAGTCCAGCTCGGCGCGCGTCGGCAGGAAGCGGAAACAGGCCTCGGCCAGATGCGCGCGGCCTTCCCGCGCCAGCATCGCCTGCAGCCGCTCGCGCAGCGCATGGAGATGCAGCACGTCGGAGGCCGCGTAGGCGAGCTGCGCGTCGGTCAGCTTGTCGGCGCCCCAGTCGGAGGATTGCTGCTGCTTCGACAATTCGACGCCAAGCAGCTCGCGGACGAGGTCCTTCAATCCGTGCCGGTCCGTGTAGGTGCGGGCGAGCTTGGAGGCGATCTTGGTGCAATAGACGGGGCCGGTCTCGACGCCGAGGCCATGCCTCAGCGCCGCGATGTCGAACCGTGCGAAATGGAAGATTTTCGTCACGGCCGCATCGGCCATCAGCCGCTTGAGATGGACGGCCTCCGGACCGTTGCGGCGAATCTGGACGATGTCGGCCGTGCCGTCGCCCTTCGAGAGCTGCACCACGCAGAGCCGGTCGCGCAGCGGGTTGAGGCCGAGCGTCTCCGTATCGACCGCGACGGCCGCTCCGGGGGAAAAATCAGCGGGAAGATCGTCAAGATGAAATCGGATGGTCATGGGGCGGTTCGGCGCTTAGTCGGCCCTCCGCATCGACCCTGGCAAAGACGAGGTCAAGCGCCGGGGCCGACGCCAGCGGAGGAGCGGACCTGGCGGCGCGACATTCTGAAGCAGCGTTATGGCGCCAATCATGCGTAGAGAGCATGAGAGCCGCCTGCAAATCCATTACCGCCCGCAATAACGCATAGATATTGTGCAGCGCAGCAAAATTCCGGCGGCCATCTGACTGGAGAATGAGCGTGTTCATCATCGCCCTGATCGAAAAATTCCGCGACTGGCTGCGTTATCGCCGAACCCTTGGCGACCTACGGCAGCGCACCGACCGCGAGCTCGATGATTTCGGCTTCGAGCGCTCGAACCTGCGCCGGATCGCACGAGAATCGACGCAACACTGACGGGAAGCCGGTCCCCGGCCGCCGTCAGGGCAGTTGGTGCTCATCAAAAAAGATGTCGAGCGGGATCTGCGTGTTCCGCTCGAAATCTTGCATCGCGTCATTCAGCCGGTTGCGGTAGTCGAGCAGCGCCTGCAACAGCATCGCGGCGTCATGGCTGATGCCGAAGCGCGCCCAGCTCTCGGCGATGTGCGGCTCCAGACCGATCTTGTCGCCGAACGCCCGCACATCCTTGAAGCCGAGCCGGTTCACGATCTCGAGCAGCTTCTCCGGCGACAGCCTGGGGCTGATCGCGTGGTTGTGCATGCGGGCGTACATGAGCCGCACGTCGGAGGCGCGAAAGCTGCGTGAATTGCGCGCGAACTGCTTGAGGTTGTCGTACATGGTCCCGGCGTCCTCTGCGGTTCCCTCTCATTGACTATCGGTCGGCATTGTCGGCTTCGCCATGCGGCAAATCAAGGGCGCCGGTACCGGCCCCGCGAGTCGCGCCGCCATCATCGCAGGAAGGGATTGCTCAGCCGCTCCTCGCCAATGGTCGTCGGCGCCCCATGGCCGGGCAGGATCGTCACGTCGTCGCCGAGCGTCAGCAGCTTCGCCTTGACGCCCGAGATCAGCAGATTGTGATCCCCGCCGGGCAGGTCGGTCCGCCCGACCGAGCCCTGAAACAAGGTGTCTCCCACCAGGGCGAAACGCGACGGCGCATGCACATAGACGAGAGAGCCGGGGGAATGGCCGGGCACATGGAGAATATCGAAGACAACCTCTCCGACGCTCACCGTCCCGCCTTCGGACAAGAACTTCGCCGTGGTCACCGGCTTGACGCCGTCGACGCCGAACATCCTCGCCTGACCGGCCAGACCTTCGAGCAGCGACCTGTCGGCCTCATGCGGGCCTTCGATCGGAACGCCAAGCGCCGCCGACAGATCGGTCGCGCCGCCGGCGTGATCGATATGGCCGTGCGTGAGAAGAATCTTCTCGGGCGTCGCTCCGATCTTCTCCAGCGCCTCCCTGATGCGCGGCAGATCGCCGCCGGGATCGACGATCGCGGCGCGATTCGTCGCCGTGCAAACCACGATTGACGCATTCTGCTGGAACGGCGTGACGGGAACGACCGACACCTGGATGGCGGTTTTCTGGGGCTGGCTCATCGACTGGAGGTGGCGTGGCGAAGGCCGCGCGTCAACAGCTCCTAACGACGAAAAATCCCCACCAGCTCGACATGGGCGGAATAACGGAACTGATCGACCGGCGTCACCTGCTCGAGAGAAAAACCGCCGTCGATCAGGATGCGCGCGTCGCGCGCGAAGGTCGCCGCATTGCAGGAGACGCCGGCGACCGTTTTCAGCTTGCGCGAGGCCGCCAGCGCGCGCGCCTGCGCCTCGGCGCCGGCGCGCGGAGGATCGAAGATCGCCGCGTCGAACGACTCAAGCTCATGCGCAAGGAGCGGGCGCCGAAAAAGATCCCGCGCCTCCGTGCTGACCGGCCTCAGCTCCGCGGTCGCCCGCGCCGCGCGCTCAAGCGCGTCCAGCGACGCCTTCTCCAGCTCGACCGCATGGACGCGCGCGCGGCCGGCGGCGCGCAGGGCGATCGGCCCGCAGCCGCTGAAGAGATCGACCACCCGCTTCGCTCCCGCGACGCCCTGCAACGCCAGAGCCGACAGCGTTTCCTCTCCCGCGGCCGTCGCCTGAAGAAATCCGCCCGGCGGCGGCGCGACAACAGCCGGCCCCATGCGCAGCGCCGGCGAGCGCCAGGCCGCAAGCGTTTCGCCATGCAGCGAAAGCCGCGCGAGATCGAGGGCGCGGCCCAATTCCACCAGCCGCAGGCGCACGCGGTCATCCACCTTGCCCGCGCCGCGCAGATCGACATCGAGGCCGCCCATCGTCGCCGTGACCTGAATATCGAGCGGCTTGCGCAGCGCGGCGAGCGCTTCACCGAGCGCGCGCGCGACGCCGGGCGCGGCCGCAAGCGATGGCGCGAGCACCGGGCAGCGCTCGATCGCGATAAGCCGATGGGATCGCGCCATCATGAACCCCGCCTCGATTCCGCCCGGCGTCTGCCGCGCATGCAGCGTCACCCGGCGGCGGCCATCGCCATGGGCGTCGATGCAGGGCTCCACGCGCGTCTCGATCCCGCGCTGGCGCAACGCCTCGACGACCAGCGACCGCTTCCAGTCGAGCAACGCGGACAGGTCGAGATGCTGCAACGCGCAGCCGCCGCAGCGGGTGAAATAATCGCAAACCGGATCGACGCGATCGGCGCTGGCGCGCACAATCGCCTGCAGGCGCGCGCGATCGGCGGACTCCAACGCGGCGATGACGAGTTCGTCCGGCAATGTATAAGAAATAAAGACGTCGCCGCTTCCGCCGCGCGCGATTCCGTCGCCGCGATGGCCGAGCCGGTCAATCGTGAACTCGACGGCCGCGCTCACGACGGCTCCTTTCGGGCGCTGTCGCTCCCGACATCCTTGCGCGCATGCATGAGATATTCGCGGTTGCCGTCGCCGCCCTCAATGGGGCTGTCGATCACGCCCGTTACGCGCCAGCCCGCCTTGTCGGCGAACGCCTTCACGTTGTCTACCGCGCGCGCGCGAACCGCATCGTCATCGACCACGCCGCGCTTGCCCGCCAGCCCGCGCCCCGCCTCGAATTGCGGCTTGATCAGCGCGACCAGTTCGGCTTTGCTCGCGGTCAATGACGCAAGCGCCGGGATGATCAGCGTCAGCGAAATGAAGCTCGCATCCACGACGGCAAGCGACGCGCGATCCTTTGACGCGAGCGCGAGATCGCGAATATCCGTCTGCTCATGCAGCGAGAGCCGCGGATCGCCGCGCAGTTTCGCATGCATCTGGTCGCGGCCGACATCGACCGCGATCACGCGCGCGGCATGGCGCGCCAGAAGCACGTCCGTGAAGCCGCCGGTCGACGAGCCGACATCGAGACAGAGCCGCCCCGCGGCCTCGACGTGAAACGCATCGAGCGCATGGGACAGCTTGACGCCGCCGCGCGACACCCAGGGAAAAGGCTGTTCCGCCTCGACACGCGCATCGTCGCCGAAACTATCCGACGGCTTGCGCGCGACGGCGCCGTTCACGCGCACCAGGCCCGCCGCGATCGCCGCCTGCGCCCGCGCCCGGCTCTCGAAGAAGCCGCGCGCGACAAGCAGTTGATCGATGCGCCGGCGCTCCGCCATCAGATCAGGCCGAGCCAGATGCGGAGCCCCTCGTCGACGCGTGTGACCTGCTCCGGATCGAGCGCCCCAATCCGGGCGCGCACCCTGTCCGGCAGGTGCGAAACAACCTTGTCGCACATCACAAATGACGGCGCGCGCAGGCCGTTTTCAGCGGTGGGCGACACTTCGACGCGAAACAGCCGCGCTTCCGATTGCGTCGTCGTGATCAACGCCATGGTCACGCTGGGCGCATTCGCCAGAAATGCGTCGGCTTGTATCACCAAAGCGGGCCGCGGTTTGCCGAAATCTCCCGGAAGCGCCACCAGAACAATGTCGCCGCGACGAAGGACGGCGTTCATGCGGTCCAGTCCGGAAAATCCTGCGCGTCGAAAAGCGACGAGAAAGAAGCATCCGCTTTGGCGGCCGCGCAAATCGCCGCGAATTCCCGCGCCAGCATCGCGGACACAGCCGGGTTTGTCAGATCGGGCGCCCAGATCGTCATGGGGCGCAGCCCCTTCGCGCGCATGCGCTCGCGATAACGGCGCACGGCGGCGTGAGGATCGGCGGACTTCACGCGCGTCTGCGTCTTCGCAGCGGTTTTCATAGCCTTCTTGACGGCGCTCTTCGCAGCCGGTCGCTTGGCCGCCTTCTTCGCCTTACGCGGGTCGGCTTTTCGGGGACGCGTCTTCGTCTTAACTGGGGACGACGCATTGCGGGAGCGTGGGCGTCGGCGTTCGGCCATGGCTCAGTCTCCATGACATGTCATCGCCGGGCCTATAGCGCACCATGACATGTCATGCAATCGCCTCGCGGCCGGATGACATGTCATGACCTCACTCGGGGAGCGGAATGAACTCCGTTTCGCCCGGCACGGAATCGAATTTTCCGGCGCGCCATTCCGCCTTCGCCTGATCGATTCGCTCCTTGCGCGACGAGACGAAATTCCACCAGATGTGTCGCGGCCCGTCCATCGGCTCGCCGCCCAGCAGCATCAGGCGCGCCTGCGACTGCGCGAGGATGGAGATGCGGTCGCCCGGCCTGAACACCAGCAGCCGGCCGGGACCGAACACGTCGCCGGCGATGTCGATCTCGCCGGCGGCGATATAGATCGCGCGCTCGTCATAAGACGGATCAAGCGGCAGCACGGCGCCCGGCGCAAGCACCGCCTCGGCGTAGAAACAGTCATGCGGGAAGCGCGTCGGCGCCGTGCGGTCATAGAGCGAGCCCATGATGAGGCGCACGCGCTTGCCTTCGCCATCGATGAAAGGAAGATCGGCGCGCGCGGCGTGGACGAAGCCGGGGTCGGCCTCCTCGAACCGGCGGGGCAGCGCCATCCAGCTCTGGATGCCGTAGAGCGGATTCTCATGCGCGCGCGCGTCGTGGTCGGTGCGCTCGGAATGGACGACGCCGCGGCCCGCCGTCATCAGATTGACGTCGCCCGGCCGGATCGCCTGCATCACGCCCAGCGAATCGCGATGGACGATCTCGCCGTCGAACAGGTAGGTGACGGTGGAGAGGCCGATATGCGGATGCGGGCGCACGTCGAGGCCCTGGCCCGAACGAAACTGCGTCGGCCCCATCTGATCGAAGAAAATGAAGGGCCCGATCATCTGCTTCTTCGCGGCCGGCAAGGCGCGGCGCACGGAGAAGCCGTCGCCGAGATCGCGGGCGCGCGGAATGATCACCTGCTCGATGGCGTCGCAGGCGAAGGAATCGCCCGGCTGCGGGTCGTCCGCGGGATGAAACGACATCGGGCTGCTCCTTCCGGTTGTCGCGGCGCGCCTATCTGTCGGGATCGAGCGGCTCGGTCCCCGTCGGCTTGCCGTTCGCGCCCAGCGTGATTTTCTCGATGCGGGCTTCCGCGCTCTTCAGCAGGCTTTCGCAATGCCGCTTGAGATGCTCGCCGCGCTCATAGATCGCGATCGACTCCTCCAGCGGAACCTCGCCGCGCTCAAGCTTCTGCACGATCGCCTCAAGCTCGGCGAGCGCCTTCTCGAACGGGACTTTCGACAGGTCGGGCGTCGTGGCCAAAGGCATGCTCTCCGTGCCAGGGGGATTTAGGCGCGCGCCGACGGAGGCGCAACCTCAAGGGTCTCAGCCGCCGGCGGGCCAGCTTCTGAATCCGCCCACCTGCGCGCGATGGCGCAGAACGTGGTCGGCCAGCACGCAAGCCACCATCGCCTCGCCGACCGGGACGGCGCGGATGCCGACGCACGGATCATGGCGGCCTTTCGTCACGATGTCGGCCGCTTCGCCCGAGCGCGTCACGGTCCGGCGCGGCGCGAGGATCGATGATGTCGGCTTGACCGCGAAGCGCGCCACGACCGGCTGGCCGGTGGAGATTCCGCCGAGAACGCCGCCGGCGTTGTTGCTGGAGAAGCCGGGCAGGCCCTCGTTGGACGGGCGCATCTCGTCGGCGTTCTCTTCGCCGGTCAGTTCCGCGGCGCCCATGCCGGCGCCGATCTCGACGCCCTTGACCGCGTTGATCGACATCAGCGCGGCGGCGATGTCGGCGTCGAGCTTGCCATAGATCGGCGCGCCGAGGCCGGGCGGAACGCCTTCCGCGACGATCTCGATCACCGCGCCGACCGACGAGCCCGCCTTGCGGATTCCGTCGAGATACTCCTCGAAAAAGGCGGCCGCCTTCGCGTCCGGACAGAAGAACGGATTCTTTCCGACCTCGTCCCAGTCCCACCGCGCGCGGTCGATCCGGTGCGGCCCCATCTGCACCAGCGCGCCGCGCACGCGCGCGCCCGGCAGCACCTTGCGGGCGATCGCCCCGGCGGCGACGCGCATCGCCGTCTCGCGCGCCGAGGAACGGCCGCCGCCGCGATAATCGCGGATTCCATATTTCACGTCGTATGTGAAATCGGCATGGCCGGGACGGTATTTCGGCGCGATGTCGGAATAATCCTTGCTGCGCTGGTCGACATTCTCGATCAGCAGCCCGATCGGCGTCCCGGTCGTGACCTGCGCGCCGTCGTCGCCGACGAACACGCCGGACAGGATCTTCACCGCGTCCGGCTCCCGCCTCTGGGTCGTGAAACGCGACTGGCCGGGACGGCGGCGGTCGAGATCGGCCTGGATGTCCGCTTCGGTCAGCGGAAGCAGCGGCGGGCAGCCGTCGACGACGCAGCCGATCGCGGGACCGTGGCTTTCGCCGAAGGTCGTGACGCGGAACAGATGGCCGAAAGTGTTGTGCGACATGGCGGCGGTCCTTATCCCGCGCGAGGAAGGGGGTCAAAGACCCGCGGGTTGGAGCGGCGATCGGACGCTGCTATGCGTCCGCCCCCAAACCGAGGAGAATCATGGCCACGCTTCCTGTCGCCCGCACCGTGAAAGCGCTGCGCGCCGAGGTCTCGCGCTGGCGCGCGTCGGACGAGCGCGTCGCGCTGGTCCCCACGATGGGCGCCCTCCATCCCGGCCACATCTCGCTCGTCAAAGCCGCGCAACGCAAAGCGAAACGCGTCGTCGTGTCGATCTTCGTCAATCCGGCGCAGTTCGCGCCGACCGAGGACTTCTCGAAATATCCGCGCACCTTCGCGAACGACCGGGCGATGCTGGCTGTCGCGCAGGCCGACCTGATCTTCGCCCCGACGGTGGAGGAGATGTATCCCGAGGGTTTCGCGACGACGATCTCGCTCGACGGACCGGCGAAAGCGGGGCTCGAAGACGCCTTCCGTCCGACGCATTTCGCCGGCGTCGCCACCGTGGTCGGAAAACTGTTCACGCAATGCGCGCCTGACTTCGCGCTCTTCGGCGAGAAGGATTATCAGCAGCTCAAGGTGGTGACGCGCATGGCGCGCGATCTGGATCTTCCGGTGAAGGTGATCGGCGCGCCGACCGTGCGCGAGACGGACGGCGTCGCGATGTCGTCGCGCAACCGCTATCTCTCCGAAACCGAGCGCGCCGCCGCCGCAGCGATCCCGCGCGTCATGAAAGAAACGGCCGAGCAGATACGCGGCGGAGCGAGTCTTTCGACGGCGCTGAAGCGCGGCCGCGCCGCCCTCGAGAAGGCGGGATTTTCGATCGATTATCTCGAAGCGCGCAACGCCGACACGCTCGCCCAGCCAAAGCGCGGCGGCGGGGAGAAACTCAGGCTGCTGTTCGCGGGAAAGATCGGCACGACGCGGCTGATCGACAACATCGCGGTGTGAGGCGGCGGCCATCTACTGACGGTTGTGTAGCGGTTTTAGCTTGACCAACCACCATACTACCGAAACTGGAATCTCAAGTGCTTTTTCTCCATCTGGCATAGGCACAAAAATTTTATCTGGAGCCTCATTGTTTCCAGAGCCTCGAATTACCCCTTCTTTCAAAATTTCAAGATTCAATTCTCTCACAGCCGCAACGATTTTTTTGAACAGTTCTTTCGCTCGGTTCTCGATATTATCTAAGGTAGAATCGTTGCGAAGAATTCTTCTTTGCGAAGGCACATTCTTGAAAATACTGGGCCAATGCCTTCCGCCCCGCCCTCTGCCGAAAGGCGGACTAGGAAACGGCGCACCAACACATGTGGCAAGCGCAACACCAAAGATAGGCAGGTCCGATAGTTTCTGAACATCGAAATCTTTTTCTAATTCGCAACAATACTTCTCACATTGTTCAAGATCATACATCAGATCGACAAGCATGCGCTTTGACGCGGCAGATCTTCTCGCATTTACATCTTCGAGCTTCTGCTTTTCCCACTCTCGAAGGGAGGCAAAGCCATCTTTAACGTCTTTTATCGCCTCCTCATCTGTCTCTCGATGTAACATGCCGCCGCCCGTCACAAGCTCAAATTCAACAAGACATTCAGGAATTTGACTTGCATTCAGAAAGGCAAGATCAACATGATTCCATTCGCGAGAAATGATCTTGTCTTTCATATCCTCATAAAGACGCACTGCTACTTGATCTCGGAGCGAGCCTTCCGGTTTTGATGTTGCTGCAAGAAACGCAAGTTCGCTCGGGTAAAAGCGACGATGCAAACCGTTTAACGCCTCGACCAGTTTGTCTTTGTAAAGTCGTTCCAAAGCTAGCATTGTTTTCCCCCGTCATCATTCAACTTGGTGATTGTGAACGTTGATCCAAAACGTGGAGATCGTGTCGGGCCTACCTCCAGTTCCAGCGTCCGTCCGCGAAAATGAGCGTCTTGCCCTGCCAGATGTCCTGATTGGGCGCGAGTTCAATGGGAACACCGCCGATCATGGCCATCAGCGCGCGGGCGACGCCGCCATGCGACACCATCACCGTATCGCGCGTCAGCCCGTCGATCACGGGCCGCACGCGCTCGGCCAGCATCGCATAGCTCTCGCCGCCCGGCGGAGCGAAATTCCATTTGTCGCGCGTCCGCGCCTTGGCGCCGATCGGATCGCGCGCCTTCACCTCGCTCCAGATCGAGCCCTCCCACTCGCCGAAGGTCAGCTCCTTCAGGCGATCCTCGAGCCGGTAGCCGACGCCATGCAGGCCCATGGCGCGGCGCGCGATCTCCATCGTCTCGCGGGTGCGCAGCATCGGGCTGCAAAGAAATTCGCAATCCTCGATCAGCGGCACGGTGGCCTTGAGCTTCGCTCCCGCCTCATGCGCCTGCACGCGGCCGAGGTCGTTCAGCGGAATGTCGCGCTGCCCCTGCAGGCGGCCCTCCGCGTTCCAGTCGGTCTCGCCATGGCGGATGAAATAGATGCGGGGCGTCACGCTGCCAGAACTTCTGCGATGAAACCGTTTGGCGCGCTCAGCGCACCTGCACGACGAAATCCTGCGTCCAGCGCGCGCCGTCCGCCCAGATGACCTCGACCGTGAAGCGATCGCCGCCGATAAATTTCGGATCGCTTACATAATAGACGCCGACGCCGTCCACCTTGCGGTTGTTGCATTTCGAACGCGGATTGCTCGGAGGAAAGCCCGGAAACTCGCCCTCGCGCCGCAGTTCGATGCGGCCGCCGCGCGGCGGCGAGGCGATCGCGATGCTGGCGTAGCCGCGGTTCGAACAATCCTCCGCGACGTCGCGATAATGCCGCGCGCGCACCGTTCCGCCATGGGACGTGAAAATCACTTCCGCCTCGGACTGCGGAGCGGAGGTCGTCTGGCAGGCGCCGAGGCTCATCGCCGCGGCGGCCGCGAGCAGGAGATTGGCTTTCATCGCGAAGCTCCAGAATGCCGCCTATGCTTGCGACAATTCGAGCCGGCGGGCAACAAAGCCAGGCGACGCGCCGATGCGACGTTTGATCCCGGCGATGACCGCCGGCTCACTCGCCCTTGTCGAGGCTCATGTCCGGCGCCTCCGGATTCTTCATGCCGACGACATGATAGCCGGCGTCGACATGCAGGATCTCGCCGGTGATCCCGCGCGCCATGTCGGAGGACAGGAAGGCGGCGGTCTCGCCGACCTCCTCGATCGTCACCGTGCGGCGCAGGGGCGAGTTGAACTCGTTCCATTTCAGAATGTAGCGGAAGTCGCCGATGCCCGAGGCCGCGAGCGTCTTGATCGGCCCGGCCGAGATGGCGTTGACGCGGATGTTCTTCGGGCCGAGATCGGCGGCGAGATAGCGCACGCTCGCCTCCAGCGCCGCCTTGGCGACGCCCATGACGTTATAATGGGGCATCCATTTCTCGGCGCCGTAATAGGTCAGCGTCAGCATGGCGCCGCCGTTCGGCATCATTTTCTCGGCCCGCTGCGCGACGGCGGTCAGCGAATAGCAGGAGATCAGCAGGCTGGAGGTGAAATTCTCCTGGCTCGTGTCGACATAGCGGCCGGTCAGCTCGTTCTTGTCGGAGAAGGCGATGCAGTGGATGAGGAAATCGAGGCCGCCCCAGAGCGACTGAATTTCCGAGAAGACCGCGTCGATGGTCGCCCCGTCCGTCACGTCGCAATGGCCGACGACCTTCGCGCCGATCGACTCCGCCAGCGGCCGGACGCGCTTCTCCAGCGCCTCGCCCTGGAAGGTGAAGGCGAGCTCGGCGCCCTGCTCATGGGCGGCTCGCGCGATGCCCCAGGCGATCGACCGGTTGTTGGCGACGCCCATGACCAGACCGCGTTTTCCCCGCAAGATGCCGCCTGTGGCCATGAATCGCTTCCGCGCCGTTTGTTGGTTAGCGGCGCGCTATACCGAATGGCGGCGGGGCGGGAAAGCCGAAAGGCGGGGCCGCCAACGCCGCTGTGGGTTTCTTGGCGGCTCCTGTGGGCGACCGCCGGCGCGGACTGGACAGACGGCGCTGGGCAGGATTGGTTAATCAAACTTTACAGAAGGCTCGGGAGGAGGCGGGTGGCTCGCCGATCCGACATTGCGGCGCTGACCCCTTGCCTGCGGCGCTATGCGCGCGGCCTGACGGGCTCGACGGAGATCGGGGACGACCTGACCCAGGACGCCCTCCTGTCCGCGATCCGGTCGCGGGGGCTTGGCCGGGGCGCGGCCCTGAAACGGAGACTCTACGCCATCCTGACCGATTTTAACAGAATGCGGGTCTCCGCCCTGCCCGATCCCGATCTCTATGGCGGCGAGGCCCGGGGCGTCGTCCGGCTGTTCGCGCCGCTCGCGGAGCAGCCGGCCAGAGACGGGAGCGATCCGCTGGCGGCGATGACGCTGGTGGAGCGGGAAGCGATCCTGCTCGTCGCCGTCGAGGGCTGCTCCTACGAGGACGCGGCCGACATCCTCGGCGTCACCCGGACGGCCCTGATCGCCCGCCTGGCCCGCGCCCGCGGCGAGCCCCAGCCCGAAGCCGGGCGGCTCGCGGCGCGCTCGCATCTGAGGGTGGTGTCGTGACCGCGCAACGCCTCGTGATGGAGGCCGACCTGCACGCCTATGTCGACGGCGAACTGAGCGGGCGGGACGTGTCGGCCGTGCGGGCCCATCTCGCGCAGGACGAGGCGGCGGCGGCCCGCGCCGCCCGATGGGCGGAACAGCGCGACGCGATGCGGGCCCGGCTGGCGCCCGTCGCGGACGAGGCGCTGCCGCTCCGGCTGCGGATCGCGCGCATGAAAGCCGCGAGCGACCGCGAGGACCGCGGCAAATTCCTCTTCGCTTTCGGATTCGTCGCCGGCTTCGGCCTCGGCGTCGCGATCGTCGGCGCGCTGCTGCTGCGGCTCTGAGCCAGGGCGTGGAAGCGCCGGCCGAGCGTCAGCCGCCACCGCGCCTTTTGCGCATCAGCGCCTCCAGCTCCTCATCGCCGCCCTCGGGCAAGACGATGGAAGTCGTCACATACAGATCGCCGCGGCCGTCGGCCTTGGGCAGACCCTTGCCGCGCAGGCGGAAGTTCCGGCCGCTCGAGGTCATCGCCGGCAGCGCGAGTTCGACCGCCCCGTCCAGCGCCTCGACCCGCACCGGGCCGCCGAGCACGGCGTCGATCAGCGGCACGCGCTGCGTCATCTTCAGATCGAACCCGTCGACCGTGAAGCGCGGATGGGGCCGCAGCCGCACGGTGAGCAGGAGGTCGCCGGCCGGCCCGCCGTTCGGCGAGGGCTGGCCCTGTCCCTTCAGCCGGATGGTCTTGCCGTCGCCGACGCCGGCGGGAATATTGACCTCGACCTCGCGGCCGTTGGGCAGGCTCATGCGCCGCGCGCCGCCGGCGACCAGATCCTCCAGGCTCAGGGACAGCTCCGCCTCGATGTCCGCGCCCTTGCGCGGCGGCTGCGACTGCCGGCCGCCGCCGCGGCCCATCTGGCTGAAAATGTCGGAGAACATGTCGGCCGCATCGGCGCCGCCCGCGCCGCCGCGCTGGAACGGACCATCCTGGCCGAAGCCGAACGAGAAGCCCTCGAAACCGCCCCGGCCGCCGCGGCCCGCCCCAGCCCCGCCCGCGCCGGGTCCGCCGCGCGGATCGAAGCCCTGGAAGCGGGGCTTGCCCTCCGCGTCGATCTCGCCGCGATCGAACTGGCCGCGCTTGTCCTTGTCGCCGACGATCTCGTAGGCCGTGTTGGCCTCGGCGAACCGCTCCTTCGCCTTGGGATCATCCTTGTTGCGATCGGGATGATGCTGCTTCGCGAGCTTGCGGAACGCCTTCTTGATCTCGGCCTCGCTGGCCGATTTCGAAACGCCAAGCACTGTGTAAGGATCGCGCATCGGACTCCCACAACGCAAGCCGGCGCGGACTGTAGTCGGTTCCGGCCGGACTTGCGACAATCAAGCTGTCAGCGCGGTCAAGAGGACGAGCCAAGCCGCCGGCCTTCCGCGCCGAATTCACCGCTGATGTGGGGAGAATCGCCGCGCCCCGCAAGCCGCGGCGGCCGCTTTCAGGCCGGCTTCTTCCACGGTTTCGCGCCGCGCACGGCCCAGTCGCCGCCGCTCGGCTTGCAGGCGTCGCCCTGCGTCCATTCCTGCCCGGCCGCGGTGACCGTGGTCGCGAGGAAGGCGCGGCAGACCTCATCATTCTTCACATAGGGCGCGCCGACCGGCGCAATCGAGCCCTTGAGCTTGGTTTCTGGATTGTCCCAGCCCGCGCTCGCGCCATTGCCCTGCGGATCGAGCGCGACCGCAAGCGCGGCCTGGGCGCGGCGCCAGTCCTCGGCCGTCATCGCCCTCGACAAGGGCGACGGCTGCTTCGACGCGATCGAGCCGGTCACCGGCACGTCGTCCTCGTCGCCAGTGAACAGAGACAAGGGCGAGATGCTGCAGCCGGCCGTGGCGAGGCCGCCGAGCAGCGCGCAGCCCAGAAGAACCCGTCGCAAACGGCGCTGGCCGCGAGCCCTGCTTTCGATATACGCAACCAACGTCGCCACCTGTCCGAATTCGAAAGCCATGCAAAACAATCAAGAGTTAAGAAGCGGTGAGCGCGGCGAGGATGCGGTCGACGATCCGTTTACGCTCTTCGCCGCATGGTTCCCGGAAGCTGAACGCTCCGAGCCGAACGACCCGAACGGCATGGCCGTCGCGACCGCCGACGCCGACGGGCTGCCCAACCTGCGCATGGTGCTGATGAAGGAATGGGACCGCGACGGCTTCGTGTTCTACACCAACACCGAAAGCCAGAAGGGACGGGAGCTCGCCGCCAACATGCAGGCCGCCGGCCTGTTCCACTGGAAGTCGCTGCGCCGGCAGGTGCGCTTCCGCGGGCCTGTCAGCCTGGTCAGCGACGCGCAGTCGGACGCCTATTTCGAGTCGCGCCCGCGCGATTCGCGCATCGGCGCCTGGGCGAGCCAGCAGAGCCGGCCGCTGGAAAGCCGGTTCGCGCTCGAGAAGGCGGTCGCCTTCCACGCCGCCAAATACGCCGTGGGCGCCGTTCCCCGCCCGCCCTACTGGAAAGGCTTCCGCATCGCGCCGCTCTCGTTCGAGTTCTGGCGCGACCGGCCCTTCCGGCTGCATGAGCGGCTGATCTTCACCCGCGCGGCGCCCGGCGCGCCGTGGGAGAAGACGCGCTTCTATCCCTAAGCCCCCGACGCTTTTCGAGCACGCCGATGTCCCTTCCTCCCCACGTCCTGGCCGCGCTGCCGAAAACCGAACCGGGCCAGCGGCCGGTGATGCTTCTGACCGGCGCCTCGCGCGGCATCGGCCATGCGACGGTGAAGCTCTTCGCCATGAATGGCTGGCGCATCCTGTCCTGCTCGCGCCAGCCCTTCTCCGACAAATGCCCGTGGCCCTCGGGCGCCGACGACCATGTGCAGATCGACCTCGCCGATCCCGAGGACACGATGCGCGGGATCGCCGAGATCAAGGAGCGGCTGAAAGCCGAAGGCGGCAAGCTGAACGCGCTCGTCAACAACGCCGCGATCTCGCCGAAGGGCGCGAACGGCAAGCGGCTCGGCGCGGCCAACACCACCTTCAACGATTGGCACAACGTCTTCCAGGTGAATTTCTTCGCGCCGATCATGTTGGCGCGCGGCCTGCTCGACGAATTGAAAGCGGCCAAGGGAACGATCGTCAACGTCACCTCGATCGCCGGCTCGCGCGTGCATCCCTTCGCCGGCGCGGCCTACGGCACCTCGAAGGCGGCGCTCGCCGCGCTGACGCGCGAGATGGCCTCCGACTTCGGCCCGATGGGCGTGCGCGTCAACGCGATCTCGCCCGGCGAGATCGACACCTCGATCCTGTCGCCCGGCACCGAGAAGATCGTCGAGACGCTGCCGCTCAACCGGCTCGGCAAGACCGAGGAGGTGGCGCGCGCCATCCTGTTCCTGTGCACCGAGCAGTCGAGCTACGTCACCGGCGCGGAGCTGCACATCAATGGCGGGCAGCATGTGTGAGGGGCTTGACTATCTAATATTGGCTTCTTGATTTCGGAGAGCCTATGATCCGGCGAATTCGTACATCCTTACATCGCGAGCACGCGCTGCGGGCGACGCGTGTATCAGTCGGAAAAAACCGTCTTGTCTATGTTTTGATCGCTGACAAACGGTTCAGTTATGGGAAGATGAAGTCGCGGATTTGTTACATCGGAACCACAAGACAGGGACTCGCTCGGGTAGCGTCCAGTGTAGCTCACCGCGCTGATAATATACTTTCGGAGTCGGGCGTTAGAGAGTTTCACGCGCGGATCATAACCTGTAAGCCACGACAGAAGGTGAAAACGTGGATTAAACTAGAGCGAGCCTTGTTGCTCGAATTTAGAAACAAGTTTGGATCTGTCCCGATATGCAATGTTCACGGGAAAGGCATGCGAGAAATTGACGAATTCGACTACTTCTCACGATCGGGCATACGCAACCTTATCGAAGAGCTTTCCTGAGAACTATTGGCAATCTGGAGGCGAAGACAGTGCGCACTCAACGCGCTATCGTTGTTACACAGCTATCTGTGGAAGATGGAGGCAATTTTCTCGCGACCGTTCCCGACCTTCCCGGCTGCATGATCGACGGCGACACCCCGGAAGACGCGATCACAAACTTGCGAGACGCGATTAAGACGTGGATCGAAGCGGCGCGCGATCTCGGCCGCGAAATTCCGCCCAGTTCTGCAACTCCTTCGACCAAGTGATGGGCCATTCGAGATTTTCGTCAAGAAGCTCATCGCATCATGGCCGGGACCGGCCCGGCCATGACGGCGGCGAGGATGTGCGGCCGGAGCTGAACACGGATCGCAAATGATGCTCGATCTCTCCCGCCTCGACATGATCGCCCTCGCATGGTTCGCGATCGCGTGGCTCGGCTATTCCTTCCTGATCGACCGCGCGCCGCACGGCGCCGGCAGCCTCAACGCGCATATGATCGGCTACCGCCATCGCTGGATGCGGGCGATGCTGACGCGCGACAACCGCATCGTCGACATGCAGGTCAACATGCAGCTCCAGCAGGGCGCGGGCTTCTTCGCCTCGACCTCCTTCATCGCGATCGGCGCCTGCGTCACTCTGCTCGGCGCGACGGAAAAGGCGCTCGACGTGATTCAGGCGACGTCGCTGATCGAGAAGCCGAGCCGCGTTCTGTGGGAGGTGAAGACGATCGGGCTCGCGCTGTTTTTCGTGTACGCCTTCTTCAAGTTCGGCTGGGCCTACCGGCTGTTCAACTATGGCGCGATCATGATCGGCGCGGCGCCGAAATATGAGGGCGACGTAACGCCCGAGATGGAGAAGCTCGCAGATCGCGCCGCGCGCCTCAACGCCATCGCCGCCGGACATTTCAACAAGGGCCAGCGCGCGTTCTTCTTCTCTCTCGGCTATCTCGGCTGGTTCGTGAGCCCGTGGCTGTTCATGGCCGGAACGGCGGCGGTGCTGTTCGTGCTATACCGGCGGCAGTTCTGGTCGGATTCATTTCGCGCGCTGCAATGACTCTCTCTCCGCGCCCTTTGCAACAACACGCGCGGTCGCGAATTATCGTTGAACCCACAGGAGCACGCATGCGTTTTCGCCGATCCGCTTCCCTCGCCGCAGCGACGTTCGCGGCGCTCGCCGCCGGCGCGACCGTTCGCGCCCAGACGCCGCCGAAAGCCTGCGCCAGCGCCGCGACGCAAAGCGAGATGACCGAGTGCGCCGACAAGGCGTTCCGCAAGGCCGATCAGGAGCTCAACGATTCCTACAAGACGATCGAGGCGCGGCTGAAGGGCGACGCGGAGAAGATGAACCGCCTCGTCACGGCGCAGCGCGCCTGGATCGTTTTCCGTGACGCGGAATGCAACTTCGCCGCCTCAAACGTCGCCGGCGGAAGCGCCTATCCGATGACGGTCGCGCTGTGCGCCGAGGCGATGACCAATCACCGGCTGCAGGATCTCAAGGCCTATCTGAAATGCGAAGAAGGCGATATGTCCTGCCCCGTGCCGGCGAAATGACCGCCCCCAGAGCGAGCGGCGGAGCGGCTTCTCTCACAGGTTTTCGACCATCGCCGCCACGGCGCGAATCAGCATCGCGACATCCTGCTCGCGCGAGAGGCGATGATCGCCGTCCTTGACGAGCGACAGGGTCACGGCGTCCGCCGGCAGATGCTCGACGATCGTCAGCGCATGGCGCCAGGGAACATCGGGATCGCGCATGCCCTGCAGGATATGCACGGGGCATCCAGGCTCGATCGGGGCGTCGAGCAGCAGATGCTTGCGCCCCTCCTCGAACAGCCTGCGGGTGATCGGATAGGGTTCGGGCGAATAGTCGGAGGGACGCAGCCAGACGCCCCGGGTCTCGATCGCGCGCCGCGCCTCCTCGGGAAGCTGCGGCCACATCAGCGCCTCGGTGAAATCGACGGCCGGCGCGATCAGGACGAGGCCGGACGGCGCCTGCGGCGAGCGGCGACGCTTCAGCTCGAGCGCGATCAGCAGGGCGATCCAGCCGCCCATCGAGGAGCCGACGAAAACCGGGCGCTCGCCTGCGAAGGCTTCGATCGCCGCGAGCGCGTCCTCGCTCCAGGCGCCGATGGTCCCGTCGGCGAAGTCGCCGCCAGATTCGCCATGGCCGGAATAGTCGAAGCGCAGAAGCGCGCGCCCGGCGCCGGCCGCCCAGCGATCGAGCGCCTCGGCCTTGGTGGCGCGCATGTCGGACCGGAAGCCGCCGAGCCAGACCACGCAGGGCCCGCCTCCATCGCGGCGCAAGGTCGCAATGCGCCGGCGCTGCGGCCCCGCCTCGATGATCGAAAGTTGCGGCTCCATCGCTTCATCCCTAGTAAAGCCCTTCCCGGCGGACGGGATGTACGGGATTATCAGTGCCGAAGCGAAGCGTCGCCAGTTCCCTCGCAAGCCGCACGCAGCGTCATGCGCTCGAAGGCGTCACGGTCCTGCAGGTCATTCCCAACCTCGACGGCGGCGGCTCGGAGCAGTCCGTGCTCGAGCATGTCGCGGCGCTCGCCGAGGTCGGCGCGCGGCCTCTGGTGGCGACGCGCGGCGGGCGGCTGATCGGCGAGATGCAGGCGCGCGGCGGCGTCTGGGCGCCGTTTCCCGCGCACACGAAAAATCCGCTGGCGATGGTCATGAACGTCCGCCGCCTGGCCCAGCTCGTGCGCGACGAGGGCGTCGACATCATCCACGCCCATTCCCGCGCGCCCGCCTGGGTCGCGCTCGGCGCCGCGCGGCGGCTGCGCATCCCCTTCGTCACCAGCTATCACGGCTTCTACGACCGCTCCTCCTACGCCAAGGGCCGCTACAATTCCGTGATGGCGGCCGGCGACGTGGTGCTCGCCAACTCCCAGTTCACCGCCGGGCTGATCCGCCGCAACTGGCCGGACGCCGCGCCGCGCATCCGCATCGTGCCGTGCGGGGTCGATCTCGGCGCCTTCGATCCCCGCGCCGTCGGCCCGGAGCGGGTGGCGGCGCTGCGCTCGCGCTGGGGGCTCGAGCCGCATCAGCGCGCGGTGCTGCTGCCGGCGCGCATGACGGCCTGGAAGGGCCACAAGGTGCTGATCGAGGCCGCGGGCCTGCTCGCCGCCGGCGGGTTGGAGGACGTCGCCTTCATTCTGCTCGGCCGCGCCGACGAGCATGAGCGCTATGTGCGCGAACTCGACGGGATGATCGCCGCGCGCGGCCTCGACGCGATCATCCGCCGCGTCGGCCACTGCGACGACATGCCGGCCGCCTATCTCGCCGCGGCGGCGGTGACCGTGCCCTCGATCGAGCCGGAGACCTTCGGGCGCATCGCCGTGGAGGCCCAGGCGATGGGCGCGCCGGTGATCGCGTCCGACCATGGCGCGGCGCCCGAGACGATCCTCGCCCCGCCGACGGCGGCGGCCAACATGCGCACCGGCTGGCGCACGCCGGTCGGGGGCGCCGCGGCGCTGGCCGACGCCATCCGGGAGGCGCTGTCGCTCGGCGCGAGCGCGCGCTCCGCCATGGCCGAGCGGGCCCGCGCCCATGTCGCCAGCTCCTTCTCCGAAGCGCGGGCGGCGGCGGCCACCATCGACGCCTACGCCGAAGCTTACGGCCGCTGAACCGCCTATTTTCCGTTTCGACGGTTGACAGGCGCCGGATTCGAGCCAATTTCTACCGCCGGCTGGGAACTTTCCGGCCCGTAAGCCTATGAGGCTGCGCCATCAGGAGAAGCACCCATTCGTCGTCCCCATCGCGCCCCGCCCACCCCCCAGAAGGAAGGCCCCCGCGCCAACCGCGACATTCGCGGCGTCCGCGACGTTCAATTGATCGACGCCAACGGCGAGAACAAGGGCGTGATGCCTTTCTTCGACGCCCTCACCCTCGCGCAGGAGCAGGGTCTGGATCTAGTCGAGATCGCCCCGAACTCCCAGCCGCCGGTCTGCAAGATCCTGGACTATGGCCGTTTCCGCTTCCTTGAGCAGAAGAAGGCGGCCGAAGCGCGCAAGAAGCAGAAGATCATCGAGGTCAAGGAGATCAAGCTGCGCCCGGGCATCGACACGCATGACTATGACGTGAAGATGCGCTCGATGAAGCAGTTCTTCGAGGAAGGCGACAAGGTGAAGGTCACCCTGCGCTTCCGCGGCCGCGAGATGGCGCATATCGATCTGGGCGCGAAGGTGCTGGCCCGCGTGAAGCAGGACATCGCCGAGATCGCCAAGGTCGAGAGCGAGCCGTCGATGGAAGGCCGCCAGATGACGATGATGCTCGCGCCGCGCTAGCGCGACCATCGGCCGGGCGGCGCGCGCAAGCCGCCGCCTTTTTTCCAATCCTGCCGGGCGCAACCGCCGCGCGACGCGAGCGCGGCGACGATGCTCCGTTCCGGACCTGCGTCGATGATCCACGCCAGAGGCGTCGCCAAGCATTTCCTCACGCGCGGCGCGCGCGTCGAGGCGCTGCGGCCAGTCGATCTCGACGTCGCGCGCGGCGCGTTCGTCAGCATCATCGGGCCGTCCGGATGCGGCAAGTCCACCCTGCTGCGCATCATCGCGGGGCTCGAAACGGCAAGCGAAGGAACGCTGACCATCGAGAGCGCCGCCGACCAGCGCGCCGGCTTCGTCTTTCAGGACGCGGTCCTCCTGCCCTGGCTCTCCGCCGAAGAGAATGTGCGCTTTCCGCTCGACGCCGCGGGCGTTCCGCGTGACGAAGGCGACGCGACGGCGCGCCGCCTGCTCGCGCTCGTGGGCCTGCAGGGATTCGAAAAGGCGCTGCCGCGCGCCCTCTCCGGCGGCATGCGCCAGCGCGTGTCGATCGCGCGCGCCCTGTCCTACGATCCGCCGCTTCTTCTGATGGACGAGCCGTTCGGCGCGCTCGACCTTTTAACGCGCGACAGGCTGAACGACGAACTGCTGACGATCTGGACCGCCACGAAGAAGACCATCATCTTCGTCACGCACAGCGTCGAGGAAGCGGCCTATCTGTCGGATCGGGTCGTCGTCATGTCGCCGCGTCCCGGCTCCATCAAAAAAATCTATGACTCGCCGCTGGCGCGGCCGCGCGGCGAGCGGACGAAGCTCGATCCGGCCTTCCATCAACTGATGGCCGATCTCAGGCGCGACCTCGCATGACCTCCCGCGCGATCTGGCGGCGTCCGCTCGAGACCATCGCGGCCGTCGGCGCCTTCTGCCTTGCATGGGACCTTTACGTGCGCTGGACCGACGCGCCGTCCTATCTCCTGCCGCCGCCGGCCGATGTCGGCGCGGCGCTGATCCAGTCGGCGGCAAGCGGCGAACTCGCGCATCACCTGCTCTATACGCTGCAGAATCTCATCCTCGGCTATGGCGCGGGCGCGCTGCTCGGCGTCGCCGCGGGCGTGGCGCTCGCCAAGTCGCCGCGACTCGACCGCGCGCTCGGCGGGCCGATCCTGTTTCTGCAGACGGCTCCGAAAATCGCGCTCGCGCCGCTGTTCGTGATCTGGTTCGGCCTTGGCCTCGCCTCGAAGATCGCGCTGATCATCTCGCTCGTCTTCTTTCCCGTTCTCGTGGGAACCATGGTCGGGCTGCGCTCGCTCGACAGCCGCTTCGCCGATCTCGCGCGCCTCCTGCGGCTCGGCGTCTGGCGACGGCTGTGGCTGATCGAACTGCGCGCCGGCCTGCCGGACATTTTCGTCGGGCTGCGCATCGGCGCCGTGCAGGCGGTGGTCGGCGCGATTCTCGGGGAATGGATGTCGGGCCGGCAGGGCCTCGGCTATCTCATGACCTTCGCCTCCGCGACCTACAAGACGCCGCTGCTGTTCGGCGCCGTCGTCCTCACCGCGCTGCTCGGCATCGCGGTCTATCAACTCGTCGAGACCGCCGAGCGGCGGCTGCTGTCCTGGCGGGACGCGCCATGAGCAAGGCCAAGCGGTCCGCCGCCTTCCCGTGGCTCAACGGACGGCCGACGCACCTTCCCTGCGGACCGGGAGACATGCCGGCCTGCGCGCTTCTGCCGGGCGATCCCGACCGCGTGGCGCTCGCCGCAGCACTTCTCGATAATTCCGTCGATTTCGGACAGCGGCGCGAATTCCGCGCCGCGCGCGGCGGCTGGAGCGGACATCCCGTCGGCGTGTGCTCGACGGGCATCGGCGGCCCCTCCGCCGAGATCGCCGTCGTCGAGCTCGCCAATCTCGGCGTCGACACGGTCATCCGCGTCGGCGGCATGGGCGCCCTGCAGGCCGACCTGCCGCTGGGCGGGTTTCTCATCGTCGATCAGGCGGAAGGCGCGACCGGCGCCGCCGCGGCCTACGGCGCCGACGGCGCGGTGGCCGCGCACGCCGCGGTCGTCGAGGCGCTCGCGGCCGCGGCCCGGACGCTCGGCTTCGCGCACCGGCGCGGCGCCGTGCACACCACCGACAGCTATTACTGGGGGCAGGGCCGCTCCGCGCGGCCGGACGGCGCGCCGCCGCCGCACGCCGATCTTCCCGCGGGCCTCGCGGCGCGCGGCGTCTGCGGCCTCGACATGGAGGCGCAAACGGTTTTCGCTGTGGCGCAGGCGCTTGGCCTGCGCGCCGGCGCCGTGCTCGCCGTACACGGCAATCGCGCCACGGACGAATGGCTCGAGGACTACGAGGACGCCCAGCGCAATCTGATCCGCCTCGCCGCGACCGCCGCCGCGCTTCTCGCGAAGCCATGAAACCGACGATTCCTCACTCTCAGGGACAAGGACAGGAGACCGCCATGAAACGAAGAACATTTCTCGCCGGCGCAGCAGCAACAGCCAGCCCGCGCTTCGCGATCGCGCAGGCGGCGCAGCCCGCGACGCTGCAGATCGACGGCGCGGCGGTGCCCTTCTATGCGCCGATCTATGTCGCGCAGGAAAAGGGCCTGTTCGCCAAGAACGGAGTCGATCTGCGCATCATCTATGCGGCCGCGGCCGACATCATGCGCAATGTCGCGATCGGCAACGCCGAGCTGGGCTTTCCCAACGGCGACGCCGTGATCGCGGCGAAGGCCAGCGGGCTGCCGGCGAAAGTCGTCCACACCACCTATCAGCGCGGCATCGGCGCGACCCTGTTCAAGGCGTCGAAGGGCTTCAAGAGCTACGCCGACTTCAAGGGCAAGACGCTCGCCGTCACGAGCCTCGGCAGCCCGAACTATCTGCAGTTGCAGGTCGGGCTGAAAAAGGCCGGCCTCACGCTCAACGACGTCAAGGTCGAGGTGATTGCGACCGGCGCGATCGTGCAGGCGCTGCAGGCCGATCAGGTCGACGCCATCGTGTTCTCGGAGCTGCGCAAATACAATCTCGAGGCGGACGGCGTTCAGGTCGGCATGATCTCCTCGAACGATTTCCTGCCGTCGTTCGGCAATGTGGTCGTCACTGGCGAGCGCACCCTGAAGGACAAGCCGAAGGTTGTGAAAGGCTTCATCACGGCGCTGAACGAAGCGCTGACATGGGTGATCGACGGCCATGTCGACGAAGCGATCGCGCTGGCCATCGAGAAATACGCGCCGACCTGGAAAGGACAGGAAGCGATCCTCGCGAAAGCCTTCAACCAATCCTTCGTTCCGTCGATCTGGCAGAGCCCGCTGACCAAGGCGAAGGGGCTCGGCGCCGGCGACCTCGCCGCATGGCAGACGAACATCGACATCCTGGCGGAGTACAAGGTGATCGAGAAGGGCTTCAAGGCGGGCGATCTCGTCATGCAGCCCGCCGACGTGGCCGCCTGAGACGATGGCGATGGGACGGGCGGCGCTGCGGGGCCTGACGACCGTTCTCTGCGCGCTCGCCGCGTGGCAGATCATCGTCGTCGTCTTCCAGGCGCCGGCCTACCTGCTCCCCTCGCCGCTCGTCGTCGCGCAGAAATTCTCGCTGCTCGCCGGGACCGGCGATCTTGGCCGGCACGTCCTGTCGACCCTCGCGGAAGTCCTGGCCGGCTCGCTGGCCGGGGCTGTCGCCGGGCTTTTGTGCGGCTGGCTGTTCACGCGCCTGCCGGTTCTCGGCCGGCTCCTGTCGCCGCTGATCCTGCTGCTGCAGACCGCGCCCAAGATCGCGATCGCGCCCATTCTCCTGCTCTGGCTCGGGCTCGGCCTCGCGCCGAAAGTGGTCCTGGTGGCGATCGTCGCGTTCTTTCCCGTCATGGCCGGCGCGGCCGCCGGGCTCGCGGGCGTCGACAAGAGCTACAGGGACCTGGCGCGGCTGCTGCGCCTCTCGGCCTGGACGCGGTTCCGGCGCATCGACCTGCCCTTCGCCGCCCCGCCGGCGTTCGCCGGGCTCCGGATCGCCTCGACGCAGGCGATGACGGCGGCGGTCGTGGGCGAACTGATGGGCGCGACCTACGGCCTCGGCTACCTGCTCAATCTCGGCCAGGAGAACAACGACGCCGGCGTCGTGATCGCGGCGATCCTGATGCTCTGCGTCATGGGCTGGCTGCTGCATGAAGGCGTGCGGCTGGCGGAGCGGCGCTTCCTCGGCT
>Ga0209930_1001352_pt1 | contig 39403 bp, 48 predicted proteins | sample ThiBiot_500_biof_2_FD_183948 | JGI IMG/M metagenome (GOLD analysis project Ga0209930, IMG submission 183948) | Wastewater bioreactor microbial communities from Cape Town, South Africa - Thiocy_cont_500_biof (SPAdes) | ecosystem: Engineered > Bioreactor > Thiocyanate-remediating >...
TTATGTATGTATATATAGTCGTGCATACATCTTGTTATGTGTTCTTCTCTTTCTCTCGTTCTTCTCCTATTCTTGTTCTTCTCCTGTCTTTCGGTTACCAATAAAGGAACTCTTAGGGACATCTACAATGTCCAATGAATTCATCAACATGCGTTCTCTGTTGTTACGAATTACGAAACGATGGTATTCGACAATTAGTCGATGAATTTCATCGTGAATTGAATTCGATGAATTTTTCAATCGAAACAATTTCATCGACAGACTTTCGTTTACAATATCAAAATGATTATAATTCAATTGTGAAATGCCAACGAAAAACACCGTTCAATTGACATTGATTAATTATTTTGCTGTTCAAATAGAACAAAGACGAGAAATTTTTCCTGTCACATTTTTTTCTTCTTTGTGTCACTCAAATTACATGCACAGCTTTTCCACTTGATAGGAAAAAAGAACCTTTTTTTTTTCTCTCGTTTCACGCAAAAAAAACACGTCTGTTTTCTCTTCTTCTTTGTCACTCTCAGTTTAAGATAAAACTTCAAAGATTTTTCTTTTAGTATTTATTTGATTAAATATGAATACGCAGACATCTTAGCTCGAACATGTTTATTAGAAATAATTATGCTTAAACAAACGTCACGCTAAGATTCGCAATGCTTTTTCTCAATAGCCGCGCACGAAACCCGACAGCAACTGGTCTTAGCATGCAGGACCGATCGTTTCCACAGAAAATGGGTCATTCCTGCATCATACTCGGCTGTTTGTCGATCGTAACCGGTCTTGTTCTTATCGTTATCGGTGTCATATCCGAAGTGAAGAAAACAATTTTCGTAGGAGTTGGAATAATTAGTCTCGGTGGCGGTTTTTTTCTCACGACTTTAGTTTGTTTCTATGGTAAATTAGATATTTGTTATAATAATTGGGCGTATCGATCTCGTGTATTGCCAACGAATACGAATCGGCCCAATCCTCCGACGACAACCGATGCCGAAAGAAAACCGTCACAAACGGAAATTGCCAAACGAACAGAAAGTCAAGCGCCGACGACGATCGTATCCGATGCAGAAATTCAGAAGATCGTCCTGTCATCGCTGACGCCCATTCACGCGAACAAAACCTGTTCAGATGGTTCTTAAAATAGTTTTATGTTTCTTTTTTATTTTGAAGAAAAAGAAGAAAAGAAAATGTTGGGATAAGATCGTTTATGGTTTTGGTTTGGTTAGAAAACTCTCGTGTCTCGTAGATTTCCATTGAAGTAAATCTCTCGTGTTCATTCGATCGATATGATCGTTAAAAAATCCTCGCAATTTCAATCCATGTGCAATACCGAACAAAACTCGATTACGTTCGAGATCAGCATGACCATTGGCCAATGAAATACTATACGCTTTGCTCAATGATTCAATAGCCGATTCATAATTACTCTGAAAACATCAAATCATTACAGAAATAACTGTGTGTGTGTTTTTCTTACCAATGTGTTGTGAATAAAACCAAGTGCACTGCAAGCACGAGCATATTGAATATCACCTTCTTTATCGGAAACTTTTTGTAAATATTTAGTTAAATAATCTGTGCTCTTGTTTATGTCTGATTTTCTGAAGAGACGAACGTTTATTCGAGTGAAATAAATCAATGCGATTCCTACTTTTGATAGCAAATAGCGAGTGCTTCGCTTGCTTGACCAAAACCTTCGTCATCGTTGACCGATTGACAGTAGTCATAGTATTTATGAAGATAGGTAAGAGCTGAATCGACGTCACCGTGTTCGACATAAGCTTGACCGAGTTTATAGCTCGTTTCGTTCTCGACTTTCTTGTCATCGCCTAATCGAAATTGAATTTCTCTGTGTGATTGAAATCGAGTTGTTTTTTCTTTTACTTTGTGTCGATGCTTCGTAGGCTTTGATCATGCATTGAAGTGAATCAGTGTCTGTTCGACGTTCGGCTAATTTAATATAGAGACGTGTTAGTTGAAGACTAGCATCGGCTTTTAACGAAGGAAAATCTTCGCTTAATTGACGATATTTTATAAAACTCTGCAAAGCTTTGATGAGATCGCCTAAGAGAGAAGAAATTCAATTGGAATCAATCGAAAACAAAAGAATGAACCTCGTCGTTCATCGGCTAGACCGACATTGAGATGAGCTTCAGCGGCTAATTGTGGATCGAGCTGAGGATACGTCTCAGCGACGTAGAGAGTCTTCTCGTAGAATGAATCCGACAGCCATCGATCATCACTTTTCAGAAAATACGAAGCCAAATCGAGATAACTTTGATACATAGTTGAATATTGACCTTAAAACGATGTGATTAAACAAAAACAAGACAAAACAGAAAACTATTTTACATCGTCGTTCAGCTTCTTCGGCTTTATTTAAATATTGACAAAGAAATCTTAATTTATCCGGTTCAGCATCGAGCAATGGCCGTCGATGCAATGGATGTTCAGCACCGAGCCGTTCTCGATCTTCTCTCTGCCAAGCAAGAATCGCGCAAAGCTCTCGAAATGAATGATGATAACCATGTCGAAGCATTTCAATCGACAATTGCCGTTGCAATGAACTTCGATATCTAATCAAAATACAATTTGTTCTTTTTTTATTGACCAACAAAAATTGACTAACTTTTCCGTATCTTCTCTGTGCAGATTTGTTTGTTTTTCATAAGCTGTTGCAGCATTTTTGACTTGATTCAATGGAAGCTAGGATTGATTTTCATGTTGAATTTTAAATCAATTCGAAAAATGAAACTAACTTTTTGTTTGTCTTTGTTGATTTTATTCGGTAGGATGACATTTCGATAGAATTGAGTTTGATGTTTGTTCGAATTATCGTTCGATTGTTTCATTCGATAGACTGTTGTTTCCGCTGAACAAAAACAAAAACGAAAAGAATTTCATCGAAGAGAAAAATGCCGAGTTGAACATACTCATTCGTTTTTGTTGATTTCGATAGTCAAATAAAAGAAATGAAACTCATCGCCATTTTACAATTGATTGCTATAACATCGAGACTCGAATTCGATAGATGACACGAGTAGTAATCATGTCAAACAAACCGAAAAAAAAACAGAACACTTTTTAATTGATAAAGAAACAATTTCATGAGACAAATTCATTTCAGTTCGAAATCGAATTTTTCCTATTGAAGAATTCAATCGACCAATGTTCACCTTCCAAAACTTAACTAACCAGACAGGTAATCTGTCACACCTAGAGGAGTACTCACAAAAGGAGAAAAAAGCATGAACAAACGACACATCGGATTGTTCATCTGTTTTTTCTGTCTTCTCAACATTCCATCGATTGAAAATGTCGATCGAAATAATTTCAAAACTTGTGAACAAAGTGCATTTTGTCGGTAAAATTAATTTCATTTCATTTGAACTCAAAATCTCTTTCGCTTGTATAACCAATCATTAGTCGTCAGAGGAAATATCAACCATCGATTTCACCGTATGAAGTCGATCTACAATCGATGAAAACAATTGCACTCGGGCATTTACAATTTCTTTTACTTAATTCTGATATAAAATTTCAATTAGATATTTACACACTTGAACAACATTCAATACGAGTGAAAATTAATGAAATTAATCCATTGAGAAAACGATATGAAGTCGAGCATAGTCTTGCCAATCAACCGAAACTCGTTGATGTTAGTCTAACAAAACTCGATGAAAACTATCTCGAAGGACAATTTGGCAAACTTGGCAAATTTCTCTTACAAGCTAAACCATTTCGTTTGGATTTATTCAGTAATGATCAACTCGTCATGAGCATGAACTCGAAGAATTTATTTCATTTCGAACACTATCGAAATAAATCCGAGTAAGTTTACATATTCAATACCGCCGATGAATTTCACGTGACAAAATAGAGAAGACGAAGATGGAATGTGGGAAGAAACATTCAAAACGCATCAAGATTCAAAGCCCTATGGTAAAAATATTTAAAAAAACGAATAAATCCAATTTATTTCGTCTTTGATTTGCTAAAAGGACCGTCATCGATCGGTGTGGATATTAATTTTATTAATTTCGAAAATGTCTACGGAATACCGGAACATGCCGATGCATTTGCTCTGCGATCGACTCAGTAGATTCAAAGATTTCGATCGAATTGGTTCAAAGATTTTCTTGTTCTAGTGATACTGATCCATATCGATTGTTCAATCTCGATGTTTTCGAGTACGATATTCAGAATCCTATGGCACTCTACGGTTCGATACCTTACATGCTTGCTCATAGGTAGTAGAGTTTATCAAAAGAGTTTCATTTTATTCTCGATAAATTTGATTTAGTGAACGAGCAACCGTTGGTTTCTTTTGGTTGAATGCAGCTGAAGGTTGGATCGACGTGAATAGCGACAAATTAAATATCAATGTAAGTTGCGAGTCGTTTTTTTTATTTCGAAAGAGCTTCATGCTGAAGATAAACACATTCTCTTGCAGAGTATCTGGCATAAAACATTGGTAATTCGCGTTTTTACTTTCTCTTTTTCTGTCTTTCTCTTTCGCATGGCATGAAATTCATTGATTTGCTTTCTTCTTTCAAGAAATTGTTTTCATCAATCGGAAAATACTTTCGTTTGAATGAAAATACCGAACTACCCGAAGTGACAACACATTGGATGTTCGAATCAGGCATTTTCGATGGGTTCTTTTTTCTCGGACCGAAACCGAGAGATATTTTCAAACAGTACACAACAATCACTGGTTCAGTTCCTTTGCCGCCTGTACGTAGGAATTGAAAACGATTTGAGTCTTCATTCATGAGAATATTCGGAATTTTAGTTATGGGCTCTAGCGTATCATCAATGCCGATGGAATTACAATGATGAAGACGATGTTCGAGGGTAGAGATGATTGTGACAAGTCATTGATTTGATTTCGAGAGAGAATTTTTAAGAATTTTGATTGGATTCGAGAAATATCAGATACCGTTGGATGTCGTCTGGCTGGATATTGAACATACGAACGGTAAACGATATTTTACATGGGATACAGGCAAATTTCCGAATCCCGAGAGAATGCAAAATGATCTCGCGTTTTACGGAAGAAAAATGGTGACAATTACCGATCCTCATATAAAAAAAGATGATGGCTATCAAATCTATGCCGATGCTAAAGCGAGAGGCTATTTCGTGAAATCGAAAGATGGCTTGGATTACGAAGGATCATGTTGGCCAGGTAGAAATTCTCCTTCTTCTTCTTCTTCTTCTTCTCATTTCGAAATTCCATGAACAATAGGTTCGTCAATGTGGCTTGATTATTTCAATCCTGAGATTTCGAAATGGTATTCGCAAAGATATTCACTCGAAAACTACAAAGGTTCGACAAAGAATCTTTTCATTTGGAATGACATGAACGAACCATCGGTTTTCAATGGGCCCGAAGTCACTTTTCCCAAAGATGTTCTTCATCATGGCGGATGGGAAGATCGAGATGTTCACAATCTCTACGGTATGTTGCAACATATGGCTACATTTCAAGGTCTTCTCGATCGTTCTCACGGCCAGCAACGTCCGTTCATCTTGACACGTTCGTTTTTCGCTGGTTCACAACGAACATCTGCCGTTTGGACGGGTGACAATGCTGCACATTGGAGTCATTTGAAAATGTCGATTCCTATGCTCTTGAGTCTATCTGTCACCGGCATGGGCTTTGTAGGAGCTGATGTCGGTGGATTCTTTTTCAATCCCGATGCAAAACTACTCGTTCGATGGTATCAAGTACGTGCTTTACCGTTTTTTTCTGATTTTCAAGCAATTTTCGAATGTTTAGCTTGGTGCTTTTCAACCATTCTATCGTGAACATGCACATATCGATACAGCTCGTCGTGAACCTTGGCTATTCGGCGATGAGAATACACGTTTGATTCGACAAGCTATCGAACAACGTTATAATTACCTTCCGTATTGGTACACGTTGTTTTATAAACAAGAAAAACAAGGCGTACCACCGATGTTGCCACTCTGGGCGAATTTTCCTCAAGATAAAAATGTTTTCAAAACCGAAGATTCGTTTATGATTGGTAACGGTCTTCTCGTTTGTCCAGTTATGGATGCAGATACCAATCAAATCTCAGTCTACTTTCCAGGTGAAAATACCGTAGGAAAACTCGATTTTATTTATTGATTAGAAAGCAAAAAACGAAACATTTAAAATAAAGGTTTGGTATGATATTCGAACATTTTCTCAGCACAAAGGCGGCGAAACCGTTCTCATCAATGTCGATATGAATTCAGTAAAATGTCGAACAGATTTTTTTTGTTAAAAGACAAACTTTTTGTTGTCTAAAGATTCCGGTTTATCAACAAGGCGGAGTGATTATTCCTCAACGATTACGAAAGCGTCGAGCATCGATGCTTGCATTGAACGATCCGATTACGTTGATTGTTGCATTAGATCGAAACGTAATCGAATTTTGAACGTTCTTTCCTTTTCGTTTTGTCTAATCGTGATTTGATTTCAGTTCGAAGCTAAAGGTGAAATTTATCTCGACGATGGACAAACGTACAACTATCGACAAAAACGACAGTTTATCTATCGAAGATTTACATTCAAAAACAATGAACTCTATTCAAAGTATTCGTTGATTTGAAAAAAGAAAAAGAAATCCAGAAGTTTTTTTCCTTCAGAACTCTTGATACAACAAGTAAATTCGACAGTGAAGCTTGGATTGAACGTATTCTTATTCTTGGCTATCCGGCAAATCCTCGTCAAATTATCATTCATTCTGATAACAAACAAGCTATACCTATTCATCAGTATAATTCTCAAACTCAAGTACTTTCTATTCGACGTCCCGGTCCGTCGGTTTCATCCGATTGGACTCTTTCGATAAACTAAACAAAACTTTCTCGTTATTAGTAATTCATTTGTGATTCGCTTTCGTAAATTAATAAAAAAAAAAAGAAGCAAAAGAACTTGCTCGTTATTCTCTCGCAATAGTAACGTGATCTGTTCGTAATTTAAATGTACGAAGGTTGTCGATCTATCATTAACATATGTACATGTCGATCAATGAATATGAAACGAATCTATTGAATATTTAACATAGCTGTTGTTGTTGTTTTTCTTCGTTGTTTGGATGTAGTTATCATTTGAGCAAACGATGCACGTAGAAATCGACTGTGTAACACAGCTCATTGCAAATCAACAGAGAAAAAAAACGAACTATCAGCCATACATGGAGAATGGCAATGTAAGAAGAAGAAGAATAATAAAAAACACAGAAAAAAAATGCGCAACCTTCTCTCGTACAATCGAGTTATCTTATCCAAATAACAATTTAGATAATAAGAGTATGCCCGTCGTGCCAGTCATTCACTCCGGTTGCACACTTCAATTCAGTACGTATTTACTCGAATTGATTCATCGTCGACAACAACAACAACAACAACAACAAAAAGCATCTCATTTGTCTTTTGTTCATCGAATTTTTGAACTGTTCTGACCTTGATCTCAGTGTATTTAGTTCGATCATCTGGCTTAATAATAAAAGAAAAATAACTGATGAATAGATATCCAATTTCAGTCCAGGCATATATCGAGAAACATGTGCTGTATGATTGTTCACTGTCGAACAAAATGCCTCGAACAACAAAAAAGAAAAAAACGAGATATTCAGAGAAAACGATGAGTCCATGGATATTGTCGACAATTATTCTCGGTGAGTAGGACATTCGTTGTAATGATCCATTCGATTTTTTCTTCTTGTTCTTTTTTTGTTTATGATGAATATCAATCGATCATCACAGACAAATTTATAACAATGCTTAAGTCTGAAAGATTATTATTGATTGTCCATAAAGAGCAGAGCAACAACAAAAAAAAAAGAAAGAAGAGCGAGAGAGAATACGCATACGAATCGGTGTATGTTGCTTTTGTGTACATGTTTTAAGTTCTTGTTCGTTATCTCTTATTTTATTTACTCAGCTCTTGACTATTTGGGCACTCTTTTCAATATTTGCTTTTCATTGTAACTTCATAAAAAGCAAAGTACGCATCCAAGAAGAAGAAGAAAAAATAAAGAACGAATCAGCGAGGAAGAAATATGCCTAGGTATGTGTCGTTTCTATTTGCTCTTACTGATAAGAGCACGAAGAAAAAGAAAAAAAAAAAAGAGCGAGAGGCCTTTTTCTTTTATGTTAAAAATACAGCAAGGAGTCATCATCATTGGTTATTCGAATACAGAGCAACTGAAAACGTTTGCTTCGTTTTACGTCAATGTACATTTCATTTCTTTTCGTTTTTTTTTCTTCATTACTCTCGAATCATGGAGACAAACGAGGTCAACAGAGATAACATATTGACCTGGCTGCTGTAGTCAAAAAAAAGGCTCATAAATTTCAAATTTGAAGAGAGAGTCCATCGAACGACTAAGACGAACGATCAATATTTTAATATGTGCATTTTTCTTTCGTTTCGTTTGATTTTGTTTTAAATCCGATCCTTCGCACCTCATCATCTTAGATGAGAGAGAGAGAGAGTGATGAGAGAATACGAGAAAGCAAAAAGGCAATTTCCATTGTCATTAAACCATAAAATCATGATCATCCATCACGGATTTAGTTACATTCACACGCGTATGTAGACAAATGCACCTGTCGACTTGTTTTCGACAGTCAACCTCCTTGAAAATCTAATTTTAACAAAGCAAAAAAAAACGAAGAAGACTTTCATCGAGAGAAGAGAAGCGAGCGAGCGAGAGAGAGAGAGAAAGAGAGAAAGCACACATACAACACGTCGTGCATGTGCGCATATTTCACTTCCAAACAATTATAAGTGGTGGCTACGTAGACGCTGACTTGTTTGAAAGAAGCGCTTATGTTTGTGAGTAGAGAGCGAAAAAAAAAAGAAGAAAAAGAGACGAGTAATGTCGACGATGACGGCAGCAGTTGGAGGAATACGAAGAAGACGAGAGAGAAGAAAGGAGAGGGATGGAGAGAAAAATCATACTTTGCCGCCCCACTCCTAGTTTTTATTTAACTTGAACGCACACACACACAGAACACTACTACACGCATATAAGCACTTGAGAAAAAAAACGTTCTTCTTTTTTTGGCCAATACGCGGCGAGTAAACGAAGATCATCACCTATTTTCTCAAAAGGTAATCATGTAACGCACGATGATTCGTGTCCGTAACGAATAAGTCGAGCTGAGACGAAAAGTCGAAATCAAAAAGAAAGGACGGAAATTTTTAAAACGATTTGTTGCATGTTCTCACCTCTGTGATTCTTGCCGACTGTTGCTGCTCGTTTCGAAAGTGAATGTGAGTGAAATGCAGCTCTATCTCTGCTTTTTTTTCTCTCCCCCTCGTTGTGATGAGTGTCGTTTTACAACCACAGACAAGGCGATAATTTTTTCTTTTTTTTTTTTTATCAAACTTGTCTAGTCTCCGATAGAAAAGACAAATCATTGACAGATTAAAAAAAACCTCGAATCTTTCACGTTCAAATAGTAAGTTTCGTCGAGCCAATTAGAAAGAATACAAAAGAATACAACAACAGCCACCAAAAAAAAGAAACAGACTTGTCACCATAGCCAATGACAATTTAAGAAGAAAGGAAAGGAAGAAAAAAAAGAGAGAGAGAGACAGAAAGAGAGAGAAAGTTTGTTTTTCGAATATTTATAAATTCATTTGTAATATTTTGTTTCGTTTTATATTATCTTTCAGTGACATCGTCTTGTTTCTCAACATGTCATCTGTTTGGACGCCGATTGATGAGAAAACATTATCGACAAATCTTATTAAAAATGAACATGCTGTTGTTGATGATGAAGATAATAGTAGTCTTTCGAATGTAAGCGATACAACATCGTCGACAAATCAAAGTCGACTATCGCCGAAGAATTCGTCGCAAACAAACGAACCGTCAACACAACAGCAAGGTAATTCGACGAATAATTATTCTCAATCGCCAACAGCGACAACAGTGAATAATTTAAATACTGTTTCTTCGAATGATTTACAACAAGAACAGTATCCATCAACAAATGGTAAGAAATCAAATATTGAATTTCGATTCTCATCGTTTTTTTGTTTGAATCAAAGAATCATCTTCGTTTGCTGGTCAATTTCAACAGCAAACTTATCCAGATTCGGTTGGATATTACGGCGAAGATTTAGTCAATGGTGTCGATCATCTTCAACAACGACATCATCAATCCCAAACCTATTCCCATTTACAACAAAGTAATCCAACAAACCAACAACACAACTTCCTTATTCGTTTTTTTAAGATTCTCTATATTCACCATCAACGCCTGGCAATCAACAATCGATATCTCCGTCTCGTTTTCCACTTCATCATCCATCGCAAAACGATTATCGTCATCAATCCTATGACGAATCGAATCGTTATGTAGCTGGCACAAGCAACCGTCGACCATCGAACTCGCCAACAAATCCTGTTTATGAAAACGCCAATCCTCAAACATGGCCTCCGAACGATGCTCAACATTACTACGGTCTGCCGACAGCTTATTCAACCGCAACGAATATCAACGAATTAACATTTCTTCAACAACCACAAATCAGTAATAGTAATACCGATCAAATCGAATTCTGGAATTCGAATCCGAATGTCAATTCGTACATGGGATGTTTAGGTAGATGAATTTTTGTGTTTTGTTTGTAAAATTTTAAGTCAATCGATTTTCGTTCAGAAGGAATTTACGATACAACCGATGGACGAGAATGTGTCAATTGCGGGGCTATACAAACGTCACTGTGGCGACCGGATGGTACCGGACATTATTTGTGCAATGCATGCGTTTCATCACATCGAATGAACGGAAATAATCGAACATTACCACGATTTCCACGACGTTTGGTAAAAAACCAAATTCGAGATTTCAAATTTTGTTGTAAATTTTATTTTTTGCGTGTAGGAAGATGATGATCGTGCTCGAGCATCGTCTCTCGAAGGTGGTCTTCCCGTTGTCGATCCTGTTTGTCTACCGAATGTATCCTCACTAACGAATTCCTATTCTCATCATGCTTTAATCCATCCCAATGCTCTCTATCATTCGCCGGCGAGTCAATCGACTCGTCGAACAAACAATTCGAAATCCATATCTTCACTGCAATTAGTCAATTCCGATCCACACTATTCATCTTATTCAACAATCAAAACCAATCCATCGAATGGAAATGAAAACAATACCAGTTCACAATTACCGTCATTTCATCGAACACAATCCGTAAGAGAAGATACATTTCGAAATGAAAAACGTTTTCGAATTTTGAGAAATTTCAGGATGAAACTTCAGCATCGACCAATGCCGGACACAAACAAGTACGATCGAGAGTTTGCATGAGAAATTCAAAGATCGATTGATTATTTTGAAATCTAGGTTCTATCAGGAGCACGTCGTACAGGTCTTCAATGTGCGAATTGTCAAACACAAAATACGACCCTATGGAGACGAAATAGTGAAGGCGAACCTGTTTGTAATGCATGTGGTTTGTACTACAAACTTCATCAAGTAAAATATCAATTGATTTTCTCAAATAAAATCTTCAATTTTTTTCTTTTAAAACAAAATAAAAAGATCGCTCGACCGTTGAATATGGTTAAACCAGGCATTCAAACCCGTCGTCGAAAACCGAAAAACAGCAATTCAAACGGTTCAAATGGCAATCCCAATGCGAAATCGAAACATAATAAACATGGCTCAACAACATTGGGCAAAGAACCAGCACCATGTGCGTCCGAGCCCAATCTTGACTATGGACTAGCAGCGACACGTAAGCTTTCTCCTTCGAAATTCAGCCAACCTGAACTCTTCGCGATTAGATATCGGCAGACAAGTTGCTTTTCATCATGATTATAATTCCGTTCGAACCGACCTTTTTCCTTCACATCATCATTCTCATTTAAATCCTCATCGACATCATCCGTACGCGGCAGCACTCGAACAACATCATCGTTTTTCTTCTCAATCATCGACCGTTGTTCAATACAATCAACCTCAACCATCCGATATGACTTCGGTTGTGTTCGATGCCGAACTATGTGCGAGAGAAATTGTCGCGTCGCCACTTTCATCGACCGGCTCGTCGATAACGAATAATGCTGCCAATAGTGATGAACATCATTCCACTGCTATGCCAACGCTAACAACCACAGCTGCTAGTGCCGACTCCCAACCGTGATAGGATCAGATAGTCGTCAAAAAATTGTTTTTTTTTTGTTTTTTTTCTCTCTTCGATATCTATTGTGTGCGTGTGTGTACTTTTTGTTCTCTTCTTTGTAAAAAAATATCCAAATCATAGAGCAGGTTCAAAGTGAGCTCGTTGTGATGTGTTGATGATTTTTGTTTTCTTCTCTCTCTCTCTCTCTCTCTTTCTTCTTTTTTGTTCAATCTTTTTTTTTCTGTTCGAAAAAAAAATAATTTATACTTGTTCGTTAAAATTCGTCTCATCTGTTTGTTGGACGACGAGGAAAGACTATACTTGAATTCGAAAGAAAATTTTCTAGAACACTATCTTCGTTCTCAATGACCTAATATTAAGATGGCATGATGAATAATCGATGATGATAGACAGTGGGGGGTATTCGATTGCACTAAATACGAATATATATATAGATTTTTTTCTCAAATGTCCATATTGAATAAGTTTGATGGGATGATAACGAATGATTTTCAATTTATCATCATAATCATTAACGTTCACCGAGTTGATTACAATATCAAATGTGTGTTCTTTCACAATAAAAACATTTGTTCTTCTAGTATAGTTTTCAACGAAGCTTTTTAACGTAGATGAAAACCTAACATGTGCAATTATTTCCCCTGCTCGTTCTCTCTCTCTCTTTTTTTTTCTCATATCCGTCTGTATCCCATCTAGGCGCGTCTTTTCGTTATCTTATCTTCTTCTTTTTTTTTCCCGTCGTTAGGGTTTATATATGTACATTCTTGATGCAAGTGTATAAGCGCTTTATTAGACGTGCGTATGATCTTTTGCTCGGCAAAGCTAACAACAACTTTGATTGCTCAATCTTTTGTTTGCTGAGTAAATCATTTGAATGATAAGACCGAAGAATGAAGGAAAGAATTTCATTTCCATTGTCGAAATTAAAATAATTATTTCTATATCGAAGAGATTCTTTTTTTTTTCAAATAAACAAATCAGATATACATCGATTTGAGATTAACAGATAAATATCAGTGCTATACACTTTCAAATAATAACAAACATCGTTTTCATGGAAGTTAATTATTTTCTTTTTCGAATAGAGAAACAACATTTTTCTTTCTCCGTAGGTTTAGATAAACTTTCTTGATTTTTCGACCTACGCATGTTGTTGAAAAGTCATTAGACTGTCAATTAAATATCCATGATGATGGAGAAAGAAGACATACACAACAAGTGTGTGCGTAGGTTTCGCCTTATGTCTATTCCCTCAATGCATCAGACAGAAATCAATCGTTGTCGTTCATTAGTTTTCATTCTCTCGACACTTGCTCATATTATTGATGCGTTATCGCATTATGCAGAACGAAATCTAAGAAACAAAAGCGATTTAACATCTGGATTGGTGATGTATCGTTGATTGAAATACAAAAAGAAAAACAACAACAGTAAACTAAGTTTATTAGACTTAGTTGTCTAAGTCAATTCTAACATAACAAACACAATACGCGTGCCGAATCCAATCTGTTTGAACAGAAGAAAAAGAAACGAAACGAATACTGTAACCGTAGACGTATATAATTACCTGTGTTCATCTTTTGATCGTCATTCTACTCTGTGTCTCATCGTCATCAAATCAAGAAGAAAAAAAAAGTGATCATCACAGGTATGATATTAATATCGAGAACTCATGCTGTGACCGACCATCAACACATTTCGATTCTGTATTATGTTTGTGTGTGAAATGTGATTCTTGGAACACCCAAGCACAAAATGCTTTCGATTAGAAACTAATCATTACACTGAAATTTTAACAAAATTGACTAGATTGATGTTTGCCCCTTTGAAGACATCGAGGGTGAGAAAATTGTCGATAATAATTGATAGTAAGACAAGAGCTTTCACGTTTTTGTTTTCTTCTATTAACTCTCTGAAGATTTTTACTCACATCTCTACCTCGTAGTTCGTTCTTGCTCGAGCATAGCGCCCGAGAGGCACATCATTATTTTGTCTCAAAATGTGCATCGACGTTTTATTTCTCCGTGCTTCTTATCTACTAGCACTTTCGTTGATTTTGCTTCTTCCACGAGCAGCACCTTCACTACTGCCCCCGTTATTGCTTTTTTTTTCTCACATGCACAAACGCACATCGTTTCTATTTGATCTTTCTCAAGAGCATGTATAGACGAGCACATATTATGATAGTTTTCTTTTTTCTCTTTTTCTCGTTCGTTTTGTCGGCCAATCGAAAGAGAAATTTGGCAAAGAAATCTTTCATTGGTCGATATATATCGATTAATTTTCTCTCTCTGCTCGTTTCTTCTTTTCTTTTTGGCCAATGTCTCGACATACGCATACACGCACACACACTTGTACAGTTTATTCTTTTTCCTACTAGAATTAAGATAACGGATCGGCGTACTGCTGCTGAGAGGTCGAGCCAGATCTTTTTTCTCATCGTTGAAGAAAGAGAAGAAGAAGAAAAAAGGAAAAGAAAGGAAAAGAACTCGAATAAGTTCGATTCCGATTATCCACACAAACACCACACACACTTCATCATTCTTCGTTTTATCCATCAAGGTAATCAGTCTTCTATTCCTATCGAATACAAATGTCAATGACTGTATGTCTCAGGTCATACGAGAAGGTTCTATTCTCTTGACTTGTTCATATTTTGACGGGCTAATCGATGTTCTTCGATTCTTTTGGTCTTATCTCAATTTGAATACTGACATTCGGCCATGTGCCAATTCATATTGAATGACCTCCCTTCTTATCAGTCACCAGTAGTAATACCAGTCTGTTGCAATCATATTTTTAAGCCTCAAGGCTATTCAGAGAATAGAATATATTCATCTATTGAAAATCAAGTCGAATTACTGATTAGGAATGAGCGCACGAGAGAGAAAACAAATTGATTCATACGTTTTTTTTTCTTCTTCTTCTTCCAGATATTTGATTAAATATGCATCCACAAATCTACGGAAATCATCCCGAAGATGGTCTATCTTCAACATATCCTTCGACATCAACAAACAATCCTAATTCAACCTCGAACACCAATGGTCAAGACGGTTCAACAATCGAAAGTAATCATTCATCACCTGTATGGCCAATTCCATCGACATCAACATCGTCTCTTGCTCTACCTGTCAGCGCAGGCAATGGTTCACATGCACTAACGAATTCGGACCTATTCTCGCCGGAACCGTACTCCGTTGCTGCAATGGCTGTTTCACGTTATGCCGATGATCTTTATATGAATTGTTATTCAACGAAAATGAACTCACTTTTACTTGCTCAAGCAGCAACAACGAAATTAAACGATCCTGTCAATACATATAATCGTAAAAAACAAAGTCTCATTTTCAGTTTTTGATTGTTACGATCTTTTGTGTTCTAGCTTATTGTTATTCATTTGATGAGCCAACTGAATGTGTCAATTGCGGTGCAGCTGCATCGTCGCAGAATACGCGTTGGAGTAAAGATGGAAGTGGGTTTAATCTTTGTAATAAATGTGGCATTTATTCATCGCGTACGCATAAACTACCGACGAATTCAACGATGTATTCGCCAAGTGTCAATCCAAATGATCGAAATCTACGAAAAAACGTTCGTTTTTTGTTTAATATTTTTTGTTTTTGATTTCATTGGAATTATTTTTAGGGAACACTCCATCGTTCTGGCAATCAATGTGCGAATTGTGGCACAACCGATACAACTTTATGGCGACGAAATGCCAGCGGAGAAAGTGTTTGTAATGCTTGTGGTCTTTATTATAAATTACACGGGGTAAATTGTCGTTGTTTTTTTTCGGTGAACAGAGAGAAAAAGAAGTTTTTCGATTATAGGTCAATCGGCCAATGACATTAAAAAAAGATGGAATTCAAACACGTAAACGAAAATCAAAAAAAGATAAATCACCTAAAACAATCGACATTGCACATTTGAGTAAAAACAGTCGTAAGTTATGCGTTGTTTTGTTTTGTTTTTTCTATTTCGAAAACGATTTATTTCAGGTCGAACATCTCCAACGCTTTCCGAAGCGGCTGCTTGTTCATCCGACCATCATCCTCAATCGAATCTCGATCTCTCCTCTCCGCCACCTCAAACCATGCCTATTCCATCGAGTAATTATTCGAACGGTTGCACACCAGATAATCTTCTTTTTGCCTACGAACCCTCGAATCCTCATCATCATTTCTATAATAATTATTATTCACCATCGCCTCCCGTCAAACAATTGCCATCACAATTTGATTACCATCAACATCATCATCACCATCAACAACAACAACAACAGCAACAACAACAACAATCGCAATACTATCAAGGCCATTCGACACTTTTTAATAAAGTTAAACATGAAAATCAACAATTATTTCCGTCGAATGAAAATTCGTGGATCGGACAAAGCAATTTCGGTGTATGAGAAAAATTTTTCATATCAAACGAGTCTCATGTCAGATATGCTTTTCTTTGTCTTTGTGTACAATTTTGGCTTGTCTTTTTCATTTCATTTCTGTTCTGTTCATTAGCTTTTTCTTCTTCTTCTTTATTGGGGTCTCTATCTGCTTTGTTCTATTCTATTTCTTCTATTTTTCATATAACAACTCGAAATCATTTTTTTTTTCGAATGATTAACAACAAAGTATCAATTGTTCAAATTCTTCTGATATACGGGCATATATTTATTTAATCGAAAAGTGCAAAGAAAGAAAACGTAAACTTATGAATTTCGTTCAGCCGAATTTCGGTATGCCGGCAAATGCTGATGAAAACGCACGTTTACCAAATTTCGGTATGCCGTGAAATAATTTTGATGATAAACGTTTTTGTTGAACGCGCTCATCATCGTCATTACAAAGGCCACGCATTCGACATAGGATCAATGCCGATTGTAAATGAATATTGAAATCTCTGTCATTGATAATCGATGAATAATCTTGTTCAATCGGTACGGCGTACGAATAAACAATTAAGAGGATGAGAATACAACTTGCTTGATAGAACATTCGTGCGAATAATCTAGAGAAAGAAGAAGAAAAAAACACTAAGGAAATCTTCGTCGACTCAAGAAACAACATGAATAATGTCTATCGGTGATAATAATCAAATATTAATATATCGCGGAAAACGAACTTTGTCTTTAAAGTCACATGAGAATCTCGAGAAATGCAATTATCGCATTATATATAGACTTGTGTCCGGAAGTTGAACGAGCAGTTTTTAGATCAAATAACGTTATTAATTGAGAGAGAAATATCATAGATTATTAACTAATATAATTGTTTGAAGAAAAAAAAACACAAACGGAACCGTGGTGTTGATTCTACATAAATCTTTTTAAGTTAAACTATCGTGTAACCTCATTAAACAAATTTTTCTCAGATAAAATTTTAATTGGATCGCAATATATGCGTTCTTTTTTTTGTGTGAAAGGAAGTAAGCCTTTTATTTGCATCGGTAGATTTAGCAATAGAACCTCGAAGCCATTTTTCTTTTTCTTTTTTTTCTTCTCGTGTATGTGCTCTTTTTTTTTCTGTCGAAAACAAAACAAAAATACAGAAAAATGTTTTATTGTTTTCAAAAAGCTTTCGGTCGTCTTCTCGCCGTGTACTTCGAATCGGGTCGGACATCTCTAGAATAAAAAAAAACAATACGAATATCTCCATCCGGTTTACTCAAATCAAAACAAAAAAAAACTTACCGGCCTTTGTTTCGCCAACGTTCTTTCTTTTCCATAATCCACGTTCGACTTTTTTTCACAGATTTACCGCGAAGATCTCGGTATCGTTGGCTAAACACAAAAAATAGAAGCTTCTGTTTTTTCTTCTCTCGAGAGACACGAACTAACCGTTCTTTATCGAATCGAGCTTGCGTTGGACGTTCGTCGGCGCCTTCTTCGCCCGTTAAACCTTGTGGTAATTGTTGCACTTGTCCGCCAGCGAATAAACATAGGAACATTCTGAGAAAAACAACAACAACAAACTGATTAATTCAAAAGCAAAGAAAAAGAAATAAAATGTCGAACTTTTTTGCTCGAGTACTATTCGGATAATCAACGACGAGACCACCAGTGAAGCCGGCTTTCATTGCTTGTTGTGTGATCATATCGACCTGAGAGAAGAGATTTGTGAAGAAAGAAATTACAAATACGAAATACTTGATTCGGTGTTTCCGGATAGAATTGAAGTACTGCTCGAGCACCACGAGCCTAAATAAGATTTTGTTTTTTTTGTTTTGATTTATTCAAGATGAATTACCAGACAAGCGTAAAGTGTGGAGAAGAATTTGTAGAGTCGTTTAACAGGATTATGATAGCTTTTATCTGCTTGGCATAGCCATTGTAGAGCTGAGATACTGATAGCACCATCAAATGAACCCGCACGGAACGGCATACCGTAGCCGATATCTCCTAAAACGAGATTCCCTTCGACTTCACGTTCTTGTGCAACGTCTAAACAACAAAATGACTTCGTTCGATTTCAATCGAATATAAATCAACGAACCTAACATCGATTGTGAAATATCAAGTCCAATCCATTGATGACCGAGATCTGTTAGTACTTCTCCACTCAAACCCGAACCACAACTAAAAACAAACTCGTAGTTCAATTGAGATTCGAAGACAATAACCCAATCTCACCCAATATCGAGCACTAAACATGATTCTTCGTCGGGTAGATTCAATAATTCAATAGCACGTTCGGATAATTTCGTTTGAATATCGATAATATGTGTACTGAAAATAGCAAACAAATAAATAGATCATCAATTATTGTTTGTATCGTTTACTTTTGCGAATATTTTCGAGCTTCTTCTTCATTATAAAACTAGAACGAACGAGAGAATATTTCGAAGATTATTTTCAAAATTTGTAAATCACGTACGATATCCGGTGGTCCTTGATGTTCCGGTCGTTTGGATGCCATTTTATTTCGATCAGATATTTGTGAACTCAATTTCTAATTTTTTCATGACACATAATCATTGGTGAAAACCAACGGACATGTCCGATCGATAGATGACACTATTCGACATTGTATTTCATTTAAATGTTGCAATCAAGTAGAATAAGATAACATTTCCTCATTTAAGCTTTTCTTTTGTTTCGTTTTTAATCAAAAAAAAGTCAAGTGACTTGATAAATGAATTTAATTTTCAAACAAACAAAAAAAACGACTTTTCCCCTTCCTACGTAAGAGATCTTCTTCAAGTTTATCTATATAACAGGACATGAAATTCATTTTCTTAATCATATTTGAAGAAAACCGTAACACTATCAAAATGCAATTAGGTTAGTTGAGACAAATATTTTTCTCTGTGTTTAATCTTTGTTTTTAGTTTACGTCTTTATTGTCATCGCAATTTTTGCACAAGCAATGAGCAACGCTTTTCCTCAAACGATGGACTACGAGCCGATGTCTCTCGTTGATCGAGCTGATTTCGTTCGACGAGAAGATTACGATCCGTACGGTTTCAATTCGATACTCAGTCGATTTCATAAACGTTCAAAATCAATCAAAACATTAAAACATCCACGAGAAAATCCTCTCTTCTACGACGAATAAATCGTTCGTTCGTTTTTATTGTCATATTATAAATAAATCAATTGAACAATTTTTGATTCTCTTTTCTTTTTCGAGTTATATAATTGAAATCGAAGTCGCGACATATGTGTAATTCAGTTGTGTTTCGCATCCTTGCCATAACTAATAACGAGAAGGAACAAAAATGTTGAAATCTACAACTCATAAAACAAAACGAAGAAGAAGAAGAACGACCGACGTCGTCACTCGATCGCATAGGCACACACGCGCGAGTCAATCAATTCATTAAAAATCACACGGCACAATGATATCAACTGAGATCGTTTTTCAACACAGTGACGAAACACGTTAAAAAGAAAAGCAAAAAGAAAAAGAGATATATTCCTACTCGAACCAATCAATCTTTAAGGTCAAACCGATTGTCATTAGAACAGACAACGATGCGTATGTGTGTGTTGTTTGCTCATTTATTTTGATGAACAATCGGAATGATAAGACAATGATCGCATGGAACTATTCGACAAGGGTCAATGCGATGGGAATCATAACGGCAGGTTATGTCCTAGGCCGAAAGCGTTGACAAACATACTTCAATTAATCTCTCTCTTAGTCATTCCTGTCAACGATCATCCGTTGATATGGGAAAAATTCGAAGGCTGGTGTTTATATTCATATATTTATATATTTATATATATATTTCGAAGTAAAGTGGCGAAAAAAAAACGAACAAAGAAGACAACAATACAAGCCCAAAGAAAAAGAAAACGAAAAAGAGCGACGAGAGAGCGAGAGAGAGAGAACTTGGAAATGTAAATGGAACGAGAAAAAAAAGAAACGAATTGTTTATTGAATTTGATTTTCTATGATACAAGTTCTTCTTCAGCTTGATCATCTTCGTGTTGATCGTCGATTGACGACGAAATATTCGATGAGATGTTATCATCTTCATCGTCTAGATATAAATTAACTTGAGATTGATGTTTACCATCGGAAATAATCGGACCCGTTGTGTGATACCGATGAGACATGGCGTTCGGTCTTGGCAAATGTAATTTCGGATTTGGATTGGCTGAATGACGATTTCGTGAACGACGCGATGAGAACATCATCGTACATCCCGGTGTTGTACAACGATGCATTTCGCGTAGATGTACAGCCGAAAAATGGATTTTAAGTGCACCTTTGTCGCAGAATGTTTTCATGCAGACATTACACTGAACACGTTTTTTGCCATGTGGACTGACGAGAATGCGTTGTTCGCTTAATGAAAGACGTTTTCGTGACGATGATGATGATGGATTGTTCAGATTCAAAGCATTTGGATTGTTGTTATTGTTGTTGTTTGTTAAACTGCCAGTTGATGATAATGAACTATCGGATATGCGAGTCATAGATTCGGTTGATGCCGGTTGATCGGTTGGCGAACGTGATGTTGTCGAGAGATTCAATGGCGAACAGAGACGTTTACGTTTGTTCGAAGATTTACGTTCGATTTCGTTGTTGTTGATCTCGGGCACATCGTAATGTTTGCCGTTGGATTCTTCTTTCATCGATGGAATCGAATTCGATGACGCAGCTGCAGCCGCAGCGGCCGCAGCAGCAGCGGCTGGCAAAAGATTGTTTCCAATTCGACGAAAATCGTAGTTCATCATGAGAGGATTTGACAATTGTGCCATGAGAAAGTTCATCATTTGCATATCAGTCGATGGCCAAGCTGTTGGAAACGAAAACGGAGCTGGTGGACGAAGTAGAGCATTGGATGCGGCGGCGGCTGTAGCTGCAGCAACGGCTGAGATTGTTGGAGGAGCTGGCGGTGGTAATGAGAGGCCGGCTGACGGGAAATTTGTCGGCTTGGATTCGGTGGCCGATGGCGAAGGTGAACGACCATTTGATGATGGACAATGTGGAGAGATACGTTGTTGTTGTTGAGCTACTTGGAGGAAATATTGGGCAAGTAAACGGGTTGATTCGAAACGGAGAAATTGGGGCAATAAATATTGATCTTCTTCATCGGATGAAGGCATGATTAAATTGAAATTTGATGACGAATTATTGAAATTCTATAAGAAACAATTTACAATCGAATGATAATTTGAAATGTATATATATATTTATATATCTATTCGTTATACAAAGGAGGAGAAGAAAAAGTTCGATGTTACATCGTCGACACTTGACACTTGTGTTGTGTTCTATTTGAAGGTGTCGGTAGTCAAATAGAACAGCTCATCGACAAGTATATAATAAATACGATGAAATACACATCAGATCAATCGATTGCATGACATTCGCCATGTCGGTGCATCATTCATGATTACACTTATCGCATTCTGGTTTCTATCATGAGGGACACGTGGGAGAACACCCTCAACAGTAGAATTGACAAATCCCAGAAAAAAAAAGAAGAAGAAGAAGAAGATTGAGAGAACTCAGTTTGATGAGATTGATTTCGTGGAAAATTATCCGGTTCATTGACACGGAGAAGTATCGAATTTCATCTCTTCGTAATTGAGTTCACATTAGTCAATGAGAAACACACACAAACAAAAAAATGTGAAGAAGATTGATTCCTTTCGGTCAATCGAAGAAAAAGAACTGATGATGGTGTTCATTCTGGTACAACGTGTCTGCATTTTTCGAAAGAACAACAACACAAAAAAGCGACGAATACGTACATGTTCTATATAAGATTTTTCGTAATCATCAATAGACCATTTCAAAGATTTTAAGATATTCTCTCGTTCAGCTTGAGTTAATGTATCTAAGATTCGATCGAGTAAAATTTTAATACGTGGACTTAAAACCGTTGTACCATATAAACAAAGTGTGCATAATTCATAAATATGTTCAGCAGTCAAATGTTTAACGATTTCATCCGTATCTAATTCATTCAAATTAATAACTGAAAAACAAAACAAAAGAAAAATATCGAAATTCAATTCCAACGACAATTTCAACTTACTATGATTGACAAAACTATGTTTACATTCGTCACATGAACGTACTGATAGATTGCAACTATTGCCCGGAAAGAACTGTTCACATTGACAATCTGCAATGTTACACTTTAATACCGTCTAAAAATAAATAAAACATGATAGCAATTGACTTCGATGAGATCATTGAGTTTCTGTGTTTTTTTTCTGTCTATGGCCTTACACCGTTGTTACAACTACCTTCATTTTCTTTTCAATTTCGATGGTGTGTGCGACGAACTAATGTGACAGTCACAAACATACAAGCACGCACGACAAACTTCTCTCTCTCTTTCTCGTTTTTTTTCTTCGTCTTCTATCTTTTCTCTTTTGCTCTTCTTTTTTTCGATTAAGACGACGAATGACAATGCAGCATCGAGCCATTTCGATTGGTCACATCACATTCGACACTCACACTTTTCTTTTTATGACTCTTTCTCTTTCTCTCGATTTCTCTCTCTCTCTCGCTCTTTTCTCTCTTCTCATCAAGTTTGTGTGTTTCGTTCGCGCATACAGACATCGTGCTTATCAGTGGAAAAATTTTCGTACGGCTGCTGATGCTTCTGGTGATGACATAAACACACACATTGTGCTTTTCATCACATCAGGGTTTCTTTTCATTCTGAGAAATTTGAGATGCACAAACAGATACATTTTCGTTTGATGAGCAAAGACATTAACTTTGAATTAGCAAGAGACAAGAAAAGGAAAAAGAAAAAAGGCACGCAGTGTCATTTAAAAAACAAGAAAAATCATTGTTGTAAAAAGGCAATAATAAAAAACGAAAAAGAAGACGCAGCATGTCTTATCGGTCGCGATGAATAAGCTACACACTTGTGCCTCATTCGTCTTTTGACTTAATCGAAAACAGACAAGAACGAAGAAAAAGAAAGAAAGAAGAATTTGGAATCGATTCACACAGGTGTCTGTCTCATCTCATCTCACACATTCAAGATAACAGTGTCATCGTTTGTATTCGAGAAAATACACGATGTTCAGATTTTGATTGATCACAATCGAGCCTTAGCATCGACATGCGAAAACATGTGTCGACGATTAGAACAACAATATGAGAGAAATCTAATGAACTACTAGTGAGTGAGAAAGAACGAATGACCAACGGGTGGTCACGGATGACACTAGCTTTCTAATGAGACAGACAGATTTGCTGACGGATCGTCTTCTCACACTTGTGTGTGTGTGTGCTGCCATGGTGCGCTCAATCGCTTGTTCTGACCCTCAATCATATTCTTTTCCTTGTAGGCCATGATTTTTGCTCTTCTCCTTTTTTTTTATGTCGATGCCTATGCGCATATGTACGTGCTTGCGCTGCGTAAAAATGAATTTAGTGATAAGCACGTCAAAAATGACAAATTGCCATGATGGGCTCTCTCCCTCTCGTTCTTGCGCGCGCACGATAGTAGTGTGTTACACCAAAGGACGAGAAAAGAAAAGCTGCTCTGCTCTTTATTTCATCGTTACCATCATTCTCAATCTCCCACAAACAACTTCCGATCAATGTCACTTTTCATCTCTAATGTTGTCTTGTTCTCGAAGTCGACAAACGATTTTGAGTGTAACGTTGTCGAAACTTGATTTATCACCTTGTCGAATCTATTTCTATCGTCGGAGTATTAATAAATGTCATTTTGTCGCATACAAATCTCATTAGTCGATCCTGTCACCCAATGGGACAAGTGTCATCTGTCGTATTTTTAACGAATGAAATACGAGAGAATCGAAAATATCTTACCATAGTTTTAGCTTTTGTTATCATATAACCAACCATTGTCTAGTTCAACGAAGTAATTCTTGTAGTATGTCTTTGTCTCTGATTGACCTATGGTCAACTACTGCGCAAATGTGAACTAGAGAAATAGATAGAGAAATACAGAGAAGGAGAAAAAAAAGAAGAGAAAAAAATAAGAGAGAAAAGGTGTTCTGTTGTTGTTGTTGTACATCATCGACGCGTGATTAGCAGTGACAGTCTCGCTTCCTCTCTTGTGTTTTGTTTTTGTTGCTCGGGCATCGGTCGCCCGCCGCCAGATTGTTCACATCTCTCGTGTTCTCTCTTCGTTCGATAGGCATCTTCAAATAATTGTTCTTGAAAAGGGGAAACGACGAATGATGGTCGCGTCGTTATCTATCCGTTCTCGCTCGTTCGCTCGAGGATGTCTTCATCGTTTTCTTCTTCTTTTTCTGTAAATGCTCATCATCCGTCAGGGCAAAAACAATAGACAGAGATAGGGACGGTCAGAGCAACAACAAAATGGGACGATGGCCAAACAGCAGAACGTCTCTCTGATTGATATTGTCGGGATGACCAAGATATAGGTCAAACATCGGACGCTTTCTGCTGCGATGGATACTCGATATGAGTACAGATACAATATGTGTATGTATATGTATATATAGAATGGCGAGAAAAACCTGGAGATGACGATCAATTAGACACATTGTTTGAACAAACAAACCAGTCAATCTCGATTCTCAACTAAATGAACTGACAGAAAACATTTGACATGTAAAAATAATCTATCGAAAAAAAAAAGCGGGGAGATGTTTTCTTTTGCAGAGTAAGTAGAGAGAAAGCAAATGTGTCATCTCATGAGTGCATTGATCGGAAATTAAATCGCAATCATTGCGTGCGACAATGTATATCGAGTGTGAATTCCTTGGAGACGATTCTGATGGTCGACAGAGAAAATTGAGGAACTTGTCAAATATGAACGATGTATGGCTTTCGGCAACGAGAAGAGCGACTCTCGCGGGGTGTGATTGCGCGATCGAGACATAAGTCACATTTGGCACGACAAAACGAAATCACCTAATCGATCAGAAATCCCGCATGTGCTCGATGATCGATCTTCGAGACTCAAAATAGTAACGCACATAAATCTTGATTTTATAATTCAACAGAAAAAAACGAAGATATTCTCGAGCTGTCAACTCTCGTTATCACATGATAACAAGGCGCGAAAACATCGAGGTTTGATCATTGACAACACAAACACACTTATGAACAATGCTGATTACGTATCGAAGATAATCAAAATTACAAATGTGTACATGTTACTGATGACACGCCGTGAACAAACAGAGTCGAGGGAAGATCTTTGGATAGAAGATCAAGAATTTCAATGTATCGTTGGGAATGTTGTTTGTCAATCGGTGGCCGAGGTAGATACAGATAGATACACGCCGTATTCTCGCATTGTTTTCGAATGAGTTCATTGACTTTGAACAGATATTCATTGTTGTTGGTATTAGTAAATGCATTCGTTGTGGTAAATTCGTGTAGGTGATCGTAGGAAATCAGTCGAGTTTGAGCTTTGATACGAAGTTGATTGAGTAGATCGTCGAGATTTTTTTGAATGCAATGTGTACGCGAATTGATCGCGTCGATACAGAGGAAAACACGGAGTTGAACGCGGTTTTTCCATCGTTTCGACATGGACAAAATCGTGGCTAATTGTAGCATATAGAGACAAGTTACATCGAATTGAGTCGAACTTTCAGGAACGATGAAATTGATCTAGAAAATTTGAAATTCGATCGATTGATTATCTTCGGTTTTTTTTTGTTTTACTGGCCAAATGTCAATGGTGAATTTTTGTTGATTTGAATTGGAATTTTCGAGTTTGAGCGAAGGGAAATTTCGTGCAAGACAAATACTTTTATTCAACCGAAGTACATCTCGAATGATTTCGACATACGAATCGATATCGAGAAGTTTCTCTTCATTTTCTTTACGCAATGCTAAACAATAAAAAAAACACATTCGAAATCGAATCTCAAGCAAATCTCTTACATTGAAAATGTAAAATCGATTGATGATTTGTTGAATTCGATGAGTTCAGATTCAAATCCGATTGAACTGAAGACGTATGAAGCGGAATGATTGCTGATTTGCGCCAACGTTTTTTGTAGAAAGCACGTGTGCGTAATTGATCATCAGGAATCGAATCGTCATAAAATCCGAGAACGATCGTATTCGGTCGGAGTCCGCCGAGACCAGCGAGTCGAATTAGATGCACGGCACCTTCTCGAATTGTCGATGCTGATGTCATGTCAACGAAAGCTTTGATTTTCATGTGATCAATCAATGAAATCCAAACGGGATATTCTTGTGAGCAGAGATCGTCATCGGAATTGAGTTTCACGTGACCTAAGATGAACAAACCGCCTTTTTTCATATCGTTGACAAATTCGATGAGATGAGTCGATGAACGTGGATTGGCAACGAGAAGAAGGATTTGTGGACGCCAAAATTTCACGTGTTCTTTTCGGGGATCGAGCAAGAGAAGATACTTTCGGACTTGATGAAAGATAAGAGCTTGGGAAATCGAACCCCATGATGCTTGAGGAAAATCTCGTAGATGTAGAATAGCAATGAGACCCGTGAGAATACCGATGGCAATCGAAGCGGATAGAGCTGAAATAATGAAGCACATGATGATCGAGCCGAGTGCACCGATAAGAGCCGTATGCCAGGAGAAATATTTGAATATTGGACGAAAATTCGGTGCTGAGGCAAGAGCAAGAGCGAGACACGAGAGATTGACAGCGAAATAGGCGAGAAGAAAGAAGATGGTGACGATTCGAGAGATTTTATTCAACGAACCGATTAGAAGTACGCACTGAAATGAATTCGTTTCGATAGGATTTCGAATAAATCAATTATCTATCTACTTCGACAAGAGTGAAACTGCATAGAGCAGCAACGATTGGATTGCGACGACTACTTGTACCTTTAGAAATCCATCGGAGTAAGATTCCTGAAATCGAAATTTGCATTTTTCAAGAGAGAGAAAAAGGCGAACAGATCGATCTACCAAAAATCTCATCTTTGGATACAGCTTGAAGGATTCGAGAAGAACCAATGAGACCTGATAGACACGATGAAAACGATGCTGAGATCATAGCAAAAATGACACATGGTTTCCAAAGATTAACATCAGGCAAGAATAAATAATTATTCATAAGAACATAACTGAAAATCATTTCTCAATCGATTGAAATTTAACTGAGAAAACAAAACAAACCGATCAGTTGTTGATGCGATTAGAAATAATTCTGAAATGTAAATCAAAAAAGCGACAACAATCGCCGAAATCGAACCACGATAAAGACTTCGACTGGGCTGCTGAAATTGACCTGACATTGTTGCTCCAGCGAGAAAACCAGTTACACTGGAAAATAGAATTCCGAAAACAGTTTCAAAATTCATCACATCACCAGTTGTATAATCAATCGAATAATTCGAATATAAATTACCTTTGAACGTGCTTAAACTAAAACTCGTATATTGTCCATAGAGAAAATCCGTTCGATTAGGCAGATCGCCGTTATGATACGCATAGACATTCGTTTTGGAAATTACGATCGATAGAGGATTTTGAATGCAAAATGAAAGAACGATAACAATGTACACACAACCAACAATGATGAGAATAAAAAATGCAATCGTTGGATATAATGGAGCACTTAGAAGACAGAGAATTAAACTCAACAAATTAATCACAGTTCCATAGAGAAATCTCCACCAATGACTTGCTTCGAAGATATTCATTTCTCCTATAAATAAACAAACAACAAGATTTGGATTTTTTCTAGTTTTTCTTTCAAATTCAATATTCATTCACTTCCAGGTCCGAAAAGTTCGACTAAAATCTCGACAATAGCTGCTACACTTTGCCCATTACCAATGACAGTTGCAAAATAAAACAAAACGCCAACACCTCCGCCAAATTCCGGCCCTAACGAACGTGATATCATATGATAAACACCTCCGCCATCGATCTTTCCGTTCGTTGCCAACGAACAAATACTCAGCATCGTACAAACTAATATAATCAAGCAAAGACCTAGTTGAATTAACGTTTGTATGACTCCGGCATGAGCAAGAGCAAAACCAATACGCATGAATATCGATATGGCAAGCATGGCGAGGGCAACGGGCGAGAAAACAACAAGCATTCCGCGAAGAAATGTCTTCGAATTGTTCGACACTGTGTGAATATTTGACTCGATAATGGAATGTTCCGATGAGAGATTAATACTGCTATTGAATGTCTGAAGAGACGTTTCGATTTCATGTTGATCATCTGTTTGCACATCGAACCGTGTGTACGGAGCGAATTGACAGTCGATTGTCGTTTGCATAACGAAAGAATGATAGTCTTTGTTGTCTTTTCGTTTGCATATCTTTATTCATGTGTTCCAGGTGTGTCAAATCTCTTTGTAGAGATAGCATTGTAGTTTATCTCATTCGAGTTAAGAACAAAAGAAAAGGCTAAACAATTAAACTATTATATCACTTAAATATAAAAAAAAACGAAGACAAAAAACGAGTGTTAGGAAATGAAAAAAAAATAAAACGACGACAGTATTCATTTTGAACTAGCAATTATAGTACTCTCCTCTTCCGAATCACTTTCATTCTTCTCTTCCTCCGAAGGTAAACCAGCGCTACTACGACGATGAAAATGCACTGCTCCAGGTGATTTCGGTTTTTCTGATATTTGATCAGTTATTGCTGATGAATGATCACAACATTGCAATGGACTGCATTTCGATTTCGTTTTTGAGCATTGATAAAGGCATGTAAATTTTTCGATCTCATTCGATGTCTAGACAAAATCGAATATTTAACAAACAAACAAGAATTTCTCGTTTCATACTAAGGAAAATTCCGGTTGAATCGTCACATGATCGATATAAAATGTTTGAAAAATCACTATTATATCTTGATATTTCGAAAGAATATCTTCAGTTGTATTGAAAACAATATGAACAGTTGCTAAAGTTTTCTGTGGAGTTAAACGCCAAATATGTAATTCATGAACGCCGACAATTCCAGATATCTGAAATGCAATCGATCGAATTCGAATACGTGAGAAATTCGAAGCCTACGGTTTCAACAAGTCGCTTTTCGATTTCATCGGATTTCAATCCACTTGGTTTAGCTTGCAGAACAAGATGCATTACATCCCGGACTAAATAATTCTCGAATAAAAACAAAAATTCAATTTCGAAAATCTACCCGGAATATAAATCATGATGATATACGAAATAAAAAGTAAACAGCAAATACTCGGATCGACTAAACGTGTGTAGATCAATCGAACATGATGTACTTCGCCTAACATAACTAACAATATTCCGCAAGTGAATATCGCCAAAGGACCGAGTAACATATTGAGTACTTGAAGAAATGAATGATGAATAGGTAGTGTGTCAGTAATAAGTACTGAAAAGAAACGCAAATCGATATGATTGAAAATGATTTTAATATTTTTGATCGTACATGATTTCGAGAGATGTTTGGGCAAGGATTGTGGAAGACTAGGACGTCGTTGTTTGATTGCTTGTTGAAGTTTTCGTGAACGTTTCACTAGTGAATCTGAGAAAGAAGAATTTCCAATTGATTCGACTTCGTTTTTTTTTTCTTGTCTTACAGATGATAGCAGCACCCAATAGACAATTGGAAACAGTGGCATAGACTCCAACACCAAGAATGAATTCCGGGTGATCGATTAGACTATGAATATGTTCTAAAATGAGATTATAGATAAAGATAAATTTGTTGTTTTTTTTTTCGTACCATGTCCATGAGCAGAAAGAACTTTCGAACTGTTCGATTCTCGTTTTGGTATGATGAAAACCACGTCGATTAGATGTTTAACAGTTTCAAGAAAAACTGAAACCGACAACGAAAGAAAACTAACAAACGCAACTAATTCACCAACAACACCGACTGTCAAAACCAAAAAAATTGGGAAATCTTGAATTTATCAAAGAAGAAAACAAACCTCGAGCGAGACCATACGTGTGTCGAGATGTGTATACAGATTGAATCTAGAATTTCAGTTATTTTTTATCAAAAAACAAGACAAAGTAAGTAAACGTACCCTCAATGAAACAATTCGAACCGTACAAAGAATGGCTTGACATAGATGATAATAACCATCCAATAACATCACCACTGTTTCCATTTATAGAATAAAAGGAAAAAAAAACGACATACATAATATTTTTTCGTTTATTCATTGAGATTTGTATTCTTACCGCTATGACAAAGATTATAACCAATAACTTCGAGAATGAATAACCCGAGATTATTGATTAATAAAAGCACAGCCAAGATCATCATGTGTTCGTTTGTTATCACGCGGAACTTATACTATCATATCAGTACAAAACGTTACTCTGCATTCTGCTTTTATGTTATATAATGTCTTAGGCACGTTTTTTTTCTCTTTGCGTTCTTTTCTCTCTTTGCGTTCTTTTTTTTCTTTGCGTTCTTTGTTTTTCTTCGTCGTATTTGTCCTTGCATCTCTTTCCCAAAACTGCATCTATGCATACAGCTCGACATCGATTGGTCTTTCTTTTTTTAACTATCCGAGCGCATAGATTCGATCGTTTTATTTTCAAAGTACAATATATCTCAAAGAGGAAAAAAAACATCAAGAACAACTAACAAAAGAAAAAGGTTAATAATAGAAAAAAAAACCACGAACACAAACAATTGAACAGAGAAGAGAAAAAGAAAACATGAAATTGCATTTCAAACACAACACAAAGAAAAACACAGAAATGCATAACTTAGATTTTCAAATAACAAAAAAAAAAGAAAAGAAAAACACGCACTACGAGACACTCGCATTTCGCATGAGAGGTTTATGAGCCAATGCTTCGGTTAATGGCTGTTGATTGTTCATACCTGAATGTGCTTTTGTCCAGCATTTATCACAGAAATATTTCCAACAAGCTAACGAACGACAGAAATATTTGCCTAGTTGAGTACATGATTGACCATTGGAACCGCTGCACGTTTGTGCATCGACTAAATACGGATCAAGTTGAATCTAGAAATCAAACAAAGTCTTTCTCTCGATCAACTGACTAACGAACATTATTCGATACGTACAACTTTAGAAAATCGTTCACAATCGATAAATACATAATTAGCTGTCATAGCACTGAAATAACTATGAATACTTGTAAAAATTACTCGACCTGACCCGATCGGATATTTATTTCGGTCGGTATCGATCGCCGCAAAATCAACTTCGCCAAATAATTTCGAGAATATTCGAGCAAGTGCATATGCCGTCATCATGCCATGCAAAGCGCCAACGAAGACTGTGGTCTTATACGGATCGTCTTTGAGTAATTCGCACATCGCTGCATCGTGTCGATTCGAAGACATCCATTGTGCATCTTCGGTCTACGAAATTTCATTGAACATTCGTCAAAAAAAAATCAATTTCGATTCGATCTACTTACAAACCACGGTATAAGTTGAATCTAAAAAGAAAAAACAAAACAAAATGAAAAATGGAATTCGAGAGACAGAGAGAGAGACAACGTACACTTTTGCGTTTGGATGCGGATCGTTGATTATTGAGATTAAGATAATATTCACAACGACCATCGGAATTTCGTTGTGGTTGTTGACAACAAGCTAAAAGTAGTTCATGTACAGATGATTCTTTATCGAAGATCGCATAAGCATAGCCTGATTTGCCTGAAAGACAAAACGAATGATTGATTTTCTATTTCGAAACAGAAGACGTCAGTTGACTACCATGATTGGTACGACGACGAGTTCGATTATTTTCAGCCGGCCATTCGATACGAACAGGTCCGAATTGACTAAGACGAGTGGCTAATTCACCTATACAAACAATCGAATTTTGTTTTTATTTCCTAGACAACATAAACATACGTTCGTTGAGATCGTGTGGAATGCCTCCGAGAAAGATTTTATTCGAAAGTGACGGAGGATTTATCGAATAAGCACGTGGTTTAACGGGCAATGGCGCACACCAGCACATATTCTGACTAACTTTACCGAAATGACCTGCAAACGAGAAAACCAATTGGTTTTTCGAATGTAGAAATTCACTTACGAGTCGCTTGACGACGTTCATTAGCCGCAGCTATCTTAAGACGACTGTCATCGTTATCCATATTAAGACATTGCTAGAACAAAGATTGAGTTAGTCTTTTGTTTTTTTTCACTCGTTTAATCAATCTACCATTTGTTCGATTAACGATTGAGGAGGAAGATTTGCTTGTCTTTCTTGAAAGTATCGACCTTCATCTTCATATTGATCGTCATCGGCAGCATAACGAGCTGTAAAATCTTTACTCATTAAAAATTGAAGTAATTTCTCATCGGTACACATACTAAAATTTAGTTGTTGTTTTTCTTCTCCTCTCTCTTTTTTTCTTTTCGTTTTTACTTGATTAGTGGTGTCGATGGATAGTTGTACGGTGACATTGACCATTGCGGTGGCATTGTCGATGAACTATTCATCATCATCATCGATCGTTGATCTGTATTCGACAGATTTTCATCAAGTAAATTTGTAAAACCCATCGGCGGATTCAATGAACGATCCATGAGTGAATAACTACTTCCCAATGTCAAATTCTAATTTTGTATTTTCAAACAAACAGACAAATAAATATTCATTTTCGGCTTATTCGTCTTACTTACATTTTCTTTCGAGATCATTGTCATTAGTTCGTTTTACATATACATACAATACACACGATACACACACGCACGCACTCACAGAGGTTAAAAATTAAAAGAGGAATTTATATCTCGACTAATAATCACGTCTTCGGAAAAAGAGCGGAATAAATAGTGAGAAGAGTGGACACGTTTTTGTTTTCTCTTTTTCTTCTTCGACTTATTTTCGTCCATTTGGTTTCTGTTTATTTAAATTGGTCAGACAGAGAACGAGTAAAATAGACAAATTTTAGGCATATTGTTACATTGTCTCGTAGTTAAAAGGCCTGGATAATGAAGGACAATAGCGAACAAATTCGTCCGACCAAAATGAAAAAGAAAAAAAAGAGAAAAAAAACACAGAATGAAATTCGTTAATTTCGTAGTTTTTGTTTCAATCGTTCGAAATAATCTTTTAACATTCGTGTTTGTGAATGTTGTTCGCCGAATGTTGTTTCGACGATTTCGACGGCTTTTTGCGCATAAACAATCGCTTGATCATAGTTTTTGATATCTTCATAAACGCCAGCAATATTTGCATAGATCATAATTAACGATGGATGTTTCGATTGCACCGATTCTTGTTCGATTTCGAGCGTCATTTGAAAATGTTTCAGCGCTAATGAATAATCTTTCAATGCATGATAGACTAAACCGATGTTATTATGTGTCGCACCGAGCAATGGATGGTGCGCTGGAAGAGTTTGTTGTTCGAGTTTGAGTGCATGTTGATAGCATTCCAAGGCTTCGTGTCGTTTGCCTTGAGCATCGAACACACCGCCGATGTTATTGTATCGAATGGCGATATCTGATTGTTCGAGATTCGGCGAGAGTAGATCGATATCGAGCGCGTGTTGAAGATATTCGAGAGAACTATCGAATTGACCTTGTTTCTTAAGAACTAAACCGATGGTTGAATAAGTTGGACTCAATTGTCGATCGTTGATTGGCAGATAGGAAAGATAGGATTCCAAGGACTTTTGAAAATGTATGAGTGCATTGGCGAGATCATCGGTTTCTTCGTAAGTCAAACCGATTTGATGATGTAAATGAGCGAGTTGTTTTCGATCGGTTTCATCGGTTGTTTCGATAACGATCGAATAGATTTCTCGAGCTTTTTCAAAGCGACCGAGAACGAGCATTAATTTAGCCAAACGTTTCATATTGGTTTCCGAACGCATATTCATTCGAATATGTTCGGTTAGTTGTGTTAATTGTTGATTATTTTCATTGATTAAACTCAAATGAATTTGACAGAAATGTTCGTCGAGTGGTTCGATTTGATCGATATGAAATAAAGTGTGCAGAGACAAAACGAATTCAGTTTCTGAAAGTTGATAAATCGATGAATGAATATGAATTTGAAATAGAACAGCAGTTTGATGATTGCCTGCATGAATCGAATCGATTTTATTCGTAGTCACTCGAAGGAAATTCTCGAATGCTAAGAAACCATTTTGATTTCGAGTTAACTTCTCGAAATCTTCGTTGAACATGCATTGACCATGATAGACAATCAACGGTTGAATCGATGTTTTTTGTTTCGATGTTATTTCTTCATCGAGATCACGAATAAAAAATGATAATTGAAGAATTAACTCGGTGTCTTGTGCTCGCAAGGCTCGGTTCATCATATTGGTTAGAAATGAGCTTCGTTTGAACCAAAACATAGCCGAGCTTTTCGAATAAGTTCGTTTGAATTCATCGATGAGTTCTAATTGATATCGATTAGCTGCATATTGAACTCGAGAAAATTCGAGAAAATCTCGTTGATTTCCATTGAAATTCATCAGAATTTCTCTCATAAAATGTGCGTAGATAAACATTGGATCGAGTTCATTGAGATTCGTCGATGAAAAGAAACTCATCGGCATGAGATTGTTTTCATCTTGAACAATTTTCGATTTTAATTTCGAACAGATTTGTTCGATTGTTGAATAGGTACCTTGAATTTTCTCGTTCGTTGGATGAGCGATCGGTTGACTTGAATGGAGATAAATCGAATTGATTTGTTTGTTCGAGTCGAGCTGAGAGAAAAGATTTCTATCGTCGAAATTCGAAACAATCAGATAGATTTGTTCGTTGGTTAGCTCTCGGATTGTTTGTAGGCATTGTTGCCAATTGGAAAAGATCTTAATTGAATTGACAATTTGTCGAAGTTGAACGATCGATTCTCGATCGAATCCATCGTCATCGAATGTCAACCAAATGATAAGAAAATTCTCGATAATTCGAGTTTTAATTGTTCGATTCAACATACCTCGGTGTGAGAGAGAAAGAATGCTGTTATTTTAAATTATTTTTATTGAATTTAAAATAAAAAAAGAAGAAAAAGAAAAAACACGGGGTGTTCAAGTTGTTTTTTGTTTCGAAAAAAGAGTGAGAATGGCATCAGCGGCAACGAAAGGTGTAATCAATCCTTGCATCACACGCTCTTCATATTTGGCAATTGCACTTTGAATTTGTTGATCGGAGAGAAATTGATCGAGTACACGATCTCGAATGTTATTCCACATCCATTTACGTAGTTGTTGAGCACGTTTAGTCAGCAATTCACCGGAATGACTCATTGCTGTTTCGAATGCGAGCATTTGCGACCAAGCTTGATCGATATTTTCACTTTTTCGAGAGGAGACTGAGATCACCTTATGATAGGAGAGAGAGAAAAATCAAAAGTCAAAATCAAAGAGAGAGAGAGAAATTTTACTTTAGGAGCCCAATTTAATGATCGACGACGCATAAGTCGAAGTGCACTTGACCATTCCGTTTTCAATCGACGAACTTCAGGCAACAATTCACCATCAGCTTTCGTGATGATAACGAGGTCAACTAATTCCATTATGCCTTTTTTCATTCCTAAGCAACACGCAACGATTCAATCTAGTTTTTTTCTTATTATGCTCGAAATCAACGAAAATACCTTGTAATTCATCACCGGATCCAGGAGGTAAAAGAACACAGAACATATCGACCATATCAACAACGGCAAATTCCGATTGTCCGACTCCTAATAATCGAAAACGTATTTTCGAATGAATAAAACTGAAATCGATTTCTGCTAACCGACAGTTTCGACGAGAATAACGTTGTAGCCCGCTGCTTCGCATAGGACAATCGCATCATTCGTTGTTCTCGTCACACCACCGAGCGTGCCAGCCGATGGTGACGTTCGAATATACGAATTGCTCTCTCGTGATAACTCGAGCATACGAGTTTTATCGCCGAGAATCGAACCACCGGTCGTCGACGACGATGGATCGACAGTTAGAACAGCGACTTTATGTCCTTGATCAATTAAATGTTTGCCGAACACATTGATAAATGTCGATTTACCTAGAGAAGTTCATCGTTTTCAAATCGTTTGTTTATTTAACTTCAAATCATTTACCAGCACCGGGACTACCGGATAATCCTAGAAAATCAAATGTTATGTCAATCGAAGCGATTCAATCGAACGCAAACGAACCAATTCGAAAGCTAATCGGTTTGTCCAGCTGTCGATCTTGTTTCTCTTTCAAACTTCGTAAAACTTGAGCAAGTAGTTCTTTTGCATGTTGTTGTTTCTCGTGTTGAGTCGACTCGACTAGTGTGATACTCCGGGCTAGACAACCTCGATCACCATTTATCAGACCTCGATACAAATCACTGACTGATGTTGCATATCGACGAACAGACAAGAGATTCGAAAAGCGTCGAGCAAATAGCAACATTCAAATCTGAAATAATCATCATGAGAAAGTAGCACAAATGTTGTTGTTTTTTTATTTCGAAATAAAGAAGAAAAAAGAGTTTTTGTTTGCTAATAAATTTCGCCTTTTCGACCACGAAATCGTGATCGCATATCGATCTAAATACGAAAAGAAAACAACGAGATGACAAAACATCATTGCAACAATCTCTCTCACCATCGATCGTTTACATTCGAAGAACGTGTACGACAAACGTCGACATTCTTCGGGCACGAGTTCTCTCAATTTTTCATCGCTTAAACATTCTTTCGGCGTATGTCCTAACTGTAAAATCACGTTCGAAAGAAAACAACTCTCAACAATTTTTTCTATTTATTACTTTACAGCAATCACTCGCTAACAAGCACATTTTCAAGTCATATCGAAGAAGATCACAAGCAGCATGTGTCTTCTTGTTTTGTTCATCGTAATCATAATCAACTGGATATTCACGTTTGGGTGTCTAGAAGGAATAAGAAAACAAAAAACATTCAGCATTTAGTTTTTCTCTTTCTCTTGTGGAGTTTTTCTATCTCGCTAAATTGTTTTTTTTTATTTCTTTTTCTCCTGTAGTAATTATATACAAAATATATGAGAAAGATTAGATTAGTTCGTTGAAAGACATGATCTCGAACAAGTCGTCGGCGATGAATTCATTTCATGATTTAGTTTATCGAGAGATTTCAAATGGAACTGTTCGTCGACTAACATTTGTAAATATTCGATACAATGTTTCAAACCGAAGAGCAGATTTTCATCGGCTTGATTTTTGTGTTTCGATTGGAAAACATGAGCAAAATCAACAAGTCGAACATCAACACGAATCGATTGTTCATCATAATCATCTCGAATATTGCCATCGTAGACGATTAAGATTGATGACGCAATAAAAACGAATTCAAATTGTTTCGACATGATCTCATAGAGATCGATAAGTCGAACTAGAACAGCTCGAACTATTGCACGATGATCGCGTTCGTTGGCACCGAAAAAATTCGCCATACCATGGACGAGCTCGTCTTTGGTCAGCGAACGAGCACATTGCTTGTCATGATAAATATATGTCTGTTCTTTGTGAGAATAAACTTTCCAGCCGAGTAATTGAAAGCCGATTTCCGAGGCCGGTTGAAATTTGTTAATTTGCCGTTCGATCTTTTCCTGTGTGGCTTCTTCATCGTAAGTGATTCGACCGAGTTTAATATCAATAACACACGGTTTCTCATAGGTTCGAATGATGTTTTCCAAGATTAAATAAGTCATATTGGAATATTCGTATGTGCCGTTATATTGAGGCAGAAATGGCCGAAGTTTAGTCAGTTCAGGTGAAATCGGTCGAACGAACATGATCTCATAGAATTCATGTTCACGTGGACCACGTGGCGGGTTTAATAGAGGCTTGAGTACTTCGCCTGTTGAGCAACGTTCTAATAAGCCGAATTTGGTTTTCGATCGACCGTAGAAATGGCCGGCTACTTGATGAACAAGCGGCCGAGTATCGGGCGGTAATTCAGGTAATGAATCGTCTATCATCTGAAGAAATCAGTCGTGCTTTTTCCAACGTGTATCCGAGGAGGAAAAAACAAAGCGAGCGAGAGAGAGAGAGAGAAGCACACATTCAAATCTATTCGTCAACTAGAATATTCATCGAAATACATACCGGTTTCGATTCAGTCATAATCGAATGTTTTTTTTCTTTTCTATCTATCTGAAAAACAAAATAAACAATTAAAATAACTTAACAAGTCCGAGTTCTTCGTAGCCTTTTAACACATCGGAATCGAAAGTTGTCTCAGAAGGATCAAGAGAAAAATGTTCGTCAGACAAAACAATCGGATTCGAGTCAGTCAAAAGTTGGTCCATGAGAGTTTTCATTTGCGAACGAGTTCGACGTTGGAAACCGGGAAGAATCACTGATCGACGAGTCGATGCCAATCGGCAAGTTGCATTCGAATGAAAGGTTTTCAAATGTCGATCGATTGATGATTGAGTTGTGTAGGTTTTTGAACAGGATTTGATCGGACATGGCAAACGCGAGGCTGTCTCATGATGATTTCTATGCGAAGAACAATATCAAAATGTGACGTGTTTGATGTTTGTCGATTTACTTTTGATGTTGCCGAAGATTTCTCATGTAGACAAAAGTTTTTCGGCAGTTTGGATACGAGCATGAAAAGTGTTTTTGATGAATTTGACTGTGTCGATGCTGATCGAATTGATATAACGATCGAAATATTCGATTGCACTCGTGACATTGATAAGCTATGTCAATAGAAATCGAACTTATCCTTTCGAAGAAAATAGTTTCTTTTTCTATTTACTTTCATTGCGTTCGATTTCATCGAGCAATCGATTCATCGTCCATCGAACATCGACTAACCGTCGTTCGTCTAAATACGAAATTGTCCATTTAAGTTCTTTCGATTTCTCTTTCTTAGACACCCATTGACGGTCTTCGAAGGTGGTCACCC
>Ga0209930_1001354_pt1 | contig 39346 bp, 41 predicted proteins | sample ThiBiot_500_biof_2_FD_183948 | JGI IMG/M metagenome (GOLD analysis project Ga0209930, IMG submission 183948) | Wastewater bioreactor microbial communities from Cape Town, South Africa - Thiocy_cont_500_biof (SPAdes) | ecosystem: Engineered > Bioreactor > Thiocyanate-remediating >...
CAACCGAAATGCGGAATATTCTTTGCAATCATGTAGGCGGCAACGGCGAGCACGAGCGCGGCGAAAATCCGGTTGAGAGCCGTCTTGCTTGCCGAAAGCCGTGTGGCGAGCAGCATGCCCGCACCGCCGCCGACGACACCTCCGAAAATAAACTGGGCAGCGAGCGGCCAGTCCACCATACCGGCTAGGGCATAGTTGAGGGCTGTTGCGATCCCGAAGGTGCCGACAGCGAGCAGCGACGAGCCGATCGCGCTGATGGTCGGCATGCCGGTGGCGAAGATCAGCGCCGGCACGATCAGGAAACCGCCGCCGATTCCGAAGAAGCCGGACGCCGCGCCTGTGACGACGGCGGCCGCACCCGTCATCAGGCACATATTGAGATCGACCGGACGTTGCCTGCCTCCCTGATCGCGCCTCGGGCGGAGCATGAGAAGCCCGACCGCAACCATCACCAGGCCGAACAGAAACAGCAGGTTCTTGCCATCAATGAGAAGCCCGAGGCTCGAACCCAACATAGCGCCCACGATACCGACAAGTGCGAAGACGATCGCGCAGCGCCACCGCACATGCCCCTTGCGGGCATGAGCGACGAGATTGGCATAGGCGTTGACCGAAACAGCGAGCGCGCCGGTGCCGATCGCGACATGTGGATTGGCGACGCCGACCACATAGAGAAGGAGCGGCGTGGCGAGGATCGATCCGCCGCCGCCGATCAGTCCGAGCGTGAAGCCCACAAGACCGCCCGATCCGATCGCGGCGAACAGGGAAGCGTCCATCACGAGCACCTTACGGCAAGAAACCGGTCGTGCAGGACCATGCCCGCCGCCATGGCGGCGACGAACAGGAGGACCAGAGGCAGTCCCATCGAAAGCGCGGATACGGCCGGTCCCGGACAGAAGCCGGCGAGCCCCCATCCAGCGCCAAAGATCGCCGAGCCTGTCAGCAGTCGGGTATCGATATCGGTCCGCTGTGGCAGTTGAAATTGCGTGTCAAGGATCGGCTTCGCCATCCGGCGCTGGAGCTTGACGCCCGGCATCGCAACGAGCACCGCGCCGCCAAGCACAAACGCCAGCGTCGGGTCCCAATGACCGCTTGCGAGATCGAGAAAGCCGACCACACGCGCCGGGTTCGCCATTCCCGATAGCGACAGTCCGAAGCCGAAGATCGCGCCTGCAAGCAGGGTGACGGCAATACGGGCATAAGCGGAGGTGGTCATCTCAATAATCCCATGGTGGTGGCCGCTATCATTCCGGCGGCAAGGAAGGTGGCGGTGGCGGCGAAGGAGCGCTTCGAGAAACGGGCAAGACCGAGAATGCCATGTCCGGAGGTGCAACCCGAGCCCATCCGGGTGCCAGTGCCGACAAGCAGTCCGGAGACAAGAACGAGAGGCCATGAGGCGGCGATCGTCACCTCCGGGAACCGCCCATAGGCAGCGGCGTAAAGGATCGGGCCGGTGAGGAGGCCGGCGACGAAGGCCGCATTGATCCAAATCTGGTGCCCGCCGAGCAGGCGTCCAACAATGCCGCTGATGCCGGCGATCCGGCCGTTGGCGACGAGGAGCAGGATGGCGGAAAGGCCAAGCATCATGCCGCCGAACAGCGCAGGCAGGTATTGGGTCATCTCTGTTCCTCCGGATCGCAGTAAATGGCATAGAGCGCCTGGATGAGCTGAGCGGCCTTCTGTTGTGTCAGGCGATAGAAGATCTGCTTGGCCTCCCTGCGGGTCTCGACGACACCCGCTTCGCGTAACACGCCCAGTTGTTGCGACAGGGACGGCTGGTGGATGCCGAGTTTTTCCTCCAGTTCGCCGACCGAGTATTCGCCCTCCGCCAATGTGCAAGCGAGCATGAGCCGCGCTGGATGCGCCATTGTCTTCAACAGGGCCGCAACCTCGTCCGCGCGGCCCTGCATGTCCTTTGGTGCAACGATGCGTCGTTTCGGCGTTTTAACGAGCGCTACCATGCCGCCCCCTCCAGTGCATCCAACGGGAATTTGAGGTAGCAACGGCCGTTGTCTTCCGGCTCCGGCAGCCGGCCGCCGCGCACGTTCACCTGAAGCGCATGAAGAATCAGCTTCGGCATGGGTAACGTCCGATCCCGTGCTTCGCGAAGCGCCACGAAACGGTCTTCGGTCATATCGGCAAGATGAGGGTTGGCGCGCTTCTGCTCGCCCACCGTGCTTTCCCATTTCGCGCTTCTTTCATCCGGCCGGTAATCGTGCCCGGTGAACAGACGAGTGTCATCGGGAAGCGTCAGGATTTGCTGTATGGAATTCCACAACACTCTGGCGTCGCCGCCTGGGAAATCGGCGCGAGCCGTCCCTGAATCCGGCATGAAGATCGTGTCGTGGACGAAGACCGCATCGCCAATGACATAAGTGATAGAGGCGAGCGTGTGACCCGGCGAGAACATCACCCGCCCTTGAAGGGTGCCTACCTTGAACGTGTCGCCATCGGCGAACAGGTGGTCCCATTGCGAGCCGTCGGTGGCCAGATCCGGCCAGTTGTAGATGCCCTTCCAGAGCTTCTGCACGTCTACGACACGAGAGCCGATCGCCGTCGGCGCGCCGGTCTTGCGCTTCAGGTAGTCAGCGGCTGAGAAATGGTCGGCGTGGGGGTGAGTGTCGAGTATCCAATCGACCATCAGCCCCTCGGTCCGCACATAGTCCAGGATCGCATCGGCATGAGCATGTGAAGTCGCGCCGGACTTCTCGTCGAAGTCGAACACCGGGTCGATGATCGCACAACGCCGCGCCACCGGATCGGCGACCACATACTGGATGCTGCCCGTGCGCTCGTCGTAGAAGCCCTTGACGCGCGGTGCGTTCGTCTCATGGCGGTCGAGCCAGCGCGCGGCGCTCGACAGATCGAACCCATGGCTTCTGCCAACGGTTTCCACGTCCTCGCGCTTCATCCGCCCATCCAGTACTTCGCCGAGCACATAAAGCGTCAGCGCCCGCGTTCCGCTCTTGCAGTGGGCAAGGACCGGTCCCTTCGCCTCTGTCATAGCTTTCTGGAAGGCGCGGATATCGGCCTCGGCAATCGTCGGGCCGGTAACGGGTACGTAGTCATAGTCAAGACCGGCCGATTGTGCGGCGGCGGCTTCGGCGGCATTGCCCGGCTGACTGGCTTCCTCGCCGTCCGGCCTGGCGTTGATCACGGTGACAAAACCTTGCCCGGCGAGAGCGGCGAAGGCGGCCGGTTCCGGTTGGGCCGATACCGTCAAGCGATCATTGATTCTCACTGCCTTCATGGTGGTGCTCCTATTCGTCAATATATGATTAAATATAATGAATAATGATGGCATTCAAGGGCGCGATTGCAAAACTCCGCAGAATCTCGGCAGTCGCTTCGGACGCGTGTGGATCGACGCCGATCGGCGCGCGAAATCATTGATTTCGCTGACTGCGGTAGGGTCACCCTGCGAATTCGGTTCACACTTACAGAAGCCGGCGCAACATTTCGGGACCATGCGGCCAGGATCGGCGCCGAAATCGAAAGAGTGAGGGAAACGATCCTGCCCGCTGGAGAGCTTCGGGGGCCTTTTACATGTTGCGATGCCGCCGACGTTCGGCCCGACCCACTTCGCGCCTGTACTGGCGGAAATGGGGAAACGTTATCTGCAACTTCAAATCCATTTAGCCTACAGTGATCGCTTCGTCGATCTAATCGCAGAGGGTTTCGACTGTGCGATCCGGGTCGGCCAATCTTCCCGATTCAAATCTGGTTGCTAAACGGATTGGTCCGATTCCCGGAAGTTTTGTCGCGAGCCCGGCCTATATCAAGGCGGTTGACTGCAAGGGGTGCCACGCCGAGAGGAAAACCAAAATGACGGCCCCGTTCCGTCTTGCCGTGACGTCGCCGATACCGCCCATAATTTCGACAAGCTCGAATGGCACGAGGTAAATTGACATCGCTGCTGACCAGGCTAGAAGTGCGCCTATGGCGAATCGCGACGCGATCCTTCGAATTCTGCGTGGCTTCTTCGCCGCGCTGATCGCCATGTCGGTCGTCGTTTCCTCCTCTGTTCACGCCGCCACTTCCGGCGACCATGGGGTCGTCGTCGCGGCCGGAGACGGCCACGAACTCCATCCCGAAAGCGCCCACGGCGACCACGACGGCCGGGCGAAAAGCACGTCGTCCCCCACAGCCAAGGCCCCGGGAACAGCAAAAGGCGGCTGTGACGACGGATCGCTCTGCAAGCTGCTGTGCAGCTTCTCGATGATCGAGCCTTTCGTGCACGGCAAAATCGCCAACCATGGCCGCGCGCCTTGGGCCGCGGTGCGTATCGTGGCGGAAGCGCCCGGCGAAACGACAGCCGACATACGGCCTCCAAGAAGCTGATCCGACAGCGCTAGTCGCGTTCAAGCGGCCCTCGAGAGTCGCGCCGGCAACTGCCCGGCGGCTCCGTTTTCGGCTCCGCTGATCCAGCTTCACCGTTCCCCATATTCGACGAAAGAATTCATTCTCATGAACCGACGAGCCCTGCTGGCGCTCGCGCCGCTCCTCGCGAGCGGATGCGTGGCGGCACCTCTGCCGAACATTTTGCCCTCTTCCGATCCAGTTTCGCCGTCCGCGGAAATCCGGGACGTCCGCCCCGCGAACGTGATCGGCGAATACCATCCCCGCCAAGCCGTGGAGCCCAAGCCGTGGCGGCAGCGCAATGATGAGCAGGCTCCCAAATCCGGAGATGCCTCATGATGCGCACCAAGGTAAGGGCATTCCTGGTCGCCTCGTCGCTGCTCGTCCTCGGCGGCTGTGTGTCGACCGCGGAGATCGCAGGCTATTCCGACCCGAAGGCCGGGTTTTCGACGGTCCGTGCGAAGGCGGCGTCCGCGATGGGACAGGACACCGTCTGGATCAGGAGCCGGGCCGAGGCCGACGCCACGGCCGCGCGCGTCCGCGGGTTGGTCGGCAAGAAGACGATCAACGCCGATACCGCCGTCCAGGTCGCGCTCCTCAACAACCGCGGCCTTCAGGCAGCCTATGCGGATCTCGGCATCTCGGCGGCGGACGCGTGGCAGGAGACCATGCTTGTCAATCCGCGCCTGAGCGTGAGCGGCTCCGCGCTCGGTGCGCCGAACCGATCCTTTGATGGCGCGATAATAGCGAACATCATGGCGCTCGCCACCCAGCGGCGGCGCGTGGATATTGCCGCCGACAGGTTCCGGGCAGCACAGCTCCGGGCCGCCGAAGAGACGTTGCGCGTTGCCGCCGATACGCGGCGCGCGTGGATCGATGCAGCGTCGGCCTGGGAGCGCGTCGCGTCCCTGAACAAGGCGAAAACCGCTGCCGACGCCGCTTCCGAACTGGCCGAGCAGCTTGGCGAAAGCGGCGCATTGCCGAAGGCCGGGCAGGCACGGGAGCACGCGTTCTACGCCGAGCTGACGGGCCAGATCGCCAAGGCTCGGCTTGAGGCACGGCTCGCCAAGGAAGAGCTGACCCGCGGGATGGGTGTCTGGGGTCAGGACCTCGACTATTACGTTCCCAACGCGTTGCCGCCCCTACCAAAAGGAATCAAGGGCAACAAGGCGATCGAAGCGGAAGCGCTGCGGAACCGCGTCGACCTCCAGATGGCAAAAGCCGAGCTAGGGGCAGTCGCCCAATCGTATGGGCTGACCCAGGCGACACGGTATCTTACCGATCTGGAGGTAACGGGCGGCGTCGGGGTCGAGCGCGAGGAGCGGAAGAACCTCGCCTCCGGGATAGCCGAAGCGGAGTTCCAGATTCCGATCTTCGACAGCGGCAAGGCGCGCCTGCGCAAGGCCGAGCTCGAATATATGCGGGCGGCCAATATCCTGGCCCAGAAGGCGGTCAACATCCGGTCGGAAGCAAGATCGGCCGAGGAACGCTACAGTTCCAGCTACCGGATCGCCCGCCACTACCGGGACAATGTCCTGCCGCTCAGGACTACCGTCGAGGAGCAGTCGCTCCTCACCTACAACGGAATGATCACCAACACCTTCGAACTGCTGGCCGACATCAGGGCGAAAGTCGACGCGAACCTGCTCGCGATCGACGCGAAGCGCGCCTTCTGGCTGGCAGACGTCGGCCGGACCGCTGCCGTCTACGGAGGCGGTTCGGGCTCGGGCAAAACTGAACAAGCCTCGTCGCAGGACGTCGCCGCGGCTGCGGACTGAGGCGCAAAAGGAGAACGACATGTTGAACAGAAGGCAATTCTTCGGTGCCAGCGCGGCACTCGTGGGCGCGGCGGCCTGGACCAAAACCTCCGCCATGGGGCTTCCCGACGCGCCGACGATGGGTTCTGCGAAGACGCAACCTCCGCTCGCGCCATCAAGCGGTCCGGACTACCAGCCCGTCGTCACCCTCAATGGCTGGACCCTGCCTTTCCGCATGAATAACGGCGTGAAGGAATTCCACCTCGTTGCCGAACCCGTCGAGCGCGAAATGGCGGAAGGAATGACCGCCTACCTCTGGGGCTATAACGGGCAGTCGCCAGGTCCCACGATCGAGGCGGTCGAGGGCGACAGGGTCCGCATCTTCGTCACTAACAAGCTGCCCGAACACACGACGATCCATTGGCATGGCATGATCCTGCCGAACGGCATGGACGGGGTCGGCGGGCTGACCCAGCCGCACATCCCGCCAGGCAAGACATTCGTCTACGAATTCGACCTCGTGAAGAGCGGCACCTTCATGTACCACCCGCATGCCGACGAGATGGTCCAGATGGCCATGGGCATGATGGGTTCCTTCGTGATCCATCCCAAGGACCCCGCCTTCATGCGTGTCGACCGGGATTTCGTCTTCCTCCTCAATGCATTCGACATCGAGCCTGGCAGCTACGTGCCGAGGATCATGGAGATGACGGATTTCAACATATGGTGCTGGAACAGCCGCATCTTTCCGGATCTCGATCCTCTCGTAGTCGCAAAGAACGACCGCGTTCGGGTGCGGATCGGCAATCTCACGATGACCAACCATCCGATCCACATGCACGGCTACGATTTCGAGGTGACATGCACGGATGGCGGCTGGGTGCGGCCGGAAGCGCGGTGGCCCGAGGTCACCATCGACATCCCGGTCGGCGCGATGCGCGCCTACGAGTTCGACGCGGTGCGCGAGGGCGATTGGGCGATCCACTGCCACAAGTCGCATCACACGATGAACGCGATGGGCCATGACGTCCCGACCTTCATCGGCGTCGACAAAAAGGATGTCGCCAAGACGATCCGGAGGCTTCAGCCCGACTACATGCCCATGGGAACCAAAGGCATGGCGGACATGGGCGAGATGGAGATGCCGCTCCCCGACAACACCGTCAAGATGATGGCAGGCTGGGGGCCGTTCGGCGCGATGGAGATGGGCGGCATGTTCTCGGTGGTCAAGGTGCGCGAGGGGATCGCCGCCAACGACTATTCGGACCCCGGGTGGTTCAAGCATCCGGAGGGCACCGTCGCCTGGGAATGGACCGGAGACGTCCCGGCTCCGGCCAAGGCCGACGGTGCGAAGACGATCCCGCCGGGAGAGCATTCCGGCGGTCACTCGAAGCGGGGCTAGTCAACTACCGAACTCAATAACTGGAGAAGAAAGCATGAGGAAAAGCATATTTGTCGCAGGAATGATGGCCCTCCTGGCAGGTTCGGCCTTCGCCAACGGAAACCACGCCGGAGGGCACGACGACGACCTGACGGCCATTGGCAAGCCGGGGAAAGCAGCCAAGGCCGATCGGACCATCAACATCAGCATGCTCGAAAAGGGTGACGGCTCCATGAGCTTCGACCCGGTGTCGATCACGGTGAAGAAAGGGGAGACCGTCCGCCTCCGCTTCACCAACAAGGGCGAGAACGACCATGAATTCGTGATGGACACCCATGAGCACGTCATGGAGCACAAGACCGCCATGGAGAAGTTCCCCGACATGGAGCACGAGGATCCGAACCAGATACGCATCGGCCCCAAGAGCAAGGGCGAGATCATATGGACCTTCACGACCGCCGGCGATTTCGACTTCGCCTGCCTTATTCCCGGCCATCACGATCTCGGCATGAAGGGAACGATCAAGGTCACGTCCAACTGAAGTCCGCCAACCAGACCTGAAAGGATAGATCCATGAACAAGCTGCTCACATCGACGCTCGCCGCCGCTCTTTCGCTTGGCTCGGCCGCTGCGGTTATGGCTGCGGAATACACCAAAGGCGTCGTGAAGAAGGTCGACGAGAAGGCCAGCAAAGTCACGATCCGCCATGAAGAGCTGAAGAATCTCGACATGCCCGCCATGACGATGGTGTTCGCCGTCCCCGACAAGTCGACGCTCGGCAAGCTCAAGCAAGGCGAGCAGATCGAGTTCGTCGCCGAACGGGTCAAGGGAAAACTGACCGTTACCGAGGTCAAATAGGCGACCCACCAGCCGGGACGGTGCTTCGGCTCCGTCCCGGTGCCCGCTTCCGGGAATGTTAGCCTGAGATCAAACATCGAGCCCGGAGCGGATTCGGACACCGGGGAGGATCCGCCCGAAAACTCCATCGCGCCTGACGCCGTGCCACAAGGCAGCCAAAACATGGAGGACGACGAGCGCGAGCGTGACGTTCCAGAGCGCCTTGTGAACCCCTGCGGCCGGGCCCCAAAAATAGGCTGCGACGAATCCCGTGACCGCCTGGGCCAGGAGGCTAGCGTAAAGACCCCAATGAACCACCGCCGAGCCGACCTCAGCGAAACGCGGGGAACGGGTCTGGAGTAGCGTCCTGCGCTGCAGCCGGAGAACCATGCGCAGGGATACCAATGCGCCAATGCCCATTCCGCAGTAGTTGTGGACTAAGTGCAGGAACAGGTCCCATTGCGTAGCCGGCAGGAGGGGGTTGTGGGTCCGAGGGATTGCGTCGGACGTCCACCATTGCGTGATGACCATGACAACAACCGCCCAATGGATTGCAATCTGGAGACTGGAATACTTCGACATTACCCGACGCTCATTCTGAACACGCTTTCGAGGGCACCGTGTAACCGCCCCTGAAGCGATATGCGAGCTGATTTGCATGCCGATCCAAGTCTGGCTTGTCCGAGCGGAGCCGAGCATGGCCGAGTTTGATCCTGTCAAGGCCCTACGTCGATAACCACCATCAGCCCGCCGCCTTCTTTCTCCTAGGCGTTGTTGTTGGTGGTGTGATGCGGAATGTGACAGCGGATAAGCCACTTGCCGGGATTCTGCACCTTCCAGACGACGTCGTAACGCTGGCCCGGGCCGACATTGACGGTGTCGGCAAGGAAGCGCGCCGAGGCGGGGATCGTCTCGCCGTCGCGCGCGGCGACCTCGAACGGCCCGCCATGGATATGCATGGGGTGGACGAAGCCGTTGTTGGTGCCGATGAAGCGTACCTTGAGCGTCTCTCCGACCTTCATGTGGATGGTGTCGGTCGCGGGGTATGCCTTGCCGTTGATGGTGAAATAGTTCGGCATGCCGCCGTCCATCGACATGGACGGATAGGTGAGACCCTCGCGCTTGAGCCATTCCTGAAGTTGGATGACGTAGTCATGGTCGGCCTGGACCTCGTCGTTGGGATTGGCCGGATCGATAATGAGCGCGCCATAGAGGCCGAGCGCCTGCTCGCGGTCGGGTTTTGCGTGAGGGTGATAGAAGTAAGTGCCGTGCTGAGTGGCGGTAACTCGTAGGAATAGGTTTCGCCCGGCTCGATCGGCTTCTGCGTGATCTCGGCGGGCCCGTCCATCTGGTTGGGCAGGATCAGCCCATGCCAGTGGACGGTCGTCTCTTCCGGCAGCCCAACGCGGATGATAGAGGCAAGCTCCTCGATTGCGACATGGTCGTGTCCGTCGAGGCGGTCCTTTGACACGCCGTTTCGCTTCCCACGTACCGGCAAGCTGATCGAAAAAATGCCATAGGGTCTCTGCCCGCTTGATCCACGCAAATCGATCTCGCGTAGAAAGGCGAGAGATGGCAATAAATAACAGGCGGCCTTTTATGGATCAAGCGCTCAACGGTTTTCAATCGCCCTGGCTCCGCGCGGCGGTGGCTATCCTTCCGATCGTGGCCGCGTCGCTCCTTGGTCAATGGGCTACCTATCCCAATCTTGCAAACTGGTATGCCGGCCTGACCAAGCCCGTCTTCAACCCGCCTAACTGGATTTTCGCGCCGGTTTGGACAACGCTATATATACTGATGGCCTGGTCGGTCTGGCGCATACTGAAACTGCCGGTGGCCACGCCCGGTCGCAACATCGCGCTTGTGTTCTTCTTTCTCCAGCTTGCATTGAACGCTGCGTGGTCCTGGCTGTTTTTCGGATTCAATAATCCGCTGGCGGGGTTGGTGAACATCGTGCTGCAATGGATTGTGATCCTGATCACGATCGCACTTTTCTGGCAATTGGACGGCATCGCCGCCGTCTGCCTCGTTCCTCTCGCGGCGTGGGTAGCATTCGCAACGCTGCTCAATTTTGAGATCTGGCGTCTCAACGGTTAACGAACGAGGGAAGCGCTTGGCCAGGGTTCACGACGGCTGCGATTGTGCTGATCCGATCATTGTCTGGTTTCGCGACGATCTTCGCCTCGCCGACAATCCTGCGCTTCACGCCGCGGCCCGATCGGGGCGGCCTCTCATATGCCTGTTCGTTTATCAGACAGACGACGACATCAGGCCGCTCGGCGGGGCCGCCCGCTGGTGGTTGCACGGGTCGTTGCTGGAACTTGACCGCGCTTTGCGCTCCAAGGGCGGAGAGCTTCTTCTGCTTTTCGGATCGGCGACCAAATTGATCCCACATCTCGCCGTGGCCTTCCGGGCGCATTCCGTCTTCTGGAACAGGAGGTACGGCGCGGCGGAGCGGCTGATCGACGAAGACATCAAGTCGAAGCTGAAGGCTTCAGGCATCGAGGCAAAAAGCTTCAACGGCCACCTGCTTTACGAGCCTTGGTCAGTATCGAGCAGTAGCAATTCTCCTTTTCGCGTCTTCTCGGCATTCTGGCGCGCCGCGCTGGCTACCGGTGAGCCCGGGGCACCTTTGCCGGCGCCGTCTCTGCCGGACTTTTCCAGCCGTGTCGACGCAAGCGGGCTTAGAAAAACCAAACTCACCGACCTCCGTCTCGAGCCGACGGCGCCGGACTGGGCTAAGGGGCTGCGCGCCTTCTGGCAACGTGGCGAAGCGGGCGCAAAAAAACGCTTGGATGAATTTCTGGAAGAGGGGTTCTCAAGCTACGCCGCTGCGAGGGATCGACCTGACCGGCCGGCGACGTCGCGACTTTCTCCCTATCTGCGCTTCGGCAACATTTCCGTTCGCCAAGTCTGGCATGCTGTCACGGCACATGCGATGCGGTCGGGATCGGCCGGACGCAACCTGGAAAAGTTCCAGTCGGAGTTCGGCTGGCGCGAATTTTCCTACCATCTTCTTTACTACAATCCCGATATGGCGCGGCGCAATCTCCAGCCGGGGTTCGATGGCATGCCGTGGCGCGACGACGACAACGCATTCAAGGCATGGCAACAGGGAAAGACCGGCTATCCGCTGGTGGATGCGGGGATGCGGGAACTGTGGGCGACGGGGTGGATGCACAATCGCGTCCGCATGGTCGTCGCCTCGTTTCTCATCAAGGACCTTCTGATCGACTGGCGGAAAGGCGAAGCCTGGTTCTGGGATACGCTCGTCGACGCCGATGCCGCGAACAATGCGGCAAGCTGGCAATGGGTCGCCGGATCGGGTGCCGACGCGGCGCCGTTTTTCCGGATATTCAATCCCGTGCTGCAAGGCGAGAAATTCGACCCGGAAGGCGCCTATGTCCGCCGCTGGGTGCCGGAACTGGAAAAGCTACCGAGTAACCTCATTCACCGCCCCTGGGAAGCGGCACCGAAGGACTTGCTGAGAGAGGATACCTCCAGCCCCGCTGCCAATTACCCGGCGCGCATCGTCGATCACCGGCAGGCGCGGGAGCGCGCCCTTGAGGCTCTTGGAAATCTTGGTTGACGGCCTCGCGATGATTTAACAGATCTCGTCATCCCACCCGCAACGTGTGAAATGTAGCGATTACCGATGCCTCGTCATAAGGCTTTGAAAAAAACAGCGCCTTGTCGGGGAGCTCTTTCTCTTCCGGCGTTCGGTGGCCGGACGCGATGAAAATATGCACCGGAGGCCAACGGTCCCTGACGGCATGAGCCAATCGGATGCCATCCATCGATCCCGGCATGTCGATGTCCGTGAAGATGGCCCAAATGTCCGGGACCCCCTCAAGTATCGAGATTGCTTCGTCGGCGTCAGCAGCCTCGTAAACCTTGAAACCCTCTGCTTCGAGCATCCCGACAGCGCCCAATCGGATAAAGGGCTCGTCCTCCACGACAAGAATACTCAACTGCGTCTTCAAAACCCTCAGTTCCCCAGCCTTCGATGCTGCCGTCAGCCACCCATGACAAAGGTCAAAAACCGTCAGCGATTACGTCCAACGCCGTCACCGCGACTCCGTTCCGCCAACTATGAAAGTTTAAGTTAGGTCTCGGTGATCGGCCGGCTTTGGCGGTAGCTTGCGGGACTCGAATTTTTTCTATGCGAGTTCTTGGGTCATAGCGCCTCGGTGGCGAGATCCCTCATGTGGTCGCGTCTGCTTGTGAGAGAACATACAGCCCAACATCAATCGTTCCGGCGTTGAACCCGGCCTCGCAGTAGCAAAGGTAGTATTCCCAGAGCCGGCGGAAGCTGTCCGGAAAGCCCATTGCCTTGATCCTCGGCCAGGATGCCAGGAAGCGTCGGCGCCATTCGCACACGGTTTTTGCATAGTCCTTGCCGAAGCTCTGCGATGAAACCAGCCGGAGGTTCGCCGCTTTCGCCTGGTCGGCGATGATCGCTCTTGTGGGGAGCATGCCTCCCGGGAAAATATGGCGCTGGATGAAATCCGCCGATCGGCGGTAGCTCTCGAAGCGCGCCTCGTCGATGGTGATGACCTGAAGGACGGCGATGCCGCCGGCGTTGAGGCGATCGTGCAGGGTTTTGAAGTAAACCGGCCAGTAAGCCTCGCCGACCGCCTCCAGCATCTCAATCGATACGATCCGATCGTAGGAACCTTCGATGTCGCGATAGTCGGTCAATTCCAATGCGACCCTATTGACGAGAGCTTCTTGTTCCACTCGCTCAAGGGCAAGAGCCAGTTGCTCGCGCGACAATGTAACGCCGGTGACACGCGCGCCGGACCGGGCCAATGTTATGGCCAAAGCTCCCCAGCCACAGCCGATTTCAAGAACCTTCTCGCCGCCGCGCAGATCCAGGAGTTCGACAATTCGCGACAGCTTGGCGCCTTGAGCGTCTTCGAGCGTCTGGTCTGGATGCGTAAAGAGCGCCGACGAATAGGTCATGCTCGGATCGAGCCAATGCTGGTAGAATCCATTGCCGAGATCGTAGTGGAAGGAGATGTTCCTGCGGCTGCCCGACTTGCTGTTCGCCCTTAGGAAATGACGTACGCGGTTGAGCATCCGGACAGGCAGGAAACCGGAAATCCTGGAATCGAGTACGGCGATGTTCTGCGCCGCCAATTCCAGCAGCAAGGCAAGATCGGGGCTCGACCAGTCGCCGTCGATATAGGCTTCGGCAAAGCCCAGATCGCCCTCGCTGACAAGCCGCCTGATCGCTCGCCAGCGATGGAGAACAAGCGCCGCGGAAGGTCCGGCGCGATTTCCCGAATGTTCGATACGATCGGACGTAGGCAGCACGACGGTGATATGGCCGAACTCGATCTGCGCTATCATTCGACGTACAACGCGAGCGACCAGGCTTTCCCTGGGACGACTAGTTCCGCCTAGTGCTCTCGTTTTGCCATCAAAAATCATTCGCTATGGTCTTTTCTGGATGATTGATCTCAGGCCTCGCGCCATGCCCAAGAGTGACGGGCCGAGCGGGTGGAGCAGGCCGGGGGCGGAGGCGAATGCCCTTCAGCCAGATCAGCAGAGCCTCCCAGTAGATGCCGACAATGACCTTGAAGGTCATGAGCGGATAAGCGCAAAAGGCGCGCGCCAGCGCCGCGTCGCTTAAATCCTGTCGAGTGGCGGCCAGCTTGGCGACAATGAGCGGGCCGGCTTCATCGCGGCCTATCACCGAAACCGCCAGATCGCTGCCTGGTGGAACGACCGAGAAGGAATAGACCATGTCGGTTGTCATAAAGGGCGAGACGTAGAAGGATTTTCGGCTTTCCTGCCGGATCGGGCCTTGCATGCCGGAGGGCACGGGAATGAGGTAATTATGGCGCTGCCCGAATGTGTTGTTGACCTCGTAGAAGATCGCCGAAAGCGTCCCCTCATGTCTGTGGCAGAAATAGATGCTGAGCGGATTGAAGGCATAGCCCAGGATGCGTGGCATGGTGAGCAACTGGATCGCGCCGCCGGATTCGATCCCTGCCTGCTGCAAATGCCGCTCGATCCTGTCGCGCGGCGACATGGTCGATCCATCGCCGTGATCACGATCATGGAAACTGAAGAGGTTGAAGCGATTGTGCGAGAACAGTCGGAGCCTGTCCGCAAGAGCGTCGATCTCGTCGAGGTCGAGCAGCAGGTAAAAGACGCTGTAGCGCAGGCGGTGCTCTCTCGGCCGCAACCTGTGGTGCATCACCGAGCCTGCGTAGAGGGCTGATCGGAAACCAACCATCAGGCCGCCTCCGCCAAGCCCGATGTGCGCTTGCCGACATGGATGCGTCCGGATTCATCAGAAACCGTCCATGGGCGCCGCACGCCGCCGATGCTTTCAGCGACGGCAAGGCCGGCCTGCAGCCCATCTTCGTGAAACCCCGCTCCGAAATAGGCGCCGCAAAACCAGGTGTTGCCGAAACCCTGCAACGACCAAAGCTGTTGCTGAGCTTCCAATGCCCGAGCGTCGAAACGGGGATGGCTGTAGCTCATTTGTTTCAGAATTTCGTTTGGGGAGATTTCCCGATGGGGGTTCAGCGTTACGAACAGTGGCCGCTCGCTTTCGATTCCCTGAAGGCGATTCATCCAATAGGTCACGGCAAGCCTGCGGCCGTCACCATCGTCCCGGGTCATATAATTCCAGCTCGACCAGACACGGCGCCGCTGCGGCATCAGGCGCGTGTCGGAGTGGAGGACCGTTTCGTTGACGCTATAGTTGAAAGCGCCAAGTAGTCGCCGTTCCTCGCCGCTCGGATCGGCCAGCATCTTCAGCGCCTGGTCGGCGTGCGTCGCGACGACAACCTGATCGAAACGGCGGCGATGGCCCTCATGCCCGATGATTTCGGCGCCATTTCCGGTGCGGACGATCGCTTTAACCGGATAGTTCGACGCCACTTCGGATATGGGACCGGCAAGCACCCGCACATAGGAGCTGCTGCCGCCAGCCACTGTCCGCCACACCGGGCGGCCGGTGAGTTTCAGAAGGCCGTGTGTATCGCAGAACCTGATGAACGAAGCCGCGGGATAGGCTCCGATTTTCGCGGCCGGCGTCGACCAGACGGCGGCCGCCATCGGATAGAGATGGTCATTGCGGAATCCGTCGCCGTAGCCGGCGGCGTCAAGATATTCGTCGAGCGTCATCATGCCCAGCGCGGCCACGTTGCGCGGCGCCTCGCGATAGAAGCGGACCAGGTCGCGCAGCATCATCCAGAATCGCGGACTGACGGCGTTGCGACCCTGCGCGAACAGGCCCAAGAGTCCGGTGCCGGAATATTCGAGCCGGCCGTCGTCGAGGGAAACGGCAAAGGACATATCGGATCGCTTGGTGGCGACGCCGACATGATCGAAAAGAGCCGTCAGGTTGGGATAGGTGTGTTCGTTGAACACGATGAAGCCGGTATCGACGGCAACGCCCGCGGCGTCGACCGTGTGGCTGTGTCCGCCCAGGCGGCCATCTGCTTCGTATAGGACAACCCGGTGCTTTTTTGAAAGCAGCCACGCGGCGGAGAGACCGGAAATGCCGCTGCCGACGACAGCAATATCGAGGCTTCGATCCCGCGCTGTCATGCGTTCTGGCCTGTCGGGCCAATCGGTGGCTGCAATCTTTCCGGTCAAAGGATTTCCCTCCGCGCGCCAAACTGCCAATATTTACGGAACCCGGCGCGCGGTAGATCACTTGAAGCGTGATCCGATTGAGAAGATCGCGCGTAAGAAGGGCAAATGGATGCTGCAGGTTCACATCTCGGCGACAGGCATAAGCGGCAGGTCCGCCCGGCAGCGAGACTCATTGTTTTGAACGAAGCCAGGCAAAAAGAGGTAGTGCCGTCTCCTGAGGACCTGATCGAGCTTGTAAGCGCGGTTGCGCGCGAGCAGGACCGGAATGCGTTCGCGCAGCTGTTCGGCTATTTCGCGCCACGCGTGAAAAGCTTTCTGATTCGGTCCGGTCTCGAGGATGGCGTGGCCGAGGAAGTGACGCAGGAGGTCATGATCCTGGTTTGGCGGAAAGCGTCCTATTTCGATCCAGGCAGGGCGGGCGCTTCGACATGGGTATTCACGATTGCCCGCAACCAAATGATCGATCGCCTGCGTCGGACGCGTTCGCGTACTCCAGATTGCCAGTTTGATCCCAGCGAAGAACATGATCAGCCCCCATCGGGCGAAGAGATTGCGATCACGGCGGAACGGGAAAAGGAGGTGCGAAAGGCGCTTGGAACCCTGCCAGGCGAACAAGCAACCATCGTGAGGCTCTCTTTCTTCGCAGAGAAGCCGCATGCGGAGATTGCTCGCGAATTGGGCATTCCGCTCGGCACAGTAAAATCCCGTATCCGGCTCGCATTGAACCGGCTTCGGATCCTGTTGGACAGCGATATATGACGATCAACCATCATCCAAGCGACGAAACGCTGATGCGCATGGCGGCCGGCGCGTTGGGCGCCGGGCCGGCGCTTGTGGTGTCCGTCCATCTCGAAGGATGTGCCGTCTGTCGCGATCGCATCGCGAACTTCGAGGCCATCGGCGGCGCGATCCTCGACGAGATGCCAGCCGCTCCACTTGCCGCCGATCTGTTCGGACGCACGATGGAACGGCTTGAGATTGCCCAGCCGGCACGGGCGGAAATATCGGTCGCGAGGAAGCGGCCGGCCTTGGGGATAGAACTTCCCCAGGCGATCCGGGATTGTGAGGTCGGCCCATGGAAATGGCTGGGGCCGGGTTTCAGATGGAGCAAGGTCAGGATCGCCGGCAGTCCGGACGCCAAGGTCATGTTGCTGAAGGGTCGAGCCGGTCTTCATTTGCCGGCTCATGGGCATACCGGCCTGGAATTCATGCAGGTCCTGTCGGGCTCGCTGTCCGACGAGCGCGGCCAGTATTTTGCAGGCGATCTCGATGAGGCAGGCGACGACGTTGATCATCGTCCGATCGTGGGCCAGGAATCTGACTGCGTCTGCCTTGCAGCCCTGGAAGGGGACACGCGCCTCCATGGCTTACTCGGTCGCCTTCTGCGTCCGATCGTGGGCTTCTGATCGATGCCTGCGGCGGGCGCGATGAGCATCGGACCGCGAGTGACGGCCGGCTCATGAAGATATTCCCGTCGTCTGCCGGCATCTTGAACGCAATCGCCAGGATCGGAGCACCATCTCCGCACAGGGGCGTCCGCTATGGTCGCGGTCCGCGTCATATCCTCGACGTCTACCCCGCCGTCACGCACAAACCTTCCCCTGTCATCGTCTTCTTCTACGGCGGCGGCTGGGAGGAGGGAGAGCGCGGCGACTATTTTTTCGTCGGAGCGGCTTTGGCGGCGCGCGGCTTCACCACGGTTATTCCCGACTATCGGGTTTTTCCGGAGGTCCGGTTTCCCGGCTTCATTGAGGATGCGGCGGCGGCGCTGCGCTGGACGATGGAGCACGTTGCGGGATTTGGCGGCGATCACCGTCGTATCATCGTCATGGGGCATTCCGCCGGCGCCCATATCGCCGCGATGCTGGCATTCGATCGGAAATGGCTCGCCAAGGTAAGTCTCGACGCAGGCATTGATCTTATCGCGATGATTGGCCTTGCCGGACCTTACGATTTTCTGCCACTTCACAGCGAGACGCTGAAAGAGATTTTTGGCCCGGAAGAACGGCTTGTCACCACGCAGCCAATCAACTTCGTCGAGAAAGGCGCTCCACCGGCGTTCCTGGCAACCGGAAGAAACGACCGGACCGTCGATCCCGGCAACTCGATCCGGCTTGCCGAGCGCATAAGACTTTTCGGAGGCGAAGCCAGCGTCAAGCTGTACGACCGGGTCAATCATCGCACGCTCATCGGCGCCCTGGCGCGACCCCTGCGGTTTCTGGCGCCGGTTCTCGACGATGTCGTCGGTTTCGCGGTGGAACAAAGTTGTCGCGAAGCGTTGCCCCATTGGACGGCGGCTCAGGGCAGGACCGCATGACCGCCGTCCTCATAGTTGCCGCGCTCGCGGTGTGCCTCTCGGCATCGATGGCCGGTGCCTGGCTGGTGGCGGTACGCATAGGCCGGTCAGGCTGGATCGACGCGATCTGGTCCTTCGCCACCGGCGGCTTCGGTGCGGCAGCGGCCCTTATCCCGTTCGCCGCTACCGAAATATCGGCGCGACAGCTGCTCGTGGCGCTGCTGCCGCTGCTTTGGTCGCTGCGGCTTGGCATCCACATTGTGGGACGTACCGCCCGTGGCGGCGACGACCCGCGTTATAGTCAGTTACGCGAAGAATGGGGCGACACGTTCAAGGCCCGCTTGTTCTGGTTTGCGCAAATCCAGGCGTTGGCGGCGCTGGCGCTTGCGCTGTCGATCATGCTTGCAGCCCACAATCCCGCACCCGGTCTCAGATTCTCTGATTGGCTCGGTGTCGCCTTCCTGATCGTGGCGGTTCTCGGCGAGACGGTCGCCGACCGCCAGCTTTCCGCATTTCGTTCCGATCCGGCAAACAAAGGCCAAGTTTGCGACGTCGGGCTTTGGGGAGTCTCACGCCACCCGAACTACTTTTTCGAATGGTTGGGCTGGCTCGCCTACGTCATCATCGCGATCGATTTCACCGACGCCTATCCGTGGGGCTGGCTGGCTCTGACCGGGCCGTTGTTGATGTACTGGCTGCTTGTCCACGTTTCCGGCATTCCGCCGCTCGAAGCGCACATGCTGCGCTCGCGGGGTACGGCGTTTCGTGACTATCAGCACCGTGTCAACGCGTTCTGGCCCGGCCCGCAGCACACTGCGGATGCGAGTAAGGATGGAGACATTCGATGAGTCTGATTTCCTCGGCGATCCGCGCGGCCGAACGCGCCCCGCTTCCTGACCCGTTAGCGCGAATGGGCATCGAATTCCTGGTCGGGCGCACGAGAAGGAAGCTTGCCGCCGGCTCGCATCGGGAGGAAAGCGACTTCGCCCGCGCCATGAGCGAGCACCCGATCGCCGAACATGCCGACGCCGCCAACGAGCAGCACTATGAACTGCCGCCTGAATTCTTCGCCCTCACGCTGGGCCCGCATCGCAAATATTCCTGCTGTCTTTATCCAACGGGTGAGGAGACCCTGGCCGATGCCGAGCGACTGGCGCTGGAGGAGACGGTCGCTCATGCCGACCTCGCCAATGGACAGTCGATCCTGGAACTCGGCTGCGGCTGGGGCTCACTGACGCTTTTCATGGCGGAACGGTTTCCGCGTTCGACCATCACGGCTGTGTCAAACTCGAAGCCGCAACGGCTCCATATCGAGGCGGAGGCGGCCGCGCGCGGTCTTGCCAATGTCCGCATCATCACAGCGGATATGAATGCCTTCAAACCGCATGGCAGGCACGACAGGATCGTTTCGGTCGAGATGTTCGAGCATATGTCGAACTGGAAGGGGTTGCTCGAACGCATCAGGACATGGCTCGAGCCCAGGAAGGGGCGACTGTTCATTCACGTCTTCAGTCACAAGCACAGCCCCTATCGGTTCGACCACAGAAACGAGGCGGACTGGATCGCCCAGCATTTCTTCACCGGCGGCATCATGCCGAGCCACGGCCTGCTGAGACATTTCCCGGACTGCTTCGCGGTTGAACAGGACTGGCGCTGGAGCGGCCTTCATTATCAACGGACGGCGGAGGACTGGCTGGCGCGCTTCGACGCGAACCGCCTCCGGATCGATCGCATCCTGCGCGAAGTCTATGGCGCCGATGCCGCGCTTTGGCGCCAGCGCTGGCGACTTTTCTATCTGGCAACGGCGGGGCTCTTTGGGCACGCTGGCGGCGAGGAATGGGGCGTCAGCCACTATCTCCTGCGCCCGGCGTAAGACGCATGCTGACTTTTGGTCTGGTTCGAAACGCCTGGGATCGAGTTGCGGCCTATGCCGCTGATGACGACCCCATGGTTGCGGCCTGCAATCTGATCGCGCTGGTTGTGGCGTCCAACCAGCCGTTTTATCCATTGTATGTCTACTGGTTGGTCAGCGACCATGTCTGGCCAACCTTCTTCACCTTCCTGTCGACTCCGTTTTTCCTCGCCGTGCCGGCGGTTGCCAGAAAGTGGCCGGCGATCGGTCGCGCGCTTTTGCCCGTCGCCGGCATGGCCAACACGATTTTGAGCACGAAAGTGTTCGGGCAGGCGTCGGGCGTGGAGATTTTCCTCATCCCATCCGCGCTGATTGCCGCAACGTTCTTCAGAGTTTCGGAGAGGCTCGCCGCCTTTATTCTGATTGGTGCGGCTTTGCTTATCTATCTCGGACTCGACGGCGCATACGGTGCGCCAGTTCACGTCTATACCGCTTCCGAGTACCAGGCATTTTTCAGGCTTAATGCAATGAGCGCCGGAACGCTTACCATTTTCGTGGGGCTCATCGCGTCAGGCCTGATAAGCCAGCTCAAGATGCGGACGTGAAGGCGCGTGTGATCAGAAAACCCGCCGTTGCCGCAATCGTGGTCAGAAACGTGCCCCAGCACAGATCCGCGATGGTCACGGAAAGCGGCCAATCCTTCAGTGTCGCCTGGTTGGTCAGATCGTAGGTCGCATAGGCGAAAAGGCCAAGGAACGCGCCGTATGATGTGGCTGTCGTCCACCGGTCGCTGGCCAATGCTGGCGCGATGGCGAAAACGACGATGCCAGCGATGTAGATGAGATAAAACAGCATCGCCGGTGCCAACCTGAAGCTTTCCACCAACATTTCACCCATCAGGGGACGATAGAGCCGTTGCGCGGCGACGGTCAGCCAGATCGCGTCGATTGCGAGAAACACCAGACCGGTTGCGACGTAGGCAATGCCATAGGTTTTCAAGAATTGACCTTTCCTCGCTCGACACTGCCCATCTTTACGCGGTCCCCGGATGGTCGGATCACTTGGCGCCGTTCGTTACGGTAATCTCTGCCCTCGACCAGGAGCCCACATAACGGCATGTGATCCGAACAGGAGACGCTTGCGTAGTATTCAGCGTTGAAGTGCGGAACTTCGGGAGCCTGTGCCGTGAGAATGCATGCCGCAGCATTTTCTATCCTTTCGATTATGGGCTGCACCGCCCTGGCAGCCCAGGAGCGTAGTCCCGTCGGGGTGTGGTTGCGTGATGACGGCAATGCTCGCGTCAGGATCGCACCGTGCGGCTCGAAGATCTGCGCCACCAATCTGTGGATCAAGGACACGAGCAAGGGCGAAGAAGTCGGCGACCGTCTTATCATGTCGCTCGATCGAACGTCCGACAGCCAATTCAAAGGGACGGCATACGACCCGAAACGGCAGAAGACCTATCGCATCACTGTTATCATCAACTCCAATAGCTTGACCACGCGCGGGTGCATCCTGGGAGGCCTGCTTTGCCGGGACGTCAATTGGTCGCCGGCAAAAGGTGGATGACGCGCCTCCTGTCATCCTTCCTTGTGGAAGAACCCGATAAAGCAGCGAAGTTTGTAGCTTTGGGTCCATCATCCGCGTTCAGTGCGATGAAGCCGAAGTTGACTGTGCCAAATGTGAACGTTGGAGGCTTCCTCCAACGGCAAGACGGATCGAATGCGGCAACGCTTTATTGATCCTATGCACCGGAGCCGCCGACATGCAGGCGCCGGTCGCTCGGACCATCCAACGCCTATGACACGCCGAAAGTCATGAAGATGACGCCGCAAGACATCACAAAGCTGATCGTCCGGACCTCGATGAGAGACAGAGCGGCGTTCGATAATCTGTATCGCGCGACGAGCGCGAAACTTTTTGGCGTCTGCTTGCGTGTATTGAATGATCGCGCTGAGGCCGAGGAGGCGCTGCAGGAGGTGTTCGTCAAGATATGGACGAAGGCCGACCGGTTTGCGGCTTCGGACCTCAGTCCGATCTCATGGTTGGTGGCGATCGCGCGCAATCATGCGATCGATCGCATCAGGGCGCGGCGCCAGCCTCATTCCGACATAGACGACGCGCTCGATATTGCCGATCCAGCACCGGGACCCGAGGCGGCCGTGGTAGCAGTCGGCGAACGGGAAAGAATTCATGGCTGCCTTGAAGAGCTTGAAATGGTGAAAGCAGATGCGGTGCGTGGCGCCTATCTGAAGGGCGAGAGCTATGCCGACCTGGCCGCCCGCCATGGCGTGCCGCTCAACACGATGCGAACCTGGCTCAGGCGCAGCCTGATGAAATTAAGGGAATGTCTCGAAAGATGAGCTTCGAGGACGATCACGGACCGATGGACAGAAGCGACGATCTCATCGCCGCCGAATATGTCGTCGGCGCGTTGCCGGCCGAGGAGCGCCGGCAGGCAGCCCTTCGCATCGATCGCGATCCCGGTTTCGCGCGACTGGTCGAGGCGTGGGAGGCGCGATTGTCGCCTTTGGCCGCCGATTACCCCGAAGTGGAGCCTCCCGCCGCGGCCAAGCAGGCGATCGACCGCCTGCTTTTCGCCGGGGGAAAGGGCGCCACGCCGGCGGATACGCCTGGCGGCTTGTGGCAGAGCCTTGCCTTCTGGCGCGGGCTTGCGGCGGTGGCGCTGGCGCTGCTGGTCGTCGCCGTGGCGGTTCCGTTGCTCGCGCCGCGCGCTGTGCCTCCCCAAGGAGGCACGCAATTCGTCGCCTCGATCGCGCCGAAGGACAGTGATGTCGGCTATCTCGCCTATTACGATCCGGCCGCCCGAAGCCTGTCTTTGGCGCATGTGTCGGGCGAGCAGGAACAGGGGCACGCTTTCGAGCTTTGGGCCATCGAGGGACAGGCGAAGCCGGTTTCGCTCGGCGTCATTCCTGCCGGCAAGACCATCCGCGTCAGGATCAGCCCCGAAATCGGCAAATTGCTCGCCAATGGCGGTACGCTTGCGATCAGCCTCGAGGCGCCTGGCGGATCGACGACAGGCCAGCCTACCGGCCCCGTCGTCGCCGTCGGCGGCCTGAACCAGATCTGATCTCGTCCATCACGAAAACATGAACCGCAGGCAGGCGTGAAACTTTTCCGCGGGCGATCCGTGTCTCCCTTTGCCCATCAAGGGATCAACCAGGGAGAGTTTTATGTCTGCTCGCAATATCCTCGCCGCCGTTTTCGCCGGCTCCGTCGCCTTTGCCGCCTTGGGCGGTGTGGCCTATGCCAAGGACCCGATGGTCGGCGGCGCGCCCATGTACGCCTCGAAAAACATCATCGAGAACGCCGTCAACTCCAAGGACCACACGACGCTTGTCGCGGCGGTCAAGGCCGCCGGCCTCGTCGAGACGCTGGAAGGGAAGGGGCCTTTCACCGTTTTCGCGCCGACCAATGAGGCCTTCGCCAAATTGCCGAAGGGCACGGTCGACAATCTGCTCAAGCCGGAGAACAAGGACAAGCTCGTCAAGATCCTGACCTGCCACGTCGTCGCGGCCGACGCGACCGCCTCGGTCGTCAAGAAGATGGTCAAGGAGGATGGCGGCGCCCACAAGGTCAAGACCGTCGGTGGCTGCATGCTGACCCTTCGCGACAAGAACGGCCATGTGACCGTGACCGACGAGAACGGCAACACGGCCCGCGTCACCATCGCCGACGTCAAGCAGTCGAACGGCGTGATCCATGTCATCGACAAGGTGCTGCTGCCGAAATCGTAAATGGTCCCCGGCCGGCAGCCACCTGCCGGAGGAAAGGAAAGGCCGGCCGGAACCTTCAGCAAATGCCGGCCTGATGCCCCGCCCGCCCTATGTCGGACCGTCCAGGCGATCTCTGCAAAAGCGGACGGGGCGCAGGAGCCCTGTCTCGAAGATGAAGTCCGACCTTTGCCGGTCGGCCGCGACGCAAATTCCCCCAGCAAGATCATCGAAGTCGTCGGCAGCTGGCACATCCTGGATCAGGTACAGAATTCGACCAGCCTGTCGATCCGTTGTATCGGATAACGATCGAGAACTATTAATCCGATCGCGCCTGGCGCGCGCCGATAACGGCCGCAAACCGCAACTCCGCGCGCAATCCGCCCTCGGAGCGGTTCTCCAGATGCAGGGTCGCGCCCATGCGCTCACACGCAAGCTCGGCAATCGCAAGACCCAGCCCGCTGCCGGTCTGCGTCGGGTTGCGACCGCGAAAGAAGCGGTCGCAGACCTTTGGCAGTTCATCCTCGGGAATGCCCGGACCGCAATCGTCTATGGTAATTGACACGCCTCCCGGCTCATGTCGAACATCGCAGGCAACAGGCTTTTCGGACGGCGAATGCAGGATTGCATTCTCAAGCAAATTGCGCGTACCGACCATGAACAATGACGGATTGATGTCGAGCTTCAACCGGGCGAGCTCGGGGGAAATCGAAACGGATGCCGTATCGCGGTGATGCTGCCCGATATCGTTGGCCAGACTTTGCAGGGCAACGCCGACATCGACATGGCCAGTGCTATCGCCAAATTCGCCACTTTCGGCATGGGTCAGGTCGGTAAGCTGATGTACCAGGCGGGCCGTGCGATCCACGCCAACGGTGATCTGGCGCAGTGCATTGTTGCGGATTGTTTCATCCTCGCTGCCCAACGCGATCTGCGCCTGGGTCTTGAGACCGGCAATGGGCGTGCGCAATTCATGCGCGGCGAAGGCGGTGAAATCCCGCTCGCGCTCGCGGGCCGTGCTGACACGGCCGAACAGTTCGTTCAATGCGCGGATCACTGGCCTGATTTCGGATGCGCTGTCACTAACCGGCAAGGCGCTCAGATCGGATGCCGATCGTTTGGCAAGGGCGCATGCCATGGCATTCAGCGGGCCGAGCCCTCGCCCGACGCTCAACCAGATCAGGCCGGCCAGAACAGGAAGGATGAGCAGGGCGGGAAACGCCAGACCGCGGATGACGTCGGCAACGAGACGGTCGCGGACACGCAGATTATCGCCGACCAGCACGCGGATACCGAGTTCGGGGTTGGTGATGGCAAAGACCCGCCAGGTTTCGCCATCGATCATCGTTTCCGAGAAACCCGACCTGGCGTTGGTGAGCGGTTGACCGGGTGCGCTTTCGGACCGCCCGACCAGCGTACCGTCGAAACCCCATATCTGGCACGAGAGCTGGCGGTCATAGGAGAAATGCGGAACCGTGATCGTTGCGGCTTCCGGGCCATCCGCCTTTCTCATCGCGATTTCCCGACTGGTGATCAGGGAACTCACCATGCGCGCCGCTTCGGTCAGGCGCGCATCGAGAACGCGTTCTACCTCCGACTTGGTGCTCAGATAAATCCACGCGATCGCCGACAACCATACAATGCCGGTCGTCACCAGCAGAATCGTGAAAAGCCTTGCCCGGATGGACCTCATCAACCGGCCTCCGCCAGGCGATAGCCCACACCGCGCACGGTCTCGACTATACCTGGCCCGAGCTTTGTGCGCAGATTATGGATATGTACTTCGATGGCGTTGCTCTCGATCTCCTCCTGCCATCCGTAAAGCCGCTCCTCCAGTTGCGGCTTGGACAGGATCTGCCCCGGACGGTCGACCAGCGCCCGCAGGATCGAGAATTCGCGCCGCGAGAGGCGCACCGGTTTACCCGCGCGCGTAACGCCCATACTTGCCGGATCGAGCACGATGTCGCGCCAATGCAGCGTGGCCGAGGCGCGGCCGCCGCCGCGTCGTGTCAAGGCTCGCAGCCTCGCCGCAACTTCGTCGAGATCGAACGGCTTGCCGAGATAATCGTCGGCGCCGGCATCCAGCCCGGCGACGCGATCGGGCACCCTGTCGCGTGCGGTCAGAAGCAGGACGGGTACTTTTGAAGCCTGCCCGCGCAGGGCGGCAAGGACATCGAGCCCCGACCCGTCCGGTAGCATGAGATCGAGAACGACCGCGTCGAAATCCGACGTATCCAGCGCGGCGGACGCGTCGGCGCAGGTCGAGACGGTTTCGACCGTGTAACCGGCCATCCCGAGGCCGACCTCAAGGCCGTTCAGCAATACCGGGTCATCCTCGACCACCAGCACTCTCATGCAACCTACCCAGTTTCTCGCGGTCGTACTGGTTCAATGGTTACCTTAAGCTAGCCTTAAGGTTCGGCGGGGATCAGGCCCGCCATACATCAATACCATCGATAGCAGACCAGTACGGAGATTTCGAATGACAGGTCTTTCGCGCCGCCACGCCTTGTTCGCCATGGGCGGCGGCATTCTTGCCGCCCCCTTTATGGATCGTAACGCGTTTGCGCAATTCGACGATGTTTCGAAGGAGATGATCCTCAACGACCCTGCGGCCCCCGTCACCGGCAATCCGAAGGGCGATGTCACCATCGTTGCCTTCCTCGACTACAATTGCCCGTACTGCAAGAAATCCGCGCCCGACCTGGATCGCGCGGTGAAGGAAGACGGCAAGGTTCGCCTTGTTTACAAGGACTGGCCGGTGATCCGCCCGACCTCCATAGACGGCGCCAAACTCGCGCTTGCTGCCAAATATCAGGACAACTACGACACCGCGCACCATGCGCTGATGGCCATTCCCGGTTCGGGGATTTCGAAGGATCGGATGCGCAAGGCGCTGGAGGATGCCGGCATCGACATGCGTCGGCTTGACGCCGACATGAAGGCCAAATCTGCTGAGATCGAAGCTATCATCCAACACAACATGGCGCAGGCCGACGCGCTCGGCCTAACCGGCACACCGACTTATCTGATTGGCCCCTTCATGACATCCACGCTCGACTACAAGGGCTTCAAGCAGGTGATCGCCGACGCGCGTGCCAAGCAGAATAGAGCCACCCAGTAAGTTCCGTTCGAGCCTCCATCTGTTCGCCCTTGCGCCCGGAGCATGTCTTGCCCGTGAAATCCGTTCGATCCGCACTCGCCGCTACAACGCTGGCGCTGTGCGCTCTGCTGCTGGCGTTTCCAGGCTTTGCGCAGGTAACGGCCAGCGGCGCCATGCCGCTACAGTCCGACCAGGCTTTCCGGCTCGCCGCAACGCGGGTCGATGACAGTCATGTCAGGCTCGAATGGGCCATTGCGCCCGGTTATTATCTCTATCAGGGTCAGTTCGACCTCAGGCTCGGAGAAGCCCAAATCGCGGTGCCACAAGCCGAGGGCAATCCGCAGTCAAAGGACGACCCAACCTTCGGCGTCACTACGGTTTATCATGATCGTGCCGCGCTTACGGTGCCGCTGGCCAGCGACGCAGGCTCGCTGGAGGTTCATTATCAGGGCTGCCAGGAAAGCGGAATCTGCTATCCGCCACAGGTCAGGCATGTCGATGCCGCGACGCTTGCCGTCAGCTCCGATGGCGAACCTGCCAGAAGTGCGCTTGCGCAACAATGGTCCGCACCTGTTCTTGAGAATTCGGCTGGCGCCATCGCGATCGCCGCGGACAGCGGCGGCATGGTCGGCTCGCTGCTCCAACGCGGCGGCATTCCGATGGTGCTGGCCAGTTTTGTTCTGTTCGGGTTGCTCCTGGCATTTACACCATGCGTGTTTCCCATGTATCCGATCCTTGCCGGCGCCATAGCCCGGCAGGGCGAGAGGCCGGCGGCGTTGCGCGGCCTCACGCTGTCGCTCGCTTATGTACTGGCAATGGCGACGGCATTCGGGCTGCTTGGCGTGGCAGCGGCCTGGTCGGGCCAGAATTTGCAGATGGTGTTGCAGTCGCCGCTCGCCATCGGCGCCGTTTCGGGCCTCTTTCTTGTCTTTGCGCTTTCGATGTTCGGCGTGTTCGAAATGCAATTGCCGTCTGCCTGGGTCGGCGCGGTCGGCAACATCGGCCGTGGCCGGCGAGGCTCCCAGAGAGGCTCCCTGGCTTCCGCGGCAGTTCTCGGCTTTACCTCCGTGCTGATCGTCGGGCCGTGCGTGACAGCACCTCTCGCCGGCGCTTTGATCTACATCGCCCAGACCGGCAATGTCGCGCTGGGCGCGGCTTCGCTGTTTGCGCTTGGTCTTGGCCAGGGCATTCCGCTCATTGTCTTCGGTACGCTCGGCCCAAAAGCGTTACCCAAGGCCGGCGCGTGGATGAACGCGGTGCGCCAGGCGTTCGGCTTTATCTTCATCGCCACGGCGATATGGATGCTTTCGCGCCTGCTACCCGGCGAGGCGGCGCTCGCGCTGTGGGCACTGCTTGCCATCGGCGTCGCCGTCTGGCTGGGCGCGTTCGATGCGCTTGCTTTCGATAGCAGCGGCGCGAGGCGAGCGGCCAAGGCGGCGGGCCTTGCCGCCGCGCTCTATGGCACGGTTTTGGCCGTGGGCGCCGCCAGCGGCGCGGTCGATCCGCTGCGCCCGCTCGGCAGGCTCGTGGCGGCGCAGACTGTTAAAGCGACTGGCAAGAGCGGGCAGGTGGCGTTTCGCGGCGTCTACACGCACGACGAGTTGCGGGCGCAAATCGCCGCCGCCAATGGAAGGCCGAGCCTGCTCTATGTCACCGCCGACTGGTGCGTGACCTGTACCGTGATCGACAGAAGCGTCCTGCCCGATCCGGCCATTCAGGCGAAGCTTGCCGGGTTCAACCTCATCGAGCTCGACGTCAGCGCCAATTCGCCTGCGCAACAACAGATAATGAAAAGCCTGGAGGTCGCCGGCCCGCCGACGATGATCTTCGTTGATGCGGATGGGCGCGAGAAAGCAGGGACCCGCCTGATCGGAGATGTTAACAAGACGTCGCTTGCCGCTTCGGCGAGCCGGATGGCGAGCGCGCCATGAACGGCATCGCCATCGGGCCTTTCGTCTTCGCCTCGGATCGTCTAGCCGCCGTGCTTGGCATCTTTGCCTTCACGATCCTCACCGCGATCCTGGCCCGTCGCGTCGATCGTGCGCTCGGGCCGTGGTCGTCATGGGCACTGGTCGGCGGTCTTGTCGCCGCTCGCCTCGGCCATGTGGCCCTGCATTGGCAAAGCTTCCGCGACGAACCCTGGCGCGTTCTCGCTGTCTGGCAGGGCGGGTTCGAATCGGCCGCGGGCTTCGTTGGCGTGCTCGTCGTCAGCCTCATTCTTATCCGCTCATTTAAGGCGGGCGCGACGGCGGCAGCCGCGATCGGGGTCGGCGCGCTTGTCTGGGCGGGCGCCGGTCAACTGACGAAGGCGACGCTCGGCCAGCCGGTTCCTGCCATGGCCCTCGATCAGATGGACGGCCCGCCAGTGAAGCTCGGCGATTTCGCCGGCAAGCCGATCGTCGTCAATCTGTGGGCAAGCTGGTGTCCGCCCTGCCGCCGCGAAATGCCGCTGCTGGCTGAAACCGCCGCTAACCGCGAAGGCGTTATTTTCCTGTTCGTCAATCAGGGCGAAAGCCCGCAAACGATCCGTTCCTATCTCGCACGCGAAAACCTGACGCTTTCCCCGGTGTTGCTCGATCAGGCGCTGCAGCTTCCCCGCCATTACAGCGCGCCCGGCATGCCGACCACGCTGTTCCTGCGCGCCGACGGTACGCTGGCATCGATCCATATGGGTGAGATCTCTCCTGAACTGCTGAGCGACAAGATCGACAGGATCACCGCTTCCCGCTGACCGGTGAATGGGTTCAAACGACCGATAGCGAAAACGTCAAGCGTCTGGCCCTTGCGAGGCTTCGCGCCGCCTTCACCCGACGGCGATATTCGACATGGTCGGGTCGGGGATGACGACGATCGGGCTGCCGTCCCTCACATTGTTGTAGAGATGGATGACGTCCTGGTTGATCAGGCGGATGCAGCCGGACGACACCGCCTTGCCGATTGAGAAGGCTTCGGGCGTGCCGTGCAGGCGGTAGAGCGTGTCGTGGCCGCCTTCGTGGATATAGAGAGCGCGTGCACCGAGCGGGTTGTTCAGGCCCGGATCCATGCCGCCATTGGCAATGCTGTAGGGCTCCAGCGAAGGCTGGCGCGCCACCATGCTGTCGGGCGGTGTCCAGCGGGGCCATTTGCGCTTGTAGGCGACCTTGGCACGTCCGGCCCAAGCGAAACCCTCGCGGCCGACGCCAATGCCATAACGCACGGCACGCCCACCCGGCTTCACGTGGTAGAGATACTTGCGGGGCGTATCGACGATGAGCGTGCCCGGTTTCTCCGGCGTCGGGTAATCGATCTCGGTGCGCCAGAATTTTGGGACGAGCTGAGCGATCTTGACGGCCGGGATCGGGAATTCTTCATCCGGCATCGCGGCATACATCGACGGGACGGTCGGTTGTGGCTTTGGCTCGGCCGCCGGCGCTATCGCCGTGACAGTCTGGCGCGTCGATACGCAGCCACCCAACGCAAAAGCGCTGGCGCCCACCAGAAAAGCGCGTCTCGCCACGACATTGGAATATTTGCGTTCGTTCACCTTCAACCAGCCTTCTCATTCATTTGCGTTCGACGCAGTGAAAGAAGGAGCTTCGACCTTAAGTCCAGCTTAAGACCCATCGTTTTTCTCGACAGTGAACGGCTTTCCTGGATCACCGGAACTCATGCCCAGACGCCTGACTTCGCCTTAAGGCCGCCTTAAGGTTAAGGGTTTTAGACCCTGATTGATTTCCATCGCTCCGGGCCGACATGTCATCTGAAACCTTCATGTATCGCCGGAATGCGACAACCAGCTGTGGCCTGGATCGCGGCGGTGTCCACCGCTACCGGTCATGGCTAAGGCTAGTCGTCGTGACAGCGGCCTTGGGGTCATGCCTGGCCAGCGCGCATGCGTTTGCGGAAACGCGCAGCCTCAAACTTTATCACCTGCACACCCATGAGAAGGCTGAGATCGTCTACAAGCGCAACGGCCGCTACGACAAGGCCGGGCTGAAGAAGATCAACTATCTGCTGCGTGACTGGCGGCGCAACGAGCCGACCACCATGGACCCCCGGCTTCTCGACCTGGTGTGGCAGGCGTACCGGCAAACCGGCTCGAACGCCTACATCCAGGTTGTCAGTGGCTATCGCGCGCCGGCGACCAATTCCATGCTGCGCAGCCGTTCGAAGGGCGTAGCAGAAAAAAGCCAGCACATGGCAGGCAAGGCGATGGATTTCTATATTCCCGGCGTGCCGCTCAAGAAATTGCGCAATATCGGCCTCAGTATGCAGGGCGGCGGCGTCGGTTATTACCCGACTTCCGGTTCGCCCTTCGTGCATATGGATGTCAGCAACGTGCGTCACTGGCCGGGCATCAGCCGGCAGGAGTTGGCACGCGTGTTCCCGAGCGGAAAGACGCTGCATGTGCCTTCCGACGGCAAGCCGCTGCCAGGGTATGAACACGCGCTCGCCGCCTATCAGGCGCGCAAGGCAAGCGGCACCCCAAACATCGAGGTGGCCAGCGCCGGCGAGCGCAAGCCCGGCCGCGGGCTGCTGGCGGCTCTCTTCGGCAGCGGCGACGCGGAGGAGGCGGACGATATGGCCGATGTCGCCTCGGCTGCGCCACGCGCCAGGACCGTAGCGCCGCTGGCCGATGCGAGCGCCGATCAGCCACAGACTGTGACCGTCGCGCCGCAGGACACCCGTCAGCCACCGACGCCTGAAACCGTTCTCGCATCGCTTTCGGCAAGCCAGGTACCGCTGCCGGCATTCGCCGAACGTGTGACAGCTGAGACTGTCCTTGCCGATTTTCCCGCCATCCCGTTGCCGCAATGGCGGCCCGAACGAGAGCCCACGTCCGGCACAGGTGCAACATTGGTGGCGTCGATCAGTCCCCGGCCCGAGCCGACCGGCGCGCCAATCCCCGCTCTGGGGAAAGCGGATCGCATCGTCGCGGATGCCAACCGACCCCGTTCGCATGCCGCCGCGATTCCGGCCGAAATGCATGCCCGCTATTGGCCGCATCGGCTGGAGCCTGGCGCCTCCGAAAGCGATGGCGCGGCGTCAGCCACGCAACTCGCGGCGAACTTCATCCGCAGCCAGCCCATTACGGTTTATGTCGACGGGTTCGGTGCTGACGCGCAACAGGACAACCACCGCCGCTTCAGCGGTACGGCGGTCAATTTCCTCCCCATCGCCCGCTTCGAGTAACGTCAGAGAAGAAGCGACCGGCTCTTGCCCCCACTTCAGGCTCTGCCATGGTCAGGGAACCGTGCTCGAAGGCGGCGAGTGCTCGCCAAGCACCGTATCGCCTACTTTGGTGCCATAGAGCGACATCCTGGAGTCGTGATATTTCTTACGAGTCCCCGCCGCCGATCCCGTGAAGCGCGGATCCTGGGGCCTCTCGTGGCTGTCGAGGAAGGCCGCCACGTTCCACGCGTCCTCGTCGCTCAGCGAATTGCCCTGCGTCAGCGGCATGTTGGCCTTGATGAAGCCCGCAGCATTGTTGATCGAGCCCATGCCGGCGCCCCAGTTGAACGAGCGCGGCCCCCAGAGCGGTGGAAAGACGGTGCTGCCGTCGGCCGCCTTCTGGCCCTTGCCATCGGCGCCGTGGCATAGCGCGCATTTGGCCTGATAGACTTGCTCGCCCTTCTGAAAATCGAAGTTCGCCGGCTTGGCCAGTGCGGGATAGCCTCGGCCCGCGACCTTGGTATCGCCGGTTGGCAGTCCCTGGGCGAGGAAATAGGCATAGCTTTCGAGGGCGACCAGAACCTTGTCGTTGAACGGCGGCGCCTTGCCGTTCATGCTGTAGCGGAAGCAGCCCTGCAGGCGTTCCTGGAACGTGTTCACGTGATCGTTCTTGGAGCGATAGGCCGGATAAGCCACGTAAGCCGCCCACAGCGGCGCCGAATTGGCCAGACGGCCGCGGTCGATATGGCAGTTGGAGCATTGCAGGTCGTTGCCGACGAACTCTTTGGCATTGGCCTGCGTGTCGTGGAAGATCGCCTGGCCGAGCTTGACCATCTTGCCGAAATCGTCGTCGGGGATCTTGCTGTCGTCCGGCGGGGTAAACGCCGTCTTGGCGGCGGGCTGACCCTTTTCGACACCGGAGGCGGGCGCAGCCTTTTGCACTGCCTTGGCAGGCGCGACAGGCTGGTCGCCATTATCTGCGAAGCGCGCCATGTCCGACTTATGCGGCAGGGAATATCCGACAAGAACCGCCAGCCCGATGAAGATCAGTCCGACCAGCCACTCGCCGGCACTCGGCTTGCCATCGGTCATTGCGCTGGCTCCTTTGCTTCGGCCGCAGCCGTGCCATCGGGGTTCCGGCTGGCATAGTAGGCCGCCACGGCCTTGATCTGGTCGTCGTCGAGCCTCTTGGCGACGCCGGCCATAAGGGCCAGCGGATCGTTGGTGCGGTTGCCCGTCTTCCAGTCGTTGAGCTGCTTTTCGATATAGGCCGCAGATTGACCGGCCAGTTTCGGGAAGGCGGTGCCGACACCGATTCCGCCGGGGCCATGACACTGGCCGCATCCGGCCAACCCCTTTGGCCAGTTGCCATGCGTGGCGAGCTCTGCGCCCTTGGCAATGCCGTCCTTATCCTGTTTTGCCTCGCTCGCGGCGAGCGGCGGGTTCAGGCCGCTGACATAGTTCGCCACCGCCGCTCGGTCCGCTTCGGGCAGGGCGTTGGCGATGGGCGTCATGGTATCGTCCTTGCGCGTCCCGGCAACGAAGCTCTTGAGCTGCTCCTCGATATAGGCAGCGTCCAGCCCGGCGATGCGCGGAAAGCCAGCATCGGGCTGGCCTTCACCGGCTTCTCCATGACAGGCACTGCACGCCGCTGCCTCGCCAACGCCGTGGAGGAAGATGTCCCTGCCGCCAGCGGCGCGAGCGGTCAGGGGATATGCGAGCAGGATCGACATGACGAAGATAGTGATGGGACAGACGCTTCTTAACCAGGAACGGCAGGATGAGCGGGAAATGCTTATCAATGATCTGGTTCCTTCCTCTCCACGGGTCACCCGCTTCATCCAGTAGGCTAGGGGAACGATGAACATTCGCAATCATAAATCTGTTGGGGGTCCCGTCGATGACTGTTCCGTGGGAACGGCCAAGTTTCTCGTTCATGCGTTCGCATCTTGACTGGGAGTTTGGGCGATGATGCTTGCAGCGTAACGGCGGGCCGACGTCGCCCCGATCCGAATCTAGTTGTAAAGCATGACGATCACGCCGAAGCCGCGCGCGCCGCAAACGCTTCTCGGCCAATAAGCGACTGTTGCCGGGACGAACGGGCTATAGGTCCTTGTGAACACGAAGCTGACCGAGACCCGTCAGTCTTCGGAATGGATTCCCTTCGGCACATTCCGCTCGAAAAGGCTGTACAGCCGACGTGCTTGATCGTCCGTCAAACCCACCACCAGCACAAGCAGATCCATATCTGCTCTTGGGGGCGTGAAAGGCTCCCAAAAGCGATCCGTGCAGGATGACGATCCAAAGACGGTCCTCTAACTCTGTCTTGAGTTAATCGACCACGCCCCGCAAGGAACGTGCTCAATTTCACGTCGGCGGTCTGCAGGCTCTCACCGGGCATGTCCAGATATCTCCTCACCGCGTCAGGCATCATCGGTTCTGGCCACCCGCATGCCGAAACCATCTCGCAGGGCACGGTCGCCTTCGCAACGCTATTAATTCGAAGACCCGGCGGCAGGGCGCGGATTGTCTGGTCGACCCGCTTGAAAGCCCAAATTACAGAAAATGCGCGCCTTCATCGTCCATCAATGCACATTGCTCAATTGCCACCTTCCAATGTTTCCAATGCTGAGCGAACCTGCGCGTTGCAGCGCGTCCGGAGTACGCAATCCAGGATGCCGAGATCGTTCAAAAGCTCGACGGGATCACGTCCCCGGGCGGCGGTCAGCGCATTCTTCAGCCAGGGGCTCACGTTGGATCGGGACAACAGCCAATCGATTTGCTCGTCGGTCTTTATTAGCGCTGGGTCCTCAAGTTTCATTCTCTACTCCATTTGGCACTTTGTTGCCGGCGCAGACGTAATCTGGTCGGTCGCATGTCTTCCCTGTCACACCAACATCGGCTCCAACGCCGCTTTAGAACGGGCGTCAACGAAGGCGTCGATCCAGCCCGTGCCGCCCGCATAACGCCAAGCCAGACGCCCCATGGCATCGAGCGCGAAGAGGTGGAGCCAGCGATTGTCGAACAGCTTGCGGACGTCGGGGTGGCGTTCCAGCACCGCGATGATCGCCTCACGCGGCGCCTCGATCGCGACCGACATCCGCAGCGGTTCATGGACAAATTTCTCGCCGTCATGGATGGATTGCCAGGGCACCCCGCCGCGCAGCAGGCCGCCATTGCCCTCGACGACCCCCATACCGCCGGTGATGTTGTGCAAAAGCTTGTTGCCCGCGCCGAAGACCTGCGGCGCCACGGTCGAACCGTAATATTGCAGGCTGATCCAACTCGCGACGATGACAGGCGCGGTCATGATCAGTTCGAGAACGCCAAAGTCCTCGTCTTCGCGCCAGACATAATTGTGCAGGAAGACACGGCCGCCCAGATCCCGCCCTGCCGTGCGGCTGCGTGGCGCGGCGATGAACGCCTGACAGCCGGTCAACCCCCATTCCGGCCGCACCTCCGCCCAATCCCTGGCGCGGTGGGCAAGAGCGGTCGCGGGTGGCCTTCCTGGCAGACGGAGCGCGCGCTCGGCTCGCGTCAACGCACCGGCCGCACTGAACCAGCGCCTTAGCTGCAGGATATCCTCGGCATGGGCGACTGAAGAATGATCGGCTTCGTAAAGCGTGACGGTATCGGTCGTTGTCTCGTGTAGCGCCGCCAGAAAAAGCGTGTCGTCCGGGACCAAGATGCCGCGCCCGGCGAGGCCGGCGCGAACCGCGGCGTCGTTGAGCAGGCCGGCGAGCAGCCGGGCGTTGACATCGCCGGAAAAGCCGCCGCAGGCGCCGCAATGCAGCATGCTGGCGTGAGGATTGTTGACGACGCTGGCACCGTGGCCGGCGATCACCACCAGCCGTGCGAAGTCATGGGTCAGCGACATGCTCCGCAGCACTTTTTCGGCCATGGCGATGCGGGCCGCCGCGTCGGGCGCCGGATCGAAACGGGGCGCCGGATCGTTCGGGTGCTTGACCTTGGCGAATCCCAGCCCGTTGCGCAGAAGCTTGTTCACATAGACCGGACCCATGGCTTCGACGAAAGCGAAGGAGGAAACGGCTGCCAGCCTGAAGCGGCCCCAGGCACGGGTGGCCCGTTCGCCAAGGCGTGCCGCTTCGTCCAGTTGCACCATGGCGGCGCTGCCGTCACCCGAACGCGAGTTCGACCCCGGCGCCAGTTGCGGCGGCAAGCGGTTCTCCTCGATATCGGAAGCGAAACGCCGGTGAGCGACGCCCAGCCCGAAGAACCCGGCAAATCCAAGCGTACGGATGCCGGGATCGAGGCTTTCCAGGGAGCGGCGGAACACTTCAGACCGCACGTCTATGCAAAAGGCCATCTGCAACTTGGCGCGGCCGTTGGTAGGGCCGGCCTCTTCCGTCGCAAGAACCGCCGCAAGCCGCCTTTGGGCGGCGTGCTCGGCCGCTTCCTGCAAGACGGAATCCAATATATCGTCGGCGGACGGCGCGATATCTTCGGCGTAGGCCCTTCTCGCCTCCAGCCATGTACCCTCGATCGACAAGGCATACTGGCAAAAAATCGCCTTTTCCCAGACGAGACGGATCGCCAGAAGATCAATCAGGGTCCTGTCGCTGCCGTCGCGAAGCTCCGCCTGCCACAGGCGATAGCGCCCGATTTGGGCCCAGCCGCCGAGGCTCATCAGCAGCCGATGGAAGTAAACCTCGAGTGCCGCGTCCGACAAACCCAGATATCCGGCGCAATCGAGGATTGCCTGCTCCGCCGTTTCGGGCAGTCGCGCAGCGAACGCGGCAAAGCCCTTCAGGCCGGCAATTTCCGGCGTAAGATCGAACCGGGCGTTGTCACGCCAGTTGTCATAGGCGCCACGCCCTTTGGGGGCCGCCCACAGCGCCTGGGCCGTATCGAAATAATCGGCGGCCCAATGGCTGATACGCTCGGTCAAAACGCCGGGCCAGTCGGTTCCCGACGGCTCTGCCGCAAGGTCGGCTACCGTCGGCAGCGGTATCGGGCATGGAAGCTCTGCTCCTAACCCCGCATCGAGGTCCGCGCGTGTCTTCGGCGCGTCGAGCGCCGATGCGCCGGCGAGCGCCGCGTCGAGGTCGACGCCATCGATCTCCCCTGACCGGATGCGCGCGGCATACCAGCTTCGCGGCATTGTGAGCCGCATGCCGGCAACGCGGTCGAGACGGGCGGCGGCCAGTTCGAGCGGCCCATCCGCTTGGCCGAGAAACGGGTTGACCGTCACGCTCGAATCCAGCGGCCACAGCGGCGGGACTTGTCGCGCCGCACGCCACGCGGCCTCGATGGCCGTGCCCGTGGCGAGAATGTGATGATCGTCAATCCTGTTCAGCATCCGTATCCTCTGCGCTATCGATCCGTCATGACGAGACGCGGGCGGACCAGCCACCGAGCATCCGGTCCAGGACAGCGTTCAGGTAAAAGCCGTTGGCGAGGTGCACCCGCAGCCCTGTAGCGGCCGGATGGCCGGACCACAGCGGCAGCAGGGCCTGGGCAATCGCAACCGCCCCGAAACTCAAGGCGGCAAGCGCCATCAATGTCCATTCAAGCCGGCCGGGCCACGGCGTAGCCGGCAGGGTTCCACGCGTCAGCCATTCGGCCGCCGTTTGCAGCGTGAAATATCCAACCGCTGCGGCAATCGCGTAGCTCGCCGTCTTGCGGGTCAGCACGCGCGGCGCGGCATCAGCCAATCCCTGCGCCAGAAGGTAGGCGACACCGAAAATCAGGATCGCGCCAAGGGCAAGCGATTGTGGAGACTTGTGGCCGAACCCGAAGGCGATGCCGAAGATCGCCCCGATCGCCCCGTAGATCAGGAGCGCCAGCACAAACGCCCGGCCGACCGCAGCGCCATTAGGGATCGCGACCGGCCCAGGCCGGCGGATAGCGGCGACCTGTTCGACGGCTCCGCCAGAGGCGAGGAATGCGTGCGCCTTGTAGAAGGAGTGTACGACGATATGCAGCAAGGCGAGCGGAAACAGTCCAAGTCCGCATTCCAGCATCATGAAGCCCATCTGCGCCACCGTCGACCAGGCAAGTGAAGTCTTGACGGCGGGCTGGGTGAGCATGACGAGCGCCCCGAACAGCGCCGTAAAGCCGCCGACCATCGCCACTGCTGCCAGGATGCCGGGCGCCGTCAGCATCACGTCCGCGAAACGGACGAGCAGGAAGCCTCCCGCATTGACAATGCCCGCGTGCAGAAGCGCCGAAACCGGCGTCGGCGCCTCCATGACTTCCGTAAGCCAGCCGTGCGTCGGAAACTGAGCTGACTTGAGCAGCGCCGCGAACGCGAGCAGGCCGGCGGCAACGGCGGTCAGTGCCGACCCGCCGCTCGCTCTTGCGATGGAATTGACGGTTGCTATGTCGTCGGTGCCGTAGGTCCATGCGACAAGGCCGGCACCGGCGATCAACGCGGCCGCGCCGAGGCGCGAAAACAGCCGCTTCTTACGCTCGGCCCGCCGCGCCGCCAGCCGCTCCGGATAAAACAGCAGCAACCGGCGCAGCGCCATGCTCATGCCGATCCATGCCGCCGCAAGCTGTACGAGGTTGCCTGCCTGGACAAAAAACAGGACGGCCGCGAGCGTGAGGCACAACCAACCCGTGAACGCACCCTGCCGCGCCTCGCCGTCGAGATAGGTTCGGGCATAGCGCAGCACGAGCCAGCCGATGAAACTGACAAGCAGCAACATTGTCACGCTGACAGCGTCCAGCAGAGAGGAGAGGCCGATCCCGGCGGCGCCGATCAGGCTGCTCGTCCCCGCCCCTTGCGTGACAAGCACGGCAAGCCCGCCGATCGCAATGAGGAATGAAACCAACGCGGCCGTTTCAGCCAGACCGGCGCGCTTCGGGCAGCGTCCGCGGCCGGGGAAAGCAATGGCAGCGGCGACGAGTAGCGGTAGCGGCATGGCTAACGGAAGCAGATAGAGCGACAACGTTGATCTCCGGGGACAATCGTTGCACCGCAATATCAGTCGCGCTTCTCAGAAGAAAATTCATTGTTTATGCGGTATCGTTCGCTAATATCGAATGATGCCTCCCTTGAACTACAACCACCTGCGCTATTTCTGGGCTGTCGCCCATGACGGCAACCTCACGCGTACGGCTACACGCCTGAACGTCACCCAATCCGCTCTGTCGGTCCAAATCCGCAAGCTGGAGGCGAGCCTCGGCAACGCGTTGTTCGAACGAAGCGGCCGCCAGCTACGCCTGACGGAAGCGGGGCGCATCGCGCTGGATCATGCCGATGCCATCTTCAATACGGGCGAGGAACTGCT
>Ga0209930_1001359_pt1 | contig 39112 bp, 34 predicted proteins | sample ThiBiot_500_biof_2_FD_183948 | JGI IMG/M metagenome (GOLD analysis project Ga0209930, IMG submission 183948) | Wastewater bioreactor microbial communities from Cape Town, South Africa - Thiocy_cont_500_biof (SPAdes) | ecosystem: Engineered > Bioreactor > Thiocyanate-remediating >...
ATGAATTGAGTTGGTTTTTTTAGAAGATATTTTTTTTGGATACGAATTGAATTGAATTGAATTGAGATCTATATTCAACGAATTGAGTTGAGTTAATTCACATTTTTTACTGAGTTGCCCAGCTCTGAACGCCATATATAAATATAAAGTATTTGTTTTTTCATTGATCGGATGTAAAAGACAAACAAAACATCCTCCGTTTCATAAGCGGATGTGTTTTTTTTTAAATTATTTTACCGAGCGAAAAAAAACAAGAGAAAAAAAGATTAAATCCGTACTTTCTGCTGATAATAAACCAGAGAACAAACGAAAAAAATATAAGTTTGAATCTTATCTAGGATATATATATACATTCGTTTTCGTTTAATAATAAAAAAAAAAGAAATATCGTGATATGTCTTTAAATTTAAGTGTACTACCTGATGTTGTACCTGATCGAGATGCAATAACAATTGTTCATGTCCGTGCGTATGTTATTGATACAAAAAAACTTGCTCAAGAAACTAGTAGAGCAACTGATAGTCATACACGACGTGAAGGACATTGGATCAATGGAACTGACGAATGGCCTATTGCTAATCCAATGTCTTATTACGAGAAATACAAAGCACGTCGTTCAACATGGGGAAAAGATGTTGTTGGTTCGGTTATTGTTGAAATCGAATTGAGTAATGGCATGACTGGTGCTGGCGTGTCACTTGGCCATGAGCCAGCTTGTTTTATTATCGAACATCATTTTAGTCGATTTCTCGAAGGACAAGATCCGTTGAATATTGAATATTTATGGGATGTTATGTGGCGTTCATCGATAAATTACGGTCGAAAAGGTTTAACAATTCAAGCTATATCAGCTGTTGACCTCGCACTTTGGGATTGTGCAGGTAAATTACGTAATGAACCGGTTTATAAATTACTTGGCGGAAAAACCAAAGGAAAACTGCCATGTTATGCAACATGTTTCGATCCACTTGCTGCTAAAAATTTAGGTTTTGTTGGAGCTAAATTTCCGTTACCATATGGACCGGCTGACGGTGATGAAGGTATGAAAAAAAACCTTGAACGTATCCGACAAATACGTGAAACTGTTGGACCGGATTTTCCATTGATGATCGATTGTTATATGGCGTTAACTGTTGGTTATACACTTAAATTACTCGAATTAATTCAACCATACAATATTAAATGGATTGAAGAACATTTACCACCTGATCAATACAGTGGTTATGCTGAAGTTAAAAAACGAAATCCATCAACATGTTTGTTAACATGTGGCGAACATGAATATACACGTTGGGGTTTTAAATTATTATTAGATCAACAATGTGCAGATGTACTTCAACCTGATGTACAATGGTGTGGTGGATTAACTGAAGCTCGTCGTATTGTTGCTCTCGGTTCGGCATACAATGTGCCTATTATTCCTCATGGTTCATCAGTGTATTCTTATCATTTACAATATGCGTTTCCGAATTTACCAATGAGTGAATTTGTTTTTCTTTCATATGATGGTGCAAGTATTTCACCGTATTTCGGTTTATTTTTCGACGATGAACCGCTGCCAAAAGATGGCTGGATTGATTTAGATCCAAACAAATCTGGTTTTGGTGTGACTTTGAATAAAAAAAATCTTCGCCGTCCGTACGATCGATCGAGAGAAATAAATTAATTTTCTTATGTTTCAAATCGTGCTATTCGATATCTGTGTAATATTAGAAGATATAAACTTTTCGTTGAGTTAATTTTGTCAAATAGATACAGAAACATAATATAAAAAGAGAAGAAAATTCTGTAGATTGTGTTCATACGAACAACAACAACAACAAGAATTCAAAACGCAGATGAAATCATTCTTGTTTCTCGTTCTGATTTTTCTCAGTAAGTTTGCATTTTAAGAGAGCGAGTAAAGAAATATGTTCAACTTTGTTTTGTTTCTATTTTTCAAAAGTATCTCAACCGATTGATGTATGGGGACTCAAATGTTACACATGCGATCCATCGAATGCTGATTGCAAAGATCCGTTCGATTCGACAAAGTCAAGCATTCAGAAAAGCATTACAACAGGAACAGCATGTACAGTAAATATATCTCTTGAATATCTTTTTTTTTTATTATCCTTTATTGGTGTTTAGAAAAGTGTTGTTGAAGGAAAGAACGGTAAATCTGTCACGCGCAGTTTTGTCAATTCATCAGGTATTGATCATGCATGCCCGAAAATGAACGCCTGCATCACAGGGGAGTTAGATGGTATCAAAGACAGTGTATGTTGCTGTGACGGAAATCTCTGTAATACAGCAACAATCAAAAAAATTACATTTGGCATCATAGCTCTTAGCTTATTGCTTAACTACTATTGACATTCTTTTTTTTTCTTCTCGCTTAGTTATTGTATTTTCGCTATCGTATATCTTTGATGAAATAAATGTCTCAGTATTGTTGTTGTAAAATAGCCATCATTCGAGGTAATACATCTCTAAGTGCACCATTCCAACATGGCCAACAATGTGTACCATCACATCCATGACCAATCGATTGTCCATTGCCATAATCATCAAAATAGAGTGGCACTTCAAAGAGTCCTAATAATTCACGTAAACGATAACTACCAGGACGTAGATTTGATTCTTCACCAGATCCTGAACCAGTATAAAGTGCAATTGATATATTTTTCAATTCAGCTGCACGTGTAAGAGTATTTTCGAGAAAGAATCCATTTGAACTCATCGGTGCCGTTGGATCACCGAATGGACCGAAAAACGGAACGCCTGTTCCAGGTAGATTAATAATTTCATCGAGAACAAGTGGATCGAGTAGATCCAGTGCACCAGAAAAACTTGCTGCATAAATAAAATTCTTTGAATATAATTCAGCATAATGAATCGCACCATAGCCACCCATCGATAGACCAGCTATAGCACGACCTTCTTTTTCCGCTGTAGTTCGAAGATTTAAATCAATCCACGGTACAAGTTGTTCCATATGATATGTTTGCCAATTTTGAGGAGCACTCTCACCAGGTACAATCCAATTTGTATAGAATCCATATGCATCACCATTGGGCATGACACTAATCAATGAAGTATTTCGAGTGATATCTTGTGCAGTACCTTGCGTAGTCCAATCGGCTGCACCACCTGATGAACCATGTAGTAAGTAGAGTACAGGATATCGACGACTAGTACCACTAGTTGTATAATCATTTGGAAGAAGAATACGAATTGATTGATTGCCACGTACTTGGTCTGATGAAACGGTTACTTCGTAGAGTTGAGGATTGATTTGAGTCGAATGAAGAAAAGTCAGGCCGAATCCGGAAATAAAATTTGGTACATCACTAATTACATCGTTGATTTTAATAAATAAAATCAAGATTATTCGAGCAAGAAAAAAACTAAATTTCTTCATCGTTCGAATATAATAAATAGCTGCAACTGATTTTCATTCCCATTACCTAAGATAAAGCCAAAATATTCGGCAGAGACCTCTGTCTTACAATATCATACAATTGGATGATTATAACATTCTTAATAAATTTATTTTGCATAGTCACATCAATCATATGATGGCATCGTCGATTGAGAATCTCCCCGTTGAATTATGGTTTGCGATATTTTCGTATCTCGATGGTAATGATATAAAAAATGCATTTTCAAATCTGAATACATTTGTAACAAAACTTCTCAATTCAATCGAACTTCGTATTCACATAAATGTAAACGCCGGTGGATGCAAAACTTTCAAACACAATCAAACTCCTTTTCATGCTGAAGTATTCGAAAGATTACACGGCAATATTCATGGTAGTTGTGATCTTCTTAACTTTATGAATACGATCAAAATATTTCCTAATCTTCGTTCACTTTCACTTGTTGTTCGTGGATACAAAAATTACGATATAATGATGTCTATGTTACCCCAATTGATCAATTTAAAATATTTAGCATTATCTTGCCCAATGTTATTTGCAGAAACTACTGCACTACCTCTTGTAACTGAAATATTAAAATTACCACAATTGCGAACATGCAAAGTTCGATTTACACCTAATGAGGTGAACACATCCGCATTAAAATCGATTTTACCAGTTAGCACTTCTCTTCGTCATTTTCATATTGATGGAAAAATTTCATCATTGTACTTATGTCATCTCGTTCAATTCATGCCATCATTGCGTACGCTTACTGTTTATGCCTATCGTCATGATTACGAAGGTTGGAAGATATTGAAATCAGATCTGATAACAAAAGATCAATGCAGATCGTTTCTTAATTGTCATGTTTATCTTGATGGCCTAATTCAAATAGTACCACAACTCGAACAATGCCGTATTCATGTCGAATCATACGGTTATTCAATCGAACAAATATATCCAGATTGTATTCAAATGACCAAACTTCATCTTCAAATTATTTGCCAAAAAAATGCTACTTCGAATATGTTCGATATCGTATCACCGATGACTATTCAAACACGAACAGATTTTAATAGCGAGAATATTATTTTAAAGAAACTTCCAATCATTGGCTAATAGTGTAGTGTAATTTCGAAATGCTCTTTATACATATAAAAATAAAAATAAAAAATGATGTCATAACTCAGAACAAATTCAAATATGAAGACAAATGCAAAGCGAATATTTTTTGAACATCAAGACAGTAGGAAAAATTGTCGATTACATGTTATTAACAATGCACTTGGAAGATTGGTTCTTTCACGAAATCAATTCTATGCATATTGTGATCAATTCGATATGCAATATCATTGTCAAGGAAGTCGAGAATTTTTCTTTATTGAATCGAATGATAATATTCTGAGTTTTATTTTAAACAAATTTCATATTCAAACAACATATTATTCGGCAGACAAACCGCCGAATTTCACAGAAGAAACATGTGAAAATATGATAGCAGTCATGGCATTTGATGATGAACATATTTGGTGTGATAAGAAGATTGGTGACTTATGGTACAGATTAGATTCGTTATCGAAACAACCGGAAGTAATTGACTTTCGAAGAGTCTTTGCTCGACATGTACTTGGATGGATTATTGTTTGGAAAAAAGACACAACCTCAGATTGTCTTGTTGTACACTAGTGACCTCTTTTAATATTGATAAACATGCCAAAATATTCGAGATCAATAAAGAAATTGATTATGATTATAGAAAAATAATAATATGTGAGATTTTCATTTTTGAACATCTATGATTCGTTCAAATACTTCATTCTCCATAAAACCGATGACCTTCATAGTCAGATGATATGACATTACGAAAAATACTTATTTCAGGTCTTTATCAAATAAAATTTCGTCGACAAACAATGGCTACAACTGCAAATACGGGAGCTGAAGGATGCAATAAGAACTGTGAACAATGTATCAATAAAACAATTAAAAAAGATGTCGATAAAATAGTTGATAAATACGATATTGAAGAATTAAATGCTCAATGTGATGCACAATCGAATAAAACCGTATCCTATTGTCGATGTTGGAAATCGAAAAAAGTAAATCAACGTTTCATATAATCAGACGACAAACGTTTTCTTTTTCTAGTTTCCACTCTGTGATGGTTCGCATAATACTTGGAATAAAGAAACAGGTGACAATGTTGGACCTCTCGTTATCACAAATAAAAAATAAAAACATACACCGATCTTCCTTTCGAACATTTTTTGATTAGAACTATTTACATTTATTTTTAATCTTCTAATAAACTATTTCGAAAGAAAAAAAACACAACAGTTTTTAAAGGTATAATGACTCAAAATCATTTGGATGTTCAGGTCGAATAACAACTGATTTTTGATCAGAATGTAATTTTGTTCGCAAGTAATATTTACCGTCAAATTGCTGACGTACAAAACTCCATTGTACTTGAATAGTTATTTTATGACCAAGATTTGCACTAGAATTTCCTGTTCTAGCTTGATACTGTTTTTTCAGACCCATTCGAAGTGTTTTTGGCGAATAGACACCTGTTATAACATAAGTTCCTATATCATCTTCTCCTCCACCCTCAACTGTATATTCAGCATGCGAATTGAAATCAAGTCTCATCGAAAACGGACCACGTGCTGTTTCACATTGGAAATAATAATATTGAAATATTCCAGAAATAAACACTGATTCAGTTAGATTACTTGGTTCTTTAACAGTACCATCTTGAATATAGTGTTCATTTGAAAGAAATGGCTCACCTACCAGTCGTTCTTTCAATAGTCGCCAACCTAACGTTATTATAAACACACAAAATAGCAAAATGAATGGTCCGCATACAAATCCTAGAACGATTCCAACAATTGCTCCAGTCGAAATTGAGGAATCTAAAGAAATTGTTGAAACTTATGATAACCAAATTCTATCACCATACCTGAAGAACTACTGCCATAATATCCTCCAACTGGACGTTTGACTACTCCTGCCATTCCAATGATAAACATAAGGCTGATTAAAATAAATAGTTGAATAGTCAAAGCCATGATATTCGCGAGTAAAACGAAATAAATATGTAATAAAAATATCTGTATTCAAGCTTGTCCGTATATATAAATATAAGAGAGGAAGTAATTATACGAAAAGAAAAACAAATGTATGATTCTCAATGATATATCAAAATTTCTCCAAGTACATATATTGTAAGCATTGAAGCGAAACTAATTATATTACGCCATACTGAATGACGTCAAAGATCGGATTAGTAATATTGACGGGAAAGCATTCACAATGATAAAAACTAAACATTACGACGCAGTACATTTATTTTATTAAAGAAGATATTTTCCTTCAAGCGTTTCATTTCGTTAACTTCTAGTCCAAGAACACAACACCATTATGTCCGGTTTATTCGATAAAAAAATAATTGTTCTCACGGAAAAGAACAAAGTTTATGATAAAGAGATGTGCAAACCAGCCCTGGTTCTCATCATAGTACGGAAATAATCCCTGTTTTCGTCGCCAATCCAGTTATTTGAAAGATTGGTTTGTGTAAGTGTCTATGATTCATGAGAGTGCAGTGTCTGGATGAAATGTGTCAAATTAATAATATACTAGTAATGCATGTAATGATGCAGAGATTATTGTGTGATATTAATTTTGGTGACTTTTGATCTGAAAGAATGTTTGTGTTTATAAAACTTGATTGAACTTTATGAATTTCGAAGCTTTGAAATCTATATGCACATCTTTAAGATGTTTATGTCGATATAATGTCATTGGGATAGGGATGATTTCTGAATGGTATTAAGTTATATGGACTCAATTGAATGTGTTGATAGCTTTAACTGAGTTTCTTTCTATGACGATGGATATATGGATTTATTTGATGAATTCAATGGATCTTCTAGAGTTCAACGTTTTGCAAATGGAGAAACAAAAATATTTTCCTGCCGAAACGTGAGTGTAAGATAGTGATGAAAAGCTTCATCACACATTTCATATGATTGAATAAGCTTTTTTAATGATTTCATCATTTGATCGACGAGCGAAAAATGAGACGCAAATTAGATAAGACAGGAGAACTCATTTCTTTGATATCGAGAAGATTTTCAATGTGGACGATTTAGTACCATCGAATATTTCTTGATTAGAACTATTTACATTTATTTTTAATCTTTTAATAAACTATTTCGAAAGAAAAAAATTACTACAGTTTTTAAATGTTTAGTGAATGAAAATTATTTGAATGTTCACGTCGAATAACAACTGAATTTTGATCAGAATGTAATTTTGTTCGCAAGTAATATCTGCCATCAAATTGCTGAAGTTCAAAATTCCATTCTACTTGAATAGTTACTTGATGGCCAAGATTTTCACTAGAATTTCCTGTTCCAGCTTGATACTGTTTTATCAGACCCATTCGAAGTGTTTCTGGCGAATAGACGCCTGTAATTACATAAGTTCCTATATCATCTTTTCCTCCACCGTGAACTGTATAATCAGCCTGAGGATAGAAACCTAGTCTCATCGAAAACGGACCATGTGCTTTTTCATATTGAAAATAATAGTATTGAAATATGCCAGGAATAAAAATTGACCTACTCATATCACTTGGTTGTTTAACACCACCTTTAATATAGCGTTGATTTGAAAGGAATGGTTGACCGATCATTAGTCCTATCCAACGTTTCCAACCTGACTTTATTATACATACACAACATAGCAAAATCACTGGTACGCATATAAGTCCACCTATAATTCCAAAAATAATTCCAACAGTTGCTCCAGTCGAAACTGAGAAACGTAAAGAAATTGTTGAAACTTATGATAACAAAATTCTATAACCATACCTGAAGAACTATTGCCGGAGCTTCCTCCACCTCCATAATATCCTCCTCCAAATCCACCGCCTCCGCCTCCTCCTCCACCACCACCGCCGCCGCCGCCGCCTCCACCTCCACCTCCTCCTTGACGTTTGACTATTCCAGCCATTTCGATGACAAACATAATGCTGATTAAAATAAATAGTTGAATACCCAAAGCCATGATATGCACGAGCAAAACGAAATAAAAAGGTAATAAAAAAAATATGTGTCTTCAAGCTTGTCCTTATATATAAATATAAAGAGGAAGTAATTAAAATTTTCCCAAGTTACGTCTATCGTAAACATTGAAGCGAAACTATATTACGCCATACTGAATGACGTCAAAGATCGATTAGTAATATTGACGGGGAAATATCCACAATGATAAAAACGAAATATTACGACGCAGTACATTTATTTTATTAAAAAAGATATTTTCGAAAATCACAATTTTCCTCCAATCGTTTCATTTCGTTAACTTCTAGTCCAAGAAAAACATCAATACTTCCATCGTTCAATTCTGTCGATAATAAATTAGCAGCACCATTATATTTCGTATCTGGTGGAAGAATTATTCGACTAGGATAGACATTAAATTCAAAATCAGCATTCGAATACATTCCCATTTTATTCCACGCTGATATCGTAAAATCTGTTTCATCTAAATTCCATGTTGGTAGAATTGATTTTATATCCGTTTGACATTGAATCCAAGCTAATGTTGTTCGAATATCTTCGGTATTATTTCTTTCAATTGCATCATGTATTCGACTTGCTAATAAACCTAAATGATTCGATTGAATAACTTCTGACATTGGCACTTCTAAATAAGAAAACATAATAGCATTTCCAAAATAAGTGAATGGAATATTTGGTTGTGTTAAACGTGGACGAATATTTGTTGACATGTAGAGTTTACTAGTTGATAATGAAGATAAATTACGTGCCAATATGACATGTTGATAGAGATGTGCCGTAAGAACTTCAAATGTCGATAAATAATCGACTTCTAATGATGAATAAGTCAGTGCATCGGATTTCATACGAACTAATTCATCATTTGTAAATCGAAAACTTTTAACAATTATTTCTTTAGTTGGCAATGACGATGTTTGGTGAATAACTGCGAGACTTTTTCGATCATTAAAATAAGGATTTGTTTTCTTTAATTCATTGATTTCTTCGGATGACAATCGAAGTAATGATCGTTGATGACAAACATCAGATTGATAATCTAAATTTCGATACAATTGCACCCAATCTTTCACAATCAATTGAAAATATGAATGTGCATCGGCTATTTGATGATTTAAACTAATTCCTAATGCAACACTACCACATTGAAATCGAGTATGACGAATATGAAATAATGTTTCTTGATGATTGCTATTAATTAAAGGTAATGCCGTCGAAAATGATATATCTTTTAACGGCAAATTAACTTTTGTTGAAACAAATAAGATGCCGCCTTTTTCATCATCATTATCGTCGATTGAAACTGTGTAATCTGATTTTAAACTACCGTTTAATAATGGATAATAATCAAGTAATTTATTTAAACTTCTTATTAATTGTTCAACATTGAGAAATGTTTCATTTGATTGTTTTTCGTAGTGTGACCATTGATGAATATCATAGAAATAGATGCATGTAATGTAACTAGTCGATGGTATGAGCCAATCGTTAGGTGAAAGTTCTAATGTTTGAAAATTAGTATTTGTTTTGATTCGAATCGTTTCTATTAGAAACCCCAAAAAAAGAAAAATCTAATTATCATCGAATGTCTTTGGTTTCACACTTACGAACAACATTTTCACTCATATTTTTCACGATAAACATCGCCATAGGGAATGAGATACTCTCTTTTCTTTTTCTTTCTGTTCTATTTAAACGATAGATGTAGACAAGATCTTCGCATATTCTTTTCTTTTTTTTTCATAGTCTGCTTTGTATGAAAAACAAGCAAACAGGAAATCTATTCTCAACAATGTTATTTGTCTCATGTCCTTATCTATTAACTGAATCAATCATATAGAAACACATACACATACGTATGATTCCCACGAGCCAATTTTCATCTGTTGTGTCTGATCGAGTAAAATTTTGGTTGTTTACTATTGTTTTTATACCATCGATTACTTGCTCAATATTTACTCTTTATCATTTTCTTTTTGATCGTCATCTACGACAAACATTGAATAATCATGTTATTATTCTTGTTCTTCTCATAGGTCTCATCTATCAATTAACAATCTATCCTTGGATGATGTTCTATTTTTTTGTCAATAGTCAATGGAATCGTTCAGTTACTTTCTGTTTTATTTGGACATTCATCGATTGGGTTCTCTATATTCTTCAGACGATGTTATTCGCTTGGATTACAATTGAACGACATATTCTTATATTTCATGATCGTTATTTGTTAATTCAAAAGAATCGTATCTATTTTCATTATTTACCTATTGTGATTCTTGTATGTTATTGTCTTCTATTTTATACGATAGTTGACTTTTTTCCATCATGTCAAAATACATTTAATAATAGTTATATGAGATGTATTTATTTTTGTATAAACGATAATTATAAATTTTATCTATGGGAAACAATCGTTCATCAAATTGTTCCGGGCGGAATTATTATTCTATGTAGTATTAGTTTATTTGTGCGTGTAATTTGGAAAAAATCTCGTGTTAATCAACGACGAATTCAATGGAAAAAATATCGTAAAATGACAATACAAGTTCTATCAATATCATTGATTTATATTATTTTTTATTTTCCTTATGCATTCTTAAATGTCATGCATCTATTCGGATTTATGTATCATTCGAATCGTTTACTTACGGATGGTTTAGATTTTTTAAGTTATTTTATGTTATTATTTTTACCATTTGTTTGCACACTAACATTACCGAAATTGAACAAAAAACTTGAAGTTAATTTCTATTTAAGACAACTTAGACATGACTTTTAGAGAATGGAATTTTCCTCAACAATCGGAATATTAATGATGATAACATTATATCCTCATGTTACTTGTTTAGATGGGATAAAAAAAACAAAAAGAAAGAGAATGCTGTTGTGCCGATCATTCCATCGACATCTGTTGCAATAACAACATTGACGCTGAAGTGTCATTTTTGTGATCGATGTCAATTATGTCAGACAACAATTCGAGCAAAATAAAATTAACGATAAACGAAAGAAAACAATTGAATCCAAATAGAATACTTTACATTATTTTTTTTTCTGTTCTTTTCTTCTAATATCTCTATCTGATGTAATTCTTTGGATAATCATGCGTCGACCATCTCTCACATAGGATTTGTTATCATAGTCATATCAAACGACATCTATCTCATACATGATTTTACTCTTTTTTTGTTAAATATTAATTTTATGTTTGTTTCTTATCATTGAGTCAGTTCGTGATTTTGTTATAATATGGCTACGTCGACGAGTATAGCAAATTGTGTACGATGTACAAAACGAAACACCACAGCGAAATGTTCGGGTTGTATGCAAGATTTTTGTTTAAATCATTTGATTGAACATCATCAACAAATCGAACGAGAGTTTGATGAATTAGCAAATGAACAGAATATTTTACGACAGAGTCTATCTGAACAGAACAATAATTTGAAAGAACATGCTCTATTCAAACAAATAATTCAATGGGAAGATGAATCGATTCGAAGAATTCAACAAATTGCAGATGAACAAAAGACGTTGCTATTAAAATGTTTGAATAGATACTTTGACGATTTAGGGAGTCGATTGAATCAAGTAACTCGACAATGCACTGTTATTCGACAAGAAAATGATTTCAATGAAATCATATTAATGAAATTACAAACACAACTCAAAGAATTAGCACAAGACTTAGACAATCCATCGACGATAGTGATTTCAGAAGAAAAAGATAAAATTACCGTTTCTGATATTTCTAGTAAATGTCTTCGAATTAAAATCACATTTTCCATCATTTATATTTTTGTTTATCTAGCACAAGTAAATATGAAATGGAGTCGAAATGGAATCACTGTCGCCGGAGGAAATGGTTACGGTGAACAATTAAATCAATGTGCAACTGCATGGGGCATTTGTATTGATAATACTGAGAGAACAATTTATATTGCTGATACATCCAATCATCGTATTGTTGAATGGAAAAATGAAGGAATAAATGGAAGAATTGTAGCTGGTGGAAATGGTCGTGGTAATCAAAATAATCAATTAGAATTTCCTGAAAAAGTCATTCGAGATTACATAACAAATTCATTGATTATTTCCGATCGTTGTAATCGACGAATTGTACGATGGTCATGTCGGAATGATTCGGTGACACAAGGCGAAACGATTATTTCGAATGTTAGCTGTTGGGGATTAGCTATGGATCAAGAGGGATATTTGTACGGTGCAGATATTGAAAAACATGAAATACGACGATGGAAATTAGGTGAAGATAATTGTGGAGTTGGAGTTGCCGGTGGAAATGACGTTGGAAATCATTTGAATCAATTCAATGAACCACGTTATGTATTTGTCGATCGAGAACAAGCAGTTTATGTCTCAGATAATAAAAATCATCGTGTAATGAAATGGACAAAAGGTGCTCATCAAGGTGTTATTGTTGCTGGTGGCAATGGTCCAGGTGAACGTCTCTGTCAATTGTCGAATCCTCATGGAATTTTCGTGGATCAATTAGGAACGGTCTACGTTGCAGATTCGGCTAATCATCGAGTTGTACGTTGGTTAGCACATGCGACAGAAGGTAGTCTTGTGGTTGGTGAAGGTGGACGAGGACATCTAGAAAATCAATTGAATTGTCCGATTGATTTGACATTTGATGATGAAAATAATTTGTATGTTGTCGATCGAGACAATCGTCGAGTGCAAAAATTTTTCATAAGTTTTCCTCAATAAAAAACAATCATTTATACTTTTAGATGGCAACAACAATGACAGGTAAAACTCAATGTATTGTATGTGGTAAAGATCGAGCTTCGGCTAAATGTTCGGGCTGTTTGAAAGATTTTTGTTATAAACATTTGGGTGAACATCGTCAAGAACTTGCAAAACAACGAGATGAAATCGAATTAGAACGTGATTTATTTCTACAAAGCATTCTTCAACAAAATGAAGATCCACAAAAACATGAATTAGTTAGAGAAATTAATCAATGGGAAATAGAATCGATTGAAAAGATTCAAAAAATAGCACAAGAAGCGAGAGATGTGATTTTGAAGAATGTTGACAATGACAAAACTAATGTCAAAAGAAAACTTGATCTATTAACGAATCAATTGAAAATCTCTCGAGAAGAAGAAGATGATATTACTGAATTCGAACTTGAACAATGGAAAGAACAATTAAATAAACTCACTGAACAATTAAAGAAACCAATGGATATCACTATTCGACATACATCAACACCAATTATCACAGATGTTGTTATTAATATTCTGAATTCGAAAACACCAATCATGCCAAATATCTCCACAAATACACAATGGACTCAATTTGGACAAACATTTGCTGGAGGTAATGGAATGGGTGATGAATTAAATCAGTTTGGAAAAGAAGCTTGGTCTCTTTGTATTCACAAAGATCGAACGATATATTTAGCTGATTCTGCTAATCATCGTATTATTGCATGGAAAGATGGAGCAACAACAGGTCAAATTGTTGTTGGTGTTAATGGTAAAGGCAATGGAAAGAATCAATTGAATTGTCCGATGCATGTCATCATCGATTATGAGACGGATTCACTGATTATTTGTGATCGTGGTAATCGACGAGTAGTTCGATGGCCACGACAAAATGGTACCGTAGGAGAAACAATTATTTCTAATATTTGTTGTCGAGGTGCAGTTATTGATAGTCATGGATATCTCTATGTTTCTGATGTCGAAAAACATGAAGTCAAACGATGGAAAATAGGAGAACAAAATGGAATTATTGTTGCCGGTGGAAATAGTGTCGGCGATCGTTTAGATCAATTCAATGAGCCACGATACCTTTATGTCGATCAAGATCATTCGATTTATGTATCTGACTGGCGAAATCATCGTATTATGAAATGGTTGAAAGGCGCAAAACAAGGTATTGTCGTTGCTGGTGGTCGTAATCAAGGCAAAAATCTAACTCAATTATCTTGTCCTCAAGGAATTGTTGTCGATCAATCCGGTACTATTTACATTGCAGATTTTGGAGGTCAACGAATTGTACGTTGGTCAAAAGATGCAAACGAAGGCAATGTTGTCATTGGAGGAAATGATAAAGGCAATGAAGCGAATCAATTTCATTATCCGACGGACTTAGCATTTGACGAGCAAAATAGTATTTATGTTCTTGATCGTAATAATTTTCGTGTGCAGAAATTCGTTGTTAAATAGTTATATTGAATAAAAATTCTAATGAAAATCGAAATAGGTGAATACCATTTTAATATTTCAAGTCAAAATGGTACGTCTATTCTACGACCAATGTTCTATAATTTTAATAATGAAAGTGAAAGTTATCAACCCCATGGTCAATTCATATTTAAAACTCATTATTAGGTTGCACGTATTTATACATAAAAAGCAACATCATGCAGTGTTTTATTACCAAAATTTGATCAAGGAAATTTTCAGTGGCAAAAATATACTATTTCAACAACTCTAATTGATTTTTCACTTTTTCAAAACATTTCATCTTCACAATAGAGACATTCCATTGTCTTCAATTCATACGTGTGTAATAAATTTACAATTTTATTACCGCATTTAATGTACATTAAGAGTTTGTAGGTTGCATAATAATTATTTTTACAATTATTACATTTATTAAGATCAATTTATTTCTTATATTCAAATTTCAATCCCTTAATAGTGAATGATACTAATTCGATCTTTATTAAATCTTTTTCTTCTGTTTCGCCAAACATTTTTGCTGACTTTATTTCAATTTTTAATGCTATATGTGCCAACATGCTCCTATAAATTCATAGTCACGTATACTACATTCAATACCTCAAGTACAGAAAAACAAAAGTTTATAATTTCAGCTTTCTCTTTACTGTTTCAATGTTCTGTTTCACATTCCTGATATTTGGATGGTCTGATGGTAGCAAATGTTGCCAAATACATAATGCACGCTGAAGATATTCAAGCGTTTTCGGATACTCGCCCATGCTGTCATACACCACTCCGATGTTGCTGTATGAAGCAGCCAAATCTGGATGATTTTCAGGAAGAGTTTTTTTTCTGGTTTCAAGTGATTTTTGATAATTTTCAAGTGCTTTCGAGTACTCTCCCATGCTGTAATACACCGATCCGATGTTGTTGTATGAAGTAGCCAAATCTGGATGATTTGCAGGAAGAGTTTTATTCTTGATTTCAAGTGATTTTTCATAATATTCAAGTGCTTTCGAGTACTCGCCCATGCTGCAATACACAGCTCCGATGTTGTTGTATGAAGCAGCCAAATCTGGATGATTTTCAGGAAGAGTTTTATTCTTGATTTCAAGTGATTTCTCATAATATTCAAGCGTTTTCGGATACTCGCCCATGCTGTAATACACCGATCCGATGTTGTTGTATGAAGTAGCCAAATCTGGATGGTTTGTAGGAAGAGTTTTTTTTCTGGTTTCAAGTGATTTTTCATAATATTCAAGTGCTTTCGAGTACTCGCCCATGCTGCAATACACCGATCCGATGTTGTTGTATGAAGTAGCCAAATTTGGATGGTTTGCAGGAAGAGTTTTTTTCGATATTTCAAGTGATTTTTCATAATATTCAAGTGCTTTCGAGTACTCGCCTTGATCATCATTAATCGTGCCAAATTGATGAAATATAGTTGCTTTTTCATTTTGATCACTAGTTTGTTCAAATAGAATTCGATATAACTCCTCTGCTTTGTCAAATTTTGCTAATTTAATAAGCAATTTACCGAGACGATACCATCCAGTATAACTAGAAGAAGTTTCTGTCTGAATACTTTCAGTTAATTCGCGTAATTCTGGATCGTTATCACTAGTCAATATTAGTTCTACTTCCCAGAGAGGAATAGAACCAGGAAGTTGTTTAATTTGCCCAGTACGAAATACTGAATGCATGGAGAAAAGAATTTCTTCTTCACCATCAATAGCAGTAATTTTATCGACATTAGCGAATGGTGCATTTTGAATCGAAGGATCGATGCGCATCACGAATAATACTGAAACAAAATCACCTTTACCTTGATTACGATGAATAAAGTCTAACGATGTCTTTCGATTCTTGCTGGTTGATAAGAAATTATTAAATGCTAGCAATCCACCTTGATTCTGCTTCAATTGATTGAAGTCAGTCTCTGACAAATTTTGACCACGATAGACAATGAACGACTGAGAAGAAGTTTGACCACTGAATTGTTTTGAATGAAGATCAGCAATATTATTATGTAAATCACGAATAAAAAATCCCATTTGGATCATAATATCGACATCCATGAGGCGAAGAGCTCGATTAAGCATGGAATAAAGAAAAGTTTCGCATGTATACCACCAAATTGGTTCATGATTCCGATAGTTTTTTTCAATTTGGTCGACATTTTTCAGTTCTATCGAATTTCCAGCAAGTTCGACACGGCAGTATTTTACGAAGTCCATGATATGTCCATGGTCAAAGTCAATGGTAAGTAAAATATCCTTCAGTATCTGCGTATACATGAAGGAACAATCGAGAGTGTTCTTATTGTTGACACTCGTAGCTGCATCTCTAGTTGTAGGAAAACTAATAGAGATTACGTTGTGATCACAAGCATGTGCTGCTTGTTTGAGTGCTTCACATATGGACTGAATGCCCGTAAAGACACCTTTGATTTTTGACCATTCTTTCGCCCATTTCTCATGCCAAACCTTATTTCCGCAGAAGATATAAACGTCACTAATTTGGTTTTTGCTATGTATAATTGGTACAATTGTTTGTCCGAGTGCTCCGGAAATAATCATGAAAGCAGTTTCTTCTTGAATATTGCTGATGAAGTCGATGCATTTGTCCGCATCAACAAATGTGTTGACAGTGTTTACCACCTGCCGTAATTTCGTTATGGAATTGCGAAAATCATCATCGTCTTCATTTATATTTTTGTCTAACCAAACAAGATGAAAATTTTGAATAATATGTTGACTAGGTTGTTTGTGTCGGTTAATGTTCGAACTTGCCATTGGCTTCACTGTAATGTTTTGTATTGTGATGTGCTGTATAATCGTAAAGATACGCATACTTATAAAGCATGTTGGAAGAAATGACTTGACAACACTGATAACAGAATAGTAAAGAAAAATTGAAGTAATAAAAAGATTTTATGGGTTTCATTTTCGTTATACAATTTCTTTAAAGTTAAACTTGGTTTAATTGATATTTATTCGAGAAAAAAATTTCTTGTTTCCTTTTGCATATTGTTGATGAAGATTTTTTTCTAATTTCAAATAGTTACATTTTGAACAAAATAGTATTTATGCTCTTGATCGTAATAATTTTCGTATGCAGAAATACGTTGTTAAATAGCTGTATTGAATAAACAAAAAAGATAATATCTCACGTCACGTTTACTTTCTTTTTACTATGATTGGTGATTTCACAAGGTGAAAATAAGCGTATATACATATTTCGTTTTTATTTTTGTTTTGCAATAAATCAAAATGGCGACTATTGATAATAATTATGGATATTTAGAAATGTTTTGTTTAATTTGGTTAAATAAAAATCCTAATGAAAATCGAAATTCTGAGCAAAAATTACGTTCAATTATTAATAATTTAGTGCAATTTGAAGATATTCATCAATGTGAAAAATTTATTGAGAAAAGTTCAATAAAAGATCGAATAATTTTAATTACGACTGGTCGATTAGGTCGAGAACTTATTCCACGAGTTCATTCTCTTCGGCAAGTCATATCGATTTATATTTATTGTTTGGATATTCCAGCAAATAAAGAATGGTCTTCATCCTATCCTAAAGTATCAGAAGATTCGTTGTTTTTTTCTTTCATTTGAAATTAATCGCGATAATATTCATTTAGGTCAAAGATGTTACAACAAGTGTTGATGAACTAATTTCGAAAATTACATATGATCATCAATTTGACGAGAAAATCGAAGAACCTTTAGCAATTCATAAATATTCCAAAGATGGTCAATCAACAAGTGAATTAAATGGAAAATTTCTATTTTCTCAAGTACTAATCGATTGTCTTCTACGATTAAAATCCACTGAACAAGATTCGAAAGAATTAATTCAATTATTAAAACAACAATATCAAGGCAATACATACGAATTAAAACAAATCGATGAATTCGAGAAATTGTATCAATCAAAGAACGTCTTACAATTGTATACAAAAGAATGTTTCTTCTACAAAACATTGAATGCTATTCTACGAACAGAAAATATACATTGGATGTATCTATTTCGAACGTTTATTTTCGATATTCAACAACTTTTACAAGCTCATCAATTGAAAGAAATTGTTTATGTTTATCGAGCTCAAGTCATATCGAACGATGAATTAGATTCATTGAAAAAATCCATCGGAGAATTTATATCGATCAATTCATTTTTTTCGACGAGTATTAATTATGCACGAGCTCTTTCATTTCTTAAATATTCAAAAACATTTGAAAATACGGTTAAAATTCTTATTCAAATCGAAGCTGATCCAACTATCGGCAAAATTAAACCATTTGCAGATATTAGTCTATTTAGTATTTATGAACGAGAAGAAGAAGTTTTATTTATGATTGGATCAATATTTCGTATAAAAAATATTATATTCGATTATAAAAATCAATTGACAATTGTTCAGCTAGTTTTAGCATCTGATGATGATAATCAATTGAAACATGTTCTCAACTATATGAAACAACAGATCGATCCCGGACAAATGAATCTAAGAATTCTTGCCAAATTTTTATCGAAAACAGGTCAATTTGAGTTAGCTGAAGAGTATTTGAAACGTATGTTGAAACAAATACCGACTAATGATTCCATTCGAGGTAAAATATATAAAGATCTTGGTGAACTTGCATCACAAACTGGAAGATTAAATGAAAGTGTACAATGGTTTGCAAAAGCATTAGAATTCCAAAATTTGACGGCACCCTCTGTTCCTCAAACATTACAGAAAACAAAAACTCGAAAATGGAAACCATATGGATCGACAATTGCTGGAGGAAATGGACAAGGATTTGAATTGAACCAATTGCATTATCCTTTTGGCATTCGTATTAGTGATGATCAACGGTCTGTTTATATTGTTGACAAATGGAATCATCGAATTGTGAAATGGAAATTAGGTGGTAACTACGGTCAAGTTGTTGCCGGTGAAAATACTCAAGAATATCGATTTTCTCATCCGGTTGATGTGATTGTCGATCAAAATAATAAATATTTGATTATTTCAGATTTTAAAAATCGACGCGTTGTTCGATGGTCAATGGAAAATCAACAAGATCGACGAGTGATTCTATCGGATATTGATTGTTATGGATTGGCCATGAATGAAAATGGTGATTTATTTATTGTCGATTTTGAAAAACATGAAGTCAGACGATGGAGACAAAATCAAGGAGAACGAAAAATTGTTGCAGGTAGCAATGGTAAAGGAAATCGGCTCGATCAACTCAATGCTCCAACATTTATCTTCGTTGATCGACAGGATACAATTTACGTATCAGATCAAAATAATCATCGTGTGATGAAATGGATAAAAGGCGCAAAAGAGGGCATAGTAGTTGCCGGTGGACACGGTCAAGGAACTAGTTGTCAACAATTGAACTGTCCAGAAGGATTGTATGTGAATGATGTGGGTGATGTTTATGTAGTTGATCGTGACAATCGTCGAGTAATGTGTTGGCCAATAGGATCGAACGAAGGTCGTCTTATTGTTGGAGGAAATGGTGAAGGATCCGAAACGAATCAATTAAATTATCCGAAAAGTTTAGCATTTGATTGTTATAATAATCTGTACGTTGTCGATTGTGGAAATAATCGAATTCAGAAATTTGTTGAAAATAAAGAAAAATAAATTTTAACTATATACTCTTTTGATACGAAAACACTTTATTAACTATTAACTATAAATTTATTCATTATCAACCTCGTGTTGAAGGAACTGCTCCTCGATCCTGAAAGAAAAATCCAAAATGACCAGTGCCAGGTGGCCAATGTATATTTGTAGCAACACTGATAGGAAAATTCTTTGAACGAATCATCCATTGACGAGCTATCGTATCACTACCAACTTCTCCATGTGAGAATCTGTAAGCAGCTAAATCGCCCCATATTCGTCGTGCACGCCCTTTAGTAAAACCCGTCGCATGCGTACAAAAATATGATCCACGACGAAATTCAAACAGTCCATCATATGAATAAGCAATCTGCGTATTATTGTTATATTCTGCGCCACATGTACCGAGATAAATAACTCCATCGTTTTTAGCCATTTCAAGGCCTTGTTGGACAATTCCTAATTTAATTTTGATATAATAAAATCTAAAATCATTATTTTCCTACCGGCTATTGATGAATTTGAACTGTTATAATTCCATTGAGCGAAAATTTTTGGATAAAATCCTTGGATAATTGAATACGGTACAACATTAACATCATCTTCAAATATAAACATCCAATCGTTATCTGAATAGGCACTTTCTGGTTGTGCTCCGAAATCAGTCCACAAATCGATAAATGTTAACATAAGAGACGAAGCACCTGGATCGACACCATTAGTATACATTCGTGAATCGTTCCGAGAAACTGGGTGCTTTATTTGTATATTGAAAAGATTCGGTACCATAGTTTCAATATTGTTTCTTGTTCTATTGTAACGGTTCGGTGATATACTTATGATATAAGTGGGATAGGGTGGACCACGAGCTGGACGTGTATGTGGTGAAGTTGAATTCATACTAGTAGATTGTTTACTATCGATCGATACTGTTTGTTGTGTAATCGAAGGACCATGGAAACTTAAAATGATATAGATTAGTATGGCTGCTACTAAAAAATAACGCCATGATATTTGTCGAAGTTTTGCGCATAAATTTATTAGTGAAGAAACACTGAAAGAACATCACTACGTCTGGTACGAATTAAAATAAACAATTTTTTGATTACTTTGTGTAGTAATAACTGGAAATAGTATTTTTAAAGTTAGTCAACACACGGATTGTATTACTAGAAAAACATTGATAGTTTTTTTTGTTTGAAATTAAATATTTCGTAGACAATTTTCTACTTAAAATTCTGTTGTAATAATTCTCGTGTTCGTTGCCATATATTGTTTGTATAGCTTTGTTCGATAGAATCCATGTGTACCGTTATTTGAGTAAAAAATTGATTACAAAAAGTTCATGATTCGAGTCATTGACACCCTGAAATTTTTTTCTCAATAAAGCAAACTGCGTCAGTATTCTGTTTGAGGGTAAATTTTGTGTGGATGCTGTTCTTCTTCTTCGTATATGTATATATATGTAGATTCATTCGTTCACTCTTCGAATAAACAGAAAGAGAAGAAAAATGTATTGTATTTTTTTTTGTTGAATTGAGTTTACTTGAAGAAAAGAAAGAAAAAAAAGTATTTTTAACAAGCATGATTGTAACAATGCTGTTTTAAATTTCGATTACACTATTAGAAATGAATTCGTTTCAACATCTAGAATTCACGTTATTGTTTAACAGTCGATTCGAATAATTGAAGTAAAAATTTGAACTCAATGATTTTTATGCTGAAAAATGTGAATGTCCACGGTTAGTTTGTCAATAGAATTAAGTAAACTATATAATATAATGTTTTCTTTTTGTTTTCAAATGATTCAGCTTTTTACTTTTACGACAAAAAGTTGTTCTTATTTTTTTATATGATGATGAGAAGTAGTGAAATTGTAATGTTTTACTGCAAGAATAGAAGCAACAGAGAAATAAAGATTGTATAAACATAAAAAATAGACGTATTACAATCTCAATAGTGTATTGTGTCTCTCAAACTGAAGCACCTATAATTTTAATTATAAAATCTCTATTCTTCTCAACAAAGAAATAGAAAAAACGTAAAAAAACTATTCATTTCTTTTAGAAACTCACTGATTTCCATTAACAACATGTTTTGTTACACATCAAAAGTGCTGCTTTGATTTTCCAAGATTTTTTCTCGGTAAAAAATTTTTCAAATGAAAGACACTGCTCGCTCGCTCGCTGGTTGTGTCAATATGCCAAGAGAAAACAAATTATATTGACTTAAAAAGATCTTTGTTTCTTTCATCATGACTGTTTTAAATTTTGTATTATTATTATGAATAACATTAATTTACTATCATTCATAGTTAATAATTCGTTTTCTTAATTCTTTTATAAATATATCCATAGATGTATCGAATGTTTCATTCTGTAGCACCTTGGTTAATATAGTTCCATAGTGATAATGTCTCAATTCAGCAAGTGGTGATGATTTTGAACTCGAAGCAAACTTAACTCCATATTGTAATGTATGAATATTCTGCATTATTGGCACGTTTTGTGGTCGAATAAACATTTTCGTTCTAATTTGACAATCTCGATGACGAGAAATATGTCGACATTTTTCGAGCAATAGTCGATGTCGACTTGTTGCAAGATCATCTTGACTAATTAAACATGAAATCGGACAATTTCGTAGTTGAACACCACCGGGATAAATCGACTCGGGAAAATTTCGATCAAGAAAATCAGATAAAGATATTGTTTTATCGAGCACTTTTATTGGATTAATAATTTGAAAATATTCATCAACATCAAAGTAGCCCATCCATCGATTGAATGGACCAAAATTTTTCAAAGCATGATTCATTGCAGCACTTTGCATCATATTCCACTTATGACCTTTATGTTGTTTATATGGCCATCGAACAATGGTTACTATTTGTTGTTCTAAATATGATCGAAGAAAATTATCTAAATTATCATTACTAAAATGATCGTATATATAGAAATGTTCAACACCAATTATTCGATGATATTCAATCCATTCGACTAAAACCGCTGTTCTATTACGCACCATTGTATATATAGATACATTGTATCGATTACGATGATAGATTGGTATCGTTACATTTGGCGAGAATAGAAATTGTTTATCGTAAATACGAAATGACATGACTAGTTGAGAGCTACCTTTTAATATCGATTCTCGTTCGATAGATGGCAATGGACAGAGAATAAATGGTTCTATTGATCGTCGATCAATGATACCTCGAACTGTTGTATTGGAACGTTCAAAGAAACAACTAATATTCGACCAACGCCAAGTTAATCGACGACCACTTAGATAAATCGAATATTGATCAGCTCGATTAGGATGTTGATAAAGGATAAAATCTAATATCTCAATGTTATTAAACCGTAGACATGTTGGCGTAATAATATTGGGCTGTAGATCAGTTGATAACGTCTTTCTTTGATTAATGATTGGTATTGAACTGGTATGTAAAATTAACAAGATCGTAATAAGTAGAACAATGAATAGAATGATTTTTCTTGGAAAACAGTTAATGAACCATGTAGAGAACTTCATGATTGATGATTAATTAATTTTATCTTAAAAAAATATTAGTTCAATATGTTTATTCGAAATCAAAAGACACACTTTATTGCTAAAGAAAGAAAAAACTGAATGAAAAATAAATTTCTTAGGTTGCTTTTATTTCCGATTATAAGCGCTTAAAACAAAAAAGCAAATAGTGGATGTCTGGTTTACATCATCGTGTTCTTTTTAGATTTCCATGTTCTACATTGCTGACGATGAAAAAACAACGTATGTTCGATAGAAAAAAAGTGACGCTACTATTCTTGCGCCTTTTATTTGACTAAAAAGAATAAACACTCGTTTTTCGATGTCTCGCAATACATTTCAAAAGTGTCTTTCAGTTATATATCTTTGAAATCGTAATATCGATGGATACGACCAAGTAGATCTCGTAAAATATGTAATCATTTGATTTCAATATCATACGTCGACTCGTTTTGGGCGAAACAAATGAATACCTTGACGAGCAAAGCAAACATTTATTTTGTATTCATGCATGTCCGTATCGATCAAGTGAACCGAAAAAATGAAAGAAAAGACATCATTTGTATTTGTTATTGTAAATAAATGGGCAATCATCCTACGTGCTCGTTGGAATATGCAACTGAAACTCTGGATCCTCGATGTAATAAGGAACGAATGTGGCCAATATTTATTTTATCATCATGGATAACATTTCTCTTTTTTGGAACATGTATTCTTATTTATCTGTTGATTGAAAATTGTTATCGAAAAGGAGTGAATGATCAGAGAAGTTTGAATAGATTTTATCGATTTCATACTTGGCTAAACAAGATCAGCTTTGGTAAAACGATTTTAGGACAAATATATGTTCGTATTGAAAATAAAAATTGATTTCTATAGCGAATCCTTTCTCATTTAGGTTTTGATTAATTTTGTTTGTTGTTTTTCTTCGTTAATCTTATATTTTATTGACATCAAACAAACCAAGTAATTTTTTTAAAATTGTTTTTTTCTATGTTCTATTCTATTTCGCAGATATATCGAATCGTGCACACCATTTCGTCAATCATTGAGTATGAAAATTGATTTTGGTTTGAATATGATCTTTCTCTTGGATTTTCTCATTCGAGTATATTTTGAAAGAGCGTAAGATTTCATCTTTTAATTTTCAATTTTTGTTGATTAGTTATGTGTGTGCTCGAATAAGCGATTATTTCTATTTGAATTATATTCTCTTGTCGATATTTTGACCATTCCAATTTCGTTTTTATCCGCTTATTTAAATCGTAGTTGGATCGGTAAATGAAATGAAATGATTGTTTGAAAGATTTTTCATTTTTAAAAACAAAGGTTTTCGATTTTTACGTTCATTACCATTGATGAATATTGTTTCTATACTTCAAAATTTCGATTTAATATCCCGACCTCGAACAATTCGAATCTGTCAAATCGTCTCGAAATTCCTTTCGATTTGGTTTTGTGTCGGTGGTTTAGTGCATCTATTAGAAAATACTGGCGATTTCTTCTACTATTATTGTAACAGACAAGAAATCGATTTTTTCAATGCAATCTACTTTCTTATTATTACAATGACAACAGTACACGAGAGAAAAACTTTCTTTTTTTTGTTTAAAAACAACAACATTTTGATAGGTTGGATATGGAGACATATCGTGTAAGACTTATTTGGGAAAATTAACTGTAGTTTTATCATTAATATCTGGACTTGCGTTATTCACTGGAATGATTCCTGAATTTTCGGACTTATTCGGCCGACGAAATCCGTATTTCGGCCGATACTACCCAGTTGCACAGAAAAAGTTCGTTCAAACAAAATTTTCATAATTTTTACTTGAAGTTTATCTTTAGACATGTGATTATCTGTGGCTACATAACATCTCATTCATTAGATAGATTCTTCTCGGATTTTCTGCATAAAGGCCGTGAAAAATTAGATCAAATCGATGTATTAATCGTGAATTCGTATGAGCAAAACAAAAAATTTTGTTGTTTTTTTCTTCTATTTTCATTGAAGAAAGCAACCGGATATTGAAATGGAATCGGTTATCAAACGATATTCGACTAAAGTCAAGTACTTCGTCGGAACAATTATGAATATCAATGATTTAGCCCGTATTCAAGCAGATAAAGCTGCAGCATGTTTAATTCTTGCAAATAAAGAACATTTCGATTCGAATAGTGACGATTCAGCAAATATCATGCGTGTGATCAGTTTGAAAAACTACAATCCTAACGTTCGAATACTTTTGCAACTCCTTCGATACAATAATAAAGTAATACGATAGTCAATCTACTTTATAATTTGATTCTATTTGTGTTAAGTCACATGTTCTGTCGATACCTGGTTGGAATGAAACGTCTGATGAAATTATTTGCATATCTGAACTAAAACTTGGCTTAATCGGCATGTCGTGCATCGTTCCTGGTTTTGCAACAATTGTATTCGAAATTTAATTTCCCGTTTTTTTTTTATGTTTCTCAATTGAAATTTGATTTAGATGACAAATTTATTTCGTATGTCTTCGTATGATGAGGACGCATCCGATGAAGAAGTCTTGTCGTCTTGGCGAGATTTGTATCATCGTGGCGCTGGTATAACGATCTATCTCGAAGAATTTTCACCAGCATTTTTTGGAAAAACTTATGCTGAATCTGCGTTGTATGATTTTATAACCTGTTTTTTCAGTTATTGATTCGTATTTTTCATTGAAGAATTTGTTTTAAACTTGGAGTTATGCTTCTCGCAGTTGAAACCAACGAAAATAATCGGTCGATGATCGATGTTATTCGATGTGATAAGTCAATAGTTCAGCCAGGATCTCGAGCATACATTGCATCGATTTCATATGAATATGCAAACAAGTTTTGATTATCTTTATTTAAAAAACAAAAAAAAATCGATCATTCTTTTTTAGAATTAAATATTATTGTTCGAAGACACCGATTTGTCGACATTGTAGAACGAATATTTCCGTGGAAAAAAAGCGATATTCAGTCATGTTTGCTTGATTTTAATCGATTTTTTGTTTTGTTAAAAAGAAAAAAAATTCTAGTGAAATGTCTGATGAAGATTCGAATGAACCTCTTTTATCGCCCGTCGAAACTTCAAAAAGCAATACAGATTTACTTTTGGATGATATATATCGTTTTGATTCGACAGGCATGTTTTATCATACATCTCCACGATCGATTCAAGATGCTCTATTAGTCAATCGTTTTCAATTTGAAAATCGTTCGTAGAAAATTAAATTTTACGTACATACATAGATAGATTTCGATCATTTTAGATATCATTGTTTGTATTTATGCTGATCAATATTCACCCAATTTAGGTCTTCGAAATTTCATTATGCCACTTCGATCGAGTTCATTTAAGCTTGATGAACTATCGAAAATTGTATTTCTCACTGAACTTGAGTATATTCAAAAAGAATGGCCACTTATTTCAACATTTCCAGAGATTTATATATTCAATGTATTGCTGACCTTAATTTTAAACTGAAAATCGATTGATTAATTTTCTTTCAGGGTTCACCATCGAATCCTTGCAATTTAAAATCACTTTCAATTGATAAATGTCGTCAATGTGTGATTATATCGAAAATTAGTACTGAAAATAGCGATAGTTATCTCGTTGATAAATCATCGGTTCTATGTGCATTAAATATCAAATATATTCAAAATAAAATCAATTCAATTAAAACAATAAATACATTGACAGCATTAAGTTTGATTTTGATTGATTTTGAAAACGAAAAATTTGTCAATTTATTTCTTTAGCCAATGATTCGAATGTTCAATATGTTGAACAAGGTAATTACGAGATAGAATTGTGTGTGAGATATTTATCTTGAACATTTACAGGTCATACAGATGAAATTAATCTACAATTTTTTCTTACGACACCATTTGCATCGGGTCGAGCATTTGCTGATAGTGTTCTCGATTGTCTATTGAGTTGTGTAAATATTTCTAACGAATTGTTTCGACTTAATTTTCGAAATGACTTTTCATATAGGCCTATTATAATCGAAATACAGTGAATTTCTTGAGAAGTATTTTATTCGGTGGATTGAATGATGAATTAGAAGAAATCTTAAGCGAAGGTCAACAGTTTGTTCAATGTGAAAATATTCAAATGTTGAAAAAACGAGCACGACCAAGAATTAATCTCATTCCTATTAATCAATTGATTACAAACGTACATATTGTTTTCTTTTTCTTATTTATGAAATTATTGTTTTCATTAAATAGGTGAATTCATTGACATTCGATACACTTGTTTGTCAATCACTTGAAAAACATCAAATGATTGTCTTGGGCATTTATCGTTTGCTCAATATTCTCGATGAAACAAAGACAATTAACGATGAGAGACGTATCGTTATTTATTATCCTCCGAATAATTATCTAATGCATTCAACGGACATGGTAAGAATTTTGTATTCAACACTCTCAACATTTAAAATAAAATATTATTTAGGTTTATGTTATTCAACATTTTAATTGTCAAAATGAATCTCAGAACTAAATATTTTTTGTCTTTTCAAGTTACAATTCATTCCTTTTATTTTCATGACGAAAATCGACATCGGGAACTTTTTGTTTTGGATACGTAATATCAACAATGGGCAAATTATTTTCTTCACAATAATTTGTATATTTTTGTAAAACTGATTTCCAATCTTCAATAAAAATTGTTTTGCCATTTTCATCTAAGAATTCTAAAGAACCCCAAACAAAAAAGAGAACTTCAGCATCACCATGATTTTTATCGATAAATAATGTATGAACTGATCCGGGTGTTTCATGAACTAAATCACCTTGTTTAGACAGCCATTCAGGATGTTCGAAATAACCCCAAGCACCTTTCATTGTAAAACCGTAAACTTGATCGTAATGTCGATGAGTGCCGAGAATACTACCAGGTGGACCTCGTAAAATATTCACCCACAAACCAGTATATGGGTCAACTTGTAATAATTTAATTTCAATACCATGCTTCGGATCGCCGTATGGAAAAAAATGTGAATTTGATGAATTAGCATATGTTGGCCCGTTTGCTAATAGGAAATCATATTTGAAAGCATTGTTCAAATGAATCAATAGAAAGCAAACAAAAATTTCAAGTTTATTCATTGTTAAAAAGAAACTAAACTTCTTGACGTTTTTTCGTTTATTTATATACCTTTAAAATTCTTATCTCACAGATAGCACATGTTTTTTGTTTTATCATAATCAAACATTATATGTGTTATTAGCGCTTTTTATTTAATATCGTAAGAATTTTTGTACGCGATGGTTATTACGATCAGCCACGTACAGATTTAATTGATTGTCGAGTACTATTGAACGGGAACCATTAAATTGAAGATCAGTCGAACCAATTGAATTCGCAGCACCAGCTATAGTTATTCCGTTTTTCTCACCGACAGGAAAAAATTGAACTCGATGACCGTCATATTCAGTGACATATACATTACCCATCGGATCTAGAATGACATCTTGAGGATTCCAAAAACCATCAGAGGCACTACTCTTTGATCCATTCAAATTACCTGCCACCAATGTCCAATTTGCAGCACCGATTGTCCATCGTACAATATTATTTGCGCCCGAATTGGCAATGATGAGGCTATTTGATATGATATCAAGGTATATACCAACTGGAGAACGTAACTGATTTCTGCTAAAGCCAGCTCCATTACCACCAAATACAACAGTACCATTGTTAATGCCAGTTGGGTAAAACATTACACGGTGATTGTCATGATCGCAAATATAGATTCCGTTTCTGATGGGATCAAAAATGACTCCACGAGGAGAATTAAGCCGATTGGATAAACTACCCGATATGCCTTCAAATACATGAAAGGAAAACTATTTAGGATACAAATAAGCATACCTGTTGCGCCTGCTATAGTAGTTCCATTCGATGATCCTTGAGTCCATAACTGAATTCTATGATTTTCACTATCTGATATATACAAATTATTATCCGAATCCACAGATATATCGCGTGGATAATGCAACTCGTTCGATTTGTTTCCGATGTTTCCTGAAGTGCGTCCGGCTACTGTTTCTCCGAATGATGCATCTTTGACATATCTCTGAATACGATTATTGCCCGTATCGGAAATAAGCAATGTATTCGACCAATCTATATACAATCCCCAAGGTATATTCAATGTCTGATTGCGAGGACTAGTTTGACCTCTAATACCAGCTACAGTTATGCCTGTTTTATTCCAACGTAGAGTAGGTGCAATTGCTAAAACAATGATTAACTAAATTCGATAAAAAAAAATGTGAATAGTACAAACTTGTTGATGTTGTTTCAAATTTTGTTGAATCTTCTACGAAAAAAAAACTTAAGTAGAAAAAGAGTTTCCCAATAACACACTGACTTATGTATAAAGTAAGAATAGTTGCGAATGGAATACTGCCTACTAATATACTGATAATCATGCATATCAAACAAAGACCATAATCTCCCATCGAATACTTGTTTTTTTGTCGTTTTCGGCTGTGAAACAATCGATTGTTTTAGGTTATTATGATCTTATTGCAATTTCAAAACGCGACTCACAATTTTTTACGATGATGTAGATTAAAAGAGGAGAGAATTTGTCAATAAAATTGTCAGACTGGTTTTGTGTTTTTCTTTGCTTATTCTCATCTCATAACAAATAATGAATGTCTTTCGAAATGAAGAAAAGATTTGCATTTTATAATTAATTTTCAATATTCTTTTGATATAATTCATAATCAAAAGACATAAAAAGTGAAACATGAATCGAATTATAAAATTTGTGTGCCAACGTATCGTAATAAAATAAACGAATGTTTTTCTTAAAGAAAAAAAAATCTCTGAAAGACATCAACTAAACATGTACCACCAGAAATAATTGTCCCAATTGATTCGTTCACAGGAAGAATACTGCCTATCAAATCTACAGCTATGCATGTTGAACGATCGGATACATGTAAACATATCCCAATGTACTTGAGAGTATGAATGTCAGTTTATTGTTTGGTGAAAAATATAAAGATGCGAACTATTTTGTTTCTTCATGCAGTTAACAGAGTTTATTATAAAAAAAAAATGTTTATAGTACACATATAAAAGGGCATCATTTGTCCAATTTATATCACTACTAATAAGCGCGAAATAATTGTATGTACAAAACTAATGAAACGTGCTTCGTATTATACTGATTGTTTGATCAATTTTTATTATTCTGTAAACACGTATCAGAAAAAATATGATTATAGAACGCAAGAGAATAATAGAAGAACAAATAAAAACACATGCGTGCATATATATCTATATACGTATATGTGTGTGTGTGAAAAGGAATAATCCCTCATATGTACATCGCTAAAGGAAAAGTCCAAGAGAATATTCCATGATCAACGATGGATATCTCCAAAAATTCGTTTTTCCCTTTTCTGAAAGAAAGGGTTATATGCGAAAAATTCGCTTTAAAAATCCATAAAGTTTGTCTATCTGTCTGTCCCAAACCAATCAAATTTCAGCATTAGAAGGATAACAAATATTGACCACTGACAGGTCGAACTTGATTGAATCCTAGGTAATCGAGGTCGGGCAGTTCGATTCTGGGTACATATTCAAGGTCAAAGGTCAAAAGAACATCTATTTGAGAGAAACTACCATGACGATCGTTTCGACTGAATTTTACAGTCTCATCAGATGGCTTGATCTTGGATTATGCGTATGGGATACATACTTGAAATCTGGTACTGGTGAATTGCTGACAGAATTGAGAAATCAATATGTGTACAATTATGGTCGGAGGATATTCAGTCAATAGTATAATCGATAGCAACAAATAAAATAAGAGATAATACAACTTGTATGAACTAGGTGGCCAATACTTTAGAACTACAGGACAAATATTTGAAACAGCTTGAAACACAATAACGAAGTCTAGTATGGAATCTGTTTGGATATTCATTATTCATTCAACAAATGCTTATATGCATATTTAAGAAAATCTTAACGATATCATCATGGAACTTACTCATCAGATTGAACTCATTCATTTCGATTATGATACTCGAGCGTTAAAATTGGAATTTTTACAGCATCATATAAACAAATATCAGGTTAATTCTATCAATAAATAGTATTCATCCTCAAATGATAAAATTATTTTCATTGATATTTCAGCAACAGTCCATAAGCCACAGTTAATGCTGATACGACAACAACATTGTCGAATTTGAAAAGATTATCTCATATTGCAAATGCAAGTTTTTTACACCTGTCTACCAAAAGTTTTCGATCAATCAGAAGATTTTATTGGTTCGATTGGCTATCTACCATTAAATAATAATCAATGTCGAATCGATATGAAAAACAAACATTATAGACTGATTCAAGAAGCGAAACGTGCATGGTTAGGTATCTACTTAATTATGTATGTATGAGCATCAGATACAAATCCAGCAACAACAACACGAATATATATGTATATAAACAAATAGAAGTACAACTTTTAACGGTTACTACCAACGATCCAACAACTCTCTTCAATAAGATCGACGAATATCTCATTTATCGGTTAAATCAATTGAAACAAGAGTTTTCTAATCAAACGTATTCGATTAAATGTAGAATTCTACGAAATCATCGATATTCATTGCCAATGAAAGTATATATCGACATCTCACCAGAGCCGTATCTCGATCCTATGAATAATCCATTTACTTCACTACAATGGCATCTGCTTTGTCTAGGTGAGACAAAACAAATAAACGAAAAAATCTTTATATTATATAATTCTATTCAGGTTCAAATCATATACGATTGAATTAAAGTATAATTCGCTCGAAAAAAAACTACAATTAATTGAAATTAAAAGGGAACATGTAAATATTCCATTTGGTACATTGATCTTCAAATAATATTCAGTGAATCTTATGAATTATTTTCAACAATGTTATTTTGCACCACTCTCGATGCAAAGACCAAATTCAAAGTCGTCAACAAGCACAGATTGTTCAATCTACTCGAAGAATAATTTTAAAAAAGAATCTCATTATTCGTCTAACGCACAAGGACAACAATTTCTCTCTGAAACAAATGCTTTCATACAGTTATCGTACAATCGATTCAATGATATTTTAAATAGAGTTATTCAATTGCTAAACAATCTTTGTACGAAGAAATTAATTTTTCGCTTCATTCCATTGTTGTTTTCATTAATTTCAGTTAGATATACCACTGCGCTCGATTGAAAATACGATTCACAGTCCGACAACGAATATCTCAAAATTTTTGGACCAACTGTTACGACCAATTTTCGATGAGAAATGTAAAACAACAACAATCATCGCTGGTAGTTCGCTCATCGAGGCACTTGATCAATATTTAAAGAGAAGAACATTCAAATCATCAGTAGTGTCTTATTTGAAACTTGAATTCAAATTTCAAATTTCAAAATATAAATTACTACTACCGTGTAGACATGTCCGCCTTCACCCTCAAATTTGGGAATAGTAATTTGAAATTTGAATTCAAGTTCCAAGTATGACATGTATGTAAATTCATTATTTCAATATACGTTCACATTCTAGTTATCCCCCAGTATTTACTGAAAAGCAATTTCGAAAATTTTTACAAACATATATTTCTCAATGGTTAGTTGTACCATTTTTAAATCATCAAAGGCAATATCAACTATTACGTCAAAACATTACCGCAAGATTAACATCAGAAAAAGCGAATCCCATAGAAATTAGAACATACGTAAATAAAGAAAAGGATTCAACACATATCGAACTATAAGAAAAACAAAATCATTCAACTGCATCGAAACCAACAGACGAAGAAGGTACTACATCAAATAAGCTCATTATTTATTACACACATGAAAAATGTTTTTTATCCTTCAAACGAGACATGTATCATATCTATGATCAAACATTCATCGAACATATATGCAACGATATCAAATTCATAGTTGGAATTCGAAACCATTGCGCAAACACACGTGAACTTATCAATAAACGGCCTAAGAAATACTTATTAACGAATCATCACCACAAGACACCTATCATCCAGTTTTGATTAAGTCAATTTTCTTATCTTGTAGAAACAATACAAGAAACCCAACATAAACGAAATATAACTGGAAACACCTACAAATTGCACACGAATATGACATCCTCCCGCTGTTTGTCCAAACAAAAACAAAACCAACAATTATTCTATATTTCAGATAAAAATATAGTCAAAACATACCAGATCCAATCATCTGCATTCAATAGCCTTCAATGATGTAAACTTGCAAGTCCAGTAGTAGAAGTCGAAACCGGTCATGGAAGTTTGTCTCAACACCTTCAAGATACTTACCGCCATCTTTACTACATAACCTATACTGGCTTTCTTTTTCTTCCTGCTATTTCACCATTCGTCAAGCAGTATTTATTGTAATAGCAACCACGAGAATTTTCCTATATAGGCATATTTCATATTTATTGGCAAAAAAAAGAAAAAAATTACATTTCATACACATTCTCAGAGTATTTTCACTTATTATAAGCATCTGATTATTTATATTCAATGAAAATGTCTCTCACACTTCAAAACTTACCCATCGAAATGCTCTACCGAATATCGGATCATTTAAATGACAAAAGTTTATATCTATCCTTTATTAATGTGTGCCAACGTCTCAATCGAATCACTTATTCTTCCCAACGATACCAGGTAAATCATTACATCTTCTTAGTTTCTCTAACAAAGTAAAGTAACACAATAATAGCCTCATAAAACAATAACTAACAGTTTACACGATGTATATGATTTCAAAGCAGATGATCAGTCATCGTAACTTCAAAATAATGATTGAACTTTTCGAAGTATAAAGCTTCACAAACCAACTGCAATTGTCAATTATTTTGAAAACCAAAAGAAATAAATCCAATACTATTTTCTTTCCACACTAAACACCTTACTTTCCCCCATGATAAACAAAAGCTCTTGAATGTGACCACGTCTTTTCAGTCTAAATTATTTTTCTTCCATTTTCCAAACGTTTCGTGATATGCTAAGTATTTACTACAAGTGAAATTAACATATATGTAAAGAAACCGACTGCAAAAACAAATCATCTCAATTGCCATCAAAAGCAAACAATTGATGTTACATTTGTGATGATACATCTGTTTCTCTCAAATAAACAACCCAATCGATTATTTCGTGCAAAAAATATCTCGAAGCACATTAGTATCCAGACTGAACAATACACTAAATTAGACATCAAATAATCATTCTACTTAAGCCATTCGAGGATTAGGATGATGCATCAATCTTGAGCAATTGAATATACAATACAGCTCAACGTTTGAGTAACAGTCATATAACTCAGCAATCAAAATTCATTCATCCGACATCAACAAATTGCCTCATAGTTCTAAAAAAATACATCTTTTGAGACACGCTCTCTACTCGGGACTCATCATACACATCTATACTTACCAGAGACTCCTCCATATAGCTTGCACCTTCACTCACTACATTTAACGGTCAAATCAGAAGCGTTACTTTCTTGTCTAACTAATAACACAGATGAATACGCAGAGACCCATCCTTTGTCCGAGTAGGCGACATTTCATCATCTTCTTCGTCATTCGCTCATTTCTGTCTCTTTAATACAGACACTCACTACACTCGACCTGTGGAAGAATCAAATTGGAGATCAAGGTGCACAATATTTGGGTGAAGCATTGCGACACAATACAGTGAGATCATCACTCCTTCATCTTTTTACCATCATCTCATTCCTCTCTCTTTCATACAGACACTCACTACACTCGACCTTTACAACAATCAAATCGGAGATCAAGGTGCACAATATTTGGGTGAAGCATTGCGACACAATACAGTGAGATCATAACTCCTTCATCTTTTTACCATCATCTCATTACTGTCTCTTTCATACAGATACTCACTACACTCAACCTTAACGTCAATCAAATCGGAGCTCAAGGTGCACAATACTTGGGTGAAGCATTGCGACACAATACAGTGAGATCATCACTCCTTCATGTTTTTACCATCATCTCATTCCTGTCTCTTTCATACAGACACTCACTACACTCAACCTTAACGTCAATCAAATCGGAGCTCAAGGTGCACAATACTTTGGTGAAGCATTGCGACACAATACAGTGAGATCATAACTCCTTCATCTTTTTACCATCATCTCATTCCTGTCTCTTTCATACAGACACTCACTACACTCAACCTTTACCGCAATCAAATCGGAGATCAAGGTGCAAAATGTTTGGGTGAAGCATTGCGACACAATACAGTGAGATCATCACTCCTTCATGTTTTTACCATCATCTCATTCCTCTCTCTTTCATACAGACACTCACTACACTCGACCTGCGCTACAATCAAATCGGAGCTCAAAATGCACAGTATTTCGAGCGCCCGAAGAAGACAAACAGCCATCTCACAGTGTTGTGGTGATGGTGATTGAAGTCTAGATTTGAAATTTCTGGTTTCAGATTGATTACGAATAGGTAGAACTTGAGGAATATTCATAATTATGGTCTTGCGTGCGTTTGTTGCATTTCATCGTAATAAATGACAATATTAATATTTTGGGTACAAATTGCTTGATTAATTTGAAATTTTTTGACAGTTACATTCACTTTGATTGCATGAAATGAAAATAGCTTGTAGTCGTCATTTTGTCTATTTATTTTTTTCATTGAGTTTTGAAGAAAAGTGTATTTCTGTGAAAATTAATTGAAATTGTACTTTAGAGATAGTGAACGTATCGTAGATGGACGATATCTAGTGTGTAGGAAGTGGGATATGAAAATGTTTGCACATGATGTACTATTTAAGATTTTGATTTCTTATCCGAATTATTAGATTCGAATTTGAGAAAATGCATGATGAACGCGTAGAAAGTTCTTAAAACTGAGAAAATATTGAGATTTCAGTGTTTGAGCACGAAACACTCGTGAGAATAGATCGAAGTATCGATAAAGAAAATGAGTACTTTTAATATCACTATTATGGTTATTAATCCGATGTATTTGAATTCACACTCGTATTTCGCGTTGAAATTTAAACAGTTGGTCAGCGCAATCACTTGTGCATTAAAAGTGTGAAACAGGAACTGATTGGGAAGTTTGGAAAATACTAATTAAGACGGAGTTTCAAATTGATGTGTAGAACTAATTTATTTTGTTAGTATGTTAATCGAATGTTGACTGTAAATGAAAATTAAGTTATAAAATAGGTTTAGATCGCTGAAATAGATACATTAGTTATCAAGTTATGTCTGTAATGTTGGTAATTCTGGAATGCCAGTAACGCCTGTAACAGCAGTTCGGTTTCTGATATTACCTATATCTTTTATGTGAGTGACGTCTGTGAGAAGGGAATCCAAATTTTCTACCATTATACTTTTACACTCCCTTTCTGTTCGTATTTCACAAAATGTTGATTTAAACATGTCATATTAACTTCACGACTGATCTTTTAAGCCTGGAGCTGATAAACCCCCTCCCAAAATAAAAGACCATCCCGAAATAGAAGACCTCCATATATTAGAAGACCTGGATCACCATTAGGATTCAAAAATCAACTTCTTCGATTTTTTCTCTATGATGAAAAATCAGAGGGTGTTGAGGGTGAGTATTCTTCATATATAAGATTAAAAAAGGGAATATCTAAGTTTAGGAATGAGAAGAAATATTTGGCAGTTTAAAAAATGAAATAAAATGTTGACTATTTTTGTACCTTGAAATCTAATGATTGACAATTGATAAAATGAAATAATAATTATGAATTTCAATACTCGTTTTTATACTGTTTCTACTGGGAAAAGTCTGTTTACGTCTACATAAATATTCGTCATTTAATTTAAATATTTCAAATTTTTTCCACTGACATAATTCTCTGCATTAGTCAAGAGAGTAATGTTTTTATTTCAATAATATATTGCCATCTTCTTGAAGCAGGACGAAAAAAAATATATTGTCCACGTTTTCCAAGAAATCATAAAAAATCTTCATAAGAGCCATTCCACGTAAGCCACAGCCGAAGTTGCTCAATCGATATTCTCAGATTTGACCCATTTTTATATATGTGATAGAGGGATGAATTCTATGAATTTTGGCGAAAGCCGCTTAAAAAAATATTAAACCGTTCGGTTTTTATCGCATTTTTACTGAAAGTACTAGAAAATGCACTTTTTTGACGGACGATTTTGCGACGCATAAAAAATAAACAAAGCATCTTCTGTTAAGACTAAATGTTTTAAAAATAGCAATACCTAGTTGTGTTCTACGTATACTATAAGTTTCAGCTCAATTCATTTCATCGTTGATATTGTATGGACCCCGAGATTTAGGAAAAAATGACTTTTCCCAGCAATTTTCATTCCTCATATCTCCCCACAGGAGAATGATAGAGGCATGAAATTTTGAACATAGGTAGATCTTAGGACTGCCTAACTACCATAAAAATTTCATCACGCTAGTACGAACTATTCGTGCAGAATAATCAAATGACGAATCGGTTTTTAGTCAAAAAGTCGATTTTTGACCTTAATTTTTTCGAAAAATGCCTGTTTGTTTTTTCTATTATCTATGCAGCCTCAAAGACCAATCGGCTGCGGCTTACATGGAATGGCTCATATGGTTTCTAGTTTTATTATGCATTTTTTTAAAAAGAAAGTCTATGGATTAGCAAGATTGTAGATATCACTTGATGACAATTCTCGAGAATATAACTGAAATTCATCAACATATCCATAGTATTGTCCCATCTTGATTGTTCCTGTTGCACACAGAGTTCCATCAAGTGATGAACCAATTGTGACAGTCACAGGAGCGTCAGCAGCAGCGTAATTATAAGGACTTGTATTTGAACCATATTGAGTGCCATTGATCCAAAGTCGGAGACCATTTGTGGATGAATATGTAACAGTAATATGAGTCCATACATCAGGAGTAATCACTGGACCAATTAAGCCAACAGAACTTAAATTCCAACTTTGAACACCAATTTGACTTGTATTTGTGAAACCTAACATTGGAATACATCAACCAAAACCAGTTGTATTCTGTGATACATGAATAAGCGTTCCTTCTGTAACTATCGTTGGTTTGATCCAAATCGAAAATGAATAAGATTGACCAGATGTACCCAATAAAACAAGTCCAGTTGCTTGTACATAT
>Ga0209930_1001363_pt1 | contig 39060 bp, 50 predicted proteins | sample ThiBiot_500_biof_2_FD_183948 | JGI IMG/M metagenome (GOLD analysis project Ga0209930, IMG submission 183948) | Wastewater bioreactor microbial communities from Cape Town, South Africa - Thiocy_cont_500_biof (SPAdes) | ecosystem: Engineered > Bioreactor > Thiocyanate-remediating >...
CTATCGCCATTGCTTACTGCCAGATCTAATTTCTGATCATTGTTGAAATCATCTGCTATGACAGAAGTTGGAAAAATACCAGTTGTAAACATGCGCTGTATTCGAAAATGACCGTCACCAATACCAAGTAATATATTGACAGTATCATCACCTTGAGTAGTCACTGAAAGATCCAATTTGTTATCACCATTAAAATCGCCTGTAATTACAAAGCATGGGAAACTACGAATTATATACAGTGGGTACCAAAATTGATCAACAAGCAACTTTTTTTTCTTCTTTCTTTTTCTATTCCAAGAACTGAATGAAATAAAGTCATTCAATTATGACGTGTTTATTGTCAATCATCATTAGTATATCCACAAAAAGTTTCAGTTCAATATTTCAATCAGTTCATTTTTTATTAAAAAATAAGTGAAAGTTTGGCAAATTTCACCGTTCCAAAATTGATCAACAAGCATAGGAAAAGAAAAAATAATTCTGATTTGAATGTATACGCCCTGTTTTTTCAGTCCATTTTGACTATTAACATCTTACTACATATATAGGCAATTGTTTTTCTTGACTTAAAGTTATTTATTTTCATCTACAAGATTGTAACTATTCATGGCCCCTGGAAGGAAAGAGCATTCATATGAATTTCGACAAATCGTGGTACGACATTTTGAAAACGGTGATTCCGAACATGAAATCGCTAATAAAATGTTATGTTCACGAAATACAGTACATTCCATAATAAATAAATACAAAAAAACAAGATGCATAGGAAATATCTTGGGTCGTGGTCGAAGACGAAAAACAACTAGTCGGCTTGATAAAGTTATTCAACGTAAAGTTAAAATGGATCGTCGAAAATCAGCCGCATCTGTTCGACAGGAAATCGAACAAGAACTCGGGGTCGTCATATCGAATCAGACAGTTCGTCGTCGGTTACATGAAATTGGTTTTTTTGGGCACATTGCTCGAAAAAAACCTTATGTGAATAAGGTGAATCGGCTGAAACGTTTACAATACGTCAAAAGATATCAAAACAAAGAAATTAATTTTTGGAAACAGGTGATTTGGTCAGATGAATCAAAATTTAATATGTTCGGAAGCGATGGAAAGATTATGGTATGGAGACAACCTAAAGAAGAATATCTTCCGAGGTGTATAGTACCGACGGTGAAATATGGAGGTGGAAATGTGAAGGTGTGGGGATGTTTTGCATGGAATGGAGTAGGCAAGTTAGCTTTTATTGACGGTAATATGACAGGGCAAATGTACAAAGATATTTTACGAATCAATTTGTTTGAATCGGCAAAAAAATTGAACCTAAAGAATGGATTTACTTTTCAACAGGATAATGATCCGAAACATCGGTCTCATATTGTAAACAATTGGATCCAAAAGAGAGGTGTTACATGTTTAATTTGGCCACCATTTTCACCTGACATGAACCCAATAGAACATCTGTGGGATGAACTCGAACGTCGTATGAAAAAACATCAGCCAAAGAATGAGAATCAGCTACGGCAAGCACTGCAGGTTGAATGGTACGGTATTGGCTCTGATATCACAAGAAAACTTGTGGAATCAGTTCCAAATCGTTTATATGAATGTTATCGTATGAAAGGTTATCCAACAAAATACTGAAACTTTAAATGATTATTTTGTCGTATAAATAAAATTAATTATAGCTATGCTTGTTGATCAATTTTGGAACGGTGAAATTTGCCAAACTTTCACTTATTTTTTAATAAAAAATGAACAGATTGAAATATTGAACTGAAACTTTTTGTGGATATACTAATGATGATTGACAATAAACACGTCATAATTGAATGACTTTATTTCATTCAGTTCTTGGAATAGAAAAAGAAAGAAGAAAAAAAAGTTGCTTGTTGATCAATTTTGGTACCCACTGTATTTCGATTTTCGATGTTCATTTTCAAACAAAAAATAACTTCAGGATGGAACAGTTGGAATCATTTTTACTGTGGTATTAACGAAAAATTAAACCAGCAGACAGCTGATGCAATTGAAGCTTCAGGTTTAGCTGCTGCTGGATATGAATATGGTAATTTTACTTAATACTCAAGAATCTTTTTAAATTTCATAGACATGTTATAGTGAATCTTGATGATTGTTGGCAAGTCAGTCGAGATGCTGACGGAATCATTCAACCAGATCCAACAGCTTTCCCAAGTGGAATAAGAGCTTTGGCCGATTATATTCATTCAAAAAAACTCAAATTTGGTCTCTATTCAGGTAACTTAAAATAATTGAACAGTTTGTTCTTTTTTGCAAATCAATGTATAGATGCCGGTTACAAAACTTGTGCTGGACGACCTGCTTCATTGGGTTATGAAACTAAAGATGCAAATACTTATGCAAACTGGACAGTAGATTACTTGAAATATGACAACTGTAATACAGACGGAAGTATTCCAGAGAAACGATATCCAGTAATGCGAGATGCATTGAATGCCAGTGGTCGACCAATATTTTTTTCAATGTGTGAATGGGGTGTCGATCAACCAGCATTGTGGGCTATGAATGTTGGTAATAGTTGGCGAACAACAGGTGATATACAAGACAATTGGCACTCAATGATTAGCAGAATTGATATTGTAAGTTCATATAGACGAACATGAAATTTTCATTTATGTTTTTCATCATAAAGAATAATGAATACTGGAATTATTCCGGACCAGGTGGTTGGAATGATCCAGATAGTATGTCGATTTGTGTTTCAATAGAATTCAACTGTCTAATTTCGATTAACGTTTTTTTTCAGTGTTGGAAGTAGGAAATGGCGGTATGACTTTCAATGAATATGTTACTCATTTTTCTCTGTGGGCTATTAGTAAATCGCCATTACTAGTCGGATGTGATGTAACTAAAATGAGTACAGAAACCCTTTCTATCTTAACTAACCACGAAGTGATTGCAGTCAATCAAGATCCATTAGGTGTTCAAGGAAGAAAAATTGTTTCTTCAATATCACGATTACCAAATATACCAATTGAAGTAACCATACAAGATTGTCCTCTCACACCATCAGGTTTAGCTTCACATAATATTAAATGGGGATATCATCGAGATGATGGTACAATTCGATCAGCTCTCAATGGCAATTGCTTGGCAATCAAGAATTGTGATCCAACTAATGGTACAGTTCTTGTATTAACTGAATGTCAAGTCAACAGTACACAATCACCATGCCATGGTACCAATCAACAATGGATCACTACTGATATGGATGATACAGTGATTTCTGAAATGAACGGACAATGGTAAATTTTAATGAAAATTATTTTTCTGTAGAATATCGAATTTTGAGTTTAGTTTGAATTTGGATGGTGACGCAGGTGTAGATGCTAATGTACGAACATGTAATCTAAAAAATAATCAGCGATGGATATTTTCTAATCGAGATTTGACACTTCGAAATAATGCTACTGGTCAATGTTTAACTGCTGTACCACAGCTTGAAGTCTGGGCAGGACCATTAACTGGTGGTTCGTACGCTGTTGTTCTACTCAATCGTGGTAATGTTGTAACTGACTCAATTACAGTTCGATGGACAGATTTAGGATTACCTTCTGGTAAATCAGCAACTGTTCGTGATCTCTGGGCGCAAAAAGATCTCGGAACGTTTACAAACAGTTATACAGGAGAAAATATTCCTGTTCACTCCGTTCAAATGTTAAAAATTACTCCAAATTAATTGAACACTAGTAAAATAAGAAATACAAAAGTAATTGTTTTTCTTTCTTTTTTTCATTTTAATAAATATGATGTAATACTCTCTTACAAGTATTTCTCTTAACTGCCATTAGCAATAATAGGCTTCATTATTCAAAATTTTTCTCCTTTTCTTTCTTTCTTTCTCTCTCTCTCTCTTTCTCATTTTTCTTTCTCGATTGAGAAAAACCATTTGAGTGAAAGAAATAGAGCAGTCATGTCAAGTCGTCGACCATCTCAGGAGTCGCCTCATGAAGAAGCGGCATCACGTTTATCTGGTATATCAAAAATGATCTATTATACATCGAAATTCGCTCATAATGATGATGAAACACATTCAACGTTGAATACACCCGTTCGACGACAACCATCGACGATGAAATTTGATCGGCGAAAATCGGTTATTGACGTGGCAGAGAGGTTTGTGTCATTTTAACGTTTGAATTAAATTAAAAAATCAATAACACATATCTTAGCAACAGATGACAGATTTCGTTTTGTTGAGTGGCGTTGATTTTTTTCGGAACTTAATTTCTTTATCTGTGAGTTAGTGACATCTGTTAAAAACATGTTAAAAATCAAATGGAAATGATACCATAAGGATTTTGTCTTGACATTTTCTTTGAAAATGGCTGTTACATTTAAACTATTGTTGAAACAAATTGTGATCGTTTCGAAAATTAGCTTTCTTGATAACTAATGATAGATATTCTACTGATATAAACAAAAAAGAATCGAAGGCTTTTTTAAAAAAAAATGAGTACTGCTGCACCATCGAAAGCAACCGGAGGAGGTCATGCACGCGGTGATCAAACATCAAGGTTTATATATATATATATATATCTTCTTCTCATATTGTTATCTAATTTAGAACTGTGGATAATCGAAAATCTCGTTTAATACCATTGTGGCCTGAATGGAACGAAAATGATGTTAATGCTGAATCATGGGATGTTGCAAGTGGAAAAAAGAAAGAAACAGGAGCGGGTAAAGGTCGTACAGATGCAAAATCTGCAAGTTCTATTGTAAGACACATTAAATTTCATAGTTCATTCAAAGTAAGAATACATTGTTTTGCGATATTTCAGGGTACACATGGATTTGAAGATCCCGAAGGTAAAATGGAACTTCCACCAACACTGAAAATCGATCAATGGAAGAGACCTATTGATTTTCTACCACCGGATCGAGTAGGAAATCATCGTTTATGTTACTAAAATATCAAAAGCATTCGATTTTGTTTATTTTTCTTCAGCCACCTGTCATAGTTGAGCCAGATCTTGGCATGCAAAGTTTCGATTTAGTTACACCAAATGAACATTTACATTATAGTGAGGTAAGTTAATTTCTTTTTTTCGTTCTCATAGAATCTATTTTCTTTGAATGTACATAGACTATGCGCAATATCATCGGACAAATAACAGCACTATGGGATATTTGTCGACGTGATCGAAAAGGTTCGAGCGGTACACCTGAAAATATTACCGAACCGAATGCTGCTGTCATGTGTGGACGAACCTGGCGTCCTTGGGTTAGTTTACTTCTGACTTAACAAAAGAATTATCTTTTTGCTTTGTTTTTTTTTCTTTTTCTAAAAGGAACATATCTATGCATTGAATAAAGTTTCGAAACTACCATTTATAACTCCTTATAATCCTGCAGGAAAATACGTTGTTCGACTTTTCTTTTTGGTTTGTATCGATAGAGAAAATCAATAAACATATTGAAAACTATGATCTACTATTCATAGGGTACATGGCGAAAGATCATCATCGATGATACAATACCATTCGATTCGAAAAATCGTTGTCTTCTACCGCAAACATCGTTACCCTATGAACTCTGGCCAATGCTGTTATCGAAAGCTTTACTTAAAATTATTTCTCTTGAGTAAGAAATTTATTTTTCATTCACATTTTAAGTCTCTGACAATAAACATATTTATCTACGATAGTTTTCGTTCATCAAGTACATTTCCTGAATATAATGAAACAAGTATTATTCATTCATTGACTGGCTGGTTACCTGAACCGATTCCATTGAAGTAATTTGAGAAAAATATTTTCTGAGAGGTTTAATCAATTTGTTTTTGATTTTCGATTTTGAAAGATATACTCATGCTAAAAAGGTCTGGGAATTTCTTCGATACGATCGATCGAATAAAGTCGTATCTGAAAATGACAATGCTGCCAATAAAAGTGAACCACCCGCAAGTCCAACACCAACTTTCGGACCTGTACCATTATTTAAATGGCCAGAAAACAAAGCTGAATCATCGGACGAATCGACAGTGCATAATGTAAATTGAAAACAAAAAAAAATCAATAGCTTTCATTGATGAAAATCTTCTCTATGCTTTCAAAGGAACATTCAGCTCCTCAGGATGATAGTGCAACCGAAACAGCAACAAAGAAATCCGATGATAAAAGCGCAAAAAAGACTACAACTGGTAGTCTACCTGGAGGAAAAGATCCAAACGCAAAATCAGCTACAGGAAAAGAACCTCGTCCTGGTAATTAGAAATATTTCCTATTACTTTTTGTTTTCATTAAATCGAAATAATTTTCAATTGAGGTGGCGGAGCTAATCCTGGTGCAGGTAAAGACACCAAGAAACTCGGTGGAGCTGGTCGAGGTACTACAGTCGAAGATTCATCAACGTTAGGTGATGATCAAACAATTCCCGAAGCACCAAAGATGATTGTTTTCGCAACAATTCCACATTTACAACCGACACGTATTAGTTCATATAGTGAAACAGCCGATCGAAGTGAACGATTACGACGTTACAATTTAAATGATATTTTCTCGACATCGATGCTATTAACTTCAGTTCGAGATATTCCATTAGAACCACCACCACAACCTGAATATGTTCCAGCATGGAAATTAATTCGACCGAAAAAACCAAAAGTATTACCACATGCCGAACCGATTCGTAAGGACATTTTGATCTTACTTTTTCTCGATTGAAATCATTTCTTTTGTGTATTAAATAGCTCCTCAAGAAATCAAACCTGATCAATGGATTGAAATCGCTTCGCCGTACATCAATTATCCAAATCCAAGTGCTTTAAATATGTACGTAGACACGTTTTTTTTTGGTTCTAAATATTTGATTGAAATATTGAAATAATCATAAGCAGAAAACCGACGATTCGTGTTCTCCCTCAAGATAGTTGTCAAACGTAGGCTATCTTATGCTATTCTAGTTCTTTGATATTTGCTTTTCGTGCTTTATCTGTGTTTTTTCTATTTTGATTCGTTTATACATATAGATATGTATAGTTTATCTTGAAGTTGTTGCTATCAAAGAAGAGTTTCTATATTTTTTGAAATGAATTTTAGGAATACCAATACACCGATACAAGGTGCAGTTTCACGTTTAACTCATTCGGCAACACATTCGACATTAGCTGATGTTCACGATATAATTGAAGTTGATGAAGACGGTGATATTGAAAATGTTGATTCGAAACCAGAAATCGATGTTGAAAATGTTCAACAAGAAACAAGTCCGAATCTAACGAAAAAAGATGATTTCTTATCACCAAATAAAGAGGTGAATACTTTTTTGTTTTGTATTTCTACACTCGAGACAATTGAAATTCGTTTTGTTTTTTTTTCAGTTGACTGTTTTGGATACACCTGAAACATTGGATGAATCCATGCGTGGATCAGGAAGTAAACTTAAACGTGAACGATCAGCGGATAAAAATAAAGTGAATCAATCTATTGTTGTTGTTGTTTTTTCTTAACTTAATTCAAATGTGTTTCATTAATCAGGGAAATCGAAAATTAGCTGGAAGTAAATTGGATTTAAGTGGAGGAAAGATGTCGTCGGATGCTCTATCTGTTAAAAGTCGAGGTAAATTACAAGATTAAAGATAGTTTATTTTGTTATTTGAAAATAAAAATCAATAATTCAGGTGGAGAAAGTGAACAACTTGCAACACCAATGGATATTCACGGAAGTGGAAATGCCAATGAACAACATGACACACAATCGAAAACAAATGATGCAAATTCAACACCAAATATTAGTCAATCATTGAAAAAAACTTATATTACACCGAAAATATGGATGGATTTCGATGATTTTTGTGCTTGTTTTACATCGATTGTTGTCTATCACAATCCACGAGGTTATCAATTTACACATAAACATACGGAAGTCAAGGTAAAGTATCTCAAACTCAATTTAAAATCTTGTCTTTGTCTTTCTTTATTACCGAGAAAATATCACTTTGAAATGCATATTCTTTCTTCTAAAATATGTATCTCTTTTAGTTTTTTGCATCACAACAGGTAATCAATTTTAAGCAGGGGATCTCTATATGCTTATTGCTTAAATCCGTATATGTATACAATTATTTTTTGTTTTTTTTTCTAACTTATTCATTCATATCATGTATATATGTATATATATAATCGTTTCGATATAGTCCAATTTCTTTATTCTTCTTTTATTTTGAATGTCACTACTTATATATATATATATGCATATATTTCTAGTCGAATAGAGCTTTTTATGTCTGTATATATATTCGATATAGTAAATGACGAAGGTAAATGGAAATCTGATATTGATAGTAGAACCCATTCCGAGATGAAATTTAATCAATGAAACTACTAACAAGAAAACAACAAATATTATTATTTCGACCTTTCCTTTTTGTTCTTACAAATAATTGAATTAAACTGTGACATGAAATCAATCAGTCTGACAATTTAATCGTATTGATCGTTGTATTTTTTAGCCAACAGTCACTGCAACAACGAAAGAAAAGAAAAAAGAATCCAATCCTGCTGTACCTCAACAAGTTCCAGTCAGTTGATTTGATTTCTGTTCATCATCTCTTCTTTTTTCAATATAAATATAGAATCTACAAGATGAACGATCTCCATTATATCTATTTGTCGATAGTACACGCGAAACAGCGGATAAAAATATCGAACTTATTGTTAGTTTAACATCTCTTTCTCGTTGGTATGATGGTAGTTCGTCTGATACCGGTGGTGGTACATCAATTGGTGGACCAATGGCACCGATTGCAGAGAAAGTTGGCAAAGGTGCAAGTACAACGTCAGAAAAAACACCAGCTGATTTGAGTCCAGCACGAGGTATTAATCGACAACGAACAAGTAACTTCGATATTTCGTCTCAAACACAAGTGAATACTTTGGGTCTACACGAAGGAAGCAGTCACGATTGTAATGCCCAATGTTTTTCGTATAAAATTCGTTTTATCATAGTTTTTGTATTAGTATTTTCAAAAGACTTGACACCTCAAGCTGGTTCACTTATCGCTGAAATCTATTCGTGGAAATCACTTTCAATCGGACAGCCAATTCTTCGTCTTCACACAACTGCAACTAAAGCTGCTTTATTAGTCCTACCACCAGGGTAACATTGATTGGTCATTTTTGAAACCTTTCAATTGTTGTTTTTTTGTTCGTAGACGTCATGTATTGAAATTTAATGTAACATGTCCGTTAGCATCTCATCTACAGATTATGTCCGATACGAATGATTTTACATTCGGTGATGAAGATCAATTATTATCCAAAGTTATTTCTGTACCTGTAAGTTATTTATTCGTAATGATATTTTTCTAATCGAAATTGTCAATTGATAAAATAGGAAGATGCAGAATTTCTTGCACGTGCTGAAGAATTATTCTTTGCCGTTGATGATGCCATACAAAATTTCAATAATTTCGATCAACAAGATAACAAACTCAATGAATTATTTCATTTATATTGCGAATATGCTCAAACAGCAGGTCTATCTCTTCAAACATGTCGTAATGCATTTAATGAAGCACTCTATTCGACATTGCGTACAGCATATGCTGGTTCAGGACAAGCACTCAATGCAGATATACAATTTGCTTGGCGATGTTTCACCAATGATTTAACGACGCCTGATATTATGGGTGCATATGATTCGAGACGACCAAGTAAGATTTAAAAAAAAAATCAATAAAAATGACTTTGAATGTATTATGTCTCATACAGGTACATCCGGTGGTAGTCGTCATTCAGCACGAGCTGGTAATGCACCTGGTGCTGGCGGAGCAGGAGCAGGAAATGCACCAGCTGCTGGTAAGAAAACCGGTGCTGGTGGTGGAAAAGATAAGAGTATTGATGAAAAATCGACAAGTAAACAACAGTCAGCAGCAGCAGCTCCTTCGACAGCGATGACTGATGTTCCAGGTACGTTCTTTTCGGAAAAACAAATCTTTGGACAATCGAAATGTGTTGAATTTAGAAGAAGCAATATCCGATTGGTTAACACGAGAATTATCTTCAAGTGAATTGGAAGCGATTATAAATATTCAAAAAGTTGCCCGAGGATATCTACAACGACGTATTGTACATGCTCGTACACCTGGCACAGAAAAGAATCTTCTTGTTCAACGTATTCTACAATCGACTATGACAATACTTAAAGCAGATCCAACGAAATATGCGTCACTTCTTTTTAAGTATGAAGGATAATTGAAAAAACAAAGAAAACAAACATTTATTTTTGTTTGACAGAAATTTTATGGTGAGTAAACCGCAGTTAATTCAATGTTTTCAATTTCGCAATGACGATTGGAATATGGTTTCATATCGTGATTTTCATGGTCAATATCAAGAACAGCCAGCTAATACTTGGTTTACTCTATTTCGGTATTAAACAACAACAAAAAAATAATAATAACTAATAAAATTTCCGATTGAATTGTTTTCAGTGAAATATTTTACGTCATCGAAGAGGGTTTAATATCAGCCAAACTTCTTACTCATTCACAGAATTCACTCTTACGTGTGATTAATAACGATACTTATGATGAAATGCCACTTGTATTCAATCGATTAGCACCTGTTGTACTTGCGAAAAATAAAGTAAAAACTAATTTCGATGAGAAAAATAAATCAATCGATGTTCATTTATTATTTAGCTTGGCTATACATTTTTTGCCGAAGGAGTTTCTCTTGATCAACCATTGCCAATTGGTCGTTTTCGTTTACGTTTACTAACATCGTATACACATTTACCTGAACCACGTGTCGAACAAGTGACATCAACATTTCTCACTAAAGAAATCAAAGATTACTACCTTCCAAATAAACAACAGATAATCTGCAGGTAAAATCCGAAAAAAAAACGACACTAAAGTCGATCGATTTGTTGACTTTTGATTTAGATATCGTGTTACTGTTGCTGATGATGTTAATCAAACAGGTCGTAGTTTTCATTTAGCAAGCATTCAATTTAGTGCATCAAAATCCGATGTTCTAATGCGTTTAACTGTATTGAATAATAATGATGAAGTTGTTAGCGTCGAAGGCAAAGGAAGTGTGGTCTTACCAGCATTTCTATTTATGAGAGATGTTACTAGTAATACAGCAAATAATCCTGTACAACCACCACCTCAAGCAGCAGCACCAACACAAATTGCAGGACAAGGAGCATCGAGACCGGCATCCAAATCTGGAGGTTGAATTATACGTAGAAAAGAAATCAGTGACATGTTCTGTTTTCAATTTCAGGTAATAAAAAAGATGGTAGCAAAGGTGCTGGTGGAAATACGCATCGTGGAAGTATTATTGATGCAACTGGTCTCGGAAGTGGACGATCAGATAAAGATAAAACTGGAAGCGGAAAACGAAGCGTAAGTAGACAGTTTTCATCAATATCAACGAATGTGGCTTTGAATTTTGTATTTAAAAAAAACTTTTATTTACATTTTTAATCTAGTTAACTGCTAGTAGAAAGAAAACTCCTCAAGTGATTGCAAAATATTGTTTCTTGTTTTCTTTTCTTTCATTTCCCCGCATGTTCGGAAATATTCTTTTTTCCATTCACACAACACTTTTACCTATTCGAAATGATTATTTCGATATTATTTTCTAGAGATCAAGTAGTCGAACTGGTCTTATGACAGACGAAGAAGAAAAAGTAAGAACATATCCAGCAATTATTTCATTGAGTTACACTAAGAAATACATTTGTTTAGGTTCATAAATATGTCGTTCAAGTAACATTACTTCGTAAATCATGGCCATTGACGCCTACTCAATGGCAGTTTGTTGAACAATTGAAAGAACAAGAAAAGAATGAATTAAAAAGTAAAGATATTGACTTTTTTTATTTGTTTCGATATTTGTTTTTGTTGAATTGTGTGTGTGTAGTTTTCAATCGACAGCCATCACCAACGAAAGCCGATGGAGCAGCTGGAGGTGGAGCTGGCGGTGCAGGTGCAGGCGGAAAACGAGCTGGACAAACAAGTGCTACTGCAACAGCAGCTGCGGGTAAAGGAAAAGGCGCAGCAACAGGTGGAACTACGGGAAAAGGTGGTACGACATCCGGTCGACCTGGTACAGGCAAAGCAGCATCAGAAAAAACAATCGATACGAATAAACCTCATTGGATTCTACGAATTGTTTCCGATGCAGACAAAGCTGTAAGAATTTTTCTTTTTTGAACAATAGAATTTTGCATTGGCTTATTTCTAGGATGAAATAACTGTGAAAAAAGATACTGAACGATTTGAAGAGTTGATTAATATGAAAAAAGCATGGGAAACATTCGAAACTGGTCGAGCTCAAAAAGCGATGAATACTCGACAGAAATTTCTCGAATCGTTACAACCGAAATCCGAAGAACGTCCATCATCGGGTACAGGAGATAACGCTCTCAAACGATCGGACAGTCGTGTAGATGGAGAAACTGGAAATACAACTGCGACTCCATCGGCAACCCCAGCAACTGAACAGAAAGAAGTGACTAAACAAACGCCGACATCAACAAAGAAAAGTGCATCGGCAACTGGTAATAAGAAAACTTCGGCGAAAGATGAAGCAGCAAAACAAGCTGAATTAGCTGCACAAGAACTTGCACTAGCTGCAGCTGCTGCTGCACCATTAATTGATGAACCTCTACTCGATCAACCACCGCCAACGAAACCAAAAATTGTCCTACCACCTATTGATGTCAAATCTTTTCTCAAGTAAATAACAATCGAATATTCAAAACAACAACAACAACAACACATTGACTTCTTTTCATGTTTAGACAAAAAATGCTTTCCGAAGAACCAATTATATTAGATCCATTATTTGAACAAGAAGAATTACGTCGTCGACAAGCTGAATTCGCTGAATATGCGAAATATGCCGATGACATTCGACAAAATCGCGACGAAGAACATAAAAATCGTTACACGGAAAAGATTCGTCAATTAGAAGAATATATTGATTTACAAGCCAAAATTGATCAATCTCGTCGTACGATCAACGAACCGCGTGAAGCGTTTCGACAACGTTTTCTTGAAGTTGAACGTAAACGACTTGCTGAATTAGCTGCACAAGAACAAGAACTAATCGCAGCTGCAGAAAAAGCCAAAGCCGCTGCAGCTCCTGCTAAAGGCAAAGGTTCAGCAGGAAAAAAGGGCAAAAAATAAATGAATAATCAATCGATCGGTCGGTCATTCGAAAGATTTCTTTCTCAAGTTTTCATTTTTCAATAAATATTATTAAACGAATATTAATTTCTATATGAGATTAGTTTTCATAATAAGCTTCGAGCATATTTTGTACTTCGGCCCGTTTTTTTTTGATAAGCTATGTTTAAGAAAAAGTACAAAGGGCAAATTCAAACGAAAAGAACGTTCGAAAGTAAAAGTAGACTTCGAGAACAAAACGAAAAAGTCACCAATGATAACACAAGCAAAATAGTTACGTTTCTCAAAGCCTTGAATAAAATTTCAAAATTACAGTAGTTTATCTGTCGAGATATTTTACTTTGCTGACGTCAAAAGTGCGAAATCATGCAACAAAATCAAACCATTTTGCTGTCTAAATATTTTGTTAACGACTCATATTTTATATATATCATCAAATAAACGGACATAGATAAGCATTTAGAAAACAAAACATAACTTTAGAAAATTCTGGATCTGTAAAATATTTAATTCTTTAAAAAATAAATAGATTCGATGATGTTCTTATGATAAAAAACAAAATAAAATAGATAAAATCTTGTGTTACGGGAACGGTGTAGGAGAAAAACATGACCAGGGGTTACAGTTGTTATCTACAGGAGTTTTCTTTTTTCTCAACCGGTACGTTCTTCTACAAGGTCCAACTATTTTAAACATTCCATTTGCAAGCTTATTCGCCCTTCGCTTATTTTTCAATGCGAATATTTACTTTTTCAAATTTTTTATCATTCCCTTTCTATCTTAAATCATGACAACGCATCTTTAAGTGTTCTATATTCGTGTATGCATATATAAACGACTACACAAACACATTTCATCAGATTTCGAACCTAATTCAAAAGTGATCATGACGTCACACAAAGGAATTATCTGGCTTACTGTAATCGTAACGGTGCTTTTCAGTTCTCTGTATTATTACTTCAGTCGAATCAAATGTATTCATCCGCATTGTGTTGAATTCTATGCACCGGACACATTCACCAAACTCTATTCACTCTATTTGATATTTCTATTTGTTTTCGCAATAATATTCAAAATAGTGCCGAAACTACCATATAAAATACGATATTGGCTTGAAAAAGATGTCTACACACCATCATATCGCAATCGAATCCTCGAATTCTTTTGGCCTGAAGGATCTTATCTTGAAATTTTTGTTCTACTTGCAATTCTATCTCTAATGATAGTGAACTTTATTTTCTATTGGAATCTCATGTTATCTGTATCGGAACGACCATTTGACGCAAAAACTTATTGGCTTGCTGCATTGATGGGAAGTGGACATATGGGTGATGTGCTTGTTGGTCTTACACTTATTCCATTGGGTCGACATTCATTCTTGCCGGGATTACTTAACATTCATATTGATGCTGCACTTCGTTTTCATAAACGTTGTGGTATTCTATTAACTTTAGTTACAATTGCACATGGTTTTGTTATATGGACAAAAACAACAATGCTTCTTACTCCATCATCGTATACTTATTGGACATTTAATATCGGTGTTACAGGACCTAAATGGAAATTCTATGAGTCGAATGCTGGTTTTATGGCAACATTTGGTTTCATAGCAGGTGTATCTATATTTATTCTCTGGGTTTTTACATTTCCAACTATTCGACGACGATTATATCATGTATTCTATGGTATTCATGTCCTCTTTGGACCATTAATGGTTATAGCCGGTAGTTTACATACCAGTAGTATATGGTATTACAGTATGCCAGGTATATTCCTTTTGTTGGTTGATTGGATGATTCGACTGAAGAATTATTGGACAAGTGTCATAGGTATAGCAACACGTGAAGCATGCGGATATGTTCGAATCGACATGGTCAATCGAAAGCACATGAAATTACATGATGGCTGTTTTGTCATGATTAAAATCCAAGAACTTGGTGTTCAAATGAGCCATCCATTTACTGTTGCTACAGATTCCGAAAGTGATCGTATAATTTTATTGATCAAACCTTCTTCAACACCATCGGAATGGTCACATCAATTAGGTAAACTCGTCCCGTACCAATGTATACCAAAAGAAATCACACTTCGAGTAGATGGACCATTTGGTCACTTGAGATTTGATAGTTCTCAAATGAATGTAGTCGCTTGTTTTGTCGGTGGAGTTGGTGTAGCTGGTGCATTAGCCATAGCATCAGGTATACTGAAATCTAATGTAGGACCAAGTTCAGTGTTTATATTTTGGGCTGCTCGAGAAGTAACCGCTGGTAACTTAACCGTTCTACAAGAATTACGAAATCGTCATGATCCTCGATTAAACATTCATTTATATGGTAAAGCAGCTACGTATTTATTTCAGGATACCGTCAACGATAAAGAACAAGTCTTGGATGTCGAAGTAGGTATTAATTTATCTGATGAATCTTATCCTCAACCACTAGCATACAATATTCAATTGGAAGGTATATCAGGTAGTTTAGAAAGAATGATTCCTGAAGTTCTATTACAAGAACAAGTCATGCCTGCCACGAACAATTCAGGTAAAATTGGCGTATATACATGTGGTCCAAAGGACCTCATGGATTCGGTACAACGAGCATGTGAAAACGTTTGTCAATCGATGCAAATCTATTGCCATCGTGAAACATTCGAATGGTAATTAACCAAAACAAACAAACAAAAAAAAATTCAAATAATTTTATTACTAAGTTTCCTATTAACTGTACTACTCTTTTTTTTGTCATAATTTCTCGTATTTTTCTCAATCCATTTCGATAATAATAGAATCTCCTACAATGATAGGAACTCTAATAATAAAATAACCAAAAAAATTATTTATTTATTTTCCTTATTTTTATTTATTTAATCCTGTGATTTTTACACTAATAGTACAAATAATGGTAACTATTAGAAAGTAAATATAGTTTTTAAAAAAAACGAACGGCATATCAATAGGAGAACATACAAAGTGATGATGTGATTCTGTAAATTGAAAAGAAAATATTTTCTCTTCTCTCTCCTCTTTCAGACAAAGAATCCGCATATGAAATATGTACAGCTTCATAAAGACAAATCGTAAATTTTCGAAATATCCTCAATGATTTAATCAATTTTCTTAACAAAGATAAAAAATTTGATTATATACGTACGTATTGAAGTATTTTTTATCTTTATATTCATTGGGATATCACGTATATTGATGTACAATCGAAATTGAAGTGAGACAGGCATCAATTTACAATGATTACAGATTGACCATTAGATGAACTTTAACTTTATCGAATAATACATATGAAAATTTCATCTTGTCAATATCAAGTCTGATTCTTAGTTGTTAAGTAATATCAGATATACAAGTTTACTCATATCCAATTTTGACGTCAATGTAAGAAGACATTTCGTTGAGCGGCGTGTCTCTCTCATTTTGCTTTATTTGTTCGATATCAGCGAAAAGTTATGTTGGTCGTTTGAGCAGATATTTGATCTTTGTAATAATATCTTACAACATTGCATTCACGGTCATTTTCTTTGAGTCTCGGTATTCGTATAAATTATGAATATTATTTCAATTGAATTCATTTTCTAATCATATCACCTTCTGTGTTTTTTAATGAAACAGAAAATTAAAAGTTCTCATTTTCTAATTCAATGAACTTCATTCGAAAAAAAGAACTTTTCATTAGATCAAACCCCGACTGTTCATTGTAATACAACAACAACAACAACACACAAAAAAAACGATCTATAGAACCTTTCATCTCTTTTCTTATCTTTACATCAGACGAATTAAATCATTCAAAAGCTGATTTCAATTAAGTACGCAATCTAATCTGTTCTCTTGTGTCCATTTTCAAAGGAAAGAACAAACGTGTTAACATTCTTTGTTCGATATCAGTTTTCTACCGATGAGAATATTAAGCACGTTTATAAATCAATAAAAAAAATACAAGACCATACACTCGAAAACGCTTCATTTTTCTTTTCATTTAATTTTCAATGAATTGAGTCAAGTGTTTATACGCATACTGAGAGCGTATCATTGCGCTTCATTTCAAGATTTGAATCGATGAAAACAAAACAATTTCTCCTTTCGATATCAGTCTATTATCATTAATCAAGTAGATCTTTTGGTATTGTTCTCTCGATTAATAAATATTTATACAAATACATGTATACACATCTTCATATACCAAAACAGCAGACAGTTATTGAAGCGAACTAGTTCAATATACGTATGTGTGTGTATGTATATACGAAAGTTATGAACAAATGCTCGTTGTTTAGACGACAGTTTATACGTACGTGTATGAAGAAGAGAACGAAGAAGAGAGAAGAAAAAGTGAATTTTGTTGGTTCTGTGATGTCCGACTACTCAACTTCTCTTCAATATTTGCCATCACAATTCTTTACTTATTCTCAGAGGTGTGAACAACACAACTGAACATTCGGACAAATAATGAAGTCGAGTAGTTTTATATTTATCTTATTTTTAATTGGAACTTGTATGCAAACTATAATATCCACAAATGGTATATAGATTTAGAAAATTTTCATTATTTTTTTTAAAAATAATTTCTATTAAGACAAATGTGTTGGTCGATGGCAAATTGTCGATAGTTTAAACATCAAAGCAAAATTTAATTGGCAAATTATACCAAAAACAAATCTATTAGCTGTTGAATTTCGTACAAATCTTGTCGAAAAAGGTTATTGGTATGGTTTCAGTATTTCTTCGTCACCTAACGAACCAGTATGTCTGCTAAATAGTTATAATTTCTCATTGAGCGAATAAAACACATATTTCTTTAGACAAATGAACTTGTATATGCACTTCGATGGAAAGAAAATGATACGAATATCTCTTGGGATGTTTATAATGTCAGTAAAACAACAGTTTCGATTTTAACAGACAATCAAAATCATTCTCTCATTGATTTTCAACGTTTATCTCTATCGGGTCTATTAACTGTTCATACAATTTTAAATTCATCTTCGTTCACATCTGATAGACATTGTCTATATTTCGTATATATGCGCGGTCGTTTTCAAGCTCAATTCCCATTGATGCCAAATGAAATTCGTTTTAATAAATCTTTTTGTTTGACATGTCATGGTAAATTATTCTCGAGGAAATGAAAAATTTTTACTATCATCATTTCTTTTTTTCTTAATATTTCGTAGAAATTGATTTGACATCGACAAGTACCTATCCAACGACGATGATTGACGAAGCCACAACTGATCAACTAGGTTTTGATTTGATATCACTGGGCGATAGTATTTCGATAGAGAATTTGCCTGAAACGACACCGACTACTTATTCGAGAAATGGTTCGAATGAAGAAAAAAAGAAAAGATTAATTCATTTTTTGTTTTTTTTGTTTTTTTTGTTTTATTCAGAACATGAATTTATATGGTTCGGTCGAATTTTAAATCGAACATGGACTGATGATTATTACAATCTCAGTTCACTCGCAAGTCAACATTTACGTTTAGATTTACAGAATTTCGTATGAAAATTTAACAATCGATATATTTTTTTCTTTTTGAAATTTCTCTTTCAGTTTTTATTTTTAATAAATCATAATTCAACATATTCGTTTATTTGTAATCAATTCGATTTATATTCCTTGAGGTAAATGTCACTTTTTTTTTCTCTTCTCGACAAATTCTTGTTACCTTGTCATCACAGATCAGGTTCAATACTTTTTGCAAGTAATATAACTCTTATTTCAAATATATCCAAAAATCAAACAATAAATACAGTCGAAAATCTAATCAAATCAGTCAATTATTCGCAAGATTTTCATCTTAATTTTGATTCCAATGTTCATCATGTCAAACCTTTGAATGAAATATCTTCTGTAGAGAGATTATTTCAAAATCTTTCTCGAACAGTAGTTTACAAGCGTCCAAGACGAGTTGAATGTAAATGAATTTCTTCATTTCAATCTACTTCTTTCATTTGAAAACTTTTAGTCGATGTAGCCTATCATCTACTTGTGGGTTGTATATTTGGCTTTGCTTGTTTTATGATAATTATCACAAGTATTCTATGTCTTTATGGATATTATAAATGTCGTCGACGTGAATTTCGTCTTTTTACTGAACGACAAACATTGAAATTCAAACATGATATTGATTCGTACAAATGGCTCGGACATGAACCATCGATTAATTCGTCATCACCATATTTAATACAGTCAACTGCTATTTAACTTTGTTTCTTAACCTTGAACTAGACGAACAAATTATTGCGAAGGATTTTATTTCGAAAGAGTAGATTGCTATATGCATGTCGTCAACAATCAGTTAAATAGAACTGATGCTTTTAGAGTACACATATAGTTACATGTGTTTCGTTTTTTTTTTTGTTGAATATATGTATGTATATATATGCATAAGAGTATGTTGAGTCAACATCTATTAAACTTCCGTTTTCTTTTTTGCAAACATTGTTTGAACATTTAATTGATAGCTATTTGTAATCGTCGTCGTCATCATCTTGAATATGGACTTGATAGAAAGAACGAGAGCAAAAAAATCTTATGTGCATATATCCTTGCTGATTCTCGAGTAAATTAGAATAAGATCAAGTTTCTCGATTATTTAAAATGGATTCAATTGGTTACACTGGTTTGCATTGTCAATAGAAGATCTACCTTCAAATCCAGTTTGTTGGACAACCTTGATTATTTGTTGTTATTTTCATAACGATACTCGTCGTTTTGTTAACTTCAGTTTACTATTGAAATTGAAGCGTATATATATCTATGCGTACATAGATTACAATTATCAACAACAACAAGAAAAAAAGACAAACAGAGAATGTGGATATAGAGATTGTCTCGATAATATTGTTGTTGTTGTTATAGTAAAAAAATGCCGAAGAGGAGGAGAAGAAGAAAAAAAAGAAATAATATATTATGGCAATAAGAATAGAATAGACATACTCGCACATATACAAATATCTTTTTATTATCAACATGGTTGAAGTGAAGTGGAGAGTAATTTGAAACCGTGTGCATATACGATCAGTTTTTTTTGTGCTTTAAGCTAATTTGATACATTTTTCATTGCAAATCATCATTTTCTCTCTCTTTCTCTGTAAAAAAAACCGCTTATTCACCGTATGAGTAGGTGTCGATGTTAGTAAGCCGATTGGCAAAGTTCGTAGATAAGCACTAGACTTTCTTCTTTTTTCCTTAGCGAAAAAGAAATCGAACAATCGAAGGTCATTGAAAAATAAAAAAGAAAAACGATTTACATTTTTGACGTCGATGGGCGTGTGAAGAACTTTGCTATCATAAATGTTCGATTATAAAAAAAATGAAAAGAAGAAGAAAGAGAAGTGAACAAACAAAACACTTATGTGCGTAGAGAGGCATCATCGAACGTATAATATAACGACAAAAAAAATACACAAATCGAAAAGAATACAAACTTAGAGATGATAATCATTATTCAATCTGTTCAATTATTCGAATGATAAGACAGAAATGTTTGTTGTAATTGATATATACGTATATGTATTTATAAAGATAGAAATTCAGTTGTTTGTCTAGCTACTTGATTAGTCAAAACTAATCCTGTTGGAGAGGAACTATGCATTGAAACAGTCTATATTGATCTCTGTTGCACTTTTTTTTTCTTTCTCTTAAGAACTTGTCTCTTTTCATTCGCGTTGTAAATACGTGTATACGTAAAAAAGTGAAAAAGAGAAGAGAAGAGAGAACAGGAACAAGAAGAAGAAGAAGAAGAAGTAAAGAAGAGAAAGAAAACGGGTTATGCGACAAAATCTCTTCTCGAATAGAGCAAGGCGAAATTTAAAAAAAAATACTAACGTCGTTTTGTCATCGCCATGAAGACAAATCACTTATGAAAACGAAATATGCGCATGTCTATACATAATACGCTTTGCATATAGTCTTTTTTTCTTTGATTGAAGTGTGAGTAAAGCAGCCTTACGAAATCCTACTGTTATTTCTTCTCCTTTTCTTACTAATCGATATCTTATTCATTGTATTTATGGTGATATATAATTCAGTCAATTTATTCTATTGAAATAAATCGTGTCTTCCACCATGTTTACTACGCAAGAGCCGTCTGCTGTTGTGACACGTCGTTCACCCACAGTTATTCAAGATTCGACCAATGATTCGCAACGTTCTGCTAATCGACGAAGTTTAAGTGGAAAATTGAGAAATCTATTTCGAAAAAGTTCATCTTCGCCCACACGTACGGTCGATTATGATAGATCTTTACCAGTACAACAATCGACAACAACAGCATCGTCGATTCGTTATAGTTCCGCATCTCCTGTCTCAGTTCGATCGGCATCCGAAGCGCCACAACTTCGAGCACCGACTATTAATTGGCCATTTGGAAAGAAGAAGAATAAAACGTCGAAAACCGAAAGTACACCAAAAACTAGCAAGAAAAAATCCAAAGATAAACAGAAAACAACGCCAATTTCGGCACCACCACCACCTATGGAAATATCTCTTCCTGTCTATCAACAAGGAAATCAATCGTCGATTCAGGGTGAAGTCTTCGTTCCGAGAACACCCGAACCGGTCTACAGTAATACACAACGAATACGTCTCACACCATCAACAACCTATGATGAGCCAGGTACAGCTCGAGGTTTTCGTGATTATACAATTGTCGATCAACGTCAACCGTATCAGGTAATCAAATCGAATATAGAAATCATTCGGTTTCGGTTTTTTTTTATAGATCTAAAGTTTAGTTTCTCTTTTTCTCTCTCGAAAGTAACTTCTTTTGATATTTAAAAAACGATAGTAACAACAACAATAACAATCAGCATTGTTGACCTAATCTTTTACTATTGATAGCTATCTAATACTGAATGTATGTGTGTGTGCGTGCATGTATCTTATTTGCAACTTGTTTGTCGTTGTCTTTCGATTCTCTTGTATTGGCATTTCGACATGACATTTGTTCGATTAAGCGTCTGATGAAAGCAAAAGAAACGAACAAAAAAAAAAAACTTGTTCGTGCCTTTAAGAACACTTGATAACTACGGATATAGCTGCGATAAAAAGCTGTTTATTCGGTGCAGATTAGAAGAATTTGAAGAGGAACAATATTTGGAATCTTGTTCGTTTTTCTTTTTCTTCTTCTTTTCTTCTTATCAGCTTTTTATTACGCTGTCTCAATATGCGAAAAAAAGAAGGAGAGAAAAAGAGATTATAACAACATTCAATCAAGATTAGATTTGACTTACGTTGTGTTTTTTTTATTACAGGTGTCGGTACCTGAAGTCAATGTTTTCACACCTCAAACGTATACATCTGATCGTAGCCGTTCACCATCAATGAATCGTCAACGTCTATCCAATCCCTATACTAGTGAATATTATTTTCATCCGGATAATTCAACAGCAACAATTACAGTTCCATTGGCTGATGTTGAAGTTATTCGGACACCTCAACAGACGCGTAGAACAACCGACGCTCCACTATCGAATGCTACGAATATTTTAATTGAAAAACCCCCCATGTCTCCTAAATCAACATCTCGTCCTCCGTCAACAACAACACAGCCAATCGATATTGTTCATACGCATACGCAATCAAAAATAGGATCGTCATCATCGTTAAATAAATCATTAAACATTGAAAATCAAAGTCCTAAATTGAATGCTCCATCGATACCGCTTGGTAGTACGTCAACTAAGAGAAAAACTAAACGTACGAAATCGCCAACTCGTGCTGAGAAAATGGCAAGTTCAACATCAACTATCAATAAACTAGGTAAACACGATCCTATCAGACCTGATCGATCATGGGCAGCAACATATGGCTCATTGCCAGATGCAGAAATTATGTCTAATGCTACTTTGACTCCAACAAAGCCAAGTAAAATTCTTTTTTTTTTCACAATGACTCGAAATTTTTGTTCACACACACGTTTTCGTTTTCTAGTTAAAGAATATCCAGGAATAGGTGCTATTATTCAATATCATTTACTTCGACCGCCATTTACATACGGTCAAGAACGTCCAACTTCACCAAATTCTACGCGACCACCACGTTTCGATACTTCAACAACAACATCAAATGTCTACGAAACAAATCCATCATGGACTCGACCTGCAACCAATGTTTCCGAGTCAAATACATCGACTCTCCAACGGCACGATGGTTACATTCGACCATTAACACCAACACAATCTTTTATTCAAGCAAACATTCGTATTACTCGATTGGATGGCGATACATATGTTCCACAATCACCACCAAGTACCTATCGTAGTTCGACAACAGTCTATACTCAAGATAAACGTCAAGTAATTAATGGTGGCGAAGTTCGAACATGGAGTTCACAAGAAAATAATCTTAACAATAATTTGAATATATCTTGCACGATAACACCGTATCGACATGTTCAAGTCGAACGTCAATATGATAAATCAAGAATTGATTATGATCAACAGATTGTTACATCGAAAGTCAAAGAAAACTATGAAGAATATCAATATAGTCCACGAGCTAACGAACAAGAACGTTATGTTAAAGAACAAAAAATAATTCAAGATCAAGAAGTTCATGAAGAAGAACAGTATGAAGTCTCGTATGAATATGAAAAAAATTCATCATTTCAAACAAAATCGCATTACGATGAATTATACAAAGCGAATCGTTATATGAGTATGATTTTATTAATAAGAAACAAAATTTTAACTCTCTGAATTTAGATGATATGAGTACTGATCAGAATAATTCCTATTCAAATTATGGATCAACAACAACTCGTTCACAAATTCAAAATGAACGAGATACTGCCTACGATCAATCATCTCGTTCCTATATCGAAAACGGTCATCGACAGGGTACGAAAAAAAAACCCAACTATGATTCTTGTTTGTCGAAATAATAATTTGTCTTTTTTCTAGAATCGAACACTGCAGCTATTCCTGTGAATAAATTCAATCGAAATCCACGTACATACACGTTAAGACGTAGCGATTCCTACGATGGTGTAGGTATGTCGATATCTGCAGATTCAGACACACGTACCAATCATATTATACGTGATGTTGAAGAAGGATCTCCAGCTGCACGAGCTGGTCTACGCAAAAATGATCGTCTTATAAGTGTAAATGGTGTTAATGTTGAGAACATTGATTTTGGTGATGTTCTCATACTTGTTCGAGAAGGTTTAAGTAATGACAACCTTCAAGTATCGGTTATTCACGAAATAGACTAAAGTTAAATGACGTTTCTTTTACTTTTGCTCTTTCTCTCTCTCTTTTTTTCCTCTCCGCATTCATTTTATCTATTCATGTTTCCAAAAGAGTTTATATCTTTTCTTTTTTTTTAATTATTATTTTACTTCGATGTATAAATTAAAGAAACAGTTTTCTTTTTCTTTATTATTCATTTTTTTTTGTCTTCGATAAAATTAGAAAATATATATATTATTCTTTTAAATTAGTAATAACAGATAAAAAAAACAAGCACAATAACAACAATAACATTTATTCATCTGTATTTGATACGTTATCCGAAATCTGACACAGGCATATGCATTTTTATTCGAGCGGTTTATTCTTCTCGCTCGAAAATACGTAAATAACGAAATGGCAATTGACTTTTTTTGCTTTGAAAAATATCCTTCATCGGTATATGTTTGTATATCATCGATTGAAGGTGGAAGAGAAAAAAGGTATATAACGAGAAAAGGAAGGTAGCAGCAGATGCGTTGATAACGAAAGATGAAAAATGAAGAACTAATTGCCATTATTTAACATCAGAAGGAACAATCATTGCGTGTGCATGTAAGTTGGAACAGACAGTCGTAGATCTTATTCTTTTTCCTTCTCTGTTACCTATTGCAATCGATAACTAAAGTGAACAATAGTAAAGATGGCTGTTCTTACACCAAATCGTACTATATCAATGATTGTAAGTAATTATAGATTTAGAATTCGTATGAGATCGTATGTTGAACATTTATTTGTAGCTTAAAGTTCCTGATGTTGAACTATCGTCTTCAACATCGAGATTGAATATCGACAATTCAGTATCTGATATCGAAAGCATTTCATCAATGCCTGTCTATCAAGGATCGATTGTTCGTATTGAACCACATAGTGATGATTGTCATATATCAGATTTAATCATTCGTGTACCAAATTTTCAATGTTTACCATCTCCATTATCTGATAATGACAACAGTAGTAGTAGACCATCGTCACGAATGAAACGTCGTGCTCCAATATGTCCACTTCTCTACGGTCCAACGCCAAATCTATCGACAACAAATACTACACAACCTGTTACGACTTTAAATTTGAGTCAATCGGAAGAGATCAATACAAAACGAATAACAACCGGTTTACGTAGTTTAAGTCGAGCATTTACTCAAAGTTGTAAACCAAAACGAACAGCTAGTTTTAATGAGCAAAACACTTTGCCATCGTCATTGCCGGATGTCGAAGTCATGAACGAAAAATTGAAAGCATCAACAGAGAAAAATTGTAAACATTCAGTACCGAAATTGTCAACACCGAAAATCTTCTTTGTTAAACGAAAAAATTCGAAACTCAATAAAAAACAAATCTCATCACCATCGTCATCATCGGCCATTTCAAATCAAACACAAACAGATTATCAATATAGTCAAATTCAATGGACACCAAGATCAACAATTCTCACAACACAATATGCAGAAATTAAAAGAAATAATTCGCCGAAAGTAACATCGTTTCTTCATCGATTTGCAGAAACCGACGAAGAAATCAATGAACCAAGATTCAAAACCGAAGAGAACACAGATGAAAATCTCGATGAGAATGAAGATGATAAAGAAGAACAAAATGATGCAATGAGAATAAGTTTTGATGGTAAATAAACAGAATTCAAATTTAAAACATATTTTTCTTTCTCTTGTCTTTTCGCTAGTTGAACAACAATTTGCAGCTATAGCAAAATTAATTGCTGATAATCCTGCATCATTGAATGATGATGAATCGTTATCAACTCATCGTTATAGTACAATTTCTGTCAATGTACCTGACATAAAAATATCTGTTACTGATTATGATCAAGAAAATCTTCACACAACTGGAATTTCTTATGATTTAAATCCCAAACCATCACCTGCAAATCGACCCTATCGTATTCAAACAAGTCTCCTTCAACCCGATATCAGCATTATTCGAATAGGTAGTGATGAACAAATCACTAGAATCGATCGAGAATCGAATATTGAAAATTCGATGGTCTCCGATTGGTATGAAATAACGAAGTTAGATGATCAAACATTGGACGAATGTTATGAAGTCGATTATCAACTTGATCCAGAATTTATCAACGAACAAGAAGCAAAAACGAATAACATTCAACATGAAGATCGAATCGAACAGCCTGTTGTTCCAATGAAAATTGATTTCGATCCAAGTGAATATAAAAATTTAGCTACGGCAACATTTCTCATTGCACAGAATGAATACGAACAAATTGAAAGCGATCATAGTATCGATGAACAATCCGACAATACAACGAAAGACGAATCTCGTTCGTTCGATGATGCAGCACGTACAAGTCAAGATCAAACAGCTAGTAAATCAAATCGATTTCATTCTATTTATTTGTCTCGAGAAACTATCGACGTATTTGCATTTTAGCGTATCGATCGGAAATTATTTCTTCCGATGGTTTTACAACTTATAATAGTTCAGTTGATCAAATGACTTCGAAAGAAAGTGAACAAATTTTGTGCATTGATGATGATATTATGCCAACGATCGATGAAGAATATACTGTCGTTTTACATATTGAAAAAACGGGTTCACAAACCGATTTTGATGTTCTAACCAATGAAATTTACGAAGAATTTAAATCACAAACTGATTAATTCCTACTCAACACATATGACAACTAACGAGTTCGAATTGATTTCTCTTTGAAAATTTGCATGTTATTTACATATGCTTCAAATATCTTCTCTAGGCTTTTCAAAATATAAGTTTTCAAAAGAAAAAAAATTGAAAGATGATCCATGTAATTTTAGTATCATGCTTCGCTTTTTTTGTGTTCTTTTTCTTTTTTTGATTCATCCTTGATAGATATACATATGCGTGCAGTTAACAGATCTTCATCATCATCATTCAGTTGTACGCAATGTGTTAAAAATGATTGTAAAATAAAATCAAATGTTTTGAGGTTTCATATAGCGTATCTCGAATATTTCATTGTCGTTTGTCTTTTGATTTGAAACGAAAAGAGAGATAAAATATTGAAATTAAACATTATCAATGATATTGTGTCGAAAGAGATATAGTTATTAACGATTTGATTGATGTTGTTCAGATACGATGTAAATGAAGTGACGAGAAGAAGAAATTTTGATTTTTATCAAAAGATGTCGTTACTAGAACGAAAGATATATGAAAACGTGTTTGTTAAAAGCCAATCATAAAGCTTGACTCAATTTCCTCCATTTATGTTGTTTCTGATTCATTCTTCAAGAAAAAAAACAATCGTAAACATCCACATACTCTGTATATCCATCGATCATGGCTGAGGCTCTTCCCGATGACATAGATACAGCAGCAGGTTCAACTTCAGTCGCAATTCAAGTCAATTATCCTGGTCCAAAATCAGATCTACAATATCCGTTAAATATACAATATTGTGGGGGTCAGTTTCTTGTTCTTCTTCTTTCGAAATTCATCACTTAATTCCTCGTTCGATACAGAATGTACATTGCCACTTGAATATTGTGAAAATGGTTCAGGTAAAAGTCTCTTTCGTTGATCATAATCTTGAATTTTAACTGATGAGAATATTTAGATCCTGAACGTTGTCGAGAATGGCTCGAACGAAATCTTCCTGATCTATTAAATCAAATGCAAGCATCAGCTGCCGGTGGTGACGATAAAAGTGGCGAGAAAAAACGGCAAACTCGAGGAGGCAAAGGCATGCCGAAGGGAAAGAAGAAGTTCGAAGCTCAAAAGATCGTTCTCAATAAACAACAACGAAAAGGAAATAAATTCGTCACTATCGTCCAAGGTCTTGCATCGAACGATGTCGATCTTGAAGTAGCACGTAAATTTTTTGCTCAAAAATTCTCTTGTGGTTGTTCGAAATCTGCCGACGATGAATTAACCATACAAGGTGATGTTGTTAGTGAACTTATTGATCTATTACCAGACAAATGGAATCAGGTAAATAGAAATTTAGATTTTTCATGAGGTTGTTGTTTTTCTCGAATTTGTGATTTAGATTAATCCTGAATTGATCGAAGATAAATCTTAAATATATAAATCGACGTACATTCGTTGTACGAGAAAACATTTAAATTTTGTTATTTTCTTTATTACTTTTCGTGCAACATTGTACAACAATCGTTCGTCTCATTTTGATTTTAGATTTCTTTTTTCTTTCTTGCCAAATTAGAAAACTAAATCCATGGCTAAAAGCAAAAATCATACCAATCATAACCAAAGTATTCGTTGAAATTCAATAAATTTCATTTTTTTTGTTGAAAATTTCTTCTCAATTAGACCGAAAGGATCATCGAAATGGAATCAAACGACCACAATCGCAACGATTTCCATCATTAACCGGAGTAATAAATTCATTTCGAATTGGAAATCTTCAATCCTAATTCTTCTTCATTTCAGGTTGATCCAAAATATGTTCGTAATTTAAAATTCACCAAACATCACAACCGTGTTGCACGTAAAAATTTAGTCAAAGCTCGTAAAGCTAAATTAGCCGGCGGTAATGCATCAGGTGCAGGTAAAGTTGCTAAACGTGCTGCTCGTCCAGTCAATAGCAAACAAACATCATGGTCATTATCATCGTTATTGAAAAATGTTACAGCTTACTTTACTGGTGAATCGACACAAGCTCAAACAAAGAAACGTACCAAACGTGTTCATCCAAAAAAGAAATCAACTAAACCAACAACAACAGCTGCTGCCGTTGCTGCTAAAAAATAAAAGAAAGAAATGTCTTTTTTTTGCTTAGTTGTTTTTGATTTCTCTGTGCGTAAACATATATCGTTTCGGTATTGTTTAAACACGATGAAACATTTGAAAAAAAGAAAAGAAATAAAAGAAACGAATTAAAAAAGAAGAGCTGACTCGAGATTCTCATGTATTTTGGGCGTTTTTTCTTTCGTCGTTCGTGCTAAGATATACAGAATTTGTAGATCATCGAATCCGAGAAATAAGGAGACAGCAGACAATGACAAAATGTTCGATTTGTTCGAATTGTTGTTGTAAGTTGAGTAGATTGAAACAAACTATTTTTCTATCGATTTTATTCTAGTAACGAAGAAAAATTCATGTGACACATATTTATTCGAATTTCTAATTGATTTACAAGATAAACTCGATGATGAGAAGGAAATTGAGAAGCATTTTCAAAGTTCAATATTCGATGATGAAGATCAGATTAATCAAACATCATGCACTGGTTTAACATTGATGCATATCAATGTTCTCGGTGGTGAGTTAGCAGCATGATTTGAACCCGATTTGCGTCCTATTTCTTTGGCCCTGCATGAAAATTACAATCAAAAGAAAGAAATTTATCACGAGTAGATCAAACTGAATCGGAACAAGAAAATAAAACATTCGTCGCACCGTATGACGAGAGTATTGCTTTGGAAATATGTCAGATTCTATTGAAACATGGTGCTTCTGCAAATGGAAATACGATCTATGAAATGCGACCATTGCACATTGCCATTCGACGAGAATGGTTACAAGTTGCTCGAGTTTTACTTGAAGCAGGTAGACTGTCGAATAGAATTTCTACAATTCTCTTTCTCTCTCTCAGGTGCAAATCCAAATATTGCTGAAAAAGATATTTATGCTTCTCGACCGATGGACATCGCTGTACTTAATGATGATTCAGCATCTGTTGAAGTTGTTTGAATTATTTTCTTAAAATAATTCGAATAAATATTCGTTTTCATGTATATAGTTACTTCATCTGCATGGTGCTTCATTGAACGGAATGAAATCCATGTTTCATATGCCTCCATTAACTGAAGCATTTCTTCGAGGATATTTTGATGTATATAAAACTCTTCTAGAACTTGGTGCTAGGCCAGTGCTAGATCTTGAAAGAAGTGTATTTCGATCGTTTGGTACACAATTATTTGAATCAGGTGCAAAAGGAAGAAGACATTTTATACAATTACTCCACGATCATGGTAAAATAGCAAATTGAGGATTATGAATGATTTTTGTTTTACAATAGGAGGTGATATCGAAAAGCAATTAAAAATTTGTGCACTACGTATTGAACCCGATGGAGTTAAATATCTAGAGCCATATTTAATGTTTAGTTGTGACGCTATTTGTATTGCTGATCTCGATCCATCGATATTCGTTAAATGGTTATGTTCGTAGATTTATCGACAGAGAGTTTTACATTGAATCAATTGAATTCTTTTTCCATTTTAGCTGAATGTCGTTCACTAAAAGCGCTGTGTCGTTTAGCTCTCCGTCATTATCTATTTACTAAGTTTCCCAACGGTTATCAGCGTTTACTAACATTTAAATCTCAAACATCATTGAATTCTCATCTAATTAATTATCTTCTTTTCAATAGACATCCGTAACTCTTTGTTTTTTATTTTATTTTTCTTTCATTGATAATTGTAACGCCTAATTGTCCTTGTTTTTCTTTTCAATATCCAAACAAATAAACAACAAAAAATAATAATAAAGATAAGACAGAGAAAACTCTAAGAAATAAGATGATTTTGTTTCTAATTATTATTTGCAACTGCAAGAGCTCGGCGACGCTCGATATACTTCGAAACATTCCATTCTTGACTTTTAATATTTACATCGCCGTTACAAACGAATAGTAATTTAATTTTTCGACTGTATTTAAGATTTGGTAAAAGCTAAAGCAAAAAAAAATTTTCATTTCGTCATCATTTTCTTCATGATTACTTTTGGTGAAAGTAAGAAATATTGCGAATTAGCTTTATCTGATGAATGTTTGACCAATAATTCGAAAACACGTCGTTCATTTGTTGGATCCATACCCTCGAAAATAATAACAAATTGAAATCAATTTGAAAATCAAGCAAATATTCTTACTTGATTGATTTCATCGACACAACGAAACGGACAAATTGTCATATTTTGTAAAGCAATCATGTACAACATAACTGAAACACTTTTTTCTCCACCACTCTGTAAAAATTCACTCTAGAAATCGGCGAATTCAAAAGTAGAATATTTCGTGAAAATGACTTTTGTTTTCAAACCATTTCATGTAGTTTTTCTCCATCACGAAATTGCACTTTAATATTAACACCATATTTTTCGAAATCTTTCTATTAAAATAAAAATCGATTTTCAGGAAAAAGAAACGCGAATAAATTTGATCTCACAGGTGATTCAGGTATATCCAAACAAATTTCTCCTTTACATCCCATTGTGTTGAATAAATCGACGAATTTTTCATTGATTTCACTAATCATATTATTAACTTGTGTTAACCATTTGGTTTTACTCGTATCAGCATTGATTTGCCCTTGTTTAATCTTTGCTTCTAAATCGTTGATACGTGTTTCTATTTGAACTAAATTCGTTTTTTCTTTTTGATATTGTCGAATAACCTGAAATTCGAAAAATGAAAACAAACCGAAAATGACTAAATCTTACATCGTCTTTAATCGTTCCTTGACAACTGAGTTGGGCATTGAAATTCATAATTTCTGATTCGATATCAGCTAAATTCTCCGGTAAATGAGAGAATTTCTTTTTTAAATCTTGTTGCATTCTATTCGGAAGAAGAACTTCTTCGGACGAAAGAGTCTTATTCAACAATTTCGCTAGTTTTTGTGCAGCTGATCGTGTTGCTCCTTCACTGGCATCTAAACGTTTCTTTGCACTAATTGTTTGTTCCTAAAGAAAAATCATTTTGTTTTTGTTTCAAAATTGTTGAAAATTACTCTTAATTGTTTTAATTCATCATTATGCGATTCAAAATTGTTAACAGCGTGCGTATGTTGTTGTCGAGCAAGTGCAACATGACCACTATCGATGATCATTTGACTACATTTTTGATTGAAATTCTACGACGAACACATCTGTGATCATATCGTTCGAAAGACAATTCTTACTTCGAGTTCTTTGACGAGAAGATTTAGTTTGTGCATTTTGTTTTCATGGATTTTCATTTCTTTTTCATGAGCTATTTTTTCTTCTTTGCGAATATCGATTTGTTTCTTTTGATACATTGTTAAACTAATTTAACACACAAAAAAAGAAGAAATTTGATAGACAACGATTGCGAATATCTTACGTGTGTTTTTTCTCTTCAATTTTTCGTTCGAGTTTAGCTTTTTTACTTCGTTTCTCGTTGATTTCAATCTGAAATTATATTTCAAATAATAACAAAAAAACATTTATTCAACAAGATTTTCTCTTCTACTTTTCGAGCTTTGATATCTTCGAGTTGTCGATTTAGATCGCCCTGTTCTTTTGTAAGTGATTGTCCGGATTTTTGTAATTCACTTCCACGTTCTCTTAATTGCTAAAGAAAACATTTTCAACGATGACTTTTGTTTCTTCTGAATTCAATTTTACTGCATGTTCACGTTCAACTTGTTGTTTTCTTTCGTGATTAATACTATCCGTTAGATATCTTTCTTTATGAACTTGAGTATTTGTTGTTGATGATTCACCAGTATAATACGAAACCGAGAGCGTATACTTAAATAAACACAAAATTCGATTGATTTATCATTTTTTTTTGTTTGAATAAATTCGATCATACAAAGAAATTTTTGACGAAAAATCTTTTAATTCGTTTGTCTTTTGTAATATTATCGATTTCTTTCATAGCTGATTCATTGCCAATTGGAATCATATGAATTTTAATTGTTTGACAAAGATATCGTAGAATTGGATCGGGTCCTTGAACAGTATCGAGTAAATAGAGATTCATACCGAATCGTTTGATTTCATTGATTGGAATTGATTCTCGACGAAATTCGTCTACAGCCATGGTTGGAATAGCTGAAGCATGAACGACTAATTTTTGTTTTTCATGGCATTCTTGAATGAATAATTCCATATCATCGGTACTCTAAATGGAAAAACATTCGAAATCCGAAAATAAATCGAAATGAATCCTACTTCAAAGATAAACATAGCTAAAAGATCACGCTTAGGAATAATGAATTCAACGTATTTCATCATATGTGGATCGCTGACATTGAGAGAAAGTATCATCGGTTCGTAGACCGGTTTTTGAAAGAGCATTTTATTTTGTCGAAGCCATTTTACAGCTTTCCATGCATCGAGATTTTGATGTTGTAATTTGGCTAAACGTGTTTCTTGAACGTTATTCATATGGTCAAGTTCACGTTGTTTAACTGAAAATGATAAAATGTCAAAAAATCTTCAAGATCTTTTCTGATTTTCTCTACTTTGAACATCTTGGTGGATAGCTCGTAATTCATCAGACAATTGTTGTTGTTTAGTTGAAATCTGTGCTTGTTGTTCGCTAAGTTTTTTTCGATCGTCTTCTAATCGATTCCATTCGGCCTGTAAATCATCTTGATCTTGTGAATCGATTTGCATCGAATCGAATTGCTCTTCGAGTGTCTCGATTTGTTGTTGAATATCTTGACACATTTCTACGCGACGTTTTTCTTCGTCTTTTTTATGTCGAAGATCATCGCGAATTTTCTCGATTAAATCATCACTTTGTTCGCTGATGACATTGATTTCTTTGCTGAGTTTATTTTTCGAATCGGTTACTTCTTTATACTGAAACAGAAATTTTTTGTGAAATACAAAATATATTTTCCATCGGGCGAATTCTACTTTTGATTTGTATGCATTTTGACTTTTATCGAAATCTGTTTTCGATTTTTTAATTCGATCTTCTAATGGTTTGAGTCGAAGACGAACTTCATCGACTTTCTTTTTTACTACATCGAATTCTTGAGTAATTTCTTCATGTTCAACAACTTTTTCTTCGTAATCCTATATGAAAAAGAAGTTTGTTGATTCGAAATGAAGTTTTGTTTTACGCGAAAATGTTTGCATTGAATATATTCAGCGATTTTAGCTTCGAGATCTTTTCGACCTTGAACGGCTTGAACATCGGGCTCGAGATGTTTGAGAATTTGTTTGCATGTTCCAGCTTGATTGAGAGCCTCGTTTAAATCAACTTCAAGATTACGTGTTTCTTGACCGAGACTTTTCAAAGATTTATGAAGAAGATAGAGTTCTTCGCCGCCAACCTGTGTTAGAAAATAGAAAGACTTGAAACGAATTCATTTCGAATAGGAAACAAACGCATTTTTCGGTATTTTCAAGTAAATCACATTTGGACATATTCGTAAATTCGGCAACTTTTTCTTGTGGTAAAAATTGACAAAGATTATCAACTTGAATGTGTAATTTTTTCATTAATTCTTTTATCTTTTCAATACAAAAAAAATCCTGTTTTTTTTACGAGTTTAAATTCGTCTTACAGCTGTTTCTGTTGTTTGTTTTCCATTTAATGACCATTTACTTGCTTGATGTGCTTGAAGTGTTCGATTAACAATCCAATTCGGTCCTTTTTCCGCATTGAATCTATATTCAAAATACGAATTGTTCAAAATATAAATTTGACTTTCATCTCGAACATACAATTCAATTTCAATCATTCCTTTGTCGTTTCCTTTTTTAATATAATCTCCGATATTTCCTGCTCGACCGATCACTCTCGGATGGCCAGCTAAACCGAGACAAACTGCACAAACAATCGACGATTTTCTTTAAAAATTCAATTTCAATTGTCGTCTTTTTGATTTATTTCAAATCCTACCCACTACCATTCGGTCCAATAATCACATTCAATCGTGGTCCAGGATAAAGTTCAACTTCTTTATATGTCCTTTTTACACAAAATGTATAGAAATAAAAATATCAATTCACAAGAAAACAAAGTTTACATAAAATTCTCAAGACGAATTCGAACGATAGCACCGTGTGCGTGTTTCTGTTGAACACTTTGCGACATAGTTATCGATAGAGACTCATTAAGAGTCGATTGATTTTGTGATTGTTCGAATATCATCACCGATCTACAAGTAAATTCGATATTTGAAAATGTGAACGAAAAAAACGAATTCTCTCTCAAACAATAAAACCATAAATCGCTCTAACGGTTAAACACTAACGTATGAGAATTGTCCGAGAACATGATGTCACTCGTTGTCAGAAACGAACGAATAATTTCAAAATCTCTTAGTGGAAATTTATTTTTTGTTTGTTTGAGTTTTAGTAGTTCAAATATATTCGATCTTTTACAGAAAACAATTTTCGAAACAAACGATGACAATTTATACACAAAAGACAAAAAAAAACGAGAAGAATTATTTAGTCCGATCGGGATCGTTCGCGTCGTCGACGATGACGGGATTCGTCTTCATCATCACGTCGTTCATGTCGATGTTTTTTCGAGCTAAAATTCGCAGTTATTTTCAATAAATTAAAAGTTAAAATTGAACGTACTGTTTATGACTGCTGCTGTGACGTTCTTTGCTTGGCTCACGAGAAGTTTTTCGTTTTTTCTCGTCACGAGATTTGTGTCGGTGACGATCTTCTTTGTCTTTTTTCTTTTTCGATGGTTGTTCTTCTTCAACAACTGGTTGTTGTTTTGGTGGTGATGGTGGTTCGGGTTCGGGTTCGTCTTCTTCATCTTGAATAATTCTATTTTCGAACAACGAATAAATTGACTTTAAAATCATGGATTTTTGCTTCTTACGTGTATTTTTTATTTGCTAATTCGGCTTTTCGTCGTTCAGCTTCTTTAGTTTGTTCGGCTTTTTCTTGAGCTGCTTTCTTTTTATCAAACTCGCCAATGCCGAAAGCTTCACGTAATCGACGGTTTTTTTCATCATTTGCTTGAGCCAATTGATGAGTTTCTTTAGCACTAAAACGAATCGATCAACGATCTTTTTCTTGAATAAATTGTTTTTCTCAAAACTTACACCGGTCGTCCGAATTCATCGTAATCAATTTCAGTTTTATCATAAAGACCTTCACGTTCAATGAGCATTTTACGAAATTTTTGTACTTTTTCATTGGTAACTGCTTCGTCGTAACCGTTGTTCAACATCATGTCACGCATTTCCATGCATTTCACTTCGATTTTTCTCTTTTTTTCATGTTCGAGAATTTCGGCATTGCCTTTTTTTTCAATTAAAGTTTCGAGCTTTTTCAATTCAACATCTTTGACATATTCGACACGTTCACGTTTCGTCGGAACGAATGATAAATTTCTTTGTACGTAACCATTTGTACCTGTACCACGAGCTGTTTGAATGCCGATACCGTTGTACATTTTTCTGTTTTATCTGAAAGAAAACGAAAACAATCGATATAACAAATAGAAAAAAAAAGAAAAAGAATCAATTGGGTAGTTAAGTTGATTTTTTCGATTTCAATTTATCGAGATCTCGTTTTTGAATAGAACGTAATTGTTTCTTTTTCATTCGTTTGAGTTTTGCAGGATTTTTAATCTAAACGAGAAAGTGGAGATAAAGAATGAAGGAAAAAGATTTGATTTTAACGTACCACTTGAACGATTTCACCTTTACGTTCATTAATGAGACGACGCTCCTTATTTTCTTTTTGTCGTTGTTTTAATTTCTAATTGAATTCGAAAATTGAGAGATGAAAATTTTCAAATCAATTTCGGGTTTATACTTCTCGTTTTTCGTTAACAACGTTCCACATTTCTTTTTCTTTACTTCGTGTTTCGTTTAAATCAGCTTTCATTTTCATACGTTCTTCGTACGTAAGTTTGACGGCTTTCGGTCGAGAAATAGCAGAAAATCTGAATAATAAATAAATTCTAATCCAATCAACACAGCAGAGGTTGTTTACCGTCCTTTTTGTAATTTCCATGTACGACCACTTTTTGGTTTACCTTTTGGAATAGCTTTTATTCGGTCTTTTTCTTGTTTTGTTGCGGTTTCAGCGTCCATCTGAAATGAAAATTAGAAGATTTCGAATTGATTTTGACAATAAAAACAAGTTTACGCAAGTTTAGTTTCTATCCTCTGTCTACTCTACTATGTGAATCGTTCGTCTTTTCTCGAAGTAATGCATTTCAACCAATCGAAAGTTGGCCTCATAAAACAGATCGTAGATAGATGTCAGCACGATATAGCTGATGGCTTTCTCCTATTGTGTTCATTGATATTTATATGACTCAATATAGTAAAGAAATTTTATTTTTTATAAATATAGCAAAATATACTGTCAACTATACGTGGAATGATAAATATTCAAAGTGTTTCTTTTCTGGATTAAAATATATGATTTAATTTTCATGAGTTTTTATTTTCGTATCTCCTTTGGTTGTTCTCATTTGCTTTCCAAATTGGATGTATGTTTATTGATATTGTCCTGCAAGTATTGCAATAATTGACTTGTTTCTTGTAATTTAATACGAATAAGTCCATTGACGGATTGAACACGAGCTTCTTGCATAGTTTCATTAATTCGGCCAAGTTCACGAAAGAGTCTTTCCATATTTTGTTCGAAATTCGTCTTCGTTGTTTAGAAGTTGATAAAACCACGATTTAACTAACAATTCGATAGACTTATATGAAGCCACAAAGGAGCTTTTGTTTTCAAGTCGAAACAAAAGTAATTTGCTTTGTAGTGTGTGTATTTATATACAAACATACGAGCATTTGTGTATATGTCACTCATCTTCTTGATTCAACCTCGCGATGGACGTCACTCGAGTTGTATATGTATATATACGATCTGTCTTTAAAATGAGAATGAAACATTCTTTTCTGATCCATTCTATCATGCACACAATAGTTTTTCTTACACAGTGGCGAGGCGGAGCCAAAGTTTTTGGTATGGGAAAAAAAATTTGGTATGGCAATCTTACATTATCATTTTATCATAGACTTTTTTCCCAAGTACTATGGACGTGACGTCTTTGTTTATGTATTTGATTGTAAATTTATAACATTAAAAACTATATGATAATGATAAAAATAATGAGAGTAATATTGTGCTTATTCTACGCATGCACTCTGTGTCAAAATTTAATTTTTTAAAAATTAACTTCGATACGATACGATATAATACATTTATTTAATTAGTTATATATATATTCAAGATATTTTTAACGATAAGAGTGAAAAGAATCATTATTTACTCTTTCAAACGTTTCAATGAATCATATAATTACTATTAAATATGTGCGACACATTCTCATTTATCAGCTTTTCGATACGAATAAAAGAAGTTTGTTTTCATAAAGATATAACACATAATTAGACGCAATTTGACTTCGATATCTTGATTGAGGCTATGAGTACCTTCACAAATTATTTGTTTTTTTTTCATAAGAAAAAGAAAAAAAATGAAACATGAAAGTAAATATTTTCGTTTGAAATTGATTAATTAAGTTTATTAGATAATGCAAAAGAAATGATTCAAATTGTAATTATCAAATTGATCTTTGTTGAAGAATCTAGAAAAGAAAAGAAAATGTTTTCAATAAATTATTTTCTCTTGTTTTTCATCAGTTTTTTTTTTCGAATAGGAAAATATCTTTATCACAACAACACGACAAATAATTAGCACATTACAAAAGACAAATGAATTAAAGGAAAGGTAGACAAACTAAAGAACATAAGACATACTTGTATGCATTAATAAATGAAATTTATCTTATGCAGCGACTGTGATGATTTGTTGTTGTTGTTGCTGTTGCTGTTCTTTTTCTTTTTTAAGTCGTCGTTCTGAAGGAGGTCGTCTAACACTGGAATGAATGTTATTAAAATCATTCCTTTAGTTTTTTTTCTTGATTCATGTTTATTTTTAT
>Ga0209930_1001365_pt1 | contig 39020 bp, 36 predicted proteins | sample ThiBiot_500_biof_2_FD_183948 | JGI IMG/M metagenome (GOLD analysis project Ga0209930, IMG submission 183948) | Wastewater bioreactor microbial communities from Cape Town, South Africa - Thiocy_cont_500_biof (SPAdes) | ecosystem: Engineered > Bioreactor > Thiocyanate-remediating >...
GCTTCAAGAGGCTTGCCGGAAACCATGGTGCTTGATAGTTAAGTTTATGCTAAACTATCAAACTTCGACGGCGACACCGCTCGATCTCGCTTTCCAGGCGCTGGCCGATCCGACGCGACGGACCATGGTGGAGCGGTTGAGCCTTGGCCCCGCCTCGGTCAGCGAACTGGCGCAGCCGCTCGACATGACCCTGTCGGCGGTGGTTCAGCATCTGGCGGTGCTCGAGGCGAGCGGTCTGGTCCGCTCGCAGAAGGTCGGGCGCGTACGGACCTGCCGCATCGAACCGCAGGTCCTCAGCGCCGCCGAGCGCTGGCTGAGCGAACGGCGCGCGAGCTGGGAGCGCCGCTTCGATCGGTTGGGCGCCTTCCTGGCCGAGACTGCGGAAGACCCGGAGGACCGTGCAGCGGCGACGACAGCGTCGGCACCGCAGGCGACCAAGCGCCGGAGGAAGAAGAAATGATCAAGCGATCCGCCCTTCCCGCCACCTTCACGATCAACCGCCATTACCCGGCCAAGCCGGCACGCGTCTTCGCGGCCTGGGCGAGTGTCGAGGCCAAGGCACGCTGGGCCTATTGCGTCGGCGGACGGGAGCGCGCGATCACCGGCCCGGCCGGCGGTACACGCCATATCTTCGAGGCGGTCTACTGGGACATCGTGCCCGGCGAGCGCATCGTTTTCTCCTACGACATGCATCTCGACGCGCGGCGGATATCGGTTTCGCTGTCGACCATCGAATTCTTCGCGGAAGCCGGCGGGACGCGCATGCGTTTCACCGAGCAGGGCGTTTTCCTCGACGGCTACGACGATGTCGCCGGCCGGGAGGAGGGCACACGCATTGGCCTCGACAATCTCGAGCGCGTGCTGCGTGAGGGGCTTGATCGAGGGGAGCTTGATCAAACGGAGACCGATCGGAGGAGGGCGGCGTCATGACGGATCGTTCGACGGCACATGCGACGTTCACCATCGAACGGCGTCTTACGGTGTCGCGGGAGAAGGCGTTCCGCGCCTATGCCGATCCCAGATCAAAGGCCCGGTGGTTCGTCGGGCCGGAAGGCTGGGAACGTTCGGACCACAAGCTCGATTTCCGCGAAGGCGGCGGTCCGCCGGGCGGGCTGATCCACTACTACAACGCGCTCTATCAGGACATCGTGCCGAACGAACGCATCGTGCTCGCCTACGAGATGCACATGGACAGCACGCGCATTTCGGTGTCGCTCGGGACGACCGAATTCAAGTCCGACGGCAAGGCGACCCGGTTGGTCTATACCGAGCAGGTCGTCTTCCTCGACGGCCACGATCATGTTGCTGCCCGTGAACATGGCACGCGGGCCCTGTTCGACAATCTCGCCGCGCTGCTCGAGCACGAAGCGCAGGCGACATGACGGCTGTGTCTCCCACGCGATCGGTCGAACACGGCACGATCCGGTTGGAACGCCTCTACAAGGCCAAGCCGCAGCGCGTCTTCGCGGCCTGGGCCGACTCGGAAGCGCGCGCCAAATGGGACGTGCCCGGTCGTTGGGTGATCACCGAGCAGACCTTCGACTTCCGCGAAGGCGGGCGGGAGATGAAGCGTTTCGGGCCCGCCGGCGATCCGCGCTTCCTGGCGCAAGCGCGTTACGTCGATATCGTTCCGGAGCGGCGCATCGTCTACAGCTACGGCATGACCGACCGCGGCGAACCCATTTCCGTGTCACTCACCACGGTGGAGTTCACGCCGGTCGCCGGCGGCACTCGGCTGATGCTGGTCGAGCAGGTCAGCCTGCTCGACGGTCGCGACAAGCTCGCCCATCGCGAGGAAGGCATCGCCTCGAAGCTCGACAAGATCGGTCTTCTCGTCTCCGAGGCGGCGTAAGCGAAAATCAGTGCGCCATCAGCAGCGGCACGCGGCAGGACGAGATCACCTTGCCGGTGGCGCCGCCCATGCCGAGGAAGCTCATCACCTGGCCGCGGCCGTAGGCGCCCATTACCAGCAGGTCGGCGCCCTTGCCGTGGGTGTAGTCGAGCAGGGCACGGCCGCGTGCCCGGCCCGAGACGGTGCCGGGGTCGATGCCGTCGACCGTTGTCGCGATGCCGTGGCGGCCGAGATTGCGCGCCAGGTACGAGGCGCCGACATCGTCCGGCTTGGAGCCGACCACGAGAATGGTGACATTCGAGGCCTTCTGCAGGACGGGCAGTGAGTATTCGACGGCGCGCGCCGCCTGGAAGCTGCCGTTCCAGGCCACGATGACCGAACCGAACGCGCCGCTGCCGGGATTGGGGGGCGCGATCATGACGGCGCGGGCGCATTCGTGGACAGCGGCTTCGACGGTGGCGGGCGCCACATTCTCGGGATCGGAGCCGGGGCGGCCGAGCACCAGCAGATCGGAGCAGCGGCCCATGGCGACCAGGGTATCGAGGGTCGCCGTCTCCGCCGCGGTAAAGGTTGCGTCCTTGATGGAAGCGAGGATCTCCTTGTAGGCGCGCTGCGATTCGGCGGCCCGGGCTTCGAGGCGTTCCTCGTCGATCTCCATGATCAGGGGCATCGCCTCGCCGCTCATCGCAAGGCCGCCCACTGCGCCACCTGCCGGGCCGACGGGAAGGTGCAGAGCATCCACTGTGCCCTCGAACAGGCCGGCGACGCGGCCCGCCAACTGGAAGGACATCGCGGCATCGGGGCCGCCCTCGGACACGGCCAGAATCGACTTGAACATCTCTGACTTCCCCCACCAATCGATCGCCCAAAAGACGGGCGATTAAGAAGCGATGCCGCCTGTGGTGCAAGCCGAACCTTTCGCTCGGCAGTCCAGCGCCGGAAATGGTCGCTCGAACGATTGCCTGGGAAGGGGACTCAGCTGCGTGCCGCCTGGGCGAGTGCGGTCATCACCTCGACTGCACCTCCGAGTTCCTGGCCCGCCTTACGGCCGCCGGCCAGCACCTCGTCGAGCGATCGTCCGTTGGCGAGCGAGGCAGCGCCCCACAGCAAGGCCGAACGCATGCCGCTTTTGCAGAAGGCAACGATCTTGTCCTCGCCATTGGCCAGCAGGTCGGCCAGGGCGCGGACCTGGTCGGGAGTGGCGCGCGGGCCGGAGAAAGGCAGGTCGAGGAAGACGAGCCCGGCGTCCCTGGCGGCCTTCTCGAGATCGGCCGTGCGCGGCTGGCCAAAGAGGGCCTCGCGATCGGGGCGGTTGTTGATCACGACGGCGATGCCTGCGTCGGCAAGCGCCTTCATGTCGTCGGGCTTCAGCTGGCCGGTGAGGGCGACGCGTTCGTCGGCAAAGGGCAGGGACATGGTCATGATGCGGCGAGCTCGCGCTTGCGGATCCAGTGAATGAACGGCAGCGACAACAGCACCATCCAAAGCTTGCCCAGGATCTGGCCTGCGAGATAGTCGAGGCTGCCGAAGGCCAGCCACAGGAACAGAAGACTGTCGGCCACCAGACCAACCACGCTGCTGGCCAGCACCGCCAGCACCAGGCCGCGCGACTGCAGCGGCGTGTAGACGGCGAAGTCGGCGAGCTCGGACAACAGGAAGGCCGTGGCCGAGGCGATCAGAAGCTGCGGCGGTGCAATGGCGCCGGAGAGCGCTGCGCCGGCGACGATCGCCATCAGCGCCACGCCGCGACCGAGCCGGCGCTGCACCATGTCGCGCAGCACCAGCGCGAGGCCGATCATCAGCACGCCCGAGGGGGCCATGATGGCGTGCCCGCTGGGACCCCAGGCGGGGGCCACGGGCACCAGGCAGGGGCCCTGCGGCACGCAGACTGTGCCGACATGGCCGATCATCCAGTTGGCGAGGGGAATACAGGCGATAAAGCCCAGGAAATAGGCCAGGGCCTCGAGCTTGCGCCGGGGGACGGGAGTCATGCCGGCGCTCCTAGCAGGTCCCGGCGCGCGGGGAAACCCGAGGGAAATACCATGGGGAACTCGACGAAAAGGCGAGCGTTTTCATGACACACACCATGGAGAATTCGATGCTTGCCCGCCGTTCCGTTTTGTTCGCCTTGGCCGCCGCTCCCCTGGCGGCCCACGCCTCGGCCGTTCTTGCCGTGGATGCGCTTCCCGACGCCCGGTTCGTCGGCTTCTGTCAGACGGTGAACGATTTCGAGATCGCCTCCGGTCGCCTCGCGCTGGCCAAGTCGGCCAACGAGAATGTCCGCGGCTATGCCTCGCGCATGGTGGCCGAATACAACGAGGCGGCACAGTATCTGGTCAAGGCACGCGCGGAGGCCGGTGTCTCCTATGCGCCCGACCCATCCAACCCGCCGAATACGGTGGCGGTGCTACAGCGCCTCAACAACCTCACCGGGCCGGAATTCGATACGGCCTATGCCAATTCCCAGCTCGCGATCCAGACCGAGGCCAATGCGCAATACGGTGCCTTCTCGCAGAACGGCGAGAACGGTGCCCTGCGCCGCTATGCCCAGCGCATGTTCCCGATCTCCGAGCAGCACCTGGAATATGCCCGCCGGATCGCGGGAGGGCGCTAGCAGCGGTCGCCTTCACCGGATCGCGGGCCTGGAGGCCCGCGATCCGGTGAGCTGCGTCTTGCCAATGGTGAGCTATGAGCTTTTTGCCGCGGAAGCCTGCGTCGCCGGGACGCCCAGCGAGAGCATCAGCCGGTTGGCCCAGTTGAAGAACGAGGCGGCGCCGATCAGGTCGGCGATCGCCGCGTCGTCGAGGCCGACTTTGCGCAGGCGCTCGACATGCTCCTTGCCGAAGGTCAGGGGGAGCGCCGTGAGCGCGACCGAGGCCGCGACGATCGCCTCCCAGCGCTCGTCGAGCTTGGCGTCGACGCCTTCGTCGAGCAGGCGCTGCACGTCGTCGACCCGCTTGGAGTAGGTGGCGGCAAAGCGGGCATGGACCGAAGCGCAGTAGATGCAGCCGTTCAGCCGCGAGGTCGCGGCGGCCGCGAGTTCGCGTTCGGCGCGCGGCAGGCCCGCTTCCGGATTGTAGAAGATGTCCTTGTCGGTGCGGGTCCGCGCTTCGAGCACGGCGGGATCGCGCGCCAGCAGCCGGAAGTAGGGTGACTTGATGCGCGCCGCGTCGACCAGGCTGGCGACATGCCGCTCCGTCATCTCGCCTTCCGCCAGCGGCTCCAGCCAGGGCAGCCAGTCGAGCATGTCGCGGGTGAAAACCACCGGCTCGGTGTGCGGCGGCGGCGTCAGCGTCTTCTCTGTCGTCTTGGTGCTCATAGTGTGCTCGCAAGCGTGCTCAGGCCGGCAACGACCCGAATCTGGTAGGCCAGGAAGGAGACGAGCTGGGAGACCGTCACGACATCGGTCGTCGACCAGCCGGCATCCAGCAGCGCCTGCAGCGAGGGCGCCGAGGCATCGCGCGGATGGAAGACCAGCATGTGCGTGTGCTCAAACGCCGCCGACAGACGGGCGCCCAGCGCCTTGCGGCCGGCCTCGCTCACCTTCCAGGTCGGACCCGGCGCGTCTTCGCTCGAAAGCGGCCCCTTGGGAAAGAGGCCATAGGGGCCTTTGCTTCTGGCGGCGGCGACTTCGGCCGCAACGGCAGCGCCCAGTGCCGCGGGCAGCTTGGCGGCGTAGAAGGCGCTGGTCTTGGGCTCGCCATGCAGGCCTGCGACAAACGCCGCGATGGCATGGCGTTCGTCGGCGGTGACGCTGCCCTGGTCCTTTGGTTCGAACAGAGACGCGTAGCTCGCCTGGGCGTGCTTGCGCGCCTCGGACCGCTGGGCGCGGATCGCATCCAGCTTCGAGCCGGGCGCGATGCCCACCAGCGTGTCGATCACATCGGTCATGCGACTTGTCGTGCTCCCGTTTCCTTGTGGGGCGTCCAGCCCAGGGCCGGCGCGACCTTGCCGGCGAAGAGTTCGATCGAGCGCAGGATATAGGGATGCGGCGGATCGATCGAGTGAACCTGCATGGTGAGGTCGGTGGCGCGCTGCAGGGTGGAATCGCCCTGCAGCGAGGCGATGACTTCGTCGGGCGTGCCGATATGCACGTCCATGGCGGCGATCAGGTCGCCCACCAGGTTGCCCGAGGAGAGGTTGCCGGTGGCGGCCAGCCGATGGCGCATGCGCGACAGGCCGACCTCGGCAAGCCGCATCGCCTCGTCGTGGTCGTCGGCGATGAACACCGTGCGCGAGGCGAGGATGCGCGGTTCGCAGCCCTTGGGCAGGGCCTCGAGATAGGCATCGAGCATCGGGTTCTGGATATCGGCCAAGGAGGCCTGCGGCGCTTCCGGCGGCCGTGGCTGGGTCCGCGACAGCATCAGCCCGTCGCCTGCAGCGCCGGCACGTCGTGCCCCGGAGACGGTAAACGTGGCCTGCCAGATGCGGTCGACCAGGCTGGTGCTCGCCGGATAGAGCTTGTCGCCGCCGTCGAGTTCGCGTCCTGACCAGGCGGTCTTCAGCGTCTCGAGATGACTGTCGAAAAGCTTGTGACGGTCGTTGCTGTCGAGGCCGAAGGCCGTGAAGGCCGTCAGATTGCCGCCCGGGCCAACGCCGACTTCGAGGCGGCCGCCACTCAGCAGGTCGGTGACGACGGCATCCTCGGCGACGCGGATCGGCAGCTCCAGCGGCAGGGTGACGATGCCGGTGCCCAGGCGAATGCGCGAGGTGTGGGCCGCGACATGCGACAGGAAGACGAAGGGCGCGGGCAGGCCGCCTTCTCCTTCGTGGAAATGATGCTGGGCGATCCAGGCCGAATCGAAGCCGTGCTTCTCGGCGTGGACGATCTGTTCGGTGGCGAGTCGATAGCGTTCGGCGGCTGTCGTCTGGTCGAGCAGGCGGGTGAAGAAGCCGAGGCGCTTGATCGGGAACGTCGTCATGGGGTCAACCTTGCGTGAAGAGCGGGTTCGGAAGCAAGGGCCGCGGCTGCAGGCATGCTGCGGCCGGGGATGGCGTCGATCAGCTCGCGCGTATAGGCACTGTCGGGCCGGCCGAACACCGTCTCGATCGGGCCGCCATCGACCTGCCGCCCTTTGTGCATGACCGAGACCGTGTCGGAGATCTGCCGGACTACGGCGAGATCGTGCGAAACGAAGAGATAGGTGAGGCCCAGCGTCTTCTGCAGCTCGTCGAGCAGGGCGAGGATCTGCGCCTGCACCGTGACGTCGAGGGCCGAGACCGCTTCGTCGAGCACCAGCACCCGCGGATCGAGCACCAGGGCGCGGGCGATCGCCACGCGCTGGCGCTGGCCGCCCGACAGGGCGCGCGGAGGACGGTCGAGGAAGCTCTCCGACAGGCCGACCCGGTTCAGCATGTCGCGCACCTTGCGGGCGCGGTCGGCCGCCGGGATGGGCTCGAAGTTCAACAGAGGCTCCTCGACGATACGCGCGATGGTCTGGCGTGGATCGAGCGAACCGTAGGGGTTCTGGTAGACGAGCTGGATGTGCTTGCGGAAGCGCCGCAGGGGCTCGCCCTTGAGCGTGGTGAGGTCGACGCCGTCGACCAGGATGCGGCCGGCGGTCGGCTTCAGAAAGCCGACGACGCTGCGCACCGCCGTGGTCTTGCCCGAGCCCGACTCGCCCACGATGGCGTGCGTGCTGCCGCGGCGGACCTTGAAGGAGACGCCGTCCAGCGCGCGGAAGGTCTTGGCCTCGCCGCCGGTCAGCGGAAAGTCGTGGCTGAGCCCCTCGACGTCGATGGCGAAGTCCTGGTTGTCGGTGAGGATGCGCACCGGCCGCGGCTTGCCGAGCGACGGCGCGTCCGAGAGCAGTCGGCGCGTATAGGCGCTGCTGGGCGCGGCCAGCACCTCCTTGACGGCGCCCTGCTCCTGGATGCGGCCACCCTGCAGAACCACCAGCCGATCGGCGCGGTCGGCCGCGACGCCGAGATCGTGCGTCACCAGCAGCACGGCCGTGCCGTTCTCGCGGCGCAGCTCGTCGATCAGGTCGAGGATGCGCCGCTGCACGGTGACGTCGAGCGCGCTGGTCGGCTCGTCGGCCACGATCAGGGCGGGATTGAGAGCGACGGCAATGGCGATCAGCACGCGCTGCCGCATGCCGCCCGAAAGCTCGTGCGGATACTGCTGCGCGCGCATCTCGGCCGGCGTCAGGCCGACGCGCTCCAGCAGCTCGATCACCCGCTTTTGGATCGTTCGGCGGTCGCCCCGCTTGTGGATCTGCATCACCTCGGCGAGCTGCGAGCCAATGGTGCGCACGGGGTTGAGCGAGCTGCCAGGATCCTGCGGGATCAGGCTCACCACTGCGCCGCGGATACCGTCCAGCCGCTTCTGCGACCAGCGCGAAATGTCCGTGCCGTTGAGCCGGATGACGCCGCCGTCGACCTTGCCGTTGCCGGCCAGCAGGCCGAGCACGGCCTGCGCCGTCGTGGTCTTGCCCGATCCCGATTCGCCCACCAGGGCGACCACTTCGCCCGGCATGACCTTGAAAGAGACGCCGTGGACCACACGCTGGTCGCGATCGTTCGTGCGGTAGGAGATGGCGAGGTCGTCGACCTCGAGAAGGGGTGTTGTGCTCATGGCTCGGTACGGCCGATGGCCTTGGAGATGCGGTCGGCGGAAAGCACGACCAGGACGACGACAAGGCCGGGCGCTGCGGTGAGCCACCAGGCACGCGAGAGATAGTTGCGGCCCTCGGCGATCAGCAGGCCCCATTCCGGCGTCGGTGGCGGCGCGCCGTAGCCCAGGAAGCCCAGGGTCGAGATGGCGAGGATGGCCGAGCCGAACTGCAGGGCGGCGAGCGCGATCACCGAGGTCAGCGAATTGGGCAGCACATGACGGTAGAGCACCGCCCAGAAGGTGCCGCCGCTGCCGAAGGCCGCCTCGACATAGTCGCTGCGCCGAACGCGCACGACCTCGGAGCGGGCAAGGCGCGCGAAGCGCGCGATGGAGACCGCGCCGACGGCAATGGCGACGTTCACCGTGCCGAAGCCCAGGATCACGATGATGCTGAGCGACAGCAGCAGCGACGGGACGGCCAGCAGGGAATCGACCAGCCGCATGATGGCGGCGTCGAGCCAGCCGCTGCGCGCCCCGGCGATCAGGCCGAGCAGGGTGCCGAGCAGCAGGCCGACGCTGACGGCGACGAAGGCGCCGGTCAGCGAATGGCGGGCACCATAGACGATGCGGGCATAGAGATCGCGGCCGAGACCGTCGGTGCCCAGCACATGCTCCTCGCTGGGCGCTCGCAGTTGCGTGCCCGGGACGCCTTCGGTGCCGCTGTAGGAGGTGAAGGCCGACGGAAAGACCGCCCACAGCAGCACGATCAGCACCACTGTCCAGGCCAGCGCCAGGGTCGGCGAGAGGCGCTTGATCCGCGAGACCCAGCCGACGGGGAGGTCGGCCGAGAGCGAGGCGCCGGCGCCGTTTGCGGTTTCGCTGCTCATGCCGTGGCTCCGACTTTGCTGCCGAGCCGTGGGTCGAGGACGGGGTAGAGCAGGTCGACGATCAGGTTGATGGTGACGAAGGCGAGCGCGGAGATGACCACGATGGCCTGCAGCACGGCCGTGTCGTGATTGCCGACCGCCTGGTAGGTGAGGCCGCCCAGTCCACTCAGGCCGAACACCGCTTCGGTGACGACGGCGCCGGCAAGAAGCTCGCCGAACAGCACGCCCGCGATGGTCAGGGTCGGCAGGAGCGCGTTGCGCGCCACATGCCGCCACAGCACCCAGCTGCGTGACGCACCCTTGGCGCGCGCGACGGCAACGAAAGGCTGCGTCAGCACCTGGTCGATGTTGCGCATCAGGATCTGCGCCAGCGGCGCAGAGATCGGGATGGCAAGCGTCATCACCGGCAGCACCAGTTTCTCGACGGGACCGGGGCTGATCACCGATACCAGGCCGAGCTGAAACGAAAAGATCTGGATCAGCATGATGCCGAGCCAGAAGACCGGCACCGAGATGAAGAGCGACGGCAGTGCCTGCAGGCCGGCGCGCAGCCAGCCCATCCCGGTCATGTTCGAGGCGGCAGCGAGGAGGATCGTCAGGATCAGTGCCGCCGTGAAGCCCAGCGACGCCAGCAGCAGGGTGGACGGCAGGTTGGTGAGCAGCAGCTTGCTCACCGGCACGCCGGCCTGGATCGAGTAGCCGAAATTGCCGGTGAGGAACTGGCCGACCGTGCTGAGATAGCGTTCCCATAGCGGCAGGTCGGCGCCGTAGGCGGCGCGGATATCGGCGATCTGTTCGGGCGTCAGCGCCATTTCCGGCGCCATGAACTTGATCATGATCGCATCGCCCGGCAGCACCTGCAGCAGCAGGAAGGCCGCCGTGAAGGTCAGCGCCAGCACCGCCAGCGCCTGCCCGAACCGGCCAAGAAGGTAGTGGACCATCAGTGATGCTCAGGCGATCGTATCGTCAACCGCGGCCCTGTCATTTGGGCGCGATCCAGGTCGAATAGAAGCTCGGCCGGCCGACCGCTTCGAAGGTGAAGCCCTTGACCCGCGGCGAGGCGGCGAAGGCCTGCGGCTCCTCGAAGACCGGGATCGCGTAGCCCTGGTCGATCACATAAGCTTGGACCTCACCGACCAGCGCCAGGCGCTTCACCGGGTCGGTCGCGACGGCGATGTCCTCCAGCAGCTTGTTCAGCTTCTCGTCGCTGAAGTTCTGCACCTTCTGGCTGACGCCGCCCTTCTGCAGCAGCACGTTGCGCGTGGTGGGATAGTATTGGCTGCGGATCACGTCGGGATCGGCGCGGCCGACCATCGCCGGTGCGACCGGCGTCTTGGCCGGATCGAGATTGTCGGCAACGCGGCTGCCGGCATCGCCCGCCAGCACGTTCAGCTTCACGCCGACCTTGGCCCATTGCTGGGCGACCAGTTGCAGGGTCTCCTTGTTCTGCGGCTGCGGCAGCGACTCGTAGGCGGTGAGCACGAGCTCCTTGCCGTCCTTCTGGCGCAGGTTGCGCGGCCCGACTGTCCAGCCGGCCTCGTCGAGCAGCTTGGCGGCGAGCGCCGGGTCGTAGGCGAGCTTGCCCGAATTGTCGACAAAGCCCTGCGCCGTCGAGGCGATGATCGACTTGGCCTGCGGATAGTTCTCCGAGAACAGCGTGGCCACGATCTCCTTGGTGTTGGTGGCGTGCAGGAGCGCGCGGCGCACCCGCACGTCGGACACCAGGGGATTGTCGGGGCGGAAGACGATGCTGTTATTGATGCCGCGCGTCGAGGGGGCATAGATGATGAAGCCCTTGGACTGGACCTGCTTCTCGTCATAGGCCTGGACCTGGCGGATGACCTGGGCCTGGCCGGCCAGCAGGGCCCCGATGCGCACGCTGTCCTCCGGCGTCACGACATACTTGATGCCGTCGAGATGGGCGCGACCCTGGTGCTCCAGGTTCTTCGGACCCCAGGCATAGTCCTGGCGCGCCGTCATGGTGAGCTCGCGGCCCAGCACTTCGTTGGTCACGACGAACGGCCCGGAGCCGATGATCTTGGTGGCGTCACCCAGCGCCTCGAACGGCAGCGACAGGGTCTTGAGCGAGACCAGGCCGGAGCCGATCACCGACGTGCCCTGCAGGAAACCGACCGAGGGCCTGGAGAAGAAGAACTTCACCGTCAACGGGTCGACGACCTCGCTCCCCTTGTAGTTGGTGAGCACCTCGGAGATCGGCAGCTTCTGCGCCTTGTTGCCGAGGCCGTAGGTGTCGAAATTCTTGGCAACCGCGTTGGCGTCGAGCGGCGTGCCGTCGGAGAAGGTGACCCCCGGCCGGATCTTGAAGGTGAACTCTGTGGCGTCGGCGTTGACCGTCCAGCTCTCGGCGATCCAGGGCTCGATCTCGAGCGTCTTGGGATTCTGGTAGGTGAGCTTGTCGGTGATCTGGTTGAGCACGCCGCCGTTGGGATAGAAGCCGCCGGCCGGCGGGTAGAGATTGTCGTGCGGCTGCTGCTCCAGATAGATCAGCACGCCCCCTTTGACCGGCGCCTGGGCGAAGGCGTTGCCGCTGCCCAGCGCCAAGCCAGCGAGTGACAGGGTGGCGAGCGACGCGGCGGCGCCGATGATGAAACGCCGAGACTGGACCTGGAACACGACTTCTCCTCTCTGCCGTTCGGCACAGGAGTCGCCATGCAGTAATTGGACCGAAGCTCGCCCGTGCGGGCCAGAGATATGGTCAAATAACTGCGTCAGTTACACAGAGGAGATTACCAAATTCGCAAACGGCCAGAAGGAAATTCTGCTCCAATTCTAGGCAACTGCAGAAGATTTAGCTCCTTTGGTCTGGCCGGCGCGGGCGAGTGTCCGGGCATTCAAGGTCAGGATCCGCAGCAGGCCTTCGGCGTCGTCGTGGTCGAACGACCCCTCCGCTTCCATCGATCCATCGGCATTGAACAGGGAATGCACGACGTCGGACGCCGAGACGAAGCGGACCGTGCCGCGATAGAGCGACATCGTGATCGTGCCGGTCATCAGGGCCGCGCTTTCGGCGACGGCAGTGCGGGCCATGCGTGAGCCCAGGTCGTGCCAGTAGCCCTGATAGAGCTGGCGGGCGAGGTATCCCGATAAGGTCGCGAAGAGCTCGGTCGCCCGGCGGTCGAGCACGATCTGCGTCAGCAGGGCATAGGCGGTGGCCAGCAATTCCATGCCGGGCGCCTCGTAGACGCCGCGCGACTTCACGCCGACGAACCGGTTCTCGACCATGTGCAGGCCGATGCCCACGGCATGCCGGCCGGCCAGCAGATTGAGGCGCCGGAAGACATCTGCGAGCGGTAAGGCCTCGCCATCGAGGGCGACCGGCCGGCCTTTCTCGAAACGCAAGGTGACGGCCGCTGCCGTGTCGCGGGCCGCTTCCGGCCACTGGCCCATCGCCGGTACGACGAGGTCGGCGGGCGTTGTCAGCGCTTCGAGCAGCCCGCCTTCATGGGTGAGGCCCAGCAGGTTGGCGTCGGTGGAGTAGGGCTTGCCGCGCGTCGCCTTGATCGGAATGCCGTGCTGCTCGCAGTAGTCGATCATCTGTTGGCGACCGCGGAAGCGCTGCAGGAAGGCCGGATCGCGCCAAGGCGCGTAGACTTCGATCGCGGGATCGAGCATGGCGGCGGCGATCTGGAAGCGGACCTGGTCGTTGCCGCGACCCGTGGCGCCGTGGCTCATGATCGTGAGGCCGCGCTTCTGCATCTCCGCGACCACGCCCTGGACGATGGCCTGCCGTCCCGCGCCCGTCGTGTTCCAGTAGCGGCCTTCGTAGCAGGCCTGGGCCTGCACGACGTCGAGGCCGATTTCGGCGAGCGTCTCCTGCAGCGGCAGGCCGACGAAGTCGGCCGCACCACTTGCCCGCATGCGGGTTTCGATCTCCTCGAAGCTCGCCTCGTCGGGTTGGCCGAGATCGGCGGTCATGCAGACGACATCGACGCCCTGACGGGCGAGCCAATGCGTGATGGTGCAGCTGTCGAGCCCACCGGAGGCGGCGAAGGCAATCTTTTTGCCCTTGAGGTCCTGCACGTTCATCACGCTTCTCCGCTTCGTTCGCCTCCCTTCTTGGTAGCGGCGCGTTCTGCCGGCTTGTAGGTCGCAATGCGCCGGGCGTCGGCCTTTCGACCGGCCATTGTGCTAGTGTTCCGGCAGATCGCCGGTTTGGAGTGCAATCAGTGGGCAGCAGGCAGCGGGATGGATTGGACGGCGCCGACCGGGAGCTGCTGCGCTTGCTGACGGTGGATGCCCGCGAACCGGTCACGACCCTGGCGCGCAAGCTCGGGCTCGGCCGCGCCACCGTGCAGGAGCGGATCGATCGGCTGAAACGCAACGGCGTCATCGCGAAATTCACGGTCGCCGTCGGTGCCGGCACGGCCGGGCCGCAGATCACCGCCTGCGTGTTCGTGAAAGTGAACCTCAAGGCCAGCGCCGCGGTGGGGCGCAGCCTGTCGCGGATCAAGGGGATCCGTGAGCTCTACAAGACGGCCGGCGAGAACGACGACTTCCTGGCCATCGTCGACGGCGCCGACACCGCTGCCATCGACGCGACGATCGGCGAGATCGTCGCGGTGTCGGGAGTCGAGCGGACCTCGTCCAAGATCATGCTGGCCAAGATCCGCTGACGCTTCGTTTGCGTTTACAATGTTGGTGTCATCGTCGCGACAACAACAGTGCCATCCCGAGCCCCTTCGACAAGCTCAGGGTAAACTCCGTCGAGGGACCTTTACGGTCCAGGAAAGGTTCCTCGCTGCGCTCGGAATGACACCTTGTATTGCGTTGCCCTAAGCCGCGCGTGAGAACTTCGCCAGCCGCTGATTGATGATGGCGTCGGCCTCGGCGATCGTCCGGTCGATCAGCTCCTTGACCGTCGGCACGTCGCGGATCAGGCCGGCGACCATGCCGCAGGACCAGGCGCCGGCATCCATCTCGCCCTTCTGCATGATCCGCGGATAGACGCCCGCGACCTCGGGCAGGATATCCTCGAACTTGATCTTGGCCCCGAGCTCCTTCTCCTTCTCGATCAGGCGATCGACCGCCGCATTGCGCAGCACGCGTTCGGTGTTGCGCAGCGGCCGCATCACCAGCCTTGTGTCGAGCTCGGAGGCGGCGACCAGGGCCTGCTTCACATGTTCGTGGATCGGCGCTTCCTTGGTGGCCATGAAGCGCGTGCCCATGTTCATGCCGTCGGCGCCGAGCGACAGGGCGGCGACCAGCGAACGGCCGTCGGCCATGCCGCCGGAGGCGACAAAGGGGATCTTCAGCTCCTCGGCGGCGCGCGGCAGCAGGATGAAGTTCGGCACGTCGTCTTCGCCGGGATGGCCGCCGCACTCGAAGCCGTCGACGCTCACGGCATCGCAGCCGATCTGCTCGGCCTTCAGCGAATGGCGCACCGAGGTGCATTTGTGGATTACCTTGATGCCGGCTTCCTTGAGCGCCGGCATCCATTTCTGCGGATTGTTGCCAGCCGTCTCGACGATCTTCACGCCGCCGTCGACGATGGCGCGGATATAGCCCGGATAGTCGGGCGGCGTGACCGACGGCAGGAAGGTCAGGTTGACGCCGAACGGCTTGCGGGTGATCTCGCGGCAGCGCTTGATCTCGTTGGCCAGCGCCTCGGGCGTGCGCTGCGTCAGGCCGGTGATGATGCCGAGACCGCCGGCTTCGGAGACGGCCCCTGCCAGCTCGGCGAAGCCGACATAGTGCATGCCGCCCTGGATGATCGGATGCTCGATCCCAAGCAGCTCGGTGATCTTGGTCTTCATCTCTTGCTCTCCCTCGAACGCGATGCGGTCTTGTTGGCGGAAGCGGCCGCCGGCATGTGATGCGGGTCGCGCGCCCCCGGGCCGCGATGGGCGTGCACCCGGCGCGGGTCGAGCGGCTCGCCGCATTCCGAACAGATCATGACGGGGTCGAAGTCCTTGCCGCAACTCGCATGCTGGTGCAGCAGCGGCCGGCCCTTCTTGCCGGCCATGTGCACGTCGCCCCAATGCACGATCGCCATGACGATGGGATAGAGGTCGATACCCTTCTGGGTCAGGCGATACTCGTAGCGCCGCGGCCGCTCCTGGTAGGGGACCTTGGCCAGGACGAAGCTGTCGACCAGCTTGCGCAGCCGGCTGGCGAGAATGGGCCGTGTCACGCCGAGTCTCGCCTGGAAGTCCTCGAATCGCCGCACCCGCAGGAAGCAGTCGCGCAGGATCAGCAGGGTCCAACGGTCGCCGATGACCGAAACGGTACGCGCCAGCGAACAGGCCTCTTCCTCGAGGTTACTCCACTGCATGACCGGTCCGGCGCTCGCTCATTTCCGTTCTATCGTTTCGCGACGATCGCCTCTTCGACGTCGCGCAGCTTGTCCTTGCCGAAATAGATCTCGTCGTCGACGAAAAAAGTCGGCGAGCCGAACGTGCCGCGGTCGACCGCGCGCTGTGTCTCGGCCATCAGAGCTTCCTTCACGGGCGCCGTCTGCACAAGTTCGAACAGGCGATCGGCCGGCAGGTCCGATTCCAGCAGGGCGGCGCGCAGCACGGCCGGATCGTCGAGCTTCTTCGGCTCCGCCCACATGTGCCGATAGACCTGGTCGACATAGCGCTCGAAGATCCCGAGCTCTCGTGCCGCCATGGCGCCGCGCATGATCATCAGGGTGTTCACCGGGAAGAAGGGATTGTGCTGGTAGCGCGTGATGCCGTGCTGGCGCACGAACCGCTCGGTTTCGAGCCTGTGGTACTCGGGCTTGTTCTTGACGCCGGCGAAGGCCTCGGCCGGCGACCGGTTGTTGGTCAGCTTGAAGACGCCGCCCAGCAGGATCGGCAGGTAGACGAACTTGGCACCGGTCCGCTTCTCGATCTCCGGGATGACGAGATGGCTGAGATAGGCGTTGGGGCTGCCGAAATCGAAGAGGAATTCAACCTTGGGCATGGGTCACCACTTCTCGCCATAGGGGCGGATCTCGAGCTCGAAGGTCCAGGCATCGCGCGGCTGCTGGTAGAGCGACCAGTAGGAATCGGCGACGGCCTCGGGGCGCATCAGCCGGTCAGGCGGCAAATTGGCCAGCGCCTCCTCGCCTTCACGTTCCTTGAGGCGCTCGCGCACCCAGGCCGTATCGACGCCGGAGTCGATCACGAGATGCGCCACGTGGATGTTCTTGGGACCGAGCTCGCGCGCCGCCGATTGGGCGACCATGCGCAGGCCCGCCTTGGCGGCGGCAAAGGCGGCGTAGCCCACGCCACCCCGCAGGCTCGCGGTTGCACCGGTGAAGAAGATGGCGCCCTTGCCGCGCGGCAGCATCAGGCGGGCGGCCTCGCGGCCGGCCAGGAAGCCCGAGTAGCAGGCCATTTCCCAGACCTTGCGGAAGACGCGCTCGGTCGTGTCGAGCAGCGGGAAGTTCACATTGGCGCCGATGTTGAAGACGCAGACCTCGAGCGGTGCCTTGGCGTCGGCCTCTTGCAGGAAGGCGGTGATGTCGTCTTCCTTGCGGGCATCGAGGGAGCGGCCCGTGGCGCTGCCGCCGGCCTTGGCGATGTCGGCCAGCAGGGGTGCCAGCTTGTCGCCGTTACGCCGTCCGGCATGGACCGAGAAACCCTCGGCAGCGAACTTGCGTGAAATCGCGGCGCCGATGAAGTCGCCGGCGCCGATGATGGCGGCCGATGCATTGCGTGCTGTCATGTTTCCTCCTGGCCGCCTGGATAGTCAGTTCTGTTTCAACACTTGTCAAACAGAGTCGGAAACAGAGATTTTGCGGCTCCATGAGTTTTCCGAATTTGAATAGTGTAGTTTCAGAACGGACTATGATCTCGAAGGAGATCCGAGATGAGCCGTCCTCTTGCGTTGGTCACGGGCGTAGGTCCCGGTACGGGCAGTGCCATCGTCCGCCGCCTTGCCGCCGGTGGCTATTCGGTCGCGATGCTGGCACGCGACGCGGAGCGGCTGGCGTCGCTCGAACGTGAAGTGGCAGACACCAAGGCCTACCCCTGCGACGTGACCGACATCGAGCAGCTCGACCGGACGGTGGCGGCCGTTCAGCACGATCTCGGTTCTCCGGTGGTGTTCGTCCACAACGCCGTCGGTGGCGCCTTCGGTTCCTTTCAGGACATCGATCCGCAGATCCTGGAGCGGAACTTCCAGGTCAACGTCATGGCCTTTCTTCATCTCGCGCGCCGTCTCGCCCCCGCCATGGTGGAACGGGGCGAAGGAACCATCGTCGCCACGGGCAACACCTCGGCGCTGCGCGGGCGGGCCAACTTCGCAGGCTTCGCCCCGACCAAGGCGGCGCAACGCATTCTGGCCGAAGCGATGGCGCGCGATCTCGGCCCCAAGGGCGTGCACGTGGCCTATGTCGTGATCGATGCGGTGATCGATCTCGCCTGGACGCGCAAGCGCTACGTCGATCGGCCCGACAGCTTCTTCATCAAGCCGGCCGCCATCGCCGACGAGATCTGGCACCTGATCCACCAGGATCGCAGCGCCTGGTCGTTCAATGTCGAGATCCGTCCCTTCGGCGAGACGTGGTGAGCGCCATGGCCCAGTTGCGCATCTTCTCCTACCTGCCCAACCCGCGCCTCTGGAAGGCGACGATCGCCGCGCGGCTGAACGGTGTCGAGATCGAGATCCGCGGCGCCAAGCCCGGCGACCTGGGCGACTGGCTGTGGGACTTCGACGCCCGCCCGCTCACCGAGGCGGATCGGGCAGCGCAGGGTACCGCGGCGACGGTCGGCAAGGTCGGCTTCAAGGGCCGGCCGCTGCTCAAGACGCCGGCCTTTCTCGAGGCGCAGCCTTTCGGAACGGTGCCGGCGGCTTTCAGTGGCGACGGCGCGGTCGGCATTTTCGAATCGAACAGCATCATGCGCACCGTGGCTCGGCTGGGCGACGCGCGCTGTCCGCTCTACGGCCGCGATGTCTACGAAGCGTCGCGCATCGACAGCTTCCTCGATGCCAGCCTGGTCTTTGCGCGCGACAGCCAGATCTACCTGCTGGCACTGCGCGAGCCCGACTTCCCGGCGCACATCCACGCCCGCGCCGCGGAGGCCTTCACGATCTACCTCGCGGGCCTCGATCAGGCGTTGAAGCCGCAGCGCTCCTTTCTGGTCGGCGATCGGCTGAGCCTGGCCGATATCTGTTTTGTCGCCGAGCTCTGCCTCTTCTCGAATGAACGGCTGCGGCACGCGAGCCTGCTGGAGCGCGGCCTCGCGCCCGTCCTCGCGAAGGATTGGCCGTCGAAGTTCCCGCGGGCAGCGGCGCATTTCCATCGCCTGGCCGCTCATCCCGCCTTTGCGCCGGATGTCGGGCCTTACCTCGCCAAGTTCGATCAGAAGGAGAAATGACGGATGTCGAACAACGCCAGCACGCCTGCGAGGCCGGGGCGCGTCTTCCACGAGCGCCACGACCATATCCTCAAGATCGTGATCGACAATCCGGCCAAGAAGAACGCCTTCAGCCCGGAGATGATGGCCGAGCTTTCCGAGGCGCTGACCCTGCTCGACAAGGACGACAGCCTGTGGGTCGGGGTGCTCACGGCCGAAGGCAAGGACTTCACGGCGGGCCTCGACATGCCGAAATTCTTCGGCCCGACGGCCACGCGCAAGCCGCGCCCCGAAGGCAACACCGATCCCTTCGGACTGGCCAATCAGTGCCGCAAGCCGATCGTGACGGCGGTGCAGGGCATTGTCTTTACCGTCGGTATCGAGTTGATGCTGGCCGGCGACATCGTGGTCGCCGCCGACGATTGCCGCTTCTGCCAGATGGAGGCCAAGCGCGGCATCGCGCCGTTGGGCGGTGCGCACTTCCGCTTCATCACGCGCGCCGGCTGGGGCGACGCCATGTACCACCTGCTGCTGTGCGACGAGTTCTCCTCGGCCGAAGCCCACCGCATCGGCCTGGTGCAGGAAGTCGTGCCGGCGGGTCAGCAGGTCGAGCGGGCGATGGAACTGGCGCGGATCATCGCACGCAACGCCCCACTCGGCATCCAGGTCACCAAGGAGGCCGGCCGCAAGTTCATCGAGGCCGGCGAGAAGGCCGCCATCGACGCCATTCCGGCCATCCGCGAGCGCGTGATGGGCTCGGCCGACGCCGCCGAAGGCATCAAGTCCTTCGTCGAACGCCGCGCTGCGGTGTTTCAGGGAAGGTGAGCGGGTTCGGTATCGTCTCTACGCCGCCGCGCTCATTTGTCCTCTCCCGCGCAGCGGGAGAGGAAGGGACCCGTTGCAGAGCAACGGGGAGGTGAGGGCTGTGGATCCAGGCAAAGCCGTGAGTGTGGAGATAATCTTGACCCACCTCACCTTCCCCATGCGGCGCATGGGTCCCCTTCCTCTCCTCCCACGATGACGTGGGCGGAGAGGGCGAAAAATGCCAAGCCTCATCCCCCCAGCAGCGCCGCGGCGGGCTTCAGCTCCTTGCGCTCGACCTTCTTCACGATCTCGGTGAGCTTGGTGTGGGTCGGTGCCGGTACGCCGATATAGGTGCCGCGCTCGGCGACATAGCCGTTCATGAACTCGATCTCGGTGCGCCGGCCCTTGAGGATGTCCTGCGCCATCGAGGGGCGCTGGATGTCGGCCCGCGGGTTGGGATTGGTGTTCGAGCCCGGCCGCAGGATCGCTTCGACCGCGTCGAGTGCCGCCTTGTCGTTCTCGGCGGCGCGCGCCAGGGTTTCGGGCTCGAGCTTGCCGATCTTCTCGATATGATAGCCCAGCGCCTGGCCGACGCGGACGGCCTCGCCGCCCAGCTTGATCGAGAAGCGGCGCACTGCGTCGTTGCGGTCGCAGTCGGTGCCGGTCATGCCGGTGGCGGCCGAGACGCCGTTCTTCATGCCGTTCTGGCAGAGCTTGGCCCAGCGCTCGCCCCACAGGTTGGTCGTGGTCTTGGCGCTGTCGATCATGGCGACCATCTCGCGCAGCTCCTCGACGCGCTTGGTGATGCGGCCATGGACCTCGCCGACGCGGAACACCGTGTGCTTGTCGCCGCCCTTGGCGACGGTGCGGCGGATGCGGCCGGCTTCGTACATGTCGACCGAGATCAGCGAGGCGACCATGCCCACGGTCTTGCCCCAGCCGACGACGCCCGCGATGCGCTCTTCGTTCAGGCAGTTCTGCAGCGACACGATGTAACCGTCGGGCGAGAGATACTGCTTGATGAGCGCCGTGGCCCATTCGGTGTCGTAGGACTTCATCGCCACGAAGGCGATGTCGATCGGCTTCTGCCGCGACAGGTCCTGCATCTCGGTGAGGTGCATGGTCTTGGCGTTCTTGACCGTGAACTTCTCTTCCGGCGTCACGCCGTCGAGTTCCAGGCCGCGGCTGCGGATGATCTCGATATTCTCCGGCCAGAAGTCGATCAGGGTGACGTCGAGCCCGGCCTGGGCGAGATAGCCGCCGACATAGCCGCCCAGTGCGCCGGTGCCGACGACTGCAATTCGCTTGCTCATGTTTCTACTCCCTATGCCTGCGGCAGCTTGGCGAGGAACGCCTCGACCGCCTGATTGAATAGCGCCGGCTGATGAAGGTTGGCCGCGTGGCCGGCGTCGGGAACGACCGCCTTGGTCGCGCCCTTGATCTTGGTCGCCATGTAGTCGGTGGCGGCGAGAAAACCCGTGTCGTTGGCGCCGACCAGCACCAGGGTGGGCGCGGCGACCTTGTCGAGCGACTGGATCACGCGATCGTCCTTCTGGGCCAGCATGCCGCGCGCCGCCCCGGCAAGGCCCTTGGCGTCGCGATGGCGCACGATGCGGACCTCGTCGCTGCTGTTGAGCGCGGCCAGCCCCTGGGCGTCGAAGCGGGCGGCGCGCTGGTGGGCCGTCTCGTTCCATTTGGCGCGCGCCTCGTCCTTCTTGAAGCCCGGCCCGGTGTCGAACAGCATCAACGCCTGCACGCGATCGGGATGGGTGGCGTTGAAGGCGAGCGACATGTAGCCGCCGAGCGACAGCCCGGCGATGATCGCCCGGTCGGCGCCGACTGCATCGAGAAGGGCCGCCATGTCGCCCACGGTCAGGGCTTCGGAATATTTGCTCGGGTCGGCGGGGTAGTCGCTGTCGCCATGGCCGCGCATGTCCCAGACCACGACCTGGTAGCGGTCCTTCAGGGCTGCGACCTGTCCGTCCCACATGCGCGAGGTCGAGCTGTAGCCGTGGCTCAACAGAATCGTCGGGCCTTTACCATGAACCTCGTAATGGATCTTCACGCCGTCGCGGTCGAGCTTGGCCATTGCGATCTCCTTCGCCGTTTTTGCTTCAGGGCGCGACGCGGGGTTCGCGGCGGGCGCGCTCGAGATAGGCCTCGGCGTCGTCCGGCAGGATCAGCCGGTCGGCCAGCAACTGGCTGACGACCGCCTGTACGCGGGCGAGGTAATCGGCGCCGCTCTTGTAGCGTTCGGCGATCGAGAGCCTCGGATCGCCCGAGGCCTGCCGTGCGGTCCTGTCGACCGGGAAGGGCAGGCAACTCCCATCGCGGTCGGCGATCTCGCCCGCAGGGTAAGGCGGCTTGTACTCGTTCCAGCCGGTGTAGGTCGCCAGCGGCACGGCGATGTCGGGCAGGCGGATGCCCGCCGCTTCGTTGCCGTCGCCATCGACCTTGCTGACCAGGGTGCGATAGGCCTTGGCCGCCGGTTGGGGTTTCGTCCAGTCGCCGGGCGGGGCGACGACATTGGTGACGCGTACGACCGCCGCGCCGGGGACGGTCGGGAAGCCCGTCTTGTCGGCCTCGACCAGAGTCCCGGCAGCAAGGGTCGGCACCCGGCTGGAGGGCGGTGCCGCGCCCGAGACCACCCAGCCGTCGAGTGCCACGAGCAGGGCCCGTACCGCCGGCATGGGATTGTGCGGGTTGCGCGGGTTGAGGTTGGGGCCGGGATCGGTCGTGGCGCCGGCGCGACCGCCATGCTGCGTGCCGGCGATCATGTAGACACGAGAGTTCGCCGGCAGGTCGATGTCGCGCGTGCCCAGCGGATCGGTGTGCAGCAGCGAGGCGCCCTTCTGCCAATACTCCGTCGAGGTGTTGGTCTCGATCAGCAGCGGATCGCCGCCATCGCCCCTGAACAGCGCGCCGGTCTTGCCGGTCAAGGGATCGTCGAGCGTGGCTGTCGAGAAGGGAAACTCGTTCTCGGGGAAGCCGTGATCCTCGTGCTGGGTGTTGGTGCGCGCCGGCTGGGCGAAGGGCGTATTGAAGAAGACACGGCCGACGCCGGCAATGTGACTCAGGATTCCGTCGAAGACGCGGCGTCCCTGTTCGTCGCGGTTGAAGCCGTCGGAAATGTGATTGCGCAGGTAGCGGCCGGCCTGCGAGAAGCCGATCGCCAGCGTGTGCGTGATCGGCCGTCCGGTGGCCTGCGGCGCCGCCGGATCGTGGCGCAGCCAGCTGATCAGGTCGCGCGTGGCGGCGAAACCCAGCCCCTGCACCTTGGGTTTCTTCGCGTCGTAGTGAAATTCATAGAGATAGCCGGGTTGCACCGGGGTGCCTTCGCGCAGCCTGATCGAACGGCCGTCGACGAAGGACCATTGATTGAGCGGCAGCTCGCGCGGCTCGTCGTCGGCGCGTTCGCGCACGGTGAGGCGGGCCAGATTCTGCTCCAGGCTCGCCGCCTCGTAGGAAAGCTTGAAGCTCTCCAGCACGCCGAGCCGGGTGCCCGAGACCCACTCTTCCCGCACCCGCTGCACGATTGCCGGGCCGTCCGCTTGTCCGTCTTTGGTGGCGATCGGGGCGGTGAGCGCGAGGCCCATATTGGCGCGCGGGGCGTCGGGATCCCAGCCCGACCAGACGATCGTGTAGCCGCGCTTGAGCGGAAAGGCGTTGCCGAGATCGCCGAGCGTCTTGGGATCGTTCACGCCCTGCGGCCCGTCGGCAATGTTGCCGAACAGCATCTTGCGGCCGCGATTGTTGACCTCGTAGAGGATGCGGCCGTTGCCGAGGCCAGGATCGCGCGGCCGCAGGATGAAGACGTCGGTCTTGTATTCGACCTTGCCGGCGGCATTGCGCGGCGCCTTGTCGATCAGGGCGATCCCCTTGTTGCCGGGATGCGCCGGATCGACCTCGCCGCGGGCCGTCGCGATCACGCGCTCGTATGCGCCGGCCTCGCCGAACGGGGCGCCGTCGGCGAGGGGCTCTACGCGCTCGATGTCGAGGGCGAGGAGCACTTAGGCGCCAGCGTGGGCTTTGGCGCCGGCTTTGGCTTCATCGGGCGGGAAGTTGAGTTCCACGCCAACGCCGTCGGGGTCGTAGAGGAAGATCTGCGCCGCCCCGGTACGCGGAACGATCTGCTCGCGAAACGTCACGTTCTTGGATTGCAGGCGCTTGCGCACGCCGGCGAGGTCGGTGGCGGCGAAGGCGATATGGTCGAAGCGCCCGGTATCCTCGAACTTCTTCTCGGTGCCGCGCACCACGATGCCGTCGCGCGGCTTGCGCTCGCCGAGCAGGTGCACGGTCGCCACGCCGCCGGAATAGAGCCAGTAGCCGGGAAAGCCGAGCGGCGGCCGGTCGCCGTTCTCGAGGCCGAGCACGTCGCAGTAGAAGTCCTTGGTGGCTTCGAGGTTTGAGGGTTCGATCGTGTAATGCTGCAGGATGCCCAGAGGCATGGTGCGTCTCCTTGAGCTGTGATCAGACGAAGGTGAGGTCGGCGTCGACGCCCATCATCCAGGCGCCCACTGTTTCGAAATGGGAAAGTCGGCCCTGCAGTTGCTGGGTCACGGTGTGGATGTCACGGAAGCGCCGCTCCAGCGGATGATTCTCGAAGATTGCCGTGGCGCCGGCGGCATTGTAGGCGAAGTCGACGGCATCCTTGGCCTTGTGGATGGCGTGGGTCGCGGCCATGCGCACCGTGACGCGCTGCTCGACCGAGATGGTGGCGCCGGCCGAGAGGTCCTTCCAGATGCCGGCCATCGACTGCAGTACATAGGCGCGTGCCGAGCGCAGGCCGACCTCGGCCTGGGCGAGGCCCGCCTGCACCACGGCGTTGTCGCGGATCGGACTCTTCATGCCGCGCGGCACCTTGTTGCGGGCGACGTCGACGAAGCTGTCGAGCGCACCGCGGGCGATGCCGCAGGCCACTCCTGCGAAGCCAACCTGGTAGCAGGTGCCGGCGCCCATGCGGTAGAGCGGGCCGGGCTCGCGGCACTCCTTCTCGAAGTCGCGCGTGATCGAATGATCGGTGCGCACGAAGAAGTCGGTGAGGGCGAACTGGTCGCTGGCCGTGCCGCGCAGGCCGACCGTGTTCCAGATGTCGGTCCACTGCACGTCTTCGGTGCGCACCAGCATGGTGCGTTCCTGCTGCACGCCGCTCGAATCGAGCCGCGGCGCGCCGTCGGCCTGGTAGATCGGGCAGTGGGCGCCGAGCCAGGTCGCATGCCGGCCGCCCGAGGCGAAGGCCCAGACGCCGGTAACCTTGTAGCCGCCCTCGCATTCGATCGCCTTGACCCGGGGGCCGGGGCCCCAGGCCAGCACGGCCCGCGGGTCGTCGCCGAAGATCGACTGGGCGACCGGCAGGTCGAGATAGGCCGCCGACATGGCGCAGCCGCCGGCCTGGCTGAGGCACCAGGCCGTCGAGGCATCGCCGCGCGCGATCGTTTCGATGACGTGGAAGAAGGTAACGGGATCGGTCTCGATCCCTCGGGAGGACCGTGGCAGCAGCAGGCGGAACAGCTCCGCCTCGTGCAGTCTGTCGAGCAGGGCCGGCGGCAGGCGCCGCTTCTCCTCGATCTCGTTCGACGCCGCCTCGACGGCCGGCCGCACGGCCTCGGCGCGGGAGATCACGGCCTGATCGCCCGCCAAACCATTGGCCAGATCGGAAGTGGTCGGGATGTAGGTGTCCACGATAGTCCTCGTCGAGCGCTGTTGGATCAGGTGGTCGCCAGTTCCTTGTCGATCTGCTCGATCGACTTGCCCTTCGTTTCCAGCCCCAGGAAATAATAGACCATGCCGGCCATCAGGAACCAGCAGCCGAGATAGAGGAAGGCCGTCGGGATCTGCGGCAGCGGCACGTCGGGCTTCAGGTAGTTGTTCGAGCCGACGATCAGCGCCAGGCCAAGCGGCCCGATGATCTTGCCGATGCCGCCGAAGCCGTAGGCCGAGCCCATGCCGGTGGTGCGCAGGTGCGAGGGCCAGACCTCGGCAGCGTAGGGGCCGACGATGGCGAAGCCGCCATCGGCGAAGAAGAAGGTGAGCGCCAGCAGCAGCCAGAAGGCCGACACGCCGAACAGCACCGTGTCGTAGTTGTAGCCGGCGATGATGGTGAGCACGCCGGCGCCGATGCCCAGCAGGCCGCCGCCGGCGCGCCGGCCGATCTTGTCCGAAAGATAGGAGAAGGAAAGCCGGCCGATGAAGCCCATGACGGTGAGCAGGATCATCATCTTGGCGGCTTCCTGCGGCGTCACCTTCAGGAGCAGCACGAACAGCGACGGCGCCCAGAGCGTGATGCCATAGACGCCGGTCTGTGCGCCGGCATTGCCCAGCCACGAAACCAGCAGGCTGCGCGGATACTTGAAGAGTTCGAGCCAGCTCGCCTTGGGCGGCTCGACCGGCGGCGCCTTGGGAAGGGGCAGGTCGCTGGGCTTCATCTGAAGGGCCCAGGCCAGCGACTTGCGGGCCTCCTCGTAGCGGCCCTGGCGCACCAGCCAGACCGGCGATTCCGGCACCCACAGGCGCACCAGCAGGACCAGCAGCGACGGCAGCACGCCGATGGCGAACAGCAGGCGCCACTGGTCGGCGCCCATGAAGGCGCCCAGCACCGCACCGAGACCGACGCCGAGCGGGATCACGCAGGTCACCAGACCGCCGACCCAGCCGCGCTTACGCGCCGGCACGAACTCCTGCACCAGCGGCAGGTCCACGCAATAGAGGCCGCCGACACCGAAGCCGACGAAGAAGCGCATGATGGTGATGTAGATCCAGCCGTTCTCCGGCGTGAAGTAGAGCAGGCCGGTGGCGATCGAGAAGTTCAGCACCGTGCCGATGAAGACCTTGCGGCGGCCGATGCGGTCGGCCAGCCAGCCCCAGATATAGGCGCCGAGGATCGCACCGACGCCTGACGACAGCAGCACGATGGCCGACTGGCCGAAGGTGAGCTTCCAGGGGCCGATCAGGAAGGCCAGCACGAAGCCGATCAGGAAGTAGTCGAAGAATTCCAGCGCGTCGCCGATCACCGCCGCGGCGATGATCTTCTTCTGGTTGCCGGTCAGCTTGGTCTGCCGGTCGAGAACGTCGAACATTACGCGTTTCCCCAGGCGTGCACTTTTTAAACTACGCTTCGTGTTGGGAGCGGATGGGCGCACGATCCATCACGGCCCTGTAGGTGCAGGCTACGCGCTCGTTATCGGCAGCGACAAGCATCGCAGCCTTTTGTGTTTGCCCGTCGAAACAAGCCGCTGCAGGGCGGTGGCTCGCTTTGCTACAAGGGGAGCGAAGAGGGGGAGTTTCGCCATGCATTGGACCGATCGCCGGAAGCGCTTCCGGGCGCTGCTAACCGGATCGCGCTGCGTTCATCCGGGGTCGGTGTTCGACCCGATCTCCGCGCGCATCGCCGAGGATCTCGGTTTCGAGATCGGCATGTTTGCCGGCTCCGTCGCCTCGATGACGGTGCTGGGCGCGCCTGACCTGATCGTGCTGACCTTGAGCGAGTTCGCGGGCCAGGCCTATCGCATCAACCGCGCCGGCAAGCTGCCGCTGATGGTCGATGCCGATCACGGTTACGGCAATGCACTCAATGCGCGCCGTACCGTCGAGGAGCTCGAGACGGCGGGCGTCGCAGGCCTCAGCCTCGAAGATACCGAGCTGCCCACGCCCTATGGCACGACGGCGCCGCGACTGATCTCGATCGAGGAAGGCGTGGGCAAGATGAAGGCCGCGCTCGCCGGCCGGCAGGACCCCGATCTCTGCATCGCCGGCCGCACCAGCGCCGTCGCCATCACCGGCCTCGACGACGCCGTCGCACGCGGTAGAGCCTATGAAGCGGCGGGCGTCGATGCGCTGTTCTTCGTCGGTGTGCGCACCCGCGCCGAGCTCGATGCGCTTGCCGAGGCGACCACCCTGCCGATCATCCTGGGCGGCGTCTCGGGCGACCTGACCGATCTTTCCTATCTCTCGGCGCGCCGGGTGCGCATCGCGCTGCAGGGCCATCAGCCCTTCGCCGCTGCCGTCAAGGCGGTCTACGAAACGCTGAAGGCCCTGCGTGACGGCACGCCGCCGTCCAAGCTGCAGGGTGTGGCGGGCGCAGAGCTGATGAAGCGGGTGACGCGCGACGACGACTATGCGCGCTGGACCAAGGACTTTCTCGGCGGCTGAGACGAGAATGTATATCTGTCCTCTCCCACAAAGTGGGAGAGGAAGGGGACCCATGCGTAGCATGGGGGAGGTGAGGGTACGCGCAACGGGAGATTGCGTGTGTGTTGAGCGGTCCCCCTCACCCAGCCTCTCCCCCAATGGGGGAGAGGAGAATGAGGTCCGAGCAGGATCGATAGCTGAAGCCGATCGTTCCGCGTCAGCCGGTCGGCACGAGCGTGACGGCGACGCCGTAGGAGTGCGAATCGCCGCCCAGGATGACGCCGCGCAGTGGGCTCACGTCGGAGAAGTCGCGGCCCCAGGCGACGGCGACATGGTCCTCGTGCGCCACGAGATCGTTGGTCGGATCGAGATGGACCCAGCCCGCCTCCTCGCCGCACCAGACGGCGACCCAGGCGTGGCTGGCATCGGCACCGCGCAGCGCGATCTCGTCCGGGGTGTGGACGGTGCGGATGTATCCCGAGACATAGGCGGCGGCGAGACCGTGGGCGCGAAGCGCCGCGATCTCGACATGGGCGAAGTCCTGGCAGACGCCCGCCTTGCCGGCGAAGACGGTGGCGAGCGGCGTGCTGATGTCGGTGGCGCCCGGGTGATACTCGAAATCGGCCTTGATGCGCGAGGTGAGCTCGCGGGCGACTTCGAGGATCGGCCGGCCCGGCGTGAAGGACGGCGCACCGTAGTCGCGCAGGGCGGTGACCGACGGCACCAGCGGCGAGTCGTGCACGAACTCGCTGGCCTCGACGGGCACGGGAAAGCCATCGCCGTTCAAGGCGGCACGGATCTCCTCCCAAGGCGGCGTCGTGGCCATGGGCGGCGGCGCGGGAAAGCACACATCGACTTCGGCGCGCACCTCGATGTCGAACCGCGTGTGCGGCTTGTCGATGCGGTAGATGTCGATGAGATTGCCGAAGTGGTCGATGTGCTGGGCGGCGAGCGCCGGTGCCGGATCGGTCTCGATGCCGATCGCACTCACGGTCTGGCCGGGGAAGTCGCGGGCGCGCAGATGGGCGATGTGGTGCGCGGAATCGACGGTGCTGGCGTAGGTGTAGGTGGTGCGGTGCGAGAGCAGATAGCGCATGCCGTTCTCCGCCTCAGCCGCCGAACGAGCCGACGGCCTGGGCCGCCGGCACATGGCTGAAATAGGCGCGGGTGATCGCTTCGGAGATCTGATCCAGCCGCTGATCGGCATCCGCCGTCACGTCGCGCAGCATGGCGAGCGCCAGGCCTTCGTGACGCCAGGCCTGTTCGTCGCCGGTGAACTGGCGCACGACTGCTTCGAAATCCTTCTCGAGCGAGGGCGGCAGGAACGGCACACGGACGCTGGAGGCGCGCGCCAGGTGGTTGAGATGGCCGGCCATGGCGTGAAGCTGGAACATCAAGGCCCGCGGATTGCTGTCGTCCAGGACGACCAGGTCGAGCACCGGGGCGGGCTGGAGCTGGCCGAGGTAGCGCGTGCGGTAGGTGATGGTGCTGTCGCAGAGTTCCAGAGCGAGCCGCATCGCCGCGTCCCAGTCGATCGGCGACTGGGCGAACGGATTGAGCGCGCTGGTCAGCACGTGTTGCGCCCGTTCGAGGCGTCGGCCGAGGTCGAGGAAGCGCCAGCCGGTGCCGCGGGTCATGTTCTCCTGTGCAAGGCCCGAGAGCGTGGCGACGAAGCGCACGATCTCGTCGAGGGCCGCCAGCAACGGATCGAGATTGCCGCGGGCCGCCAGCAGGCGGTGGCGCACCTCCGTCATCAAGGGGCCAGCCGCTGTCGTCATGTCGGCCGAGAAGCGGTCGCGCATGGTGGCGGCGAGTCGCTGGATGGCGTCGAGCACGCCGGCCAGGCCGCGATCATCCGCGGCGACCGCCGCGATGCCCTGCTGGAAGGCCGCACTGTCGGGGGCGGCCAGCGCGGTCGTATGGTCCATGAGGTTGGCGCGCTCGAGCAGGCGACCGAGCAGGCGCAGCTCGACGGCGTCGCGCGGACTCACCGTGCCCTGGGCCATGCGCACCGCGGTGGTGCGCAGCAGGCGGGCGTCGTTGTCGAGGCGCTCGATGTAGCGGCCCAGCCAGAAGAGATTGTCGGCGACGCGGCTCTGCAGATCGGCGCCGCCGCGCTCGACGGCGAGCTGGTGGAAGCGCCGCGTCGGCGGGATCTGCACGTCGGCCGCATCCTCGGCCAGCACCCAGACATCCTTCAGCGTGCCGCTGAGGCGGCCCAGCGAGCGCAACGCCGTATCGCCGGCGGGCTCGCGCACCAGGCCGCCCGGCAGGACGCGGTAGCCGTCGGCGCTGGCGACGACGAATGTCCGCAGCACGACGGCTGACGGCGCGAGGGTCTGGCCATCCCATTTCGGCGTCAGCGACGGCGTCACGGGATACTGCGCCACGAACTGGCTGGGCTGGGCGCGGATGCGCTCTTCCAGCGCCTTGCGGTCCGCGCCTTCCAGCATGCCGACGACGATCGGCTCGCGATCCGCACCGAGGCAGGGCCGCACGATCATCAGATCGAGATTGGCGAGGGCAAAGGTGAGTGCCGCCGGTTCGCCCAGCCACCAGACGTCGAGCGACGGCAGGTCGAGACGGCGACCCAGCAGGCGCTGGCTCAGCCGTTCCAGAAAGGGAATCATGGCCGGCGTTTCCACCAGTCCCGAGCCCAGGGCATTGGCGAGCGCGATGCGGCCGTTGCGCGTCGCCTCGACCATGCCGGTGATGCCCAGCGCAGAATCGGCGCGCAGTTCCAGGGGATCGGCAAAGGCGCTGTTCAGGCGGCGCAGCAGCACATGCACGGGCCGCAGGCCGGCCAGGGTCTTGATCGACACCTGGCCGTCGCGCGCCACGAGATCGCCGCCCTCGACCAGCGGCACGCCGAGCAGGCGCGAGAGATAGACGTGTTCGAAGTACGTCGCCGACAAGGAGCCGGGTGTCAGCACCGCCATGTTGGGTTGGTCGACATCGGCCGGCGCCATCGCCAGCAGGGAATCGTGCCAGCGATCGACGAAGGGGCGCAGATGCCGGATCGGCACGGAGCGGAACGCCTCGGGCAGACTGCGCGCGAGAACGCGCCGCATCTCGAGCGCATAGCCGATGCCCGAGGGCACTTCGGTGTGGTCGGCCAGCACGTACCAGCGCCCGTCACCCAGCCGCACCAGATCGACGGCATAGTGGGCGAGGTGGCGTCCCGGCGCCTGGCCGTCGGTGACCTGCACGGGCCGCAGGAAATGCTGGTTGGCATGTACCAGCATCGGCGGCAGCACGCGCTCCTTGAGGAGGAGCTGCGGGCCGTAGAGATCGCCGAGCACGGCATCGAGCAGCTCGGCGCGCTGCACGAGGCCTGCCTCGAGGGCCGACCATTCGTGCGGCGCGATCACGAAGGGCAGCGGATCGAAGGTCCAGCGGGCCGCGGCGCGGTCGTCGAGCAGGTTGACGGTGGCGCCCGACTCCTCGAGCTGGCGGCGCGCGCTCTCGACACGTTCACCCAGCCCGCCGGGAAGCGAGCGGATGACGCTCAGAATGCCTTGCCAGTGATAGCGGATCGACTTCTGGCCCGTGACCAGTTCGTCATACGCGCTTGCCGGCGAAGAAGTGAGGCCGCGCAACGACTCCATGGGCCCGTGGAAGAATATTGAAAGAATGGTCGACGAGAGCGGCCAAAATCGCACGGGCCGCCGATCAGGTCTACCGCGAGGTCTACCGTATCAGGCGCGCCGCAGGTCGAGGGTCAGCGGGTGTTCCGGATTGTCGAGCGGGCGCGGTTCTGCGGCAACGCCGCCGGTATGGCCGATCGGGAAGAAGCGGGCGCGGCGGCGAGCTTCGGCCTCGTTGGCATTGACCGGCATGCGGTCGTAGTTGCGGCCGCCGGGATGGGAGACATGGTACGTGCAGCCACCGATCGACCGGCCGTTCCAGCTGTCGTGGACGTCGAAGACCAGCGGCACGTGCACGCCGATCGTGGGGTGCAGCGCATTGGCCGGCTGCCAGGCACGATAGCGCACGCCGGCGACATATTCTCCGGCGATGCCGGTGGCACGCAGCGGCAGGCGCCAGCCGTTGCAGGCAACGACATGGCGCTGGTCGTTGAGGCCGGCCACCTTGACCTGCAACCTTTCCACCGAGCTGTCGACATAGCGCACCGTGCCGCCGCCGCCCGGCTCCTCGCCCAGCACGTGCCAGGGCTCGAGGGCGTGGCGCAGCTCGAGCTCGAGGCTGCGTTGGGCAATCTCGCCGATCCGCGGGAATCTGAACTCGAAGTGCGGCGCGAACCATTCCGGCGCGAAGGAATAGCCGGCGTCGGCGAGATCGCTCAGCACGTCGGTGAAGTCCTGCCAGACAAAGTGTGGCAGCATGAAATCGTCGTGCAGGCGGGTGCCCCAGCGGCTGAGCGGCCTGTCGTACGGGTGATCCCAGAATTTTGCGACCAGGCCGCGCAGCAAGGCCTGCTGAGCGACGCTCATGCGCCAGTGCGGCGGCATCTCGAAGGCGCGCAACTCCAGCAACCCGCGGCGTCCGGCAGCCGAGTCGGGTGTGAAGAGCTTGTCGATGCAGAACTCGGTGCGGTGCGTGTTGCCGGTCGCGTCGACCAGCAGGTTGCGGAAGATGCGGTCGACCAGCCAGGGCGGCGCCTGGCGTCCCGGCAAGATCTGGCGGAAGGCGATCTCCAATTCGTGCAGCGCGTCGTTGCGCGCCTCGTCGACCCGCGGATGCTGGCTGGTCGGGCCGATGAACAGGCCGGAGAAGAGATAGGAGAGCGAGGGGTGATTGAGCCAGTAGCCCAGCAGGCTCTTCAGGAGGTCGGGTCGGCGCAGCAGCGGTGAGTCTGGTGCGGAGGGACCGCCCAATACGAAATGGTTGCCGCCGCCCGTGCCGGTGTGGCGACCGTCGATCATGAATTTCTGCGCCCCGAGCCGGGTCGTGCGCGCTTCCTCGTAGACGATCTCGGTGCGCTGCACGAGGTCGCGCCAGGTGGCCGAGGGATGGATGTTCACCTCGATCACGCCGGGATCGGGGGTGACGCTGAAGCTCTGCAGGCGGGAATCGCTGCCCGGTGGCGGATAGCCTTCCAGGAAGACGGGCTGGCCGAGCTCCTGGGCGGTGTCCTCGATGGCGGCGACGAGGTCGAGATAGTCCTCGGTACGCTCGGTCGGCGGCATGAAGACGTGAAGATGTCCGTCGCGCGGTTCGAACGCCACGGCGCTGCGCACGATCCAGGACGGCGACGACCCGACGCCGGGCTGCAGCGCGAGATCGGGCGCCAGTGCCCGCTGCCAGGCTTCGCGGCGGGCCGCGTCACCGTCGCCGGGATTGTCCGGCGCCCTGTGGCGGTCCTGCTGGCGCAGCACGGGGGCGCGGCGGAAAGCATCGAGCGGCGGCAGGTCGGGATGCGGCGCCATCGGATCGGGTTCGGCGATGAAGCCCGCATCCAGCGGTGCCGCCCAGGGCAGCGAATCCAGCGGCAGGCGGAAGCCAATCGGCGAGTCGCCGGGGATCAGGTAGCACTTCTCGGAACGCAGGAACCACGGCCCGCTCTTCCAGCGTCCGGCGTGTCCGTTGGCATTGCCGTTGCGCGGCGGGCCGTGCTCGCGCTCGACGGGCAGCACGTAGCCCACGGCGGTTTCGAGGCCTTTCTCGAAGACGCGGGACAGCCGCTCGCGCTCCAGCGGATCCTTCACCTTGGCAGCGTCGACCGTGACGTTGCTCGGCAGACGCCGCTCGCGCCACAGGTAGTACCAGGTATCCTCGAAAGCCGGGAACAGATAGGCCGGGTCGAGCTGCAGGCGCTCGGCGAAGGCACGTGCGAAACGATGCGCCGTCTCGGTCGTGGGATTGGTGGGCTTCGCTTCCAGCGCATAGAGCTGTGGGTTGCGCCAGATCGGCTGGCCGTCCTTGCGCCAATGACAGGTGAGCGCCCAGCGCGGCAACTGCTCGCCGGGATACCATTTGCCTTGGCCGAAATGCAGCAGCGGTCCCGGCGCGAAGCGGTCGGCCAGCTTGCGGAACAGCACGCCGGCCAGGCGGCGCTTCTCCGGCCCCAGCGCCAGGGTGTTCCATTCGGCGCCGTCCATGTCGTCCACCGACACGAAGGTCGGCTCACCGCCCATGGTCAGCCTGAGGTCGCGCCGCTCGATGTCCTGCTCGATCGCTTCGCCGACTTCCAGCAGGCTCGCCCATTGTGCGTCGGTATAGGGCTTGGTGGTGCGCGGCGTCTCGCGCACCCGCGCCACCGACATCTCGTGCACGAACTGCACCTCGGCCTTTTCGACCAGGCCCTCGACCGGGGCGGCGCTCGACGGCTCGGGCGTGCAGGCGAGCGGAATATGGCCTTCGCCGGTCAGCAGGCCCGAGGTCGGGTCGAGTCCGATCCACCCGGCGCCCGGCAGATAGACCTCGCACCAGGCATGAAGATCGGTGAAGTCGTGGGTGGGACCCTCCGGCCCCTCCAGCGGCTTTTCATCGGGCGTCAGCTGGATCAGGTAGCCCGAGGCGAAGCGTGCCGCGAAACCCAGGTGGCGCAGGATCGTGACCAGCAGCCAGCCCGTGTCGCGGCACGAGCCCTTGGCGCGGCCCAAGGTCTCCTCGCAGGTCTGTACGCCCGGTTCCAGGCGCACGATGTAGCCGATCTCCTTTTGCAGCCGGGCGTTCAGGCCGACGATGAAGTCGATGGTGCGCTGGCGGCTGCGGTCGACCGTATCGAGCCAAGCCTGCAGCAGCGGCCCCGGCGGGTCGAGCTTGCGGAAAGGGGCAATTTCCTCGGCGAGCGAGGAATCGTAGGCGAACGGCCAGTGCTCGGCCTCGGGGACGAGGAAGAAGTCGAACGGGTTGATCACCGACATGTCGGCGACCAGGTCGACGGTCACTTCGAACCGGTCGGTCTTCTCGGGGAAGACCAGGCGGGCCAGGTGGTTGCCCTGCGGGTCCTGCTGCCAGTTGATGAAGTGCTCGGCCGGCGTGGCCTTGAGCGAGTAGGAAAGGACCGGCGTGCGGCTGTGCGGCGCCGGCCGCAGGCGGACGATCTGCGGCCCCAAGGCAATCGGCCGATCGTACCGATAGGTCGTCCGATGATGCAGCGCGACGTGGATACTCATGACGACCGCCCGATCTCCCCTGACCCTAGCCTAAGCAAGTGACATGCCAGTGTCAGCTATCCCGTGTCAGCCGTCGTTCTTTGTTTTCGTCGAAGAGTCTTCTCCGCCCGCGAAGACGGCAGTTGGATTCACGCCTCTTTGGCCTCCCCACTTGAAGCTGTTGGATTCACACATCGTTCTCTTCTGTCCTCTCCCGTGAAACGGGAGAGGAAGGGGCCCCATGCGCAGCATGGGGGAGGTGAGGGCGTGGATCACGGAAATGGCGTGTGCGTTGAGACATCTCTGACCCACCTCACCTACCCCATGCTGCGCATGGGGCCCCCTCCTCTCCCCCCCCCCACTCCGCGGCTTGTCCCAAGCCGCTCCGTGGGCGGAGAGGACGCCTGAACGATGTGTGAATACGACACCGCGAAGACGGGGCGAGGGCGTCTCTATGCCGTAGCTAGGCCTGCTCTCCGTTCACGATCGCCTTGATCGCGCTGACCTTGCGGACGGTCCCCTTGAGGGCCTCGACGTACGACTTGAGGTGCCGGTCGAAACGCGACTGCGGTCCGACCAGATTGATACCGTAGAGATCGCCGAAGATGCGTACCGGGAGCGCCACACCCATGACGTCGGGTGAGCTTTCGCCGACATTCGTCCAGTAGCCGCGCTTGCTGCCTTCCTCCAGGCTGCGTTCGTACTGCGCTCGGTTGCGCAGGGTATTGTCGGTGAGTTTCGGGTACTTTAGCTCTGCCAGAAGCCGATTGCGCGGCTCCTCGTCCATGGCTGCCAGGATTGCCTTGCCGATCGAGGAGGCGTGCAATTCGCGCACCGCGCCGACATTCATGGTGTATCGGACGGCGTGCGGCGACTCGACGATCTCGAGATAGACGACGCCCAGCCCCTGCAGCTTGCCCAGGATCACGGTTTCTCCCGTGGTGTCGCGCAGCGCCTCGAGGTGCGGCCGTATATGCTGTGCAATCGGATCGTGATGGGCGATTGCCTCGGCCACCTGGCTCAACCGCCGGGTCGGGTAGAACGCGCCGCGGGGGCGCAGATAATAGATGAACCCCCGGTCGGCCAAGGTGCGGACCAGCGAAAAGCAGGTCGAGGTCGGCAGCGACAATTCGCGGGCCAGGTCCGATACCGTGATCGGACGCTGCCGGCGAGCGAAGCTTTCGAAGATGTCGAGCGTGCGATCGGCAGTTCTGACCGTCATCTTGTCCTAAAACAGCTATGCCCGATCCAGGAAGGATCGGGCCCTTCCTCAGACTACAGTGCAGGCCCCGCCAGTTGAAGATGCCCACTGGACGCTCAATGAGGGTCCGCGCATTCTTTTCACTCTCCCGTGTATACCGCCGTCTGCTTGGCGATGAAGGCGTCGATGGCGCGCCGATGGTCCGCGGTGGCATGCGCCAGCGATTGCATGGAGGCCGCCATGTCCAGCGCCGTGTCGAGCTTCACGTGCCGCCCGTCGCGCAGCAGCCGTTTGGTCATGCGGAGCGCATAGGGCGGATGGGCGGCGATGCGGCCGGCCAGGTTGCGGGCAGTTGCCAGCAAGTCACCGTCCGGCACGACGCGCGACACCAGGCCGATGCGCAACGCCACTTCGGCGTCGATGGTCTCGCCGGTGAAGGCAAGCTCGCATGCCTTGCTGTAGCCCACGACCCGCGGCAGCAGCCAGGCGCCGCCGTCGCCGGGGATCAGTCCAAGGCGGATGAAGCTCTCGGCGAACCGGGCACTGGTGCCGGCAATGCGAATATCGCACATGCAGGTCATATCGCAACCGGCACCGATGGCGGGCCCGTTGACGGCGGCGATGATCGGCACTTCCAGGGCCTCGAAGGCCGTCGGGATGCGCTGGATGCCGGTCCGGTAGCCAAGGCGGATGCGGGCGGGGTGGCGTGGATCCACGTGATCCTTGGCCGCCGCGATCAGCTTGATGTTGCCGCCGGCACAGAAGGCGCTGCCCGCACCCGTGAGGATGGCGCAGCGGATGCCGGGATCGCCGTTGATCAGCTCGACGGCGCCGACAATGGCATCGATCATCTCCTTGCCCGAGATGGAATTCCGGATTTCCGGACGGTTCAAGGTCACCGTCGCGATGTGCGCCTCGACTTCGAATTTCACCAGCTCACTCATCACAGCTCCTTCGATTCCATTCGTTCTTCACGAGATCACGCCAGCCTCGCGCAGGGCCTTCACGGAGGCGCTGTCGATGCCCCAGTCGGGAAGGACCGCCTCGCCGGATTGCGGTGTGCGGTGCGGCGGCCGCGGCAGTGCTGCGGGCGTGCGCGAAAAACGCGGAGCCGGCGCCGGCTGCTTGATGCCGTCGACCTCGATGATGGCGCCGCGCGCCTGGAGGTGGGCGTGGTCCGGGGCCTCGGCGACCGACAGCACCGGCGCGAAGCAGGCGTCGGTTCCTTCGAGGAGTTCGCACCAGGCGTCGCGGGTCCTGGTCTTGAACAGGGCCGCCAGCTTCGGCTTGACCTCGTGGCGGTGCGCCGGCCCGTCGCGGCCGATCAGGACTGCCGGGTCGAGGCCGATGCGCTCGTACAGCTCGGTCCGGAAGCGATCCTCGATCGGGGCGATCGAGATGTAGTGCCCGTCAGCGCACGCGTAGACGTCGTAGAAGGGCGCGCCGCCATCGACCACGTTGGTGCCGCGCTCCGTGGTGAAACGCCCGGAGGCGTGACTGCCGTAGAAGGCCGTCATCAGCGACAGGGCGCCGTCGACCATGGCGATGTCGACGACCTGGCCGCGACCGGATGATTTCGCTTCGAGCAGGCCGCAGACCAGGCCGAAGGCGAGATAGAGGGCGCCGCCGCCGAAGTCGCCGACGAGGTTGAGCGGCGGCACCGGCGGGCCGCCCTCTCGGCCGATGGCGTGCAGGGCGCCGCTCAGGGCGATGTAGTTGAGGTCGTGTCCCGCGGCCTCGGCGAGCGGGCCGTCCTGCCCCCAGCCGGTGGTGCGCGCATAGACGAGCCGGGGATTGCGCGCGAGGCAGATGTCGGGCCCCAGCCCCATGCGTTCCATCACACCCGGCCGGAAACCTTCAATCACGCCGTCCGCCTTGTCGACCAGGTCGAGCGCCAGCTCCACGCCCTGCTTGCTCTTGAGGTCGACGGTCAGAAGCTGGCGGTTGCGGCAGGTCAGGTCGAAGCCCGGCACCTTCTCGCTGCCCATTTGCACCTTGTCCGGGCGCACGAGCCGCAGCACCGTGGCGCCGAGGTCGGCCAGCAGCATGGCGCCCATCGGACCGGGGCCGATGCCGGCGAACTCGACGATGCGGTATCCCGTGAGTGGGCCCATTTTATCTCTCCTTGAGGGTTGCCGGTGTGCGGACGACGTCGCGTGCCACCAGCGCGGCGATCTCGGCGGCAGAGAGGCCCGCGATCGACAGGATCTCCTCGCTGTGCTGGCCGAGCGTCGGTGCCGGTGCGATCGACGGTGGTGGTGTCGCCGACCAGCCTGAAGGCACGCCGATGCGCCGGATCGCTCCTTCGGTCGGGTGCTCGGCGATATCGAGGAAGCCCGTTTCGAGGAGGTGCGGATCGTCCAGCAGGCTGTCGAGCGTATGCAGGGGCATCGCCGGAATGTCGGCGGCATCGAGCGCTGCCAGCCATTCGGCGGTCGTACGCTCCTTCAGCAAGGCGCCGACCAGGGCATAGAGTGCGTCGATGTTGGCCGTGCGGCTGGCCATGTCGACGAAGCGCGGATCCTCTTCCATCAGGTTCGGGCGGCCGACCACGGCGAAGAAGCGCCGCCACTGATTGTCGTTGTAGGGAAGGATCGCGACATAGCCGTCCCTGGTGGCGAACGGCCGCCGGTCGGGGGACAGCAGGCGCGCATAGCCGGTCGGACCGGTCGGCGGCACGAAGGCATGGCCCTGCAGATGATCGCCCAGGACGAACTGGGCCATGGTCTCGAACATAGGCACCTCGATCTCCTGGCCGACGCCGCGGCGCTGGCAATTCAGGAGGCCGGCCAGGACGGCGTTGACCGCCGCGGTGCCGACGATGCGGTCGACCATGGCCAGCGGCACGTAACGGGGCTCGCCGCCCGAGGCACGTTGAACCAGCATGGCGACGCCCGAGACCGCCTGGATCAGATCGTCGTAGGCCGGACGATTGGCGTAGCGGCCGCGCTTCCCGTAGCCGACGAGATTGACGTAGACGATCTCCGGCCGGACGGCCGAAATGCTCGCATAGTCGAGGCCGAGCCGCGCCAGGGCCTTGGGCCGGATATTGGACACGAAGGCATCGCACTGGCCGGCCAGGCGCAGCACGGCGTCGCGGCCGGCCTCGCTCTTGAGATCGAGTGCGATGCTCTTCTTGTTCCGGTTGGTGTTCAGGAAGCCCGCCCCCATGCCGCGATGGCGGGCATGACCGGTGAAGCGCGTATCGTCGCCGCGCAGCGGCT